>OLFU01000054.1_pt1 | contig 110742 bp, 80 predicted proteins | sample 1605161 | NCBI WGS metagenome assembly OLFU01 (sample SAMEA3888914, study PRJEB22519) | human gut metagenome | biome: human gut; feature: human-associated habitat; material: faeces | place: Denmark | collected 2011
ATGCGGAACCGCACGTACGGTGGTGTGGGAGGTCGGTAAATGTGAAAATAGGAGGTGAATGCCTTTTATGATTAGCATTTACCTCCTACCCGATTTTAAGAATAAGAGAGTTTTGACACACCCTCCTACATTTATAGCATGTGTTCAAATTATCTGCCAAATTGTGCTTGATTAATAACGCATTCAACATAATCAGGCTTTCTTGAAATTTTGTCAACTTTTAAGCCAAACACCTCCATTGAACCGCCTATTGTACTGTAATGGGCATCCAAAATCTCCCCATATATTCTCACATATTTTATCCATCCATCTTTGCCAAGGAAGTCAAAGTCATTAAAAAGCGCTCCGTATTCCTCTTGGTGAATTCTCATGCCACCATTTGGTAGTTTTTGAATAAACTGGTCTAATGGTGCATATATGTCACTCTGTCGCATTGTGCCAAATAATTGTCGCACCATCAGTTCACACAACTGATTCAATTTGTAATTAGACTCTGTTTTCACAGTGGTTTGAGGGTTGACCATTGAATAGGGCGGCGCTATCTTTGCTTCTCCATAAACGGCTCGTACAGGTCTTCCATAGAACCTGGTATCATCTACAACAACAATAGACTCACGGCCATCCTTGAATCGCAGGTTGAAAGCGGAATAATTGCTTTCATCCCTGGTGGAAGTCCAATATCTGCCGAGTTCTCCCACTCCTGCTATACGATATGAGCTACCAGCACCAGCAGCAGGAAGGAAGATCGAATTGCCGTTTTTGCCAGTCACCCTCCATCCCAGCTGACCATTCATACGTACCCAGGTCCATTTACATTCGCTTACCAGTTCTTCCATTTCTTCCTTCGTAGGAATTCTCCAACCTCCTCCTAATCTTAATGTCGCTATATCTTCTTGAGGCTCAAGAATCTTTTTGCCGTCATTTTGGGTGTACTTGAAAATGGAAGAATAAGAACCATGACATAAGCCATAGGTTTCCCAACCATAATTGTCTTTTGTTTCTTTCTCACCCCAAGCGAAATAATCACCTGCGTCTGCGGGAGACGAAGCACCTATATTGATTGTTGCCCATAATATACCTGAGGGCAATCCTAGATCCACTTTGTCATCCTTCATATTGTTTTTACCTCCAACAACTTTTGGCTTTGGCGTAGCAATGTTAAGTTTATGAACGCCATTAAAATAGCCTTTAAGGAAAATATGAAGTTCCGGATCTAGCTGAACATTTTTTTTATAAGCCAACTGCTTGTCTATAAAAGCATTTTTATTGAGATATAATCCATTACTGCCATATTTTATCATAAGAGGGAAAACCTGGTCTGCTACTTTAAAATCACCTGACGGAATTTTGTCCATCAGTCCCTTTGTCAAATAATCGAGTTCAAAATCAATTTTTCCTCCCTTACGCAAGTAAATATAAGAAGCTAGGTTTATAGCCTCTGCATCCAATTTTTCCAGGGTTATTTTACCGATACATTTTTCCAAATGTTCGATACTTTCTTTCACTACTTGATCAATAGACGATACTCCCTGGAGCGATTCGTCTTTAGCTTTCCTAAACAAGAAATCAAAAAATCCCATATTTAATCTTTTTTATTTTTATTGCTGCTTTGCAAGAGAATACATCAACTTGCTTATAAATATACATGTTGCGTAGCGTGTAGGCAACAGAATTACTTTTGATGAAATCAGCCAGCAACTCTGTGGCATCTATAGAGTAACGCCCTGCAGCTTCCTGGGCGAAGTCCAAAATGATGGCTCTTGTCTTGTCCGTAATGGACAATTCGAGAGTACCAACGCAAAGTGGTGAACTTGCGGTTTTCTTTCTTCTCTACTCCAATCTGGCTGGAGTGGATAGTTATATGTTTCATCCACACCCATAATACTCTTAATTCTGCGATTATCGTCATTTTTGCGAAAAAGCGTCGCGGATCTGATTTTGTTTTTGTATCTTTGCTCACCGCTTTGGAGTTTTGTCTTTATTCTTTGGCGATTATGAAGATACTCATTTTTAGTGAGATATACAAACTTCAGAGCCTTTTTTTTATTTCAAAGTTACGTTAAATAACGCTTGTGAATCTTTACTTGCGAAGCTTTAGCAACATTTCTTTTACGCGCACGCAAATGCCTCGCTTACCTTGCGATAATGCTTGATATCGTAATTATTATTTTTTATCCACTCGTTCATTCTGTTGCCATACGCCTTCTCCGTCACTTTGGTTTTGAGCTTACATTCCTCAGTAAGAAATCTGAATACGCAAGCGCCCGGAATGGACTCTTCGATAAAGAATCCCTTTTCGCGCCACAAGATCATAAAGCACGTAATGATCCGATTCAGATAGTCCTTCGCTCCGCAAGTCAGTTTTCTTGCGGCAATCTTAAGCTTGAGTAGGAAATTGATAAACCGCTCCTTCTCGCGCTCGTACGTTTCCACGTCTATGAACGCTTCCCGAAAGCTACGTTTGCGGCGTCCCCGTGCCTTTCGCAATCCTTGTGTTGCGACACCCGCGGTGGCCTTGCCGCCAGCCTCCCCCTGTGGCGACGCATCGTTGGTGCTTTGGGGGCATTCGCCTTGAGAAGAAACGCCTTCCTGCGCGGGGATGGAAACCTTGAGCCCAACCGTCTCCGCTCCGAAGATCCCCTCTTCTTTTAGCAAACCGATGATCTCCTCTATCAGTTCATCGCTCCGCCTTTCAAGCTCCTTCATCTTTCGGTAGTCCATCTTTGGCGGGTAGGATCGGTCGCTGAGCGCATGGTAGAGCTTGCAAATCTCCCACACCTTTGACTTTATCTCTTTCCGAAACAGAAACATTTTCACCCCATTCCTGTCTTTGAATTCTATTTGTTTGTGTGCGCCGAGTTGGAAAAAAATCTTGCTTCTCTCATCAGCCCGATCGTCCTTCCATGGGCAAGGCGGCGCACCCTCATTGTCTCTCCAGCCAAAAGGCGTGGATGGTTCGTTCATCTGAGGGTTGAGTAGATCATCAAGGAAAGTTTCAACTGGAGGGCATGGATTTTCCTCAACCTTGATACTAATGCTACTTTTGATTGCAAAGAGAGTATTCTGTACAAGAGGGTTCTCGCTCAACTCATACAGTCTCTGTCGCACTAATTCTTCAATCTTTCCTGAAAATTTTATTAGTCTGTGTTTGTCGTGGTTTCGCTCTTCGTCCACATGACACAATTTGTCCAGGGAACTTGAATTGTGTTGTCCCCCGGTCCCTGTAAACAGGTCTACTGCTGTTGGCTGACAATTGTCAGTCCGCTTGTTGTTCTTTTCCATTTTTTTTAAAAAATGGGTTGACGACTCCTCCCGCGTGGAGGTTTATCAATGGTCAAAGGTACAAACTTTAGTTAAAGGCCGCAAGAAAAAAGTGGGAAAATGCTAGTTAAAAACAATTAATATATTGGTTGTGAGATTCTTAAAAGACATTTTGTGTTATTTATGTATCTGTGTTATTTTGCCACTAATTATACCTCTTTAACGGTGTGTTTAACGGGAACTTAAGATGTGATCTTTCTCAAATCTGTCTTTCAGTTAGTTGATCTCTATTTTAGTAGTCATATTTATTGACCAATCACTTGCGGTTTTCTTTGGGGATTGCATATATAATGGTATATTGCAAACAAACAGTTTGCCCCGCTTGTCGGGGCGGGGTGGGGCAGCCTGCGAAATGGGGGCTTGTGCCACCCGTGGAGCGGAGGCGGAAACTCGCATTTTTCTTAGGTCGTATGGATGGGAATGCTTACCTTTGCGCCCGGAGGTCCATAAGCCATCCGCTTGCGCCAAGCCCACTCGGATAGGAGGGGCAAGGGAAAGGGCAAGGCCGAAGGACTATATAAATAAGGTGTAAGAGGAATGGGGAGGGACTGTAAAGTGATGAAAGCAAAAGATGTGGAAGCAAAAGATATGAATCGGAAGGACAAAGAAGTAAAGGACATGAGTCAAGTCAATTTGACCCTATTGTCGGCAGTTGTCGATGAGGTGTGGGGCGAGAAGGGCAGTCCTCGTCGCGACGCCATGGAGAGGCGGCTGCAGGCCGAGGTCGAGCGCGGTCGGGCGGGCCGAGACGGGTAAACGGATGACGTAGCCAAGCGCCCCCCTGCCGCCAAATCTTGCCCTGAGTCTCCTGCTCCTCCGTCGCTCCAACGCTCGGCCTGCGGCCAGTTGCGCCCGTTGATATTCCCCCCAAAAACTGCTCTTGCGCGATTTTTTCTTGGGGAAAAGTTTGGAAAGCCAAAGACTATTCTTACCTTTGCATCGTCAGTCCTCGCCAAGCCTCTTCACAATGCTCAAATCGTGCGAGGCGTTTTTTGTTTATGCCCCCTTGCTCACGGACGGTCCTACGGCCTTTGCCAAACGGCATGGATTCCTCGGAACATAGGATTCCCTCGGAAAATCATAAAAAGCCTGTCAGCTGAGGAAGAAGGTCTCGACCAGCGAGCGCAGTTGCTCGTCGGTCAAGTGGTCCGTGGCTTCTTATGTCTTATGCGTTGCACTTTCTTTTCCTTCCTGATCAGGTAGGGCGAGGGCGGCAGCTCCGGCAGCAGGTCGTCCAGGGCCTCGATCTCTCCTATCGCCTTCAGCAGCAGGAGAAACGTGGCGAGCGAGATGTTGTCCGCGGCGCCGCTCTCAAACTTGTGGATGGTCGTGACCGTGAGGCCCGATTGTTCCGAGACCTCCTTCTGCGTCATGTTGCTGCGCAGGCGGTAGTCCTTGAAGCGGGCGCCAAGGAGCTTCACCAGTTGGGGGATCGCATACTCGTAATAGTCCGTCATGAGGCTTTTTTTAATTTATATTGCGCTATAAGTTATGCCCGATTTTGGGACCTATCTTATATTTCGCTTATATTTATCTCGCATGCAAAAATACGCGTTTTTTCCCGTCTCTCCAAACATTCCTGGGGAAAATCCTTCTCCCGCCCACCTTTTTTTTAGCTTTTCGGCCGAGTGGGCGTGTCGGCGCATCCGGAAATGGAGTGATACGACGTGGACACATGGAAAAAACAACTTCCACAACTTTTACAACAATGAACAAAAATCAGGCAACTGAGGAAACAAAAAGCAGCCAACTGAGGAAAAGCCAAAAAAAAGCAGTATCTTTGCATTGGCATATCTAAAAGACAGATGATGATGAAGTACTTGGATCCTAAGGCAGACCTCACGTTCAAGAAGATATTCGGCAATCATCCCCAAAGACTGATCAGCCTTCTGAACGCACTCCTGCCACTCAGCGAAGCGGAGCAGATACACGCGATAGAGTATCTGCCAACGGAACTTGTGCCCCAGCTCGAAGGGGGCAAGAACACTATTGTGGATGTACTCTGCACGGATTCACGAGGCAGAAAATTCTGCGTGGAAATGCAGATGGAATGGTCGGACGCTTTCCAGCAGCGAGTACTGTTTAATGCATCCAAGCTCTACGTGAGTCAGGCCAAAAAGGGCGGAAAATACAGCGAGCTCCAACCTGTGTATTCCCTGAATCTGATAAACGACGTCTTCGAGCATGACACTCCAGATTTCATCCACAACTACCGCATCGTGCACGACAAGGACAGCAACAAGGTGATTGAAGGCTTGCATTTCACCTTCATAGAGCTGCCGAAGTTCACTCCTCATTCCATTGCCGACAAGCGTATGATGGTGCTATGGCTCCGTTTCCTCACGGAGATCAATTCAAATACGAAGGAGATTCCTGCCGACCTGCTTAATGATCCGGAGATAGGAAAAGCCGTGGAGGAGCTGGAGATATCCGGCTTCACGGATGCCGAGCTCCGGGCCTATGACAAATTCTGGGATTCAGTAAGTGTCGAAAGAACCCTTCTGGATGACAGATACCAGAAAGGCAGGGAAGAGGGTAAAGAAGAAGGAATTGCTGAAGGAATGGAAAAGGGCATGGAGCAAGGCATGAAGCAAGGAATGGAGAAAGGTATGGAGCAAGGCATGTCCCAGCGAAGCCTTGAGATTGCCAAGAAGATGCTGGCAAAGGGTATGGATGAAGCAACGGTCATGGATATGACTGGGCTGTCGGCAGAGGAGATGAAGCTGCTGAAAGCAGAGCTGTAGATTGCAAATATCACAATATAATCGAGGAAGTGTTTTCCCAATCCCTTGCCTTTTCCCGAAAAATTGTCTGCAAATAGTGGTTTGTCTGGAAAATGTTGTACTTGTCGTGTCCCCATGTCTGCCATTCCCCTCCGCCACAAGACGAGGCGATACGGGAGACTTCCGGGGAAGGTCCTGTTTCGCCTCGTGTGGGTGATCATTTACAGATAGGGGGGGTATAGATTGGGGTTTATATGGGGCTGGGGAGGCTAATCGCGATCGTGCTTGTCGTGCTTATGGTGCTTTCCGGGACGCCCATAGCCTCGGTCGTGCTTGTGGTGCTTGCCGGGTCGGCCATAGCCTCGGTCGTGCTTGTCGTGCTTGCCTGGACGGCCATAGCCTCGGTCGTGCTTTCCCGGACGGCCATGGTGGCGGTCGAAGCGCGGGCGGCGAGGGTGATGCTTGTCGAAGCGCGGGCGATGGTGGCCATGGCCTCGGTCGTAGTGGGGGCGATGGTGGACTGGTCGGCAGGCGGGGTATCTCCTATATATATGGTGGACGTAGGCGCGGTTTTGCCAACCGATGGGGCGGTAGAAGTAGTATGTGTTGCAGTATTTGCGCCATTGTCCGGGCGAGAGGTAGCGGCGTATCTCGCGGTTGCGGCGCTCCCATCCGTAGGAGTCGATGTCGCGATAGCTGTTGATGCTATTAAGGTAGGCGAGGTTGATGTTGAGGATGCTGTTGCGGTAGCCCGGTCCGATGCCCAGTTCGGCTATCATCTTGTCGGTAATGATGGTGGCTTCCGCTCGCACGTCGGCCAGTCGCTGGGCCGAGGCGGAGACGATCACGACGAGGGCGGCTACGGTTGCTAAAATAATACGTTTCATAATCCAGACTTTCTTTTGAGGGTTATTACTCGTTTTCTGCTGCAAAAGTACGATTCCCCGCTCGTGCGGCCAAAGGAAAACCCATAAACCCGCATATAGTTTTCCCTTTCTTTGCGAGGAAATCCCGAGGATATAAAGAAAAACAACTTGAACAATTTTTACAACTATGAACAATGCTTCGCCAGGACATCGCCTCTTCGAGGCCCAAGCAGATCAAGGGCTGCTGCAAGGGAAACAACAAGTAACAACGCTTCGCTTCGGACATTCGTTTGCCGATAAGCGTGGATATATAGAAAAACAACTTGAACAACTTTTACAACTATGAACAATGCTTCGCCAGGACATCGCCTCTTCGAGGCCCATGCAGACCATGGGCTGTTGCAAGGGAAACAACAAGTAACAACGCTTCGCCTTGAACACGTTTCCTGCTGGTTGTCCTGGCGAAGCTGTTCCATTTCATGGCACTCTTTCTCGCCATGGCAAAACATGAACGAGCTCGCTTCTGCGCATGGCTTATCGAAAGCATTGCTTGTTGTTTTCCATACTCAGCCAGGTGGCATTTTCCGGCAGCAAAGGCCATCTTTTGCTCCAAATCTCGGATGGATCAAAAAAAAAGTTCGCAAAAGATAGGGGCGTGACACGGGGATGGAGAACCTGTTCTGTATGTAGTCCTGTATATAGATTTGTGTTATTTTTAGAGTACTTTTGTATATTTTCTATTTTACATTATCAGCCATGCGGTTTTGTTCTTTTTCTCTTATTTGCTATTCTTGCTTTCCTTTTTGCAACCTACTCTTTGTTTTTTTTCTTTTTCTTGTTCGATTTTTCCTGTGTCTTCTTACTCTTGTGCTTTTCTTTTAGTATCATAAAACGTTACATCCTAAGGCCTTGCTTTGTTCGATTACTTGATTTCGCTTTCAGCCCTTATTTCTCTATTCATTAGACCGTTACAAGCACGATAGGGGAGTTTTTTGCCATTTCTGAATTTGAAAAAAGTACTCAATAATTTGTTGTTATTCCAAATATTGTTAGTAACTTTGCACCCGTAATTTAAGATAACATCGTTCACGTCTGTGGAATGAGTGTGAATCGGTACATAGAAGAATGCTTGTGGCCACCCTTCCCAAACCATACTCGAACCGTAGGGCGCCCCAAATGCCATTTTCTCTATAGCTTTCCGACATCGGTCGGAATGGGCCGAATCTCTTTGGGCAAGTGATCAACAATAGAGATAACTTATTATACAATTTTCTAACGCATGATGAAGTTAATAATTCACAAGGCAGCCATGATTTTGGCCGCTCTCGTTTTGCTGCTACCACTTCGCGCGGTAGGTCAGGCAAACACGTATTATGAACGTGGGGGGGGGTAAACCCTACTGACTCCCGCCAAGTCTTGAAGACCCGTATGGCCCTCGTAGGCCATAACTGTATGGTCAGCCGCTTCCCCGATGGCGTGGCCGTCGGAACGGGCGTCAAGAACCTCTCCAACCTGTGTGATGAAAACCTTGACAACTATTGCGACCTGCCGGGTGTGGCAGACGTCTCTCTCCTTTACGGATCGCCCATCGTGGCCGTCAAGGACATGAAGCACTATTTCGACAAGGATACCAAGGCTGGCTTCAAGATTTCGGGCGAGTCAAGTCTGCTGAAACTGGATGTGCTCAAGAGCAACTATAGCATTCGCTTCTACAAAGACGGCAAGGAACTAAAGACCTCTCCTGTGGAGCAACTCGGCTTCACGGTCCTGGGACTTTCTGTAGGCAACTTGGACTTAGGCAGCAATGCTGTCGATATCGTTGCCGCAGAACAACCTACAGAAGACTATGACGAGATCGCGCTCATCGGTCAAAGTGGAATCAAGGTAGAAGCTGTTAAGGGTTTAAAGATTTACCATGCCTTTGTGGGAGATGCTGAGTATTCGTTGACGGATAAACGTATTCTGGAGTATGATAAAACTATCCGATTGACGCCAAAGTCATCTGCTACAAGAGATTGGCGGTTGACAGATGAAAATTTGGATAATGGTGTGCCCATATCTGCTCTGGTCCAGCTGGGAGCTTCAGGATATGCGCAAGTTTTAGCCAAGAAAACAAATAGCTCCAGCGAAGTCTTCCCTGCTGGAACCGAGGTAGGTTTTGTGTATAGCGATGGCGCTTTGATCGGTGCCGGCGTGACTCCTACCATTTATTTGTTGGACAAAAGGGGAAATGAAATCTATCACAAAGCTGTTGAAACGACAATCCTCTCTATTAGTGTGGGAGCGGAAGGCAAGAAGGTGTCTATCAAGGCTCCCTGCGAATTCTCGGGTGTCAAAATAATGACCTATGGAGTAGAGGTATTGAATGGTGTAACAGTCAAGTACGCCTACGTTGTTCCCAAGCCTATCACGGCTGGCCACCAATGCACCATGAGCCCGACCGCCACTCTCGACATCTGTAGCTGCGAGGAGAAGTATATGCTCAACTGGGACAGGAAAAACTATCCCAAGGCCTCTTGGAAGATGCTCAGCACGACCGACGATAATGTGACCTTTGACGAGGCCAACTATACCCTCGATTTCAGCAAGTCCAAAGCCTATTTGGAGGGTAATGGCGCCACGGCGACGGTCCTCATGAAGTTGACGAATACGGACGGCTGCTCTCAGCAGATCACTATCAACTATGGTGGAAACAACCAGCCGGTAGAGAAGAAGGAGATGGCCCTCGTCAATACCGATCCCGCCAAGCCCACCTACGAGCTGGGCGACGGCAACAGTTTCGGCGTCAACATCCTCTCCATCGTCAAAAACTCGGCCAACATTATTTCCTCCAAACTCAATAGCTTCGCCTCTTATTTTGGTGGCGTCTCTATCGGCGAATCCTACCTCTGCAGCGTCAAGAAGACGGAGGGAACGATCTCAGACGGCAGCAAGGCCCTCCAGGCTGGTTTTGTCGTGACGGCCAAGGGTAGCGCCCTCACGGCTGACGTCCTCAAACTGATGAACGTGAAAATTTACTATCAAGGCAAAGAGGTGGGCCACCAAATCAATACGGCAGCCATTGCGGCCAAGCTGATCGGTAGCGAGGACACCCACAAGCTGAGATATTCCATCAAAGTGCCCGAGGGCACGCAGTTTGACGAGATCCGTCTCTACTCCGATGGCCTGCTGGGTGCCAACCTCAATGTCATGAACATCTACTACGCTTATACGGCCGACGTGGACGCCATTCTCGACGACCCGACCGAGGGAGCCGAGATCATTTCCTTCGACAACAATGGCGCCAGCATCAATGCCGACCGCACCCAGTCGGCAGGTGTGCTGAAAGCAGGCAATGGTATGAAGGACCTCACCAACTGTATCGACGGCTCGCTCGAGACCTGCACGACGTTCCCGATGGGCGTGGGAGCAGGAGAGGGTTCCATACTTGCCGTGAAGCTGGGCGTCACGGCCACGCGCAACAAGCAGCTCGTCGTGGTGGTCAATCAGGCCGCCTTGGGCGTGGGTGTAGATCTGGGAAGCGGCATCGTCGTCAAGACCTATAAGAAGAAAGAAGCAGCTGCCGATCCAGCCAAGGCATACAAGGCGGACGAGCAGGGATCTGAGGATTCTCAGAAGACGGACGATTCCGACGTGGTGCAGACCTTTAGCGACTGGAGTATCCTCGGCGCCAACCTCATCACCCGTGGCAACAAGGGCTTCATTGTCCTCACCCCGACCGAGGACTACGACGAGGTGAGTATCACCCAGGGCGCAGCCTTGCAGATAGCCGAAGGCTTGAAAGTCTATGGCATCCTGCTGCGCAACGACGCGGATGGCGACGGCACGCCCGACACGGAAATGCCGAGCGAGGACTGCAAGCACGATATCGTCTTCGACGAGGACGTACACATCTCCGACAAGAGCGAGAAGAGATACAAGGACAATCTGACGATGTACTTCAAGCGCACGTTCGTCCCCGGCAAGTGGAACTCCGTCATCCTGCCCGTCAACCTCACGAAGGCGCAGTTTGAGGAAGCCTTTGGCGCTACGGCCAAGCTCTCCGAGGCCCACGAGGTCTATCAGGACAATCAGAATCTCGTCATCGGATTCAAGCCGGTAGTGGAGACGTTCGTGGGTGATCAGAACGTCTATCTCCAGGCCCACAAGCCCTATATCATCTGGGTGGACGAGGCTACCGTGGCTGATCATAAAAACAAAACTTGGACAACGAACGACGTAGGCTCCATCACGGGCGAGATCTATATGGTGAGAAAAACGACCGAGGGCGTAGGCGTCAACTTTACCTACGACGAGACGATGGGCAAGCCCTCGACCGAGGGGTTTGAATTCAACCCATTCATCACCAACAATCAGGGCCTTGAGAGCCTCCTCTTCAAGGGCGGCTACGGCAATCATCAGTCCCTCGCCATTGGCGACTACGGCTGGAACGAGGGCAACCTCTACCATCTGAAGAAAGAACACTACATGAAGGGCTATCGCTGCTGGCTCACCCCGACCTGGGCCTCGGCCAGCCAGAGCCAGACCACCCTCAGCTTCGGTTTCGGCCAGGGCGATGTCACGGGCCTGGAAACGGTTCCCTCGGCCGACGAGCAGGGCGAGCTCAAGGTCTTCAACCTCCAGGGCCAGCGTCTCAGCAGCCTCGAGGGTGTGCAGCCGGGCATCTATATCGTCAACGGCAAGAAGATGGTAGTGAAGTAAAAATCAAGCATCCAAACAACCAACAGTAGAATCAGTTTATGAGCAAGAAAAAGTATATAGCCCCGGCCATCACGGTCGTCAAGTGCAGTCCTGCCAACACCCTCCTCGCAGCTTCGGCCCCCGCCATGAAGTGGGACCCCGAGGTCAACAAAGAGTATCGCATGGACATCTATGAGGAAGACATCAAGGACGTGAACAGTCCGTTCCATCTCAATGACGAGATCACGGGTTAATTCCCCCATGATGCATCCATCCCCCTCCTGACCGAGGGGGCAAAACCCAAAAGCGCGGCCTGCCGATTATCGACAAGCCGCGCTTTTCTCATACATCATAGTAGCGGTAAGTTTTGTCTCCGACATTAGTCTCCGACAAGTATCCGACATTTTCGTCTGCTGAATCTACGTGGACACATGGGAAAACAACTTGAACAACTTTTACAACTATGAACAACGCTTCGCCTTGGACACGTTTCCTGCAGATTGTCCTGGTGAAGCTGTTCCATTTCATGGCACCCTTTCTCGCCATGGCAAAAAACTCGAGCGAGCTCGGTTTTGCGCATGGCTTATCGAAAGCGTTGTATTTTGTTGTTTACCTTGCAGCAAGATTGTAATACACGCGTAGCGTGTAGGTTCCATTTCATGGTACCCTTTCTCGCCATGGCAAAACTCGAGCGAGCTCGGTTTTGCGCATGGCTTACCGAAAGCGTTGTTCATTGTTGTAAAGGTTGTTCAAGTTGTTTTCCATTATAAGCAGGAATGGGCACCCAAGGCGAAGCGTCCTTATTGTGTTTCTCGTCAGCAGCAGGCTGTTATGGTTTCTCCTGGAGGCTGGCAAGGAGGTCGGCCACGACATAGCTGGAGCCACCCACGAAGATGAAGTCGTCGGGGGCGGCGTCGGCCAGGGCCGCGCGGTATGCTTCGGCGACGGAGGGATGGAGGGTGCCGTGGAGGCCGTGGGCCCGTCCGCATTCCGCCACTTTCTCGGCAGGGAAGGCCCTGTGGGTCGAGGGTTGCGTCCAGTAGTAGGTGGCGTCGCGGGGCAGGAGCTCCATGACGTGGGTGAGGTCCTTGTCATCCACCATGCCGAAGACGAGGCGGCGCTTGCGGGCCGGCTGCGCCATGATCTGGGGAGCCAGCATCTGCCATCCCGCCACGTTGTGGCCCGTGTCGCAGACGGCATGGGGATGGCCCGGGAGCGGTTGCCAGCGGCCCATCAGTCCCGTGGTTCGGCAGACCGAGCGGAAGCCCTCGCCGATGCTCTCGGGGTGGCGGATCGTGCCACGGGAGAGGAGCTGGGAGACGGACGCGAGGATGGTGTTGGCGTTGCGCGTCTGGTAGTCGCCACGCAGGTCGCCCAGGAGCGTGCCAAAAGACCGCGTCTGATACTCGCGACCCTCGGGCGTGTCGTGGGCAGAAAGGACCTCGGGACGGTCCTCGGCAAAGATGATCGGGCTCCCGCACGCGTGCGCCTTCGCCTCGAAGACGGGGCGCGTCTCGGCCACGGCCTCGCCTACGACGACCGGCACGTGGGGCTTGATGATGCCCGCCTTCTCGTGGGCTATCTCGGGGAGCGTGTGGCCGAGAAACTGCGTGTGGTCCACGGAGATATTCGTGATGATCGAGAGCTGGGGCGTGATGATGTTCGTGCAGTCGAGGCGGCCGCCCAGTCCCACCTCGACGACCGCGATATCCACCTCCTGCTCGGCAAAATACTTGAAGGCCAGGGCCGTGGTGAGTTCGAAGAACGAAGGGTGGAGCGGCTCGAAGAAACTACGCTCCTCCCGCACGAAATCGACCACATACTCCTCGGGCATCATCACGCCGTTGACGCGGATGCGCTCGCGGAAGTCCACGAGATGAGGACTCGTGTAGAGGCCCACCCTGTGGCCGTCGGCCTGGAGGATGGAGGCGAGGGTGTGGGAAGAGGATCCCTTGCCGTTGGTGCCCGCCACGTGGATGGTCTGATAGCGCGTGTGGGGATGGCCGAAATGGGCGTCGAGGGCGTGGGAGTTGTCCAGGCCGTCCTTGTAGGCCGTGGCGCCCACGTGCTCGAAGACGGGGGTGCTGTTGAAAAGATATTCTACTGTCTCCTTGTAGTTCATTGTTGCGTGCTTATGCGAAGAACGTTGTTGGTTGATGTGCGCTTGACCGAAGCAATACTTGTAAAAAAGCTTCTACGAAGCGCTATGAGAAAAAAAAGCGAAGCGCCCCGTGAGAAAGACACGAGGCGCCTCTTGAATCGTTTCGGACTTATCCGAAGAGTTTCTTGAAATGTTCGAAGATCGACCGTTTGGTATGGTTGTCGCCCGTGAAGTTTTCGCTCTCGCGGAAGCTCTCCATGGCCTTGCGCTCCCCCTTGTTGAGGGTCTTGGGGATGAAGACGCTCACCTGGATGATGAGGTCTCCCGTGCCGTTGCCATAGCCCTGGACGGCCGGCAGACCCTTGCCGCGGAGGCGGAGCGTCTTGCCTGGCTGCGTGCCCGGCTCGATCTTGATCTTCACGCTCGACCCGTCGATGGTCGGTATGTCCACCTCGCCTCCGAGCGTGGCCGTGGGGATGTCGAGCAGGAGATTGTAAACCACGTCCTGGCCGTCGCGCACGAAGGTGTCGTTGGCCTCCTCCTCGACATAGACCTGTATGTCGCCCGCTATGCCGTTGTGCTTGCCCATGTTGCCCTTGCCCGGCACGTTGACGACCATGCCTTCGGCCACACCCGCGGGGATGTGGATCTCGACGACCTCCTCGCCCTTGACGACACCCGATCCGTCACACTCCTTGCACTTGTTCTTGATGACCTTGCCCTCGCCGCCACAGACGTGGCACGTGGTCTGGGTCTGCATCATGCCGAAGATGCTCTGCTGGGTGCGGATCTCCATGCCGCTGCCGTGGCAGTTGGGGCAGGTCTCGGGAGCGCTGCCGCCCTCGGCACCCGTGCCGTGGCAATGGGGGCAGACCACGTCCTTGCGGAGCTTGAACTTCTTGGTCACGCCGGTGGCCACCTCCTGGAGCGACAGGCGCACCTTCAGCCGCAGGTCCGATCCACGATAGCGCGGGGCCTGGCGTCCGCCACCACGGCCTCCGAAGCCTCCGAAGCCGCCATGGCCGCCGAAGACGTCGCCAAACATGGAGAAGATGTCGTCCATCGAGAAGCCGCCCGCGCCGCCAAACGGACTGCCGCCTCCGAAGCCGCCAGGGGCGTCGAAGCCAAACTGGTCGTACTGCTGGCGCTTCTGCGGGTCGTGGAGCACGTCGTAGGCCTCGGCGGCCTCCTTGAATTTCTCCTCGGCCGTCGTGTCGCCCGGGTTGCGGTCGGGGTGATACTTGATGGCGAGCTTGCGGTAGGCCTTCTTGATGTCGGCCTCCGTGGCGTCCTTGGTGAGGCCCAGTACCTCGTAGTAGTCTCTCTTTGCTGCCATATTGTCGCTATATTATTGTCCTACGGCCACCTTGGCGTGGCGGATCACTTTGTCGTTGAGCGTATAGCCCGTCTGCACGCAGTCGATGACCTTGCCCTTCTGGTCGTCGCCGGCAGGCACCATGGCGATGGCCTCGTGGAAATCGACGTCGAAGTCCTTGTCCTTGGTGTCGATGGGGCGCACGCCAAGGCCCTCGAGGATCTTCTCCAGTTTCTTCATGATGAGCTGGAAGCCCTCGCGCACGGCCGTGGCGTCCTCGCCCTTGTCGGCCAGGGCGCGCTCGAAGTCGTCGAGCACGGGCAGCAGGGCCGTGATCGTCTTCTCGCCGCCATTGAGGATCAGTTCGGCCTTCTCCTTCATGGTGCGCTTCTTGTAGTTGTCAAACTCGGCGAAGAGGCGGATGTACTTGTCCTTCCACTCCACGGCCTCGGCCTTCGCCTTCTCCTCGGGAGTGAGCTCGGGCTCGTTGGCCTTCTCAGCCGTTTCGGCCTCTTCGGTCTGTTCAGCCTGTGCGCTTTCCTGTGCGCCATCCTGTGCGCCTTCGGCCACACGCACGTCTTCTGCCTCGTTGTGGCTGGTCTCGGGGGTCTCGCCCTCGACCTTTATGTTCTTCTCTTTACTCATTTTGTTCTTAGCTTTTTTTTAAAGACGCATAGCAAATATTGTGCCAAGGCAGGGGCGCCCGCCCTTTTGGCCGGACGGGTGTGTGCTTCGGGTTGCGAAGTCCACCCGGGCGCGCGACGGGTCTCCTGTCCTTGCTTATACATCCCGGCCTGATGCTCCTTACTTATACATCTCGACGCGATGCTCGCGGATCTGCTCGTTGTGGATATACTCGTCGTAGGTCGTGAGCTTGTCGATCGTGCCACGGGGCGTGAGCTCGATGACGCGGCCGGCCACGGTACCGATAAACTCCAGGTCGTGGGAACTGAAAAGGATGTTGCCCTTGAACTGCACGAGGTTGTTGTTGAAGGCCTGGATGCTCTCGAGGTCGAGGTGGTTGGTCGGCGTGTCGAGGATCAGGCAGTTGGCGTTCTGCAGCTGCATGCGCGCGATCATGCAACGCATCTTCTCGCCTCCCGAGAGCACGTTGACCTTCTTCTCCACCTCCTCCTGGCGGAAGAGCATGCGTCCGAGGTAGGCCTTCATCGCCACCTCGTTGCCCGGGCCGTACTGCGAGAGCCAGTCGACGAGGTTCTTGTCGCTCTCGAAGAACTTCGTGTTGTCCAGGGGCAGGTAGGCCGTGGTGATGGTGACGCCCCACTTATAGGTGCCGCCATCCGGCTCGCGGTTGCCGTTGATGATCTCGAAGAGGGCCGTCATGGCCTTGGGGTTGTGGGAGATGAAGACCACCTTCTGTCCCTTCTCGATATTGAAGCTGACGTGGTCGAAGAGGACCGTGCCGTCGGTATCGACCGCCTTGAGGTCTTCGACCATGAGGATCTGGTTGCCCGGCTCGCGCTCCATCTGGAAGATGATGCCCGGATACTTGCGGCTGGAGGGACGGATCTCCTCGACGTTGAGCTTCTCGAGCATTTTTTTGCGCGAGGTGGTCTGCTTGCTCTTGGCCACGTTGGCCGAGAAGCGACGGATAAACTCCTCCAGCTGCTTGCGCTTCTCGTCGGCCTTCATGCGCTGGTTCTGCTGCTGGCGCAGGGCGAGCTGGCTCGACTCGTACCAGAAGGAGTAGTTGCCGGCAAAGACCGTCACCTTGCCAAAGTCGATGTCGATGGTCTGGGTGCTCACGGCGTCGAGGAAGTGGCGGTCGTGGCTGACGACGAGGACGGTCTGGTTCTCGTCGATCTCGCCCAGGTAGTCCTCCAGCCACTCCACGGTCTCGAGGTCGAGGTCGTTGGTGGGCTCGTCGAGCAGCAGGTTGTCGGGCTTGCCGAAGATGGCTTTGGCGAGCATCACGCGCACCTTCTCGTTGTTGCTGAGCTCGCCCGTCAGCTTCTCGTGCAGGCCCTCAGCGATACCCAGGTGCTGCAGCAGCTGGGCAGCCTCGCTCTCGGCCTCCCAGCCGTTCATCTCGGCAAACTTCAGCTCCAGGTCGGCAGCACGGTTGCCGTCCTCCTCCGTCATCTCGGGCTTGGCATAGAGGGCCTCGCGCTCCTTCATGTTCTCCCAGAGCGGGGCGTGGCCCATGAGGACCGTGTCGAGCACGCGATAGGCGTCATACTTGAAGTGGTCCTGCTCCAGGACCGACAGGCGCTCGCCAGGACCCAGCTCCACGGTACCCTTGTTGGGCTCCAGGTCGCCGGAGATGGCGCGAAGAAGGGTGGACTTGCCGGCTCCGTTGGCGCCAATGACGCCATAGATGTTGCCGCGCGTGAACTTGATGTTTACGTCTTTGTAAAGTACTCGCTTGCCAAACTGGATGGCAAGATTGTTGAGCGTTATCATATTATGTCTTAAACCTTATTTTGTTCTTTCTCTGAATCTTCGTTTTGCTACAAGGGTGCAAAGTTACGCAATTTTCTTGATATGACCAAGTTGGCCCGCGCGAAAAGGCTTCTTAGACCATGAAGTCCATGTAGTTGTCGGGGGTGACGACATGGAAGGTCGTCTCGGGATAGGTTGTGGCGAAGGCTGAAGGCATCTTGGCTTTCGTCTTGCCGTTCCATTTCATCTCGAAGGCCGTGAGCCTGCCGTCACACTCCTCGACGAGGTCTATCTCGTTTTGCGTGTGCGTGCGCCAAAAATACAGTTTCGCGTAGTCTGCCGCATAGCTATGGAGCTTGCGTCGCTCGCTGATGATGAAGTTTTCCCAAAGCATCCCCATGTCCAGTCGCATCTCGGGACTGGAGAAGTTGGCTATCACGGCATTGCGGATGCCGTTGTCCCAGAAATAGACCTTTTTCCCCTTCTTGATTTCGTTTCTCAGATTTCTGCTGTAGGAGTCCACGCGGAAGACGACGTAGCACTTCTCTAGCAGTCCGATATAGTTTTCTACCGTCGCCTTGTCGATGCCCAGCAGGTTGGACAACTCGTTGTAGGACACTTCGCTCCCCACCTGCAAGGCCAGGGCCCGCAGCAACTTTTGGAGTATTTCTGGTTTCTTCACCCCTTTGTACATCAGGAGGTCCTTGTAGAGGTAAGAGTCGGCGAGCGACATGAGGCGGCGCTTGGCGTCGGCAGGATGAGTCACCACCTCGGGATAGAGCCCATAGACGAGCCGCTGGTTGAGCAGCCGGGCCTCCTCGCGGGCGGAGGTGTGGCCGACCAGTTCGCCCACGCTCAGGGGGAAGAGCTCGTAGTTGATGCATCGGCCCGTGGCTGGCTCGTAGATGCCTTCGGCCAATTCCAGCGACGACGATCCCGTGACGATCACTTGTGGCTTCTCCATCCTCAGGTCCACCATCATCTTGATGGTCAGTCCGATATTGGCCACCCGTTGTGCCTCGTCGATCACCACGAGGTCGTATCCTGCTATCAGGTTCTGTAGTTCTGTGGAGGTCTTGTTCTCCAGGCTCATGCGGTCATCGACGTTGTCGCAGTTGAGCGCCAGCACGCGTCCAGAATCCTTGGCAACAGCCTCCACCAGGGTGGTCTTGCCCACTTGGCGCGCCCCGATCAGAACTATGGCCTTGCGACTATCGAAGTCGTCTCTGATGTTGCTTTCTATCTCTCTATTTATCATTATCTTGCGATCCTTTTGGTCATGCGGCAAAGGTACTATTATTTTTCCAATTCCCCAAATTTACTATGAATTTGGGGATTGTAATCGCCAATTTTATATATAATTTGGGGATTGTAATCGCCAATTTCACTATGAATTTGGGGATTTGGCTCGTTTAGAGGACCGAAAAACGTGGCTGAATGCTTGGAAATATCATGGATGTTAGTTCTACGTGGATACATGGGAAAACAACTTGAACAACCTTTACAACAAGTAACAACGCTTCGCGGTAAATCATGAGCATGTTGTAAAGGTTGTATTTGTTGTTTTCCCTCTTGCCCAGCCGATTTGTCCCAAGAAGTTGTGTTCCCTCAAGCGTCAGGGAGTTTGTATTCTGTTGATGACCCAGGCGAAGCCTTTGGCCGTTCGCAGGCCGTTGTCTTGGAAGTGGTTGCCCTCGTTCCATTCGAGCGTGGAAGGAGTGGAGGAGGCGATCAGGAGGTCGTGCTGGCGACGGATGCATTGGCTGACGGTCGTCATGATGGGCGTGCGGGATCGGTCCTCGCGGTCGCCCAGACTGAGGTAGAAGGCTGCGGACAAGGGAGTGTGGAGGGCCGCATAGGCGAGCCATTGGGGATACCAGATGGAGGGGGAGGCCGCAACGATACCGTCAAAGGAATGCTGGTAGCCCGCCCAAAGCGCGAAGAGGCCCGCCAGGGAGTAGCCCCCGAGGATCGTGGGGCAGTCGGGAGAGGAGACGAGGCCCGAGGAGCGCAGATGGTCGATGATATCAAGGATAGACTGGAGCGTGGCCGGAGCCCCATGGCCGAAGGGGCGCTTGCCGAAGACGGGAGGAGCGTCCCAGGGCGGCAGCTCGTCGAACCAACGGGCGATATGGACGGCCACAAGGACGAAGCGCGCTCCCGTGGCTTGGGCGATGGCCTCCACCTCCTGGTCCATCTCCCTGAGGTCGTTGGCGTCGGCAGGTTGGATCAGCAGAAAGGCGGGCTGCTCCTGGACGTAGATCGTGCAGGTGTGGCCAGCTATCTCCCGTGTCGTCTTCTGATGGAGCGGCAGGGAGGAAGCCCGTTCGGAATCTTCGGCAGTTTTGTTCATGAAAAGAAAAGATGAGTCATGATCTTAAATAGCTCGGGCCATGATGGGAAAGACAGAAACTGGAGAAATCGGCTCGTGGTCGTATCTCACGGCAAGAGGCGGGCGCCCTCATGGTAGGACGCTCATCATTTGCCCTCATCATAGAGAACGCTCACTATTCGGCCTCGTGATAGGAGTCCTCACTATTCGGTCTCGTGATAGGAACCCTCACCATTCGGTCTCGTGATCGGGACGCTTGCCACATGGCCTCGGGATGAGGACGGCTACTGGTAGTCGATATATTCCCCCTCGTTGTCCTTGATGACCTTCTTGGCGCGTTGCTCCTCGCTTCGGGAATCAACGATCGTGTTGCCGTCGGCCTGGCGCGAGGTGCGGGCCGAGGACTGCTGGTCCTGGAAGTCGTTGTCCTCGGGCTGGAACCTGCGTACCACGCGATGCAGCTGCTTGTAGAACTTGTAGGCTATCAGGGCGATGGCCGCCAAGGCGAGGACGAAGAGTAGGAATATGAATTTGATGAAAATCATAATGTGCGGATGGAGTTAATGATTCTGTGGCGCAGGCTTCTTGGCTACCATGGCCGAGAGCAGCACATACCAGGCGATGATGACGGCGATACCCGAGATGCGCAGCAGGGCGAGGATGGGGATGCAGGAGAGGACGAAGAGATACTTCACCTCGTTGCCCTTCCAGCCCCATTGCTTGAACTTGAGGGCAAACATGGGAATCTCGCTCACGAGCAGGTAGCTGCTCACCAGCACGCCCACGACCATGGCCACGGCCCAAAGGGGCGAGGACTCGAAATGGGGAGCCACACCCACCATCAACGAGCCCCAGAAGAGCGCGTTGGCCGGGGTGGGAAGTCCGATGAAGCCCAGGGACTGGCGCTCGTCGAGATTGAACTTGGCCAGGCGAAGGGCCGAGAAGGCCGCCATGACGAAGGCCACGAAGGGCAGCACCTCGCGCAGGGGCTCCAGGGCCGAAGGATAGGCCACCACGCCCAGTTCGGCAAAGAGCATGGCCGAGGGAGCCAGTCCGAAGGTGATGTCGTCGGCCAGCGAGTCGAGTTCCTTGCCGATAGGCGAACTGACATGGAGCAGGCGGGCCGTCATGCCGTCGAAGAAATCGAAGACAGCTCCTATGACCATCCACGCCAGGGCCCATTCGAAGTCGTGGCGGAAGGCAAAATAGGTAGCGATGCAACCCGAGATGAGGTTGCAGCAGGTGATGCTGTTGGGGATATGTTTCTTGATCATAAGCAGTAAAGCTTCATCATATCATTTAGCTCATATAGCAGAAAAAATCCTACTCCTATTCTTATTAGGAGAAAAGTTTTATCCTACTCCTATTTCTATGGCAGGAAAGTTTTTTCCAATCCTATAGCAGAAAAGCTTCGTCCTATTCCTATAGCAGGAAGGCTTCGTCCTAAGCCAACGCCTCAGGCATCTGGAGGCCAGACGCCAAGGGAGGGCCGCCCCAGGGGTGGGGGAGAGGACTACGTTTTCTCTACAGATTACGTTTTCCCTACGGACTACGCTTTCTCCACGGGCTTGAGGCGCGCGATGACGGTCTGGTCGCCCGTAGTCGCCTGTCCCATCTTCACACAGACCTCGGAGTCGATAGGCAGATAGACGTCCACGCGGCTGCCGAGCTTGATGAAGCCCAGGTGCTCGTCGATGTAGCAGTCCTCGCCATCCTTGGCATAGGTGACGATACGACGCGCCACGGCACCCGCAATCTGGCGGCAGAGCACGTCGCGGCCGTCGGGGATGGTGATCATCACGTCGGCATGCTCGTTCTCCTCGCTGGCCTTGGGGAGCCAAGCCTTGTGGAAGTTGCCATTAAAGTGCTTGACAAACTTCACCACGCCATCCACGGGAAACCAGTTGGCGTGGACGTTGAAGAGGCTCATAAAGATGCTGATCATCAGGCGGCGGTCGTGGAAGTACTCATTCTCCTCCACCTCCTCGATGACGACGATCTTGCCGTCGGCAGGCGCCACCACGATATGCTCCGTGTCCTCGATGTTGAGGTAGCGGATCGGGCAACGATAGAAGTTGAGCACGATACAATAGACGGGGACCATGATGACGAGGAACGCCCAGAAAGGAATCTTGGTCGTCAGGGCAAACCACAGAATGGCGGCCACCAGGGCAATGCCGATTCCACCATACAACAACTGGTCCGTGCCCTCACGATGAAGACGGATTTTCTTGAGTTTCTTTATTCTCTTTCCCATGTCGGAAGGTTTACATATTCATGAATAATGTGCAAAGTTATATACTTTTTGTCAGTTATGCAAATTAACACTTCAACTTTTCGGCCCAAGAGGCCGTGATTCCATTTTTTTTATCTACATTTGCACGTGAAATACGAAAACTGATGGAAGACTTCATACATTTGCACGTCCATACGCACTACTCCATCCTTGACGGCCAGTCGAAGGTAGCCAACCTCGTGAAGAAGGCCGTCGGGGACGGCATGAGGGGCATGGCCATCACCGACCATGGCGTGATGTATGGCGTGAAGGAGCTGGCCGACTGCTGCGCCAAGGTCAACAAGGAGCGCAAGGCGGAGGGCCTCGAACCCTTCAAGCCCATCTTCGGATGTGAGATGTATGTCGCACGACGCACCAAGGAGGACAAGGACAAGGCCATGGGAGACAATAGTGGCTACCACCTCGTCGTCCTGGCCAAAAACTACAAGGGATACAAAAACCTTATTAAATTGGTATCGCGCGCGTGGGTGGACGGCTACTACTACAAGCCGCGCACGGACCGGGCCGACCTGGAGCGCTACCACGAGGGACTGATCGTCTGCTCGGCCTGTATAGCCGGCGAGGTGCCACGCAAGATCCTCGACGGAGACCTGGAGGGCGCGAGAGAGGCCGCACAATGGTATCACGACCTCTTCGGCGACGACTACTATCTGGAGCTCCAGCGCCACGAGGTGAAGGACCCCTCGGTCGTGGCCAACCGCGAGACCTTCCCCCTGCAGCAACGCGCTAACCGCGAACTTATACGGCTGGCCAAGGAACTGGGCATCAAGCTCGTCTGCACCAACGACTGTCACTTCGAAAACCGCGAGACGGCCGAGGCCCACGACCACCTGCTCTGTCTCTCCACCCAGGAGGACCTCGACGACCCCAACCGCATGCGCTACTCAAAGCAGGAGTGGTTTAAGACGCGGGAGGAGATGAACGAGGTCTTTGCCGACGTGCCCGAGGCCCTCGCCAACACGATCGAGGTGCTCGACAAGGTGGAGATCTACGACATCGACCACGGACCCATCATGCCCTTCTTCCCCATCCCCGAGGAATTCGGAACGGAGGAGGAGTGGCGACAGAAATATTCCGAGCAGGACCTCTACAACGAGTTCACCTCCGACGAAAAGGGACAGAACCAGCTCTCGCCCGAGGAGGGACAGAAGGTCATCGACCGACTCGGAGGCTACGACAAGATCTACCGCATCAAGTTTGAGGCCGACTACCTGGCGAAGCTGGCCTACGAGGGCGCCCGCCGCCTCTATGGCGACCCCCTGGAGGAGCGCGTCTGCGAGCATATCAACTTCGAGCTCCACGTGATGAAGACGATGGGTTTCCCGGGCTACTTCCTCATCGTCCAGGACTTCATCAACGCGGCCCGTACCGAACTGGGCGTGATGGTGGGACCGGGACGTGGATCGGCGGCAGGATCCGTGGTGGCCTACTGTCTGGGCATCACCCAGATAGACCCTCTGAAATACGACCTTCTGTTTGAGCGATTCCTCAACCCCGACCGCGTCAACCTGCCTGATATCGATACCGACTTCGACGACGATGGCCGCGGAAGGGTCCTGAGATGGGTGATGGACAAGTATGGCGAGGACAACTGCGCCCATATCATCACCTATGCCACCATGGCCACGAAAAACTCCCTCAAGGACGTGGCCCGCGTGGAGAAGTTGCCCCTGGATCGCTCCAACGCGCTCTGCAAGGCCATCCCCGACCGACTGCCCGACGGGATGAAGATGAACCTCGCCAACGCCATCAAGTGTACGCCCGAGCTCCAGGATGCCGAGGTCAGCGAGGACCCGCGCGAGCGCAACACCATCAAGTATGCGAAGATGCTGGAGGGTACTGTCCGCGGCACGGGCCTCCACGCCTGCGGATTCATCATCTGTCGCGACAGGATCGACGACTGGGTGCCGGTATCGACGGCCACGGACCCCGACTTCCCCGAGATGAAGTGTAACGTCACGCAGTATGACGGCCACGTCATCGAGACCACGGGTCTGATCAAGATGGACTTCCTCGGCCTCAAGACGCTCTCGGAGCTCAAGGAGGCCTGCAAGGTCGTCAAGCAGACCACGGGCCACGTCATCGACCTGGAGAAAATACCTATCGACGACGAACTCACCTACCAGCTCTACCAGCAGGGACGCACCATCGGCACGTTCCAGTTTGAGTCGGCAGGCATGCAGAAATACTTGCGCGAGCTGAAGCCCACGGTCTTCGAGGACCTCATCGCCATGAACGCCCTCTACCGGCCGGGACCGATGGACTACATCCCCTCCTTTATCGCCCGCAAGAACGGACGCGAGAAGATCAGCTACGACATCCCCTGCATGGAGAAGTATCTCAAGGATACCTACGGCATCACGGTCTATCAGGAGCAGGTGATGCTCCTCTCCCGACAGTTGGCCAACTTCACCCGAGGCGAGAGCGACGCCCTCCGTAAGGCCATGGGAAAGAAGAAGAAGGCCATCGTCGACCAGATGAAGCCGAAGTTTATCAAGCAGGGCACGGAGAACGGCCACGACCCGAAGGTGCTGGAGAAGATCTGGGGCGACTGGGAGAAGTTTGCGAGCTACGCCTTCAACAAGTCCCACGCCACGTGCTACTCCTGGGTGGCCTATCAGACGGCCTACGTCAAGGCCCACTACCCGGCCGAGTTTATGGCGGCCCTGATGACGCGGCGATTCAGCCAGATCACGGAGATCACGAAACTCATGGAGGAGTGTAAGGCGCTCAAGATCTCCACCCTCGGACCGGACGTCAACGAGAGCCAGATCGGCTTTGGTGTCAACAAGAAGGGCGAGATACGCTTCGGACTGAGCGCCATCAAGGGCATGGGCACGCCTGCTGCCGAGGCCATCGTCAGCGAGCGCGAGAAGAACGGTCCCTACAAGGACATCTTCGACTTTGCCGAGCGCGTCAACCTGGCCAACGTCAACCGAAAGGCTTTCGAGAGCCTGGCTTATAGTGGCGGCTTCGATGGTTTCGGGGTCATGCGCGAGCAGTTCTTCACCCCCAACGCCAAGGGAGAACTCTTCATCGACCTGCTCGTGCGCTACGGCCAGAAATACCAGATGGACAAGGCCAATGCCGGACTGAGCCTCTTCGGGAGCGAAGACGTGACCGTGGTCCATCCGCCCCTGCCCAAGACGGAAAGATGGGCGGCCATCGAGAAACTCAACAAGGAGCGCGAGCTCGTGGGCATCTATCTCTCGGCCCATCCGCTCGACGAGTATGCGGTCGTGCTGGAGAACATGTGCAACACCCATTGCTCGGAGATCCATAGGGACGCCGATCTCAAGGCGCTGGAGAAGCGGGGCGAGGTGACGTTTGGCGGCATGGTGACGGCCGTCAACGAGCGTTTCTCCCAACGCACGGGACTGCCCTTCGGCATCGTGACGATCGAGGACTTTGCGGGCGTGGGCGAACTGACGCTCTTCGGCCAAGACTGGTTGAGATGGAAGGCGCAGCTGGGACAGGACTTTGCCGTCTTCGTCCAGGCGAAGTGTGTGCAGCGCTTCCGCAATAGCGACGCCCTGGCCTTCCGCGTGGAGAGCGTCTCCCAGCTCTATGACGTCAAGCGCGACCGCCTCAAGAAGATCACGGTCTCGCTACCCATCGACCGCGTGGACGACAAGATGGTGGCGGAGCTCCAGACCATCATCGAGGACCATCCGGGCGACACCACCCTCATGGTCCGCCTGGCCCTGCCCGACCGCACGGCCCTCTCGCTACAGAGCCGGACCAAGACCGTCGATGTGGACCGGAGACTACTGACGGAATTGCAGTCGATGGACTTGGAGTACCACATCAACTGACATTTTGTCATTGGCATGATATTTGTGTATTAACAAACATATTCACCAAATCTAAACGAAAAGAAACAATGGAAGTAGAAATCACAAAGGACAACTTTGAGACTCTGAGAAATGGCGACCTGCCATTGGTAGTAGATCTGTGGGCCACCTGGTGCGGCCCCTGCAAGGCAATCTCTCCGCTTGTGTCAAAACTCGCTGAGGAGTACGACGGCAAGTTGGTCGTCGGCAAGTGCGACGTCGAGCAGAACGAGGACATCACCATGGAGTATGCCGTGCGCAACATCCCGACGCTCCTCTTCTTCAAGGACGGCAAGCTCGTCAACAAGCACGTGGGTGCCCCCAACGAGTCTAAGATGAGAGCCCTCTTCGACAAGCTGCTGTAAGCTGCCAACGTCTATGTCCGGGGCTGTTCCAAGGCCTTCCCTAAAGGGAAAGACGGCAGGATGGCGCGGACCAAAATCATAGGTCTGGTTTTCCCCCTCTGGGAGAGGCCAGGCCTTTTTTCATGCCGATTTCTCCTTATATTCCATAATATAATAGGAAAAAAGTCAGAAAAACCATTAAACTTTCAAGTCAAAGGAAAATAGTCGGCTTTTTATTTTGCCCAATCCTTTTTTTTCACTATTTTTGCATCAAACAATTTTTACGACCAAACAATGAACGACAAGAAGTTAATGAATCGCGCAGCCGACAACATCCGCATCCTGGCTGCCTCGATGGTAGAGAAGGCGAAGTCCGGACACCCTGGAGGTGCGATGGGCGGTGCCGATTTTATCAATGTTTTGTTCTCCGAATTTTTGGTTTACGACCCTGATCAGCCCGCATGGTCCGGTCGAGACCGCTTCTTCCTTGACCCGGGTCACATGTCGCCGATGCTCTATTCGGCCCTGGCCCTTCAGGGAAAATTTACCATTGAAGACATCAAGCAGTTCCGCCAGTGGGGCAGCATCACTCCGGGACACCCCGAGCGCGACATCGAGCACGGAGTGGAGAACTCGTCCGGACCGCTGGGACAGGGACATGCCTTTGCGGCTGGTGCGGCCGTGGCAGAGAAGTTTCTTGAGGCTCGCCTCGGCCATACGCCCATGCAGCACAAGATATATGCCTACATCAGCGATGGTGGAGTGCAGGAGGAAATCAGCCAGGGCGTGGGCCGCATTGCCGGCACGCTGGGCCTGAACAACCTCATCATGTTCTACGACTCCAACGAGATCCAGCTCTCTACCGAGTGCAACGTCGTCGATACCGAGGACGTGGCCATGAAGTATAAGGCTTGGGGATGGAGCGTCATCGAGATCGACGGCAATGATGCCGACGAGATTCGCAAGGCCCTTACCGTGGCCCAGAAGGAAAAGGAGCGCCCGGTCCTCATCATCGGCCATACGGTCATGGCCAAAGGCGCGCTCCAGGCCGACGGATCCAGCTACGAGCACAACGTCAAGACCCATGGTGCACCCCTTGGTGGCGACGCTTTCGCCAACACGATCAAGCACCTGGGTGGCGATCCCGAGAATTCTTTCGTCATCTTCCCCGAGGTAGAGAAACTCTATAGCGATCGTCGTGAGGAGTTGCGCAAGATCGTGGCCAAGCGCCATGAGGAGGAGCGCAAATGGGCCGAGGAGCATGCCGACAAGGCTGCCCTGCTCAAGGAGTGGTTCTCAGGCAAGGCTCCCGAGGTCGATTGGAGTGGACTGGAGCAGAAGCGCGATTCTGCCACCCGTGCGGCTTCCTCAGCTTGCCTCTCATTACTGGCCGAGCAGGTGCCCAACATGATCTGCGCCTCTGCCGACCTGAGCAACTCCGACAAGACGGACGGCTTCCTCAAGAAGACCCACAACATCGTGCGTGGCGACTTTAGCGGCGCCTTCTTCCAGGCAGGTGTCTCCGAGCTGACGATGGCCTGCATGTGTATCGGTATGATGCTCCATGGTGGCGTCATCACGGCCATGGGTACGTTCTTCGTCTTCTCAGACTATATGAAACCGGCTCTCCGCATGGCTGCCTTGATGCGTACGCCTGTGAAGTTCATCTATAGCCACGACGCCTTCCGCGTGGGCGAGGACGGACCGACCCACCAGCCCGTGGAGCACGAGGCTCAGCTGCGCCTCATGGAGAAGTTGCAGAACCACATGGGCGAGGACTCCCTGCGCGTCTTCCGTGCTGCCGATGCCGACGAGATGACGGTCTGCTGGCAGATGGCCATGGAGAACATGGACACGCCGACGGCCCTGATCCTCTCTCGCCAGAACATCAAGAGCCTCCCCGAGGGCAACGACTATCAGAAGGCCCGCAAGGGTGCCTATGTCGTGGCTGGATCCGACGAGCAGTATGACATCATCCTGCTGGCCAGCGGATCAGAGGTCTCCACGCTCGTCGAGGGTGCCGAGTTGCTCCGCAAGGATGGCGTTCGTTGCCGCGTCGTGAGCGTCCCGTCTGAGGGTCTCTTCCGTCGTCAGCCGGTCGGCTATCAGCTGCTCGTCCTGCCGTCTGAGGCCAAGGTCTTCGGAATGACCGCAGGTCTGCCCGTCACCCTCCAGGGTCTCGTCGGCTGCCACGGTCGTGTCTTCGGCATGAACTCCTTCGGCTTCTCGGCTCCCTACAAGGTGCTCGACGAGAAGCTCGGTTTCACGCCCGAGAATGTTTACAAGCAAGTAAAAGAGTTTTTAGCATAATATTCTATCACCTAAGCAGGCTCCGCCAAAGCGCCAGACAGGGCACCAGGCGGGGTCTCTATTAAAACTGAAACGCTTATGGAAATCAAGACAGTAGGTGTTGCTTGCGATCACGCAGGCTATCCGTTGAAGCAGTATGTCATCCAGTATTTGGAGGAGCATAAGTACGCATATAAGGACTTTGGATGCAACAGCGACCTTAGTTGCGACTATCCTGACTATGCCCACCCCCTGGCTGAAGCCGTCGAGAGTGGCGAGGTCTATCCGGGCATCGCTATCTGTGGTAGCGGAGAGGGCATGGCCATCACGCTCAACAAGCACCAGGGTGTGCGCGCGGGATTGGCTTGGAACAAGGATGTGGCCGAGCTGATTCGCCAGCACAACGATGCCAACGTGCTCGTATTGCCGGGTCGATTCATCGACAACAATACGGCAGGCAAGATCATGGATGCTTTCTTCAAGGCCAACTTTGAGGGCGGTCGCCATGAGCGCAGGGTGAACAAGATTCCTGTAGAGGCAAAGTAAGGGGGCTCCCCTGCCTTCATAGCCAACAACACAACGGCACGAGTGTCGGCTGATTTCAGTCGGGCGCAAGTGCCGTTTTTTGTGTGGAAACAAGCAAATATTAAAAATAATGAGAAAAACACTTCTTTTCTTCTGCCTTCTCCTGGCGCTTGGCGCACAGGCGCAGGGGGGCGGACATTTCCTGCAGAACGACCAGTATCGGCAGAAGGTGATGCAGGCCTTCGACGCGCGCATGAAACTCATGGGCAAGGATTGCTTCAACGTCAAGGGCCTGGGAGCCAATGGCGTGGAGACCGAGGCTTTGCAGTTTCTCTATGCCTACATGCCGATGGCCGACGAGACGGATTATCCGACCGACTTCTTCCTTGCCAACGTGCGCAAGTCGCTCCAGGCGCGCCAGGAGATGGTATGGGGTAGCCAGGTGCCGGAGCGCGAGTTTCGCCATTTCGTCCTCCCCGTTCGTGTCAACAACGAGAACCTGGACAGCTTCCGTATCGTCTATTATGACGAACTGAAGAACCGTGTCAAGGGGCTGGGCATGAAGGAAGCCATCCTCGAGGTCAACCATTGGTGCCATGAGCATGTGACCTATCAGCCGGCCGACGCCCGCACGTCCGCTCCTATGGCTACCATGCGTACCACCACGGGCCGTTGTGGCGAGGAGAGCACCTTTGCCGTGGCTGCCTTGCGTGCCATCGGCATTCCTGCCCGCCAGGTCTATACGCCTCGTTGGGCCCATACCGACGACAACCATGCGTGGGTGGAGGCTTGGGCCGACGGACAATGGTACTTCCTGGGAGCTTGCGAGCCCGAGGCCGTGCTCAACCTGGGATGGTTCAACGCGCCTGCCTCACGGGCCCTGCTGATGCACACCCGTGCCTTTGGCGACTATGACGGACCGGAGGAGACCGTGCTGCGCACGTCCAACTATACGGAGATCAACCTCATCAGCAATTATGCCAAGGTGAGCCGGGCCGACTTCAAGGTGGTGGACACTCAGGGCAATCCTGTGGCCGACGCCCGTGTGGATTTCAAGATCTACAACTATGCCGAGTTCTTCACGGCCGTGACGAAATATACGGATGCGAAGGGTGCCACCTTCCTGACGGCTGGTCTGGGCGACATGATCGTCTGGGCTTCCAAGAACGGAAAGTATGGCTACAAGAAGGTGACCTTTGGCAAGGACCGCGAGGTGACGATCGCCCTCGACCGCGACAATGATGCGGTCTCGAGTGTGGATATGGCGATTGTGCCGCCCAAGGAGTCGCCCAACGTGCCCGAGGTGTCGGCCGAGCAGGCTGCGACCAACAAGGCGCGCTTTGCTGCCGAGGACGAGATACGCCATGAGACCATCCGTCGCACGCATTACCCGAAGGACGGCACGTCGAAGTATGCTCCCTATTTCCTTCGTGCGAAGGGCAACTGGCGTACCATCGAGGCTTTCCTCAACCGTCATAGCGACAACGAGGCGCGTGCCCTGAATATCCTCAATACGCTGAGCGACAAAGACCTTCGCGACATCCTGCCGCAGATCCTGGAGGACTGCTTCGCCAACAAGAGCGACCAGGTCAGTCCGCGCGTGGAGGACGAGATGCTGATCACGCCCTTCAAGTGCTTCTTCGAGAACTATTTTGACCGCAAGACGGTCGAGAAGTTCCGTGCCAATCCGATGGAGATCGCCAACTGGATCAAGAAGAACATCCGTCTCAACCCCGATACGAAGGCGTTGCAGATAGCCCAGACGCCAGTAGGTGCCGTGAAGTTCAAGATCACGGACGAGCGCTCGCGCAAGGTGCTCTTCGTCGATATCGCCCGCAGCCTCAATATCGAAGCCAAGCGCGATACGGTCACGGGTGCCTTGATGTATCGCAAGGATGGCAACTGGACGACAGTCTATTTCGAGGCCAAGGGCACGGTCACACCCCATCAGGGCACGCTCGTGCTGACCTATCAGCCTGCTGCCCATCTGGACAACCCGCTCTACTACAACCACTTCTCCCTGAGTCGTCTGGAGAATGGCACGGCTACGCTCCTCAACTACGACGAGGGTGGCGATGGCGGACAGACCAGCTGGATGAACACCTTCAAGGACGGATGCCCCCTGGAGGCGGGTACCTATCTGCTGACCACGGGCACGCGCCTGGCCAACGGTAGCGTCTTGTCTCATAGCGAGTTCTTCGTCATCAAGGAGGGACAGACCACGACCGTACCTCTCATCATGCGCGAGAGCAAGGACGAGGTACAGGTGATCGGTTCGTTCAACTCCGAGAGCAAGTTTGATATGGATGGCAACCAGGTGAGCCTGCTCTCGCAGACGGGTCGTGGCTACTATATCATCGGTCTCATTGGCGTCGGCCAGGAGCCTACCAACCATGCGCTCGTGGACATTGCCAAGGAGGCTGACGCCTTCGACCGTTGGGGCCGTCCGATGGTCCTGCTCTTCGAGAATGCCGAGGAGGCCAAGAAGTTTGATGCTTCGCTCTATGGTCGTCTGCCGAAGAACATCATCTATGGTATCGATACCGATGGTGCCATCCGTCAGCAGATGGTGGAGAACCTGAAATTGTCGAGCAAGACGCAGTTGCCGATCTTCTTCATTGCCGATACGTTCAATCGTGTCGTCTTCTCTTCCCAGGGCTATACGATCGGACTGGGTGAGCAGTTGAAGAACACCTTCAACCGTCTTTGATTCTCCCGAGGGACCACACGCCTGTGGTCCCGAAAGATAAATAAAAACAAGGGATGGCAGTCTGTCTGTCATCCCTTGTTGCTTATAGGTGCGCTTGTTGCTATGGCCTATGGGCGCAAGTGGTTGCGGAACCAATCGACGACATAGTCTATGACGGGCTGCTGGAACCAATGGTCGTCGCCATGGTCTGCCTTGTCGAGCACGACATACTCCACCTCCGTCCCATTCTCGCAGAGGGCCTCGTAGAGATGGTCGCTCTGTCGTTGCGACACCATGTGGTCGTTGTTGCCGTGCATGATAAGGAAGGGGGGAAGTCCGGGATGGATGTGGCCCAACGGACTGGCGGCACGCGCCTTGTCGGGTATCTCCTCCAAGAGGTGGCCCGGATCGCGGCCATAGACCACGCCATTGACGAGCAGGGCCTCGCTGGCAGCCCGCGAGTCGTGGTAGGCTTGCACCTCGGTAGGGAAGCCCTCGTCGATGGTCTCCAGGTCGGACGGACCGAAGATGGTGCAGCAGGCCTGCACGTCGGAGCTCTCGTTCAGATACTGTCCTTGGTCGAAGCGCGGCTCGTTCATCGTCGTCGCAATCATCGACGACAGGTAGCCGCCAGCGCTATTGCCCATCACGCCAAAACGCGTCTTGTCAATACCAAACTTCTCGGCATTGGCCTTGAGGAAGCGGATGGCTTGCTTGCCGTCCTCCAGGAGGGCAGGGAAGGCGTTGGGGATCGTACGATATTGCACGGCAGCCACGACAAAGCCTGCACGCGCCAGTCCCATGCGACATTCGATAAACTTGCTGTAGTCGCTCGTCGTGAAACCGCCACCAGGGAAATAGACCACACAGGGCTTCGGCTCATTGGTTCGTGGAATGATGAGCGTCATGTGGAGGGAGATCGTTCCCTTCTCGTAGTGTTGCGAGTAGATGATGTTATCGATCACTCGCAGGGACGTCCGCGTCACGGGGACATCCATCAGGATCTTCTTGCTTTTACTATTTTGATTGTCCATGTCTTCTCTCGTTATGGGTGTCTTGCTTGAAATGCTGGTGCAAAAGTAGAAAGAAAAATGCTAAAAATCACTATAAGCGACCAGGAAATAGCTAAAATCTATGTCAAGTGCTTGTCCGTTTCGCCCTAAAGGTGTATATTTGCAGACAGAAAGGTCTTTTGCCAGGAGTGACAGACTGTCAAGGATGGTCGCCATGGCATGGCTTTTGTACGATAGAAAACATACATATTAAATACGAAAATCGAAATGGATTTCAACAATTATTCAAACATTGTGGATGATCGCGCGCGGGAGCTGGAGCGGTCACGTGTCATGCCTTTCCTCATGCGGAAGGTCTATACCTGGATGGCTTTGGCCTTGACCATCACGGCTATCGTCGCCTATGGTATCGGCAACAGTCCGGGCCTCCTGATGAGTATCTTCGGTTCCAAGATGCCCATGCTCGTGTTGTTTGCAGCCGAGATCGGACTGGTCATCTGGTTGTCGGCCCGCCTCAGCCGCATCTCGATCACTACGGCTACCGTGGGCTTCATCGCCTTCTCCATCCTCAACGGTATGACGATGAGCGTCTTCTTCGCCGTCTATACTACGGCTTCCATTGCCCTGACCTTCTTTGTCTCGGCAGGTATGTTTGGCGCCATGGCCTTGATAGGCTATACGACCAAAAAGGACTTGTCCTCGATAGGTGGTTTCCTAATCATGGCGCTTATCGGCCTGATCATCGCCGGACTGGTCAATATGTTCCTTCGCAGCACGATGTTCGACCTCATCATTAGTGGCCTGGGCGTGATCCTCTTCTGTGGACTGACGGCTTGGGATATGCAATGGATCAAGCGGGCTCTCCTGGAGGCTCCCGATATGGGCGAGGCTTCCCAGAAGATAGCGCTCTTGGGTGCGCTCAACCTCTACCTCGACTTCATCAACCTCTTCCTCTATCTGCTCCGCTTCTTGGGCGACAGACGCAATTGATGCGGTTTGACGAAGTGAATATTCTTAGATAATTATAGGAGTAAAATACGTATATCGGGGGAATATCTGAAAAGATATTTCCCCTTTTTCGTGCGTTTTCGTCTTCATGTAGCCATTTCCTCCTTGCATAGCGATAGCTTTCTTTCCAAGGTAGCTTGCATATTGTTTTTCGCGGGTTGTGCTATGAAAGGGTATGTGTGACAAAAGGAAATCTAAAAAGATTCTAATAAAATGCTTTTTGAGGGCATAAAACTTGCTTGGCGTGAATAAATATTGTAATTTTGCAAATGAAAAAGAATAATGAAGGATTATGAAAGCGAAAACGGTACGAATGAAAACCCTCAAGATGCTTATCTCCAGCAAGGAGCTTAGCAGTCAGGAGGAGGTGCTGAAGGCGTTGGCCAAGGAGGGCTTTACGATTACGCAGGCTACGTTGAGCCGCGACTTGAAGCAGTTGAAGGTGGCCAAGGCTGCCTCTATGAATGGAAAATACGTCTATGTGTTGCCCAACGAGACGATGTACAAGCGTGTCTCTTCGCCTCAGCGTGCTACCGACATGGCGAATAGCAATGGATTTCTTTCGCTCACCTTTAGTGGTCAGCTGGCCGTGATGAAGACGCGTCCGGGCTATGCGAGTGCCGTTGCGTATGACATCGACCAGAAGGAGATCCAGGGTGTCTTGGGATCTATTGCAGGTGACGATACGCTCTTCATTGCCATTGAGGAGGGCTTCGACCGCGAGAAGATCGTCGAGGGACTCTCACAGATCATCCCCGGCATAGGCCGCGTCTCCGTAGTGATACCGGGATACGAAGACGAACTGGGGGAGTAATAAGTCTAGCCCACCACGCTGGTCAAGACTCGCAACGCTGGTCAAGACTCGCCACTCTGGGAGTAAATAGTTAACACCCACGCCTGTGGGTAGAAGTGCAAAGCCGTACCTATTGCCTGGGCAGTAGGTATGGCTTTGCATTTTTTATGCCTACAAACCTTGCCCGTGCTGGTACACATAAATAGCTGCTTCGGCTTGTTTAATAATTTCTACATAAACCATGCGATAATCCGACATTTGCCTAAAAAAAGTTATCAAATTTGTTTGGTCGTGGCTTTTTTGCTAACTTTGCAGAAAGACAGTTATTGAAAGGATTGAATCGCATGATAAATTTGAAAAAGTCAACATTTCTATATATCTTCTTTGCCATGATGGCTTGCTCCGTGCCCGTCAAGGCGCAGAATCCTGCCACGCAGACCATTACGCTCTCTGATGGTGCTCGCTATACAGGACAAGTGTTGCACGGCAAGCCCAACGGCAAGGGCAAGGCCGTCTATAAGAATGGCGACGTCTATGAGGGAGAGTTTCTCAAGGGCAAGCGCCATGGGCAGGGCACCTACACCTTCACGGATGGAGAGAAATATACGGGCGAATGGTTTCAGGACCACCAGCACGGCATGGGCGACTACTACTTCATGAATGGCAACCGCTATAGTGGGCTCTGGTATAAGGACTTCCAGTCGGGAAAGGGTACGATGTTCTATTACAATGGCGACAAGTACGAGGGCGAATGGGCCGAGGACAAGCGCGCGGGTAAAGGACGCTACACATTCAAGAACGGGGCCTTCTATGATGGCTACTGGGTCGATGACCGAAAGAATGGCAAGGGTGTCTTCGACTGGGGCGACGGGTCGTCCTATACGGGCGACTGGGTGAACAATCTCAAGGAAGGTAAGGGCACCTACGTCTATGGCGACGGCGAGGAGTATAGCGGACAATGGAAGAACGACCTGCCGGATGGGCGTGGTATCTATAAGTTTAAGGATGGCGATATCTACGAGGGCTACTATGTCGAGGGCGAGCGTCACGGCGAGGGCATCATGAGATATAAGAATGGTGATGTCTATACGGGACGCTTCCTGCGTGGTGAGCGTTCGGGCCAGGGTACGATGGCATGGCACAATGGCGATGTCTATGTGGGCCTCTGGGAACAGGGCCACGAGAATGGAGTGGGCAAACTGACCAAGAAGAACAATGATGTCTTCGACGGTTTTTTTGTCAACGGCAAGCTCGATGGCGAGGTGGTCATCCATTATGCCGACGGCACGCGATTCCGTGGTACGTTCCGCAACGGACTGCGCGAGGGAAAAGCCATCGAGGAGGACGCCAAGGGCGTGCGCTTTGAGGGCAGCTACCACGAGGACGAGCGTGATGGATCCTTTGTGGAGCGCGACAAGACTGGTGCCATCACGGCGCAGGGCCGCTATGAGGATGGCAAGAGAATAGAAATGTAAAAAGATTGTATTGACAGGATATGGTGAACAAGAAGAATGTAAATAAAAAAGCGAACCGCAAAAAGGTTCCTGCTGCCGCAAAGGTAGAACCCCGGGTAGTGGAGCACATCGGCATTGTGCGCAACGACCCCTATTTGGAGCCGTATGAGCAGGCGATACGGGGTCGTCATGACCACGCCTTGTGGAAGATAGACCAACTGACGCGCCATGGCAAGCAGACGCTCTCCGACTTTGCGAATGGCTATGAGTATTTCGGTCTGCATAGGACGGATACGGGGTGGGTGTTCAGAGAGTGGGCTCCCCATGCCACGGACATTTATCTCGTCGGCGACTTCAGTTCGTGGAAAGAGCAGGAGACCTACCGATGCCGTCGGATCGAGGGCACGGACAACTGGCAGCTCACGCTTCCTGCCGGCGCCTTGACCCACGGACAACTTTATAAGATGCACGTCAAGTGGGATGGTGGAGAAGGCGAGCGTATACCGGCCTGGGCCAACCGCGTGGTGCAGGACGAAAAGACGCATATCTTCTCGGCACAGGTGTGGGCGCCCAAGGCGCCTTACCGTTGGGTGTCGAAGCCGTTGACGCCGCAGACGAAGCCGCTCCTGATCTATGAGTGCCATATCGGGATGGCGCAGGACGAGGAGAAGGTGGGATCCTATAGCGAGTTTCGCCAACAGGTGCTGCCGCGTATCGTCCGAGATGGCTATAATGCCATACAGATCATGGCCATCCAGGAGCATCCCTACTATGGATCCTTTGGCTATCATGTCAGTTCCTTCTTTGCGCCGAGCAGCCGTTTTGGTACGCCCGAGGAATTGAAGCAACTCATAGACGAGGCGCATAGCCACGGCGTGGCCGTCATCATGGATATTGTCCATTCCCATGCCGTCAAGAACGAGGTGGAGGGACTGGGCAACCTGGCGGGAGATCCCAACCAATATTTCTACCCTGGCGACCGCCACGAGCATCCGGCCTGGGATAGTCTTTGCTTCGACTATGGCAAGGATAATGTCGTCCATTTCCTCCTCTCCAACTGCAAGTACTGGTTGGAGGAGTTCCATTTTGATGGTTTCCGTTTCGATGGCGTCACGTCGATGCTCTATTATAGTCATGGACTGGGAGAGGCTTTCACCAACTATGCTGATTATTTCAACGGCCATCAGGATGACAATGCCATCTGCTATCTGACCTTGGCCAATCGTCTGATCCATGAGGTCAATCCTCATGCCATCACCATTGCCGAAGAAGTGTCGGGCATGCCAGGACTGGCGGCCCGCTTCGAGGATGGCGGATATGGTTTCGACTATCGTATGGCGATGAACATACCCGACTATTGGATAAAGACCATCAAGGAGCGTCGGGATGAGGACTGGAAACCAAGTAGCATCTTCTGGGAGGTCAAAAATCGTCGGTCTGACGAGCGGACGATCTCTTATTGTGAAAGCCATGACCAGGCGTTGGTGGGCGACAAGACGATCATCTTCCGACTGGTGGATGCCGATATGTACTGGCATTTCCGTATCGGGGATGAGAATGAGGCGGCCCATCGGGGTATTGCTCTGCACAAGATGATCCGACTCGTCACCTTGGGAGCTATCAACGGAGGCTACCTCAACTTTATGGGCAACGAGTTTGGCCATCCCGAGTGGATCGATTTCCCGCGCGAGGGCAACGGATGGAGCCATAAGTATGCGCGCAGGCAATGGAATCTGGTCGATGACAAGACCCTTTGCTATCACTATCTTGGCGATTTCGACCGTCGGATGCTGGAGGTGGTGAAGAGTGAGCCTGCTTTCAACGATACGCCTGTGGAGGAAATTTGGCATAATGACGGCGACCAGGTGCTCGCCTACGAGCGCGGTTCGTTGCTGTTCGTGTTCAATTTCTCTCCCTCACGGTCCTATTCCGACTACGGGCTGTTGGTGCGCGAGGGCTCTTGGCAGGTAGTGCTCAATACGGATGCCAAGGAGTTTGGCGGCAACGGATTGGCCGACGACTCGGTGGAGCATCTGACAAATAGCGACACGCTCTATGCCAAGGATCACAAGGGCTGGCTGAAGCTCTATATTCCTGCGCGTTCGGCCGTGGTCTTGCGTAAAAAGAATGAAGATCAAGCGTAAAAGAATGGAGATCATGCGTAAAAAGAATGATGCTCATGCGTAGAAGTTTCGAACAGGTGGTGTGCGCGGTAGTGTTCTGCGTGCTCACCTTTTGCTATTTATACAACTATCAGGCGGACGTCCTCGTCGTCACGCAGTTTCTCGCCTCGGGCGGGCAGACCCACTATGTGCCCTTCCTTGGGGCTGTCATTATCACGTCCGTATTGCTGCTCCTGCAGGTCGTGGTCCAGTTCTTTGCCCGCCTTCGCCGTAGAAGCTATGCCCTCACCTATGCGCCTTCGCTCTTGTTGCTGGCCTGGCTGACGGGCATCCGTTCCGACGTCACGACGCAAGTAGATTTTGGCTCTTGGTGGTTGGCTATTCCTTTCTTGCTTCTCGTCATCGTACCTGCCATCATACAGGCCATGCGCTACCAGCCCTATGAGCCCGACGAGCGTAGGCAGGGCTTTCTCTCACAGCTGCTCTGGATCAACCTGGGCACCCTTGCCCTCATGTTTCTCTTCGTAGGATTCCTGAGCAATAATGACCGAGAGTTTCATAAGCGGGCACGGATGGAATATCTGGTTGACCAACGTCGCTATCGTGAGGCGCTCGTGATGGCACAACGGTTGGAGCGTCCTGATTCCGTATCGTCGATGCTGACAATCTATTCTGTCGCGCGCACGGGCCACCTGACCGATAGCCTCTTTCATTATCGCTTGGTAGGAGAGGGCAAGGTGATGCGTCCGTCGCCACAGGTACACAGTCTGCTCACCCCCGACTCCATACTCAACCGCGTCACCAGCAAGAGCGCCAACTATCAGTTGATGGGCTTTTTGCTCGATCGCGACCTGCCGACTTTCTGCGCCTATCTGCCGCTGTACTACAAGACCAATGAGCCTATGCCGCGTTATTATGCCGAGGCATGGCAGCTCTACCATCAGTTGCGTGCAGGAATGCGACCCAAGCGCTACGAGAAGGGTTCTTATACCTATTATTATATGCGCGGATGAGTTTGATAGATGGTCGTATGCAGGATGCCTTCCTGCATACGGCTACCAGTCGATAGAGGAGGATGCCCCCCCTTTTTTGGTGGTCTCATGGAGCCAGTCTCTCTATGTTCCGAGTGGTAGGTTAACATCGCCTTTTGATGAATATAACTTCATAGGCCGATGAAGTTATATTCGTAGGCTGATGAAGTTATATTCGTAGGCCGATGAAGTTAATATCCTTTTTTGGCCCTATTTTCACCCCTTTTCGCGTGATTCCTTTTTCCTGCCTTCGTCATAGCGTATCTCAAAATTCTTCATCGAAAAGCTTAGCTTTTTTCTGATCTCTTGCCATCAAATATGAGCAGTACTTATTGAGCATATTGGACAGAGGTAGTTCTCCCTTTTGATACCGTTCTGCGTCAAGTGCCAACATTCTTTCACAAACTGTTCTATGGCTTTTGAATAGGGCATTGAGATATGGTATGCCATTCTCTTGGGTAATACACACATCGGTAAAGAATTGTGTGATGTCCTCTGAGTCAAAGACAATGGAATAAGTTGGTCGCTTGGCTCCTGGAATGTCTTCTACCAAAATGTTCTTGCTGACAAGATCCTGTATGTCGCGTATGGCAGTATCCTTGGAACACTTAGCCAATGAAGCCCAGGTCTTAGACGTTATCTTTGCCTCATAGCCATCAAGGAAGAGATTTAACATTTGTGTTTGTCGCTCTGTCATAGGAACGGATGCAGCCTTCTGCCAGAAGAAACTCTTGTTTAAGATGGTGGTGACAATGGTTTCTGCTTCGTCGAGCGCATCAATCATTTTTTTCATATACCATACCAGCCACTCCGTGATCTCACCGTCGCCACGTTGCATGCGTTCCAGAATGTCGTAATAGTGTTTTTTGTCTTTATTGATTTGAGACGAAATATTATAGAAACGCAACTCGCTCTTCTCACCACGTGCCAGAAGCATGTCGGAGAGAATGCGAGCCAATCGACCATTACCATCTTCGAAAGGATGAATGCTTACAAACCAGAAATGAGCTATGGCAGAACGTATAACGCTGCCCACGGTATCTTCGCCATCAAACCAAGCTATAAACCTTTGCATCTCACTCTCTAAAAGGTCGGGAGAAGGGGCTATATAATGTATCTTCTCTCTACCAAATATACCGCTGACTATATGTTCCTCATTTGTTCGGTATTGTCCTATTTCTATTTCACAAGCTTCGCTGAAACCGGTTGGAAAGAATGCTGTTTGCCAAGCGCATAGTTTCTCTTTACTGAGCGGTTGGTCATAGTTCTGTACGGCTTCGAGCATTACGCCCACCACGGAGTCAACATAATGAGAAGGAGCTGTGTATTTCACGTTTTCAATTCCCAGTTTTCGGGCGATAGAAGAACGCACCTGTTCTTCATTAAGACATATGCCCTCAATCTCTGAAGAATACACTACGTCATGTGTCAAGTTCTCCGCCATAGCTCTGAGTTTGCTATCAAAGCCGAGCGTGCTCAATCTGCCGTAAAGCAAACCTTGCTTACGACATACAACCTCCTGAAGGATTGATACCTCAGAAGCATCCCAGCGGAAGTTTGTCCAATTATCTCTTTCGTGTATATACATAAGCTACTTATTCTATGTGCGACAATGTGTAGTGTTAAACGTCGCATATTCTGCGGTAAAATTAATAAAAAAATGTCGAACCGCCAAATAAATCAATGAAATACCGCATGTTTTGCGACGTCCCCAGAGGACAACGACAGTCCCATGTCTTAAAAAGTTTCCATATAGTCATTAATGTTTAGTTTGTTTGGGTAGGTATAGTTATTTGTGAGAAATGTATATTATCGTCCCATTGAGGAGCCTCAGCAATATTAATATCAGGCAAGAGGAAGTCTTCCTTATCTGGGTGTTCAGCCAATATAGCCTCGTCACTTACACTAAGTCTAGAGCGTATCTTTTTGAAGAACTTTACTTCTGCGTACTCTATGCGATTGTCAGCCTCGATGGCTTTGATGGCAAGCGATACGAGTAGCAACTGTTCTGTTTCGTTCAACACCACAGATTTTAGTTCCTTTAGATAAGATTGCAGGAACAATGCGCCCTGCTCATTGATTTCGGCAATCCATGAGTTGATGCACTTCTCCGAATCAATGTCGTGGAAGAGCTTGTCCTTTGCACACAACTCCCTAACCATACCTACTTCTTCCGTGGCTATATCTCCATCGCAAGCTATGCAACAGAAGATGGTTTTCAAGTATAATTCTTCTTTTGTCATAATAGTAATCGTTTAAATGTTAAAACCTATCCGAGGCCTATCATTAGGCTTCTTCACATCCTCTCCATTCATCATCTTTCGAATGCGATCGTATTTACCCAACTCGTCAGCACTGAGCGAAGGGCGAGTATTTGAGATGGCTGCTTTCAGAAGCTCCATTGTTATTTTGCTATGCTGGTGAAGTGCATTTCGCGCAGCATCATTGACTATCAATTGAATATCAGCAGAGACGTATCCTTGGGTCATCTCTGCTAACTGTTGATAATCCAATCCAAAGTCGTATGGACGCTTCTCAAGATACAGTTTGAACAAGGCCATTCGCGCTTCTTCGTCTGGCGCGCCAATAAAGTATTTTTTGTCCAAGCGTCCGGCACGCAATATCGCCGTGTCAATCATGTTGGGATAGTTGGTCGCCCCTATGACGAAGATCCCCCTTTCGCCAGTTCTATCCATTTGCGCCAACATCTCGTTTACGGCACTCCTTGACATTTCGTGCACATTGCCATCCGCGCGATTAGGAACCAGTTCGTTCATCTCGTCTATGAATATAACTGTTGGCGCTTTCTCCTCAGCCTCTTTAAACATCTTTGCGATGTTCTCTTGCGTGGCGTTGACGAAGCGGCTCTTTAGGGCGGCAGGGGTGATACACAGAAAGTTGAATCCGACCTCTTCTGCAAAGTGTTTTGCAAAAAAGGTCTTTCCGCACCCAGGAGGACCATACAGCAGCATACCATTGGGTATGGTCACGCCATAACGATGGTATTCCTCGGGGTTGTGGAGGGGCTCTATCACCTCTTCACGCATCTGCTGTTTCAGTTCCTCCATGCCAGCCACAGCAGCAAAGCCTTCCCCCCTTTTCTTTGTTTCTGTAGAGATTGGGGTATCCTTTGACTGCTGCGAGAGGAATTTGCGCTTCGTAGATTGGCGTTCTATTTTTATCTCACCGTCAATCGCTTTGATAAACTCATCTGCCGTTTGAAACCTGTCTTCTGCATCATAACTTAATGCTTTGGCTATCACGTTCAGCAGCTGGTCGTCAAGCTCATACTTATCCTCTTTTGTCAGTTCCAGCTCTTCGTCCCGCTTTGCCAAGATGGCGTCTATCGCCTCTTGTCCCCGTTTTCTCGAAACGTCTATAAACCACGGCAGCACTCCGTAAAGGAGCTGATACATCATCACTCCTACAGAATAGAGGTCCGTCTGAACGGAGCACACCCCGGAGAATCTTTCTGGCGCAAGATAGAAAGGATTCAACTCCTCCAAGTTGGGTTTGGCTGGCGGCTGGTTTAAAAGTCTCGCACAACCGAAATCTATCAGTTTCAGGTCTTGCAATTCCCCAACGAGATTGAGAAAAACGTTTTGTATCGTCACCTCGTTGTGAATGATAGGAGTCGTCTGTGAGTGCAGGAAGGCCAGTGCGGACAATACAGCCTTGGCTATTGTTTTGATCTCGTAAACGCTGATTTTATCATCACGGATCATCCTCTGCGACAAGGTCTCTCCACTTACAAACTCGGTCACGAACCAAGCGTATTGGCCTCCGTTCATCATCATATTGCCAGCGTCCACAAACTGACAAAGGTTATGATGATGCAGCTGCTTGGCAATCTCCACTTCTATCACTCGTCCGCTATCATCTATCTGATTACGATTGAGCTTTGAGTAGTTGATGAGTTTCAAGAAGCGGGTCTTGCCATTGGCGTCTTTTACACGATAGGTTTCCGCATAAGACCCATGCTTATGCGGAAACGCTACTGTGTATGAACCTATTTTATCGTTCTTGTTGAAGTGCATAGCACTATTACTTAAAGAAATACAAATATAATACAACCTATAAGTAACAGCAATGTTACCATACAACCTGATTTTGAATCATTATTTCTCGCTGTTGAAAGTATTTCTTGCATTCGTCGATTACCATTAGCTATATTTCTATTTAACATTGCAAGTTCTTCAACTTTAGGTCTCAAAGCGACAAGTTGAATATGAATATTTTCTGGCAATTCGTAATGCAAAAGATTTTCAAGACACAGTATAGCACATTGTGACTCTTTATCCCTAAAGGACAAAATATCTTGCCTTTCTGTTATTCCATCGTCACTTTTACCTACTTGTTGTGTTAGTATTCCTTGTTGCAACAGAAGCATAAAAGTCAAGGCACAATTGACTTCTTTAGACAATTTATCTTCTTTTGAAATATCATGAAGAGACTTCATGTATTCTAATAGAGAACTAAATGATGTTATCTTATCCATTTTCTATCATTTTTAATACATTATCTAGTGTTGTTGAAAAAATGACATTTTGACTACGAATTCTATGTTTATCAAAAACCACAAAAATGTCAACATCTACATTCGTAAATGGTTTAATTGCGGCTAGTGCATCCAAACTGTCTATGTACGATTCTTCAAACTGTCGCTTTAATTCTATATTAGTAGGAACTATTATTAATTCATCTATACTCGCTCCATTCATTTTTTTGCCCAATAAATCTTTGTGAGCATTAATTTTATCCAAGGCCTCTTTAATTTCCATTGTACAAATTATTTTAGTAATCCTCCAGCCTTAGCAGCATCCTCCTGAGGCATAAGCTTTAATAATTCAGCTACGATTCGTCTTAAATCCTCAGTTGTCGGATTGTTATTTATCTGTTCCATTCCTCTATTAACAAGTTGCCGCGCACGAGAAGAGTCTTTCCAACGGATTGCTCCAAAGTGATCGTTGCAATATCTAATGATAGCCATACACTGATAGAGCATTGTGAGCTGGAAGAACAGGCGATGTACTTGTTTTATAACCTCACGACCCTCTTGTACATTTTTTGTGCGAATAACATTATCCGTTTGAGTTCGCAGTTGTTCGACTAATTGGGCAGACTGCTCATCGCCCAATTCTTCCTGCGCTTTTTCTAGTTTGTCAAACTCATCGCGCAACTCATGTTCCACACGTTGCCACTCTGTACCCGTGTCAAGTTCTTCTATTTTCCTGAGCAAGTCGCGTAGATGTTTAAGCACCTCTTTTTTCTCTGTGGTGTTTTCATTGTCTGTGCGCAGAGATGCAAGTTCTGCTCTTAAATCATCCACACCGACGCCAGATTCCTCCAACATCTCTATGGAGGCTACCGCCTCAGCAAATCCTTTATTGATTCGATCGTTAGTATCTTTCATAGAGTGCTTCTTGCCTGTATCGAAAACCTTCTCTATCGTGAAGTCCGTTGCAAGAAAATGCACTTCTATTTTCATCTGCTCAGAAGAGTCTGCTTTCAATGTAATATTCACCAGGCTGTCCTCTGGAATAAATGTATCAACATCGTCTCCAGTTATGACAACATCCGCCACATACTCATAATGCGATGCAGGCTTGCCTTCTGCTTCAGCAAAATCATCAGTTTGGTAAACAGGGACCTTCAGAATATCGCATGCTTCTCCTGGGCGAAGCGGGTTTGAGGTTCTCAAGTCTTTTTTAACAACACCTGTAGCTGGAAGAGGTTTGTTTTTTTCCAGCCCCGTTACCATTGTGATTACACTACGTTGCTTGTCTTCATCCCAGGTGCCTATAGCTATATTATAAGGCAATGGCGCAGCTCCTACAACAGAACCCTGAATAATGGTAATCTCATTGGGGAAGCAAGGAAGCACATCGCCTTTGTCGTCATAACATATAATGCTAAACGAATTTGCTCTACCCTCCAAAAGATTTAACTCAAAGACATCACCATTAGAATCGATTTCCATCTTACCACTTGACCATCCCTTATCTCCTCTTACAAACTCAACGAGAACCCTATTCAAAGAAGAGCCTTCGGCGAGACGAACAGTAGCGTATTCAGTCTGCTCAACTGTCGTTGCCTCATAATTGACATCTAGTTTTATAGTTCCAATTTGTATATCATCATCAGAAACTTCCGCATCCAACGTTGACGCATAAAGAGCCGCTCCTGTTGCTACGGCTGTCATCGGATCTATACTTGTGTCAACATTAGGCGTTACTTGTTCTCTCAGCATCTGACGAATAAGCGGGCAATATGTCGGTCCACCAACAAGAATCAGTTTTGTGATTTGTGAACCATTGAGATGGTTACGCTGCATAAGATTCTTGCAGATGTCCACGGCTTTTTGGAAATATGGACGAAAGACATCAAAAACTTGTGTCTGTGTCAATGTCAGGTCAAGTTCTATCTCCTCTCCGTCCTCGTCATCTCCAAGGTCGCCCAAGTTGGAAATAATGTCCTCGTGGTCTTTGAACGAAAGCTGGTTCTTTACGTCCTCGGCGTATGTTTTCATTGCGTCACGAAGCACTTCCTTCTTTTCCTCATCCTGCAAATAACCATCTATTGCATAGTTTTCTTGCAAATATGGTATAATGATATTGTCAACAATGGCATAATCCAAGTTCTTTCCACCGAGATAGTTGTCTCCCTCTGTATCGAAAACTTGCATGATACCATCCTCTACTTTTAGCAAAGCAGCATCAAAGGTTCCGCCACCGAAGTCAAAGACCATCCACAACCCGTTTTTCTCTTCAGCAGTTAAACCGTACGCCATAGAAGCAGCAATCGGCTCTTGCAACAGTTCACATTGTTTGAAACCCACCAATTTGGCAGCTTCTATTGTTGCCGTCTTTTGATTCACGGTGAACTTGGCAGGAACTGTGATAACTACAGATCCTACTTTTTCGTCAGTGACAAAGGATTTGAGGGCTTTCAAGACTTCAGCTGATAATTCCTCAGAAGAGAATGCCCTTTTTAAATTATAGCACTGATATATAGTATCAGTTGCCATTGTGCGCTTAAACTCAACGTAAGTGTTTGAAGCTTCTTTTTTCCATGTCTTTGTTGCACGACGTTTGTCTTGCTTCATCGTATTATAGGCACTATCGCCAAATTTTATCGAGCGTTTTCTGTTTACTGCGATACACGAGGGCATAATATCCTTATGCACGTCCGTCTTGATAACAACAGGCTTTCCCTTTTCCATGCGGCAGATTGCGGAATTAGTTGTTCCGAGGTCAATGCCATAGTCTATTTTATTTCTTGCCATGATAATATTGTTTTAGATGTTCTGACTTACTGTGATTCGGGCTGCTTGTATCATTTGTCCATTGTAGTTAACTTGTGGCTTGGTTATGCCAGTAATGATTTGTTGTCCTTCCTCCAAATCCTCATCAAGCACGAATTCTGCTATTACTTTCATGCCCTCATTGTATGGTTTTCCAAGCATATCGACAATTTCATAACCATTGGCATTGAAATTGTCCTTGATACGACTCACTGCCTTAGCCAACTGCTTATACCCCCTTATAGAAGAGTCCATGCGTGACATGTTCAACTCGATTCTGGCAACTTCGTCAGCCACCTTCAGTGCAAGCGAATGGTCTGGCTTGTCATTGCTAACAAATTTATGGGAATTAGACATTTGTTTGTCAAACAGCTCCAAAAGTTTGTCATCTAGCTTTATGGACTCCTCTTGCATCTTGCTCTGCGCAGTTTGCAAAGCATCTTGGGCCTTGCGTACATCATCAATAGAAGTTGTGCCCGCCTTGAGTTTCTTGACAAATGCAATAGTAGTGACAATTATTGCCGCAAGTAGTATGAACAAGCCACACAAGCCCCACAATGTGCGTGACGAAAGCACATTCTTTGTCGCCTCAACCATTGCGTTCGTCTTGCCGATACGATCGACAAGCTCCGACTTATCTGCTTTTTGGTTAGCTACAACTATGCTGTGTTCGTTTCGCAGGCTATCTATGCTAGATATCAACTTCTTGTTCACAGTCTGCAGCTCCGACATCTGCACCTCCGTCTTAGCATTCTTCAAAGATAAGGTGTTAAGTTCCTTATGAAGATGTTCTTGTTGCGTTTTCAAGCCTTTAACCTCCATTTTCAAAGACTCTACCTTCTTAGTAGTGTCCTCAGCTTTTAACGTTCCAAAGCTCAATCCTAAAAGGAAAAACGTACTTAAAAAATAATATTTCATACTGATATTTGTTTAAAACAATCATATACACATATTCCTATTCCGATGATAACTCCAACAATCGCTCCACTCAAGCCAACGCCTTCTATGGCTAAGCCAATGAGCCCTCCTACGACAAAACCAATTCCTCCATAAATAAGCGCCAAAACTAGAATTGCAAAAATTCTCATTAGAGTTATCTTTAGGTTTGATGTCCGTGGTGGATAAAGAGATTCAAAAACTCCTAATTTTTCACACAGTTCTTTTAATATAGCGCGATTTTTATTGTACGTATTCTTCTTGAAATCTGATTCCATATCAAAGTCATCCATTATTTTTGTGGCTTTCCATGCTTCTCCCAACACTGACTTTACATGAGTAAATCCAAGATTACGCGATATTGCCGCAATAGGGTCATCTTTATCGGCGCTAAATACGGATTGCGCCTCATTCACTTCGGCTATGATAATACCCAGTGCGCTGCCTACTAACTGTGTCGAAATATTAAGATAATAGGAGTGTGACGCACCAAGTTTACTCTTTATAGATAGAACATACGATTTCGTGCGTTTCAACAACGTAACCGCATACGAAATCTTGCGTAGCGAAGAATAATATCGCAGTTCTTTACGAATTGCTTTATCCTCAGAAAAGACCTCAGATGGTGGCAACTCGTCAATAATCTTTTGAAGAATATCGACATTCTCCTTGCATCTGTCTTTTGCCATTTGCCCAACGACAATGCTTTGGGCATATTTCTGCAAACTCATGGCTTTGTGTGCAGCCTCAGGCTCGTCGGAGCCATTGAAGTAGTCAATACCACATTGCAGGATTTCAAGTCCCAGTTTGTCGGCAATCATTTGATATTGCAAGTCCGTTGCGGAGAGAAATCCCTTTAGTTGCTGGAAAGCACTTCTTGTGTTTTCCCTTAGCGCCTCTCCAGCATTGAGCCTTGCTTCTGCCCCTTTTTCCTTTGATTTCTTGGCAATAGCAATAGCGTCTTGTATGCTATCAACAAGAGGCTTCACTGCTTTTTCCTCTACATGGCTTTTCCATGCATCATCATCGATGAAAGGAAGCAACTGATTTGCCTCTGCTTCGTCACATAGCACATCGAGAAAGCGAAAAGCCAAACTGGCGACATCAGCGTTTCCATCCGCCCCCAGGACAGCAGACACAAACTGGTCCGAGTAGAGGGGATTTCCATACAAGGTCTCAGCACACGTTACAGCCCTGCGATAGTCCTCACGCATCAACGCACATACGATACGATTCTGCAAAGACGATGCTGTGTCTTTCTTTTGCCAAATTTCCTCAGCCTTGTCTATTTCGCCAGCGAAAAGATGGTTGAAGGCCACTTCGTCCAAATGAGTCGCTTTCGCAAACCAAAACTGGGCGTACAAGAGCTGGTCTTTGGGCAAAGTGAGTTGGGCCTCAGCATCCATTACAGAAGCTTCGGTTCTTTTAATGGCTGAAAGATATTGGGGTAAGTCCAAAGGAAAAGAGACGGTTTTGCCCACCTTCAAAAACGCTTTCATGCGATTGTGGTTAGCCAGCCTTTCCTTCGTAGGAGAGTTTGAATAGACTCCTAACAGGCGGTATGGATTGTTTCGTAGAATATTCATTCCAATTTCGTTAACAGATGCAGTCAACTGACTCCTTCGTTGACGAAATCTACTCGCTTATATATACGAAAAGCGTGGAGTCTGTCCTGTCACTCGTTCCACGCCATAAAGGCCTTCGCATTGCCCTGATTGTCGAAACGAGCAACGCCGAAAGCCCCACGCCAGTGTAAATATACAATTCGCCCTCTCGGCAACAAAACGGCAGAACCGTCCGAAGCCAATACGGCTGTATAGAATACACCTCATGAGGCGTTCCCGTTGCTTTGTTTTTGACAATCAGTTGGAAGTTGCGAAGTTCTTACGGCGTCAAAACCAAAGCGTACAGTTACGCCTTTTATGTATACATGTCCGCCCAACCTCTGCCCTTCGGGCTTTCGGCATGGGTTTAGACGGTACAAAGTTAGCACTATTTCATCGAGAACTGCTTTGTTTGACAGTCCAAAAATATCTCTGATTCCTGATTTAATATTATTAAACATAAATATGTCAAGGTCTTCCACTTTTTTCTTAGTTATTATCGTAGAATAACCAGCGTGGGGAATTGTCCGTTCCTTGCGCAATTGACAAATATCTTAGTATAGCGATCTATATTTCGTGCATGGTTGCAAAGATAAACGAGATAGTTAGATACGTAGATATAGTCCTTATGAAAATAATTTTGGTTGTAAATATTGTAAAGAAGTTCGGCTGTTTTCGCTACTCATCATGAACCCCATACTGTATCAGCAAGCCGTGTGTCTTGTGGTTGTGTAACAAAACGCTTTCTTATGGCTTACCCCAAGGGCAGGCGCGTCTGTGGATATTGGTGCAGTGAAATACTGCAGCTACTATGTTGGACCGACGTTTCGATGCGATTATTTTTGCTGGAGATTATTAGGACGAAAGAGGCACCAGTTATGCTTGCCCTCCTGTGTTCTATATACACCAAAAGGCTGCAACACAAGTTGCAGCCTTCTGATGATATTATCTCAAGTAGATCTGATTACTTCTTGAAGAAGTCCTGAACAGCCTCGTTGGGCACCATCTTCTCATCGAACATGTATGCACCCGTCTTGGGACTCTTGACCATTTTGATCACTTTCGTATAAGCGCGACCATCCGTAGATCCTTCATGGAGGGTAGCGACCGCTTTCTTTGCCATAGTTTATGTTCCTATTTATTGGATTACTTAATCTCCTTGTGAACGGTCATCTTCTTGAGGATCGGATTGTACTTCTTCAACTCAAGACGACCCGGAGTGTTCTTACGGTTCTTGGTAGTGACGTAACGGCTTGTACCGGGCAGGCCACTATTCTTCATTTCGGTGCACTCAAGAATCACCTGGACTCTGTTGCCTTTTGCTTTCTTTGCCATTGTCTTATCGTTCTCCTTCGCTTATCTTTAGTTGTTAGCATCCTCGTTGCCCTCGGCAATCACTCTGATGTCCTTCCAGTTGAGATATCCTTTGGCAACGGCCTGCTTCAATGCGGCATCAAGTCCGACCTTGTTAATCATACGGAGGCCGGCAGCTGAGATTTTGAGGCTAATCCAGCAATTCTCTTCTACATAGTAGAACTTCTTGCTGAAAAGGTTTACGTCGAAGCTACGCTTAGTGCGGTGCTTCGAGTGAGACACATTGTTGCCCAGCTGTGCCTTCTTTCCCGTGATTTGACAAATCTTAGACATTGCTATCTTTAATTTTCTTATTCGTTAATTGATACCTATTCCAAACAGGGTGCAAAGTTAATGAAAATTCCTTGATGCACAAAACTTTCTTGCCCCAAAAGTGTGGAATTAAGTTTTTTTTATTAGTTACCAGCGACTTTCGATGCTTTCGGGTAGGTCTTGGGGGAGTTTTTCCTCCAAGAAATGGTGCATGAGGCGCATGGCTTTGTTGGTGGCAATGGCGATGTTGATATCCCTCCCGAAGTCGTCGGTGAGCTTCTGGGTGCGTATCTCTTCACGATTGCCGTAGGCGAGCCATATCGTCCCGACGGGTGTGTCCTTGGTTCCGCCTCCAGGGCCTGCTATTCCTGTCGAGGCGATGGCGAAATCGACATTCAGCAGGTCCATTGCTCCCTGCACCATCTGTCGGGCTACTTCCTCACAGACGGCAGTTTTCTCCTCCAGCAGTTGGTGGTCCACCTTGAGCAGTCTTTCTTTGATCTCGTTGGTGTAGCTCACCACGCTTCCCTTGAAGTAGTTGGAGGCGCCAGGGGTGGCGATGATGGCCTCGCTTATCAAGCCGCCCGTGCAGCTTTCTGCCGTGCCTAGTGAGAGGCCAGAGGCGTATAACATGTCGCCGATCTGGCGAGAAATAATTTTGGTTTCAAACTCCATGGTCCTTGGTGCTAAGTGTTTTACTTGAACGTTACCTTGCTGTATGCGGGCAGGTCTATTGAGGCAAAGTCGTGGTCATGGTACTTGAACGTACCCACACAGGCTATCATGGCCGCATTGTCCGTCGTGTAGCTGAACTTGGGGATGTAGATGGTCCATCCGTATCGCTTGGCATAGTCGTGGAAGGCGTTGCGCAGACCTGTGTTGGCAGACACGCCACCCGCTACGGCTACATGCTTGATGCCCGTCTCCTTGACGGCCAGGCGCAGTTTCTTCATCAAAATATCGACTACCGTAAACTCCAGACTGGCTGCCAGGTCCTCCTTGTGATGCTCCACAAAGTCGGCATCCTCGGCCACCCACTTGCGCAGGTTGTAGAGGAAGGACGTCTTCAGTCCCGAGAAGGAGTAGTCGAGTCCTGGAATGTGGGGCTCTGAAAACTGGTAGGCTTTCGGGTTGCCCTGTCTTGCCAGTTTGTCGATGATCGGGCCGCCTGGATAGCCCAGTCCCATCACTTTCGAGCATTTGTCGATGGCCTCGCCTGCAGCATCGTCGATCGTCTGTCCCAGCACCTCCATGTCGTTGTAGGCGTTGACCTTCACGATCTGGGAGTTGCCGCCACTTACAAGTAGGCAGACGAAGGGGAAGGGGGGCACGTTGGTGTCCTCTTCGTTCTCTTTGATGAAGTGGGCCATCACATGTCCTTGCAGGTGGTTGACATCTATCAGCGGTATGCCCAGGGCACGGGCGAATCCTTTGGCGAAGCTCACGCCAACCAATAGCGAGCCCATCAGTCCGGGTCCTCGCGTAAAGGCCACGGCGGAAAGCTGCTCCTTGGTGATGCCTGCCCGCTTGATGGCCTGATCGACCACGGGCACTACGTTTTGCTGATGAGCCCTTGAGGCCAACTCGGGCACGACGCCTCCGTAGGCCTTGTGCACCTCCTGAGAAGCCGTGACGTTGCTCAGAATCACGCCATTGCGCAAGACGGCAGCCGACGTGTCGTCACAACTGCTCTCTATACCTAATATATATATGTCGCTCATGTGAATCTTCTTGTCCTCTGTCATTTTTTTCGAAGGGAATCCCTCATGTTGTTCAGAGAAATTCTTTCCATGTTATTCGAAGAGAATCTTTCCACATTATTCGGAGAGAATCTCCACGCCATTCTCGGTCATGAGGAAGGTGTGCTCCCATTGTGCCGATGGCTTTTCGTCGCCCGTGATAACCTCCCATCCATAGGGGTCGTCGGCGTCTATGAAGACCTTCCATGTTCCCATATTGATCATCGGCTCGATGGTAAACACCATTCCTGGTACCAAGAGCATGCCTGTGCCACGATGGCCGTAGTGGAGTATCTCGGGCTCCTCGTGCATCTTCAGTCCTACACCATGGCCGCAGAGGTCGCGTACTACGCCATAGCCATGCTTTTCGGCATGCTTTTGAATGGCGTGGCCGATGTCTCCGGCAAAGCCGTAGGGTTTGGCTGCTGCTGCGCCAATCTCCAGGCACTCTTTGGTCACGCGGACCAGCTGCTCCTTTTCGGGTGTGGTCTCGCCGCCGATGATGAACATGCGTGAGGCATCGCCATAGTAGCCGTTGTATCCCAGCGTGATATCTACGTTGACGATGTCGCCTGGCTCCAAAACGTCCTGTTCCTTGGGAATGCCATGCGCCACCACCTCGTTGATGCTGGTGCACAGGCTTCCGGGGAATCCCTCGTAGCCAAGCGTGGCGGAGATGGCGTTGTGAGCTTTGCAGTACTCCACGCAGACGTTGTCGATGTCTTTGGTGGAGATGCCCGGGCGGATCATTTCCGCCACGGCGTCGAGGCAACCACTATTGATCTTGCCTGCCACACGGATGCCCTCGATCTGCTCGGGGGTCTTGACCAGTTCACGCGTAGGCACCAGTTTGCCCTTGCGCTCCCACTCCATGATCTTCAAGTCCATTTCCGTCGGCTGCTGTCCGGCGAGGCAATGCCATCTCTTTTTCTTCTTAAAATTTATCATTTTATGTATCTCCTTTTCGTTGTATGTAGTCCCTTGTGCCCTTGTCGGCCTAATATCGCTTCACGGCACGGTCCATCTCGCGTCGGTCCTCCTTCTCTTTGAGGGTCTGACGCTTGTCGTACATCTTCTTACCGCGTGCGAGGGCGATGTCCATCTTGGCGCGTCCGTGCTCGTCGATAAAGACCAGTAGGGGAACGATCGTGTAGCCTGGCGTCTTGATCTCTGCCTCCAGTCGCTTGATCTCCCTGCGGTTCAGCAGCAGTTTGCGGGTTCTCCGGGCCTCGTGGTTGGCGTAGGAACCGTAGAAGTAGGGCGATATGTTCATGCCCTCCACCCACATTTCGCCACGGGTAATATAGCAGAAAGAGTCGGTGAGCGAGGCCTTGCCCGCTCGTATCGACTTGATTTCCGTGCCCGTGAGCACGATGCCCGCCGTGTAGGTATCAACGAAGAAATATTCGAACGAAGCCTTCTTGTTGCGAATTTGCACGGGGCTTTTTTTTCTTCTTTCTTGCTCTTCCTTGTTCATTCTTTGTCGTTTGATAGTGATGTTGGCCTTCTTGTAAGGCCGAATGGGCGAAGCTTTCATCTTGAAGCCGTCCCGTGGTCTTGCCGAAGAAGTTGGTTATGGTGTCACGATCTTGGCAAAGTCGTCGATATGATCGTCGATGTAGGCTGCTATCTGTGCCGTCCACTTCTCCTCGTTGACCACAAAGTCGTCGTCGAAGTCGTCAAACTCTGGCATCTGTTCGTAGATGGCCATGAAGTCGTCGTCGCTCATCTCGTGCTCCAGTTGCTCATGATACTGAGTGTACCACTTCTTGCATCGCTGCAGATGGGAGTAGAGGTCTTGCAGTCCCCATTCGCGCATCATGCGGGCAAAGGGGTTTTTGAATATAAATGCGCCCAGCCCGTTGTAGATAAGCTGCACATAGCCGCCGTCCGACACCTCTTCGTGGAGATAGCTCCAGCCCAGAAGCGTGATTTGGTCAGCATTGAGCCGTGCCATGTTCTCGTTGGTCAGTTGGCCGCCGATGGCTTTCTGGATGCCATCGATAAACACCTTGACAAACTCGTCCATCCCTTTTTCGGCTGCTTGGCGCAGGGCTGCGTCGCTTACCGTGACTGTTATCATTGTATCTTTCTCCATCTTTCAGCTTTCTTTCTTTTCGATTGCAAAGTTACATTATTTCCATGAATTACCCAACCCTTACGAAAGAAAAACCCGCCTGCGTACTTCTTTGTGTTCCTCAGGCTGGTATTTTCCCCTATAGAAGTTCTAAGGCTATGTACTACGCGGTCCCTAAGGATTGATGGGGAAATGATACAAAAAAGCCATCCCTCGCAATAAGGAATGGCTTCTTAGACTTGTAATCACTTCGATAGGCGCGATATTTGCCCTGAGGGCAAAAGGGCGCTGCTATCCATCAAGCATGTCGGGAGATTAGATCTCGGCGAAGTACTTGATGGTGCGAACCATCTGAGAAGTGTAAGAGTTCTCGTTGTCGTACCAAGAGACAACCTGCACGTGGTAGGTGTCATCGTCAACCTTGGCGACCATCGTCTGCGTAGCGTCGAAGAGTGAGCCGTACTTCATGCCGATGATGTCGGAAGAGACAATCTGCTCCTCGGTGTAGCCGAAGGACTCCGTGGTGGCGGCCTTCATAGCAGCGTTGACACCCTCAACGGTGATGTCCTTGCCCTTGACAACAGCGACGAGGATCGTCGTAGATCCCGTCGGCGTCGGAACGCGCTGTGCAGAACCGATGAGCTTGCCGTTGAGCTCAGGGATGACGAGGCCGATAGCCTTGGCAGCACCCGTAGAGTTGGGGACGATGTTCTGAGCACCGGCACGTGAACGACGGAGGTCGCCCTTGCGCTGCGGACCATCAAGGATCATCTGGTCGCCCGTGTAAGCGTGGATGGTGGACATGATACCAGACTGGATCGGGGCGTAAGCGTGGAGCGCTGCAGCCATCGGAGCGAGGCAGTTGGTTGTGCAGGAAGCAGCTGAGATCACCTTGTCCTCGGCGGTCAGCGTCTTGTGGTTAACGTTGTAAACAATCGTGGGGAGGTCCTTGCCGGCAGGAGCGGAGATGACCACCTTCTTAGCACCAGCAGCGAGGTGGGCAGAAGCCTTCTCCTTAGAGGTGTAGAAGCCTGTGCACTCAAGAACGACGTCGATTCCGAGCTCGCCCCAAGGCAGCTCAGCAGCGTTCGGCTTAGCATAGATCGTGATCTCCTTGCCATCAACGATGATGGAGTTCTCGGTTGCCTCAACGGTGTGCTTGTTCTCGCCGAACTTGCCAGCGAAACCACCCTGAGCCGTGTCATACTTGAGAAGGTGAGCGAGCATCTTAGGAGAAGTAAGGTCGTTGATTGCTACAACCTCATAACCCTCAGCCTCAAACATCTGACGGAAAGCCAAACGGCCAATACGACCGAATCCGTTAATTGCTACTTTTACCATTTTTGAATGTAATTATAAATGTTGATAAATACCTATTTACTATTTGAAGTATATTTTCCTATCTGTTTGCGCCGCAAAGTTACATTTTTTTTTTTAACTTTGCACTCGGAACGAGTATTAAAAATACTAAAAACACGGATAGCTGATGATTTTGCTATCCGCGTATGAACTAATAATGGTTTTAAAGTGAATAAAAATCAAAGCAAGGGAAAATGAGTGCGCTTTTGAAAGAGTTTAAACAGTTTGCCATGCGTGGCAATGTGATGGACATGGCGGTAGGTGTCATCATTGGTGGTGCTTTCGGCAAGATTGTCTCGTCTCTCGTGAACGACGTCTTCATGCCTGTCATCGGAGTCATCACGGGTGGAGTCGATTTCTCCAACCTGAGCTTCAAGGTCGAAGATGCAGAGGTGAAGTATGGTATGTTCCTGCAGAATGTCATCGACTTCTTGATCGTCGCTTTCTGTATCTTTGTGATGATCAAGGCTGTCAACAAACTGGCCAAGCATAAGGAGGAAACTCCCGCGCCGGCTGCCCCTGCTGAGCCTACGCCTACGGAAAAGTTGCTTGCCGAGATTCGTGACGAGCTGCGCAAGGAGAGCAAATAAATGATCGCCGCTGCTTCTTGATGAAGATCTGTGAAAGTGTGATATTGCAAGTCCAATATCGCCCTTTATACCTATTATATATGGGGAAGCATAGTGTCTCTGTTCTTGAGACGATTTGGTGGGTGGGTTGGCAGGTGTCAATCATACCCTCGGTAGAATAGACAGATAGAGCATGAAAGTAGCTTGGGCGAGTTGTTTTTTCCTCTTGCGATACCAAAATATTTCTTAGTTTAAATATGGTCTAAATAAAAAGGATAACGAATAGCTAACTTTGATTACGGTTAACGTCTCTGTGCATCAGATAGTTATAGCGTTTTTCCCGTTTCTTTACGCCAATTTGTTACAAACGCGTTAAACCCTTCGAAACCTTTGATAATCAAGACCTTTGAAACGGCCAAAAATCTCTTTTATAAGGCTTTTTTATTTGTAGCCTAAGTGTCGGTAACTACGCATTTTACGTTTTCCTTTCTTCGTGGCGGCTTTTATGCCGACTTTACGGTTCGGATTATTTTTTGTAATTTTGCATCCGCAACTTGGGCTTTAAGCCCCTCTTGGCAGTTAAATAGACCAGTATATATTAATGACAGTAAACTCAAATGCTCTATGGGACAGCTCCTTGCGACTGATAAAGGAGAACGTCGAAGAGCAACAGTATAACACATGGTTCAAGCCCCTCGTCTTTGAGTCGTATAATGCCGACACGAAGACGTTGCTTCTGCAGGTACCCAGCGCATTCTTCTATGAGTACCTGGAGGAGAACTATGTCAGTTTGCTGTCCTCGGTCCTTACCCGTTGTTTTGGTCATGGTATCAAGTTGACCTACCGTGTCGTTACCGACAAGGCCCATCATCTGACGCAGGACCTGCAGGGGGAGCCCTCCAACAAGGTGGACACGCGTCGTCCGACCGACCGCGCCAACCAAAGTCCTACGCCGATGGATGCTGCTCCGCAGGACCTCGATCCGCAGCTGGATCCGCACAAGACCTTCAATAACTATCTGGAGGGCGATAGCAACAAGCTACCGCGCTCCATCGGAATCTCCATAGCTGAGCATCCGAACACGACGCAATTTAACCCGATGTTCATCTATGGACCGTCGGGCTGCGGAAAGACCCACCTCGTCAATGCTATCGGTATGCGAGCCAAGCAGCTCTATCCGCAGAAGCGTGTGCTCTATATCTCCGCGCGCCTCTTTCAGGTGCAGTACACCAACTCGGTGAGGAACAATACGACCAACGATTTCATCAACTTCTATCAGACCATCGACATCTTGATCGTGGATGATATCCAGGAGTGGATGACGGCCATCAAGACGCAGGATACGTTCTTCCATATCTTCAACCACCTCTTCCGCAACGGAAAGCGCATTATCCTTGCCTCCGACCGCCCGCCCGTGGACCTCAAAGGCATGAACGAGCGACTGCTCACGCGCTTTGCCTGTGGACTTATTGCCGAGCTCGAAAAGCCCAATGTGGAACTGTGTGTAGATATCCTGCACAACAAAATTCGTCGCGATGGTCTCACTATCCCCGAAGACGTTATCCGCTATATAGCCCAGACGGCCAATGGAAGCGTCCGCGACCTACAGGGCGTCATCAACTCGCTATTGGCCTATTCGGTCGTCTATAATTGCGACATCGACATGCGGTTGGCCGAACGAGTCATCAAGCGTGCCGTGAAGGTTGACAACGAGCCGCTCACGGTAGATGAGATCTTAGAGCGTGTGTGCGAACACTTTAGTGTAACTACTACGGCCGTCAACTCCCGTTCGCGTAAGCGCGACATCGTGACGGCCCGCCAGGTGAGCATGTATCTGTCGCAAAAATACACGAAGATGCCAGCATCTCGTATTGGCAAACTCATCGGCAATCGCGATCATAGCACGGTCATTCACAGTTGCACACAAGTGGAGAAGCGATTGAAGACCGACAAGATGTTTAGTGCCGAGCTTGGTACGATTGAGAATGCTTTCAAGTTGAAATAAGCCTTCCGGAGTAAACAAAGGTTTGATCCTTTCCCCTTTATAAGGGGGAAATGGTCGTAAGTTACGATATGAATGCCGCCAAGACGCAAGTGCTGTCTTGGCGGTATTGTTTTAGTCCTCCTTGGCGTGTGCTTGCCTCTTCGCCTCATAGGTGCGATAGACGATATAGTCGCCGTTACCGTCGATGGAGAAAGCGTTTCCCAGAGCGTTGTTGACCGTCCCCTGCCACCATTGGGCAAAGGGGTAGATGGGCCATTGCAGCCCTTGGCTTGTCAGGGCGGAGCAATTGAGATTGAAGATGCTGACCTGTTGGTTCGGAATACTCTCAAACTCGCATGCGCCATGACAATAGACAAACCATCCGAAGTCGGTAGGCAGCACCCCCTCGACGCCAAACTCCTGGCGATAGAAGGTGGGGAGCGAGATGTTGCCCAGCGTGTGGTCCTCCCGTTTGCCCGTACATCCGATGTAGCAGATCCTCGGATGCTTCGTGCCTGGGCTTCGATAGTGTTCGAGGAAGAAACGGGTGGCCTTCGTCAGGTCGTTGTAGTCCTGCTCTGCGACGTAGTGGATGATGTCCTTGTATCGGTCCTTGAACTGCTGGGGTAGCGAGTCGCCGTCGCCAACAATGGCATCGGGTAGCATGTTCCATTTCGTGATGAGTTGCGCCCCCGCATTGTCGCAGGCGATCACGGGACGGCCCGACCGCAGGATGCCCAAGGGAATAGGGTGAGTAGGGCAGTCGCCATCCGCAAAGATGACGCCGTCGAAGTGGCTTTCGGGCGTGATGAGTTCGTAAACCATAGCAGACAGACTTTTTCTAATATCTATGATTTCATGCTGATTCCTTGCGCCTCTTCGGCCATGACACGTTTCCACTTGAAGTAGCCTGCCACGGCGATCACAACGTAGAGGGCGTAGAGACCCGAGGTGAAATAGATTTCCTTGTAGGCGTAGAGGGCAGACAGTTCGATATCAACGACGATCCAGACCCACCATTGCTCGATGTATTTACGCGACAACCACCACAAGCCGACAAAGCTCAGCGAGTTGCCGAAAGAGTCGAGGACGGGGACCGTGGAGTTGGTGAAGCGGATCAGAATGAAGTAGAGTGCGCCACATGCGGCAAGGAAGAAGAGCAGCGAGGGAAGCAAAAGGGAACGTTTGACCTTGGTGATGGGCAGTTCCTCGGTCTTCTGGTTGCGCTTTTTGCCATATTTCCACACGAGCAGGCCGTAGATGGCAGCGAGGACGTAATAGACCTGCATGCCGAAGTCGGCGTAGAGTCCTGCCTCGTAATAGACGAACATATAGACCATGGGCATGATGAGTCCCGTGACCCAAAGCCAGATGGAGGCTTTGTACTCCTGATAGATATACACCAGTCCGATAATCGTGCCAGCGATGTCGAGCCAATTCATAGATATTGTGATAAGGAAAGGTTGGTGAATAAGCGCCGACGGGTAGATGGTCAGCCCTGGGGACGAACAGGAGTCCATCCTTGGTCAGTCTATCTACCCGTCGGTCAATGTATTAGAACTTCAGCGTGATGTTGCCCATGACGTTGAATCCAGCCATAGGAATCCAGCCGATCTGCGTGTAGCGGTTGTCGTTGGGATGGCCGTCGTTGTCGAGGATCGTGCTATACACCCATCCCGAGGCAGCATAATGACGGTTGAAGATGTTGTTGAGATCGCATCCTACCACCACCTCGCGCAGGCCTGCGAAACGCTTTCCAGGACGGAAGGTGTAGTTGGCGTGGATGTTGGTCTGACTGTAGCACGGCAGGGAGCGCACGTTGTTCTCCGTGTTGTCGAGATACTGGCGGCTCACGAAGTTGGTGTGCCAGATCAGCTGTGCGCCCTGATAGTGGAACGTGGCGAAGCCGTTGAGGATTGCGGAGGGCGAGAAGGCGAGCGTAGAAGAGCCGTAGTGGATCTTGCGGAACGAGCTCTCCCAATCTACTGATGCCATCTCGTCGAAATCCTTGATGCGGTTGCGGCTCAGCGCGGCATTTCCCTCCAGGGTGAGGAAGCTCAGCGGCGACCAGCCAGCCTCGATCTCGGCACCCATGCGGTAGCTGTCCTTGATGTTGGTGGTCAGGTTCTCGCCGATGTCGCTCTGGGCACCCGTCTGCACAAACTGGTTGGTGTAGTCCATGTAATAGAGGTTCACGCCTGCATACCAGTTGTTGGCATGGTAGTTGTAACCCAGTTCGATATCCATCAGACGCTCTGGCGTCGGGGCGGGATAGGCTCCGTTGTCGGTGAAGTTGTTGCGCTCCGGCTCACGGTTGGCATAGGCGATGCTGGCATAGGCGTGGTGTCCGTCCTTGGCAAAGCTGATACCCGTCTTCGGATTGACGAAGTTGTAGCGTTCGCTGACGTTGAGCGGCTGGTTGAAGTAGCCCGAGGTCTCCTCGTAGAACTTGTCGTTGCGGCCCGAGGTGTTATACTGCACATAGCGATACTGCACGTCGGCGAAGAGGTTCCAGTAGTCGTTGAAGTGATAGTTGGCCTTGAAGAACGCCGAGTAGTCAAACTTGCGCGCGTCGCTATCGTAGTACTGATAGTTGCTGTTGTTCGGGCGGAAGTGGTTGTTCAGCTCCTGGTTCTTGAAATAGGTGAGGTAGCCGAAGTGGTTGCCGCGGAACTGCTGGAGGTAGAGACCACCCGTGACGTTCCATGTCTCGTCCTTATAATTGATATTGTAGAGCACGCCATAGTTGTGCTGCGTCAGGCCCTTGCGGCGCACCATGTCGTCGCGCTTGATCTTGTTGCCGTTGGCGTCCTTGTAGGTGAGGCCAAACTTGGAGAGCTTGTTGTCCGGACGCAACTCGCTATAGTATCCATAGCCGTAGGTGTAATGGATGGCCACGTTATGGCTCCAATGATCCGACGGGGTGAAGACTGCCGAGAGGATATTGTGGTTCTGATAGAAGTTGTCCGTTGTCTTCTCCCAGTAGGAACCGTCCGCCATCTTGTAGCGGTAGGTCTGGTAGTTGCCGTTGGCATCCTTGACAAACTGGCCGTTCTCGTCCGTCACGAGATTTTCGTACAGGGTGTTGTATTTGCCCAGGCCGTGCTCGTACATGTCCTTGTAGGTGCGGATGCCCGTGCTCGCTCCCCACGTTCCGTCCATGAGGCTGAGGTCGTTGTTGCCTGCCGTCACTCCGCTCCAGGCCTGTCCCGTCTTCTCGAAGTTGCCGATGTTCTTGTAGCTCACCTTGAACTTCTCGTCCAGCCAGGTCAGTCCGCCATAGTAGGATCCTGCGCGGCTGGCCGTGCCATGTACGAAACCATCCGTAGCGGTCTCGTTGTAGGCTCCGTCAAAGATTAGGTGGTTGAAGAGCAAGCCCGTCGAGAACTTGGCTCCTGCATGATACGTGTTGAAGCTGCCGTAGCTTCCCGTCAGCTCCAGGCTCGGCTTGAGCGAGGGAGTCGCCGTGGCCAATGCCACCGAACCACCAAAGGCACCGTCTCCATGGGTCGATGTGCCGATACCTCTCTGGATCTGGACGCTACCCATGAGGGCGGCATAGGAGTTCATGTTGGCCCAAAAGACGGTCTGGTCCTCCGGCGAGTTGAGCGAGACGCCGTCCAGCGTGACGTTGATACGACTGCCTGCGGCGCCGCGGATACGCATATAAGATGTGCCCATGCCCGTGCCGTTCTCACTCCATGCGAGGACGCCCGGTGTGTTGGCGAAGAGGAAAGGCAGTTCCTGTCCGGTCTTGGAGAAAGTTTCCAGGTCTTGCTTCTTGATGTTGCTTACTGCGAACGGCGCATTCTTCGGCGCGCGTACGCCCTGTACGACCACTTCCTGCATCGCCTGTGCGGTGAGCGTGTCAACAGGGCCTGCTGCCTGCTGTGCCTGCGTTGCTGCCGCGCTCATCAGCGCAGCCGAGGCTAATACCATTTTTTTCATTGGTCTATTACCTTATAAAAAAGAACAAATAAGGGGGATGTTTCCCTACGACGGCATTACCCGTATCAGGTTCCTTGGGTATGTTCTCAGCCCACCCAATCTGGCGAGCACCCCTTAGCTTCCAGTCTGAAAGCCGCTGCAAAGGTAGCCTATTCTTTGCAGCGAGCCAAATATATGTAGAAGTTTTTACAATATGTGGGCCTTCTGAGCGGTTCTGGGCTGCTGAAAGGAAAAAGACGGGGCTTCATTTGCAGGTGAGCGCTAAATTCCGTACTTTTGCATTCCCGAAAAAAGGATTGTGAAAAGATGGATTATCAGAAAATATTAGAAGATATTTACACGGAGGTGAAACCTTATCGCAGGGCAGGTCACCAGGCCGACTATATTCCAGCCCTGGAGCGCGTCAACCCCGACCAGTTTGGCATGAGTCTGACAACGGTTGACGGACGCAGTTTTCATGTGGCCGAGTCGGAGGTGCGCTTCTCCATACAGAGTATCTCGAAAGTCTATTCTCTGGCTCTCTGCCTGAGCCTTCGTGGCGAGAAGTTGTGGGAAAGGGTGGGCAAGGAACCCTCCGGCAACGCCTTCAATTCTATTGTCCAACTGGAATATGAGGACGGCATTCCGCGCAATCCCTTTATCAATGCGGGAGCTTTGGTCACGGCCGATATCCTGGTGAGTTGTTTGGAATATCCCGAGGGCGACTTCCTGCGCTTTGTCCGTGCGCTGGCGGGTGATGACAGTATTGGAGCGAATCCGGAGGTGGCTGAGAGCGAGTATCTTACCTCCCATCTCAACCAGTCGATAGCCCACATGCTGAAGTATCATGGCAATCTCGAAAACGAGGTGGACCGCGTGATTCGCTTCTACCTGATGATGTGTTCCGTGGAGATGAACTGCCGCCAGCTGGCCCAGTCCTTCCTGCCCTTTGCCCATTGCCACCACCCCTTCAACTATTGCGGCCATGAGCTCACTCCCTCCCAGTTGCGTCGTATCAATGCCGTCATGCAGACTTGTGGCTTCTATGATGAGGCTGGCGAGTTTGCCTATTTGGTCGGACTTCCTGGCAAGAGTGGCGTGGGAGGTGGCATCGCGGCCATCAATCCGCGCGACTATGCCGTGGCCGTATGGAGCCCGCGACTCAACAAGAAGGGCAACTCCGTCATGGGAATGAAAGCCCTGGAGCTCCTGACCACCAAGACCGAGCGGTCCATCTTCTGATGGGCCCTTGCCCCATTTCTTGTCCATGTCCTTCGTATCTGTCTTTTGCGAAGAACATGGACGTTTCTTTGTGTGCTTCGAGCGTTTTTTATACCTTTGCAAACCAATAATTGCTATTAGCTGAAAAATTCAATGGACAAGCAAACGATTTTGACGCTTGCGGCCCTGCTGCTGACCAACAGCGCTTGGGGACAGAGCAAGCAGGAGGGAGAGGTGGAACTCTCTGGTGGCTATGGAAATACGGCCCCCTATGCCTCGCGACTGCAACTCAATCTGGGAGAAGGAAAAGTGGTCTTCAAGCCCTTTGTGGGCATCAAGGGACTAGCCCGCCATTCCTCGGAGCAGAACCTGGACGAGCATTATATCTTCACGGGCAAGATGCCCCTGTCGGAAACCGTTGGAAGTCAGTATTATTCGCATCAGACGACCGAGGCTAAGGGGATGATGGCTGACTACGGATTTCAGTTCGCCTACCGTCCCACTACGCAACAGACCCTCACGGTGAGCCTTCGGGGAGAAAGCCTTCACAAGGACGAGCGCGGAACGCTTGCCGAACGCTTGCTGGCACCCGACGGCGCTCCCCTTGCCAAGACCCGATGGCGACTCGACAACCCCTTGCTGCGTAGCAATCACCTCGAGGTGGGCGCCGACTACACCTGTCGTTTCAAGCGCGACGACGTGACGCTCAGCTATAAGTACCAGCGAGACCGCGATGAGGCCGAGCGCCAGTTGGAGGCCCTTCAACTGGAAGGTTTCAGCGACTTCCAAGCTACGCTGACCACGGCCGACGCCACCGTCCACCACCACGACCTTCGTCTGATCTACAACACACAGGCTCTCCTGGGCCACCTGCGTCTCGTGGCCCGCTATGAGAACCGACTGGCAGAGAGCGACGACCAGCAATGGATTGACGATCGCCTTGCCCAGAACAGCCATTTCCGCCATCGCTACCAGACGGCAGCAGCCTCGTTTCTCTACGACGTCCATCCCGACCGGCAGAAGCGACTGGGCCTCACGGTCGGCCTGGAGTTTGCCTATACCGACATGGCAGGCAAGAAGTTGCGCGATTTCCTGCCCACGGGTCGCATAGGCTGGCAGGTCAGCCGCACGAGCCAGTTGGCCCTCGGCTACAACCGCCGACTGGTGCGTCCGTCCTTGACCCTGCTCAATCCCGTCGTCCTGCGCACTCCCTTTGCAGTCCGCCAAGGCAACAAAGACCTGGAAGGTTTGCACGCCAATGTCTTCGCCCTCTCTTTTACCCACGACGATCCGATCTTCTCTTGGGGTATGAGTCTCTCCTACACGATGTCCAATGATGGTTTCAACGGCATCTGGATGGAGCGCGACAATCGTCGCATCTACCAATGGGGCAATGAGGGCAAGCGGCGCGCATGGAGCATTCAGCCCGACTTCACGCTCCGCGCCTCCCCGACAACAATGGTCCGTGGTCAGGCCGTCATCCTCTGGGACAAGCGCATTGCTGACGCCGTCAGCATGGCCAAGGAGCATTGGGGCGTTTTCTCTCGACTTGGCGTGGAGCAGATGCTCTGCGCGACCTTCCGTCTGAATGCCTTTGCCGAGTATAGCGAGGGTAACACGCAGGACCTCTATCGCCACATGGGATCAGCCTATCGGCTGGGGACGACGCTCTTCAAATCCTTTGGCGACCATTTCTCTACAAGTCTGGAGTATCAGTACCTCCGCCAGGCCAAGGAGGTCTATACGCACGGAGGCTACACGGGTAGCTACCATCTCTATTCCGCCCGTCGCAACGCCTGCAGCCTCAGTTTGAAGTATAAGTTCTAAAACGTCCTCCACGGATTGTGGTCCGCACGAGGCGCATGGTAAGTAAAACTGGCGCGAGGCGTAAGCTAAGACCGAAACGCGCCTTAACTTACGTCCGATACAAGGCTTTGCTTACCTCCGATGCAAGGCTTTGCTTACGTCCGATGCAAGGCCTAACTTATGCTTGATACTGGGTTCAACTTATGCCCGGCCTGAGTTTTTGCTTGCGCCCGACACGTGGACAAAGTGACGCCTCTGCCGTCTGTCATAAAAGGCGAAAGACGCCAGTCGCACCAGCTATTTGGGATGCGTTCGAAAGAGATCCCGAACGCATCCCGAGACCATCCCGAAGGCGGCGCAGGTCGGAGATATGGCGCAGAAAACTGGCGGCAGGGCGTTTTTGTAGCGTTTATTCACCCCGAAGAGTAGGGTAAAAGGTAAATTTATTTGTAGGATTCGTGGAATCTTAGTATCTTTGCACATGTTTTAAAACAAATCGTACAAAGTAGATTGATAGAGAAGCATATCGTATTGGAGGACATCGACCCTGTGGCATTCTTCGGAGTTGGCAACGGCCATCTCCAGATGCTCAAGTCGCTCTACCCCAAACTGCGCATCGTAGCTCGCGGCAACGTGATCCGCTTGCTCGGCGACGAAGAAGAAATGGCCCGCTTCGAGGAAAGCGTGAGCCTGCTACGTAAGCACCTGCTGAAGTACAACCAGCTCGGCGAGGAGGATATCCTCGACATCGTGAAGGGCCGGTTGACGAAGGCCGACGGCGTGAAGGGCGTGCTGGTCTATAGCATGTCAGGCCGCCCCATCAAGCCGCGCTCGGCCAACCAGCAGGAACTCATCGACGCATACGAGCGCAACGACATGGTCTTTGCCGTCGGACCGGCGGGTACGGGCAAGACCTATCTGAGCATTGCCCTCGCCGTCAAGGCCCTCAAGGAGAAGACGGCCAAGAAGATCATCCTCTCGCGTCCGGCCGTCGAGGCAGGCGAGAAACTCGGATTCCTCCCCGGCGACATGAAGGACAAGATCGACCCCTACCTCCAGCCGCTCTACGACGCCCTGGAGGACATGCTCCCGCAGGCGCGCCTCCAGGACATGATGGACAAGCACCAGATACAGATTGCGCCCCTGGCCTTCATGCGCGGTCGCACCCTGAGCGACGCGGTAGTCATCCTCGACGAGGCACAGAACACCACCACTCAGCAGATCCGCATGTTCCTCACCCGCATGGGATGGAACACAAAGATGATCATCACGGGCGATATGACACAGATCGACCTGCCCCGCGGACAGAAGAGCGGACTGCGCGAGGCTCTCTCCATCCTGGGCGGCGTCGAGGGCATTGGCGTCGTCGAGCTGACCAAGAAGGACATCGTCCGCCACAAGCTCGTCACGCGCATCGTCAACGCCTACGAGGCTTACGACAAGGCCGCAGAGAGCGGAAAAAAAGAAAATCGACTTAAAAAAGATATTAGCGATGAAAGCATTGACAACGACTGATTTCCATTTCAATGGACAGAAAAGCGTGTACCACGGCAAAGTACGCGATGTGTATAACATCAACGACGACTTGATGGTGATGGTCGCCACCGACCGCATCTCGGCCTTCGACGTGGTGCTGCCCAAGGGAATTCCCTTCAAAGGTCAGGTGCTGAACCAAATTGCAGCCAAGATGCTCGACCAGACGAGCGACATCTGCCCCAACTGGAAACTGGCCACCCCCGACCCGATGGTGACGGTGGGCCTGAAGTGTGAGGGCTTCCGTGTGGAGATGATCATCCGTGGCATCCTCACGGGATCTGCCTGGCGTGAGTACAAGGCAGGATGCCGCGAGCTCTGTGGCGTCAAGTTGCCTGAGGGAATGCGCGAGAACGAGCGTTTCCCCGAGCCCATCGTCACCCCGACGACCAAGGCCGACGAGGGCCACGACATGAACATCTCCCGCGAGGAGATCATCCGCCAGGGACTCGTCAGCGAGGAGGACTACGCCGTCATGGAGGACTATACGCGCCGTCTCTTCGCCCGTGGTCAGGAGATTGCGGCCCGTCATGGCCTCATCCTGGTCGATACGAAGTATGAGTTTGGCAAGCGCGACGGCAAGGTCTATCTCATCGACGAGATCCATACCCCCGACTCCAGCCGCTACTTCTATGCCGACGGCTACGAGGAGAAGTTTGCCAAGGGCGAGCCCCAGCGCCAGTTGTCCAAGGAGTTTGTCCGCCAGTGGCTCATCGAGCACGGCTTCATGAACGAGCCGGGACAGACCCTGCCCGAGATCACTGATGCCTATGCCGAGAGCGTGAGCGAGCGCTACATCGAGCTCTACGAGCACATCACGGGCGAGAAGTTTGACAAGGCTGCCGAGGAGGGCGACATCGCCGCGCGCATCGAGCGCAACGTGAGCCAGTTCCTGGCCACGAGAAAGTAAGCAGCCCACGCCGGTCATCGTCCATGTACGAGCAAGAAAAGATCAATCCCTACCGACAAGGGGAGAAAGGTGCGCAGGTGGAGGAGATGTTTGACAACATCGCCCCCACCTACGACACGTTGAACCACCGTCTGTCGTGGAACATCGACAAGTATTGGCGGTGCAAGGCGATCGACAAGTTGCGCCCTTACCGTCCCAAGCGCATCCTCGACGTGGCTACGGGCACGGGAGACTTCGCCATCGAGGCAGCCCGTGCGCTCCAGCCCAAGGAACTGCTGGGCACGGACATCTCGGAGGGGATGATGCAGGTGGGGCGCGACAAGGTGGCTGCCATGGGCCTCGACAGCGTGATCCGTTTTCAGCGCGAGGACTGTCTTGCCCTCTCGCTGGCCGATGACTCCTTCGACGCGGTCACGGCGGCCTTCGGCATCCGCAACTTCCAGAACCTGGAGCAAGGACTGCGCGAGATGTGGCGCGTGCTGCGCAAGGGTGGCCACCTCTGCGTCATCGAGCTGACGACACCCGTCGCTTTCCCCATGCGCCAGCTGTTCTCCATCTATTCCCATACCGTGCTGCCCCTCTACGGCCGCCTTATCTCCAAGGACACCAAGGCCTACAGCTATCTGACGCAGACCATCGAGGCCTTCCCTCAGGGCGAGGCGATGGAGCAGATCCTGCGGAGAGCGGGTTTCGCGGAAGCCTCCTTCCAGCGTCTCACCTTCGGCATCTGCACGCTATATTTCGCAACCAAATAGACAATTAATTATTATGGACAAATACGGACTGATAGGTTATCCGTTGACCCACTCCTTCTCCAGAGACTATTTCAACGAGAAGTTTGAGAACGAGGGCATCGACGCGACGTATATCAACTACGAGATCCTCAGCGTCGAGGAGCTGCCGGAGATCGTTCACACCACGCTGGAACTGCGCGGGCTCAACGTCACCATCCCCTACAAGGAGCAGGTGATGCCCCTGCTCGACTCCATCAGTCCGGAAGCAGAGGCCGTCGGAGCCGTCAACGTCATCAAGGTGATCCGCGACAAGGACAACGTGACGCTCAGAGGCTACAATAGCGACGTCATCGGATTTATCAAGAGTCTGGAGCCGCTCCTGGAGCCCCACCATCGCAAGGCCCTCGTCCTGGGAACGGGCGGAGCTGGCAAGGCGGTCTTCTACGGCTTGCGCCAGTTGGGCCTGGAGGCGTGCTACGTCTCGCGGACCAAGAAGCCGGGCTGCCTGACCTACGAGGAGGTCACACCCGCGATGATGAAGGAGTACAACGTCATCGTCAACTGCACCCCGATGGGTATGTTTCCGAATGTCGGCACCTACCCGCCCTTGCCCTACGAGGCCATGGACAGCCACACGCTGCTCTACGACCTGGTCTATAATCCCGAGCAGACCCTCTTTCTGAAGAAGGGTGAGGCGCGCCTGGCGACGACCAAGAACGGACTGGAGATGCTCCTCCTGCAGGCCTTCGCCGCATGGGATATCTGGAACGGGCAGGTGTGATGAGAAAAGAGATTCAATTACCTTATTATAGATAAAGACAACAATATGAACAACAGATATATTATGCGCGGCGTGAGTGCTGCCAAGGAGGATGTCCACAACGCCATCAAGAACATCGACAAAGGTGTCTTCCCCCAGGCCTTCTGCAAGATCATCCCCGACGTGCTGGGAGGCGACCCCGACTGGTGCAACATCATGCACGCTGATGGAGCGGGTACGAAGTCGTCCCTGGCCTATATGTACTGGAAGGAGACGGGAGACCTCAACGTCTGGAAGGGCATTGCCCAGGACGCCATCGTCATGAATACGGACGACCTGCTCTGTGTGGGCGCCGTGGACAACATCCTGGTCTCCTCTACCATCGGACGCAACAAGATGCTCATCCCGGGCGAAGTCATCTCGGCCATCATCAACGGCACGGACGACCTGCTGGCTGAGATGCGTGAGATGGGGATAGGTATTTGGCCCACAGGTGGTGAGACGGCTGACGTAGGCGACCTCGTGAGGACGATCATCGTCGATTCTACCGTGACCTGCCGCATGCGCAGGAGCGACGTCATCGACAATGCCAACATCCGCCCGGGCGACGTCATCGTCGGACTCAGTTCCACGGGACAGGCCACCTACGAGAAGCGCTACAATGGCGGCATGGGCAGCAACGGCCTGACCTCGGCTCGCCATGATGTCTTCGCCAAATACCTGGCCGAGAAGTTCCCCGAGAGCTACGACCATGCCGTGCCCGAGGAACTGGTCTATAGCGGCAAGCACAAACTGACGGACCCGGCCGATGGCACCCCGCTCAACGTGGGCCAGCTGGTCTTGTCGCCCACCCGCACCTACGCGCCCGTCATCAAGCGCCTGCTCGACGAGATGCGCCCGGAGATCCATGGCATGGTCCATTGCACGGGTGGCGCGCAGACCAAGGTGCTCCACTTCGTGGGCGACAACTGCAGGGTGGTCAAGGACAATATGTTCCCCGTGCCGCCTCTCTTCCAGATCATCCACGACTGCTCGGGCACGGACTGGAAGGAAATGTACCAGGTCTTCAACATGGGACACCGCATGGAGATCTACGTCCGTCCGGAGATGGCCGAGAAGGTCATCGCCCTCAGCAAGAGTTTCAACATCGACGCACAGGTGGTCGGCCATATCGAGGAGGGCAAGCGCTCGCTGACCATCCAGTCAGAGTTTGGCACGTTCGACTACGAGTAAGCAAAGACGGACTCAAACAGATATTTACCACAGATAATGGCAGATAAGAACAACATATTGGAGAAGCTCGACGGCCTGGAGGCTCGCTTCGAGGAGGTGTCGACCCTGATCACCGACCCCGACGTGATAGCCGACCAGGGACGCTACGTCAAGCTTACGAAGGAATACAAGGATTTCAGCGACATCATGGATGCACGTAAGCGCTTCGTCGCCTGCATCAACGCCATCAGCGAGGCCAAGGATATCATCGCCAACGAGAGCGATCCCGACATGAAGGAGATGGCGCGCGAGGAACTCGCCGAGAACGAGGAGCTGCGCCCCCGGCTGGAGGAAGAGATCAAACTCCTGCTCGTGCCGAAGGATCCCGAGGATGCGAAGAATGTGCAGATGGAGATCCGCGCGGGAACGGGTGGCGATGAGGCTTGCCTCTTCGCGGGCGACCTCTTCGCCATGTACAAGCGCTATTGCGACAGCATGGGATGGCAGTTGAGCGTGACGGATGCCTCGGAGGGTGCTGTCGGCGGCTACAAGGAGATCGACTTTGCCGTCAGCGGCCAGAACGTCTATGGCGTATTGAAGTATGAGAGTGGCGTCCATCGCGTCCAGCGCGTCCCCGTCACGGAGTCCAACGGACGTATGCAGACCTCAGCAGCCACGGTGGCCGTATTGCCCGAGGCAGACAAGTTTGAGGTCAATATCAACGAGGGCGACATCAAGTGGGATACGTTCCGCTCGAGTGGTGCCGGAGGACAGAACGTCAACAAGGTGGAGTCTGGCGTGCGCCTGCGCTATCCGTGGAAGAATCCGAACACGGGCGAGGTGGAGGAGATCCTCATCGAGTGTACCGAGACGCGCGACCAGCCGAAGAATAAGGAGCGCGCCTTGAGCCGCCTCTACACCTTCATCCACGACAGGGAGCACCAGAAGTATATCGACGACATCGCCAGCCGCCGCAAGAGCTTGGTATCCACGGGAGACCGTTCGGCCAAGATCCGCACCTACAACTTCCCGCAAGGGCGCGTGACGGACCATCGTATCGGTTTCACGACCCACGATCTTCAGGGTTTCCTCAACGGCAACATCCAGCCGATGATCGATGCGCTGACCGTGGCGGAGAATGCCGAGAAACTGAAAGAGAGCGAACTGTAAGCCAGCCTGCCAACGGCCAGGGCTGTTGGCGACCGCTCATTTCTCACACCAGAATAGCATAGAAATTATGAACAGAAAAGAATTAGTCAATCAGATTTTCAATAAAAAGTCGTTTCTTTGTGTAGGACTGGATACCGATGTGCGCAAACTCCCGGAGCACCTGCGCGAGGAGGACGACGCCATCTTCAAGTTCAACAAGGCCATTATCGACGCCACCGCTCCCTATTGTGTGGCCTACAAGCCCAACCTGGCTTTCTACGAGAGCATGGGCGTGAGTGGCATGGTGGCCTTCGAGAAGACGGTAGCCTATCTGAAAGATAACTACCCCCACCACTTCGTCATCGCCGATGCCAAGCGTGGCGATATTGGCAATACTTCTATTATGTACGCGCGTACATTCTTTGAAGAGTACAACGTAGATGCGCTGACCGTCGCTCCCTACATGGGCGAGGATAGCGTGAAACCTTTCCTCGGCTATCCTGGCAAGTGGGTGATCCTCCTGGCTTTGACGAGCAACAGGGGCAGCCACGACTTCCAGTTGACCACCGATACCGAGGGCGAGCGTTTGTTCGAGAAGGTCATCCGTACCTCGCAGCAGTGGGGCAACGAGGAGGACATGATGTATGTGGTCGGCGCCACACAGGGGGCTATGTTTGCCGACATCCGCAAGGTGGCGCCCCGCCATTTCCTCCTTGTCCCGGGTGTGGGCGCGCAGGGTGGAAGCCTGCAGGAGGTCTGCAAGTATGGCATGACGGCCGATTGTGGCCTGCTGGTCAATTCGTCCCGCGGCATCATCTATGCCTCCAATGGTACGGATTTCGCCGAGGTGGCAGCACAGAAGGCAAAGGAATTGCAGGAGCAGATGGCCCTGGAATTGGAGAAAATCAACGCGGTAGGGTAGTGTGCCAAGGCGTGGCCTTCGGGCCGCGCGCCTACCTGGCGCCAGCCTTGGCGCGTCGCGGATAGTCTCAAAAAAATGAAAATAGAGCGGTCGAAACGGGCTCTTCTCCATTTTTTTATTACCTTTGCAACATCATCAAAGCAAAAAAGAGTTATATGGAATTCAAAGCACAGCAAATCGCAGCGTTCATACAAGGACGCGTCATAGGCGATGAAAACGCAGTCGTCCATACCTTCGCTAAGATAGAAGAAGGCAAGCCGGGAGCGATTTCGTTCCTCGCAAGCCCCAAATATACCCACTATCTCTATGAGACCCAGTCCTCCGTCGTCCTGGTCGATGAGAGCATTGAGGTCGAAAAGCCTGTCCAGGCGACGATGATCGTCGTCAAGAATGCCCGCGACTGTGTGGCCAAACTTCTCCAGCTCTATGAGAGCATGAAGCCGAAGCGCGTGGGCGTGAGCGACCAGGCGTATGTCTCGCCCAAGGCCACGGTGGGCAAGGAGGTCTATATCGGAGCCTTCGCCTATATCGGCGACGGAGTTGTCGTGGGCGATGGGTGCCAGATCTACCCCAACGTGACGATTATGGACAATGCTAAGTTGGGCGACAACTGCATCATCTATCCGCAGGTCAGCATCTATCACGACTGCAAGATTGGCAACAATGTCACGCTCCACTCGGGTGCGGTCATTGGCGCAGACGGTTTCGGCTTCGCACCCAACCAGGAGACGGGACAGTATGACAAGATACCGCAGGTCGGCATCGTCGTGATTGAGGACAATGTGGAGATCGGGGCCAACACCTGCGTCGATCGTTCCACGATGGGCTGCACCTATGTCCGCAAGGGCGTGAAGCTCGACAACCTCGTGCAGATAGCCCACAACACAGATATCGGCGAGCATACCGTGATGTCGGCACAGGTTGGCATTGCTGGTAGCACCAAGGTGGGCCAGTGGTGTATGTTCGGTGGTCAGGTGGGCATAGCCGGCCATATCACCATCGGCGACAAGGTGATGCTCGGCGCCCAGTCGGGAGTGCCTGGCAATATCAAGAGTGGCCAACAGCTCATCGGCACGCCGCCCATGGAGATGCGCCCTTACTTCCGCGCCCAGGCCGTAGTCCATCGCCTGCCCGAGCTCTACAAGCAGATCAACGCCCTGCAGAAAGAGGTGGACGCGCTTAAGGCCGGCCTGAAAACCACGGAAGAATAGACCGCGGGGTGTCATTTTATTTATTCTGAAACCTTCATACAAGGAATGGAAACAAGCAAGCAAAAGACTTTGAAAGGTAGTTTTTCCCTCTACGGAAAAGGACTACATACGGGATTGAACCTCACCGTGACGTTCAATCCTGCACCCGAGAATACGGGATACAAGATACAGCGTATCGACATGGAGGGCGAGCCGATCATCGATGCCATCGCAGACAATGTCACCGATACCCAGCGTGGTACGGTCTTGGAGCGCAAGGGCGTGAGGGTAGGAACGGTAGAGCACGGTATGGCTGCGCTCTATGCCATGGGTGTCGATAACTGTCTCATACAGGTCAACGGCCCGGAATTCCCGATTTTGGACGGAAGTGCCGTCATGTATGTCGAGAAAATCAAGGAGGTGGGCTTGGTGGACCAAAACGCTCCCAAGGACTTCTATATCATTCGCAAGAAGATAGAGATCACGGACGACAACGGATCCAACATTACTATCCTTCCCGACGAGGAGTTCTCGATCACGGCCATGTGCTCGTTCAATTCCAAGTTTATCAGCAGCCAGTTTGCCACGCTGGATGACATTCATAAGTTCTCCGACGAGATCGCGCCTGCCCGCACCTTCGTCTTTGTCCGCGACATCATGCCCTTGCTTCAGGCCAACCTTATCAAGGGTGGCGATTTGGACAATGCTATCGTCATCTATGAGAGCAAGGTGCCGCAGGAAAAACTCGACCAGCTGGCCGACCTGCTCAAGGTGGCACGCATCGACGCCGAGGCCATTGGCTATATCCAGCACAAGCCACTCCTGTGGAACAACGAATGTACGCGCCACAAGCTCCTCGACATCATCGGCGACATGGCATTGATCGGCAAACCCATCAAGGGACGTATCATTGCCACCCGTCCCGGCCATACGGTCAACAACAAGTTTGCGCGCCTCATGCGCAAGGAGATCCGCAAGCACGAGGTGCAGGCGCCCATCTATGATCCCAACGAGGAACCCGTGATGGACAACAACCGCATCCGAGAATTGCTTCCTCACCGCTACCCGATGCAGCTCGTAGATAAGGTTATCGCTTTGGGCGCTAATAGCATTGTAGGTGTGAAGAACGTCACCTCCAACGAGCCCTTCTTCCAGGGCCACTTCCCCCAGGAACCAGTCATGCCGGGCGTTCTTCTGGTCGAGGCCATGAGCCAATGTGGTGGTCTGCTGGTGCTCAACCAGATTGAGGATCCTGAGCGTTGGTCCACCTATTTCCTTAAGATCGATGATGTGAAATTCCGCCAGAAGGTTGTGCCGGGCGATACGGTCCTCTTCCGGGTGGAGCTGCTCGGTCCTGTCCGCCACGGCATCAGTTCCATGAAGGGCTACATGTTCGTAGGCGACCGTGTGGTAGCTGAGGCTTCGTTCACGGCCCAGATCGTCAAAAACAAGTAGAGGCGTCTTGCCGTCAGCTCCGTAGGAGACTTTTCGGCATTAGACGCCCACCAAATATTGACCCTCAAAACAAGCATATCGTTATGAATCAAATCAGTGCTATGGCCTTTGTTCATCCTGAGGCCAAACTGGGAGACAATAATGTGATTGGTCCGTTCTGCTACATCGACCGTGATACGGTACTGGGCGATAACAACCATCTGCTCAATAGCGTTACCATCCATCAGGGCGCACGCATTGGCAGCGGCAATGAGTTCTTCCCAGGAGCGAGTATCTCGACCAAGCCGCAGGACCTGAAGTTCCATGGTGAGGAGTCTACTTGCCAGTTGGGCGACAACAACTCGATTCGAGAGAATGTCACCATTTCGCGAGGCACCTTCTCCAAGGGAACGACCATCGTCGGCAGCAATAATCTTCTGATGGAGAACATGCACATCGCCCACGACTGTGTGGTCGGTTCCAAGTGTATCATCGGCAACTCCACGAAGTTGGGTGGCGAGGTGGAGATTGACGACAATGCCATCATCTCTGCCGAAGTACTTTGCCATCAGTTCTGCCGCGTGGGTGGCTATGTGATGATCCAGGGTGGCAGCCGCTTCTCTATGGACATCCCGCCCTACGTCATTGCAGGTCGCGACCCGATTCGCTATGTGGGTATCAACATTATTGGTTTGCGCCGCCATGGCTTCTCCAATGAGTTGATCGAGCTTATCCACAACGCCTACCGTCTCATCTATGGGACGGGAACGCGTGCGGAGAACATTCAGAAGGTGCGCAGTGAACTCCAGGTGACGAAGGAGATAGAGTATATTCTCAACTTCATCGAGGGTTCCAAGCGCGGCATTATCAAGTAGGCGGTATTGTCACTTACGCTCATCGTCATCACGGGTCCTACGGGTGTCGGCAAGACAGAACTGACACTGCGGGTGGCCGAGCACTACCAGGTGCCCGTCATCAATGCCGATTCCCGTCAGATCTACCGTGAGATTCCCATTGGCACGGCGGCGCCCACCAGGGAGCAGCAAGCCCGTGTGCGTCACTATTTCGTTGGTAGCCGATCGGTCTCCGACGATTATTCGGCCAGCATGTACGAGCAGGATGTGCTCCGTCTGCTTGCCGATATGGAGACGCAGGGCCAGGAGGTGGCGCTTCTCTCCGGAGGCTCCATGCTCTATGTGGATGCCGTCTGCAAGGGAATAGACGATATTCCGACGGTCCGTGATGACATCCGGTCCTTGCTCAAGCAGCGGCTGGCCACAGAAGGGTTGCCACCCTTGGTGGAGGAACTTCGCCAGCTTGACCCCGTTCATTGGGAAAAGGTGGATAGAAGAAATCCGCGTCGAGTCGTCCATGCATTAGAGATCTGCATCCAGACCGGGAGACCTTACTCCTCTTTCCTCTCCGAGGGAAGCAGGACGCGCCCTTTCCGGGTGGTCAAGATAGGGCTCAACGTGGATCGCGCCTTGCTCTATGAGCGCATCAACCAGCGGACGGAACAGATGCTTGCCGACGGTTTCTCCGAAGAGGCGTTGCGGATGATTCCTTATCGCCATCTCAATGCGCTCAACACCGTGGGCTACAAGGAGATGTTCGACTATCTGGACGGCCTGGTGACGATGGAGCAGACCATCGACAGAATACAAAGCAACACGCGACGCTATGCCCGCAAGCAGCTGACATGGTATAAGCGCGACGAGGAGATGCGTTGGTTTGATCCCGTTGAGGTGGGGCCGATCATCGCTTATATCGACGAGCGGATAGAAGCAGGAAGAAAGCCTCTCAGACCGCTTTGACATCCCTCGACCATAGTTCTTAATTAGAAGTTAAAAACATGAAGTTTTTACGAAACACTTGGCGAGCCATCAAGGGCTTCTTCCCTTGGTATGCACACCTTTATAAGGGCCGTCCATGGTACACCAAGACGGCGGTAGGCATCGTATCGACTATCGTTGCCTTCTTCCTCTATCTCGGCATGGTCGATGTCAATTTCCTTTGGCTCTTTGGCAAGAGTCCCGGTTTTATGGAGATACAGGAACCGCCCACCTTTGCCGCGTCCGAGATCTACAGCTCGGACGGCAAACTTATCGGTAAGTATTTCAAGGAGAACCGCACCCCTGTACAGTATGAGCAGGTCAATCCAGTATTCTGGAAGGCTTTGGTCGATACCGAGGACGAGCGTTTCTATAGCCATCATGGCGTCGATTTCCTGGGATTGGGTGGTGCCTTGAAGGACGCTCTGCTTCATAGCGGAGCCCGTGGTGCCTCCACCATTACGCAACAGCTGGCAAAGAATATGTTCAGTACCCGATCCCAGAGTTCTACAGGACTCTTGGGAAAGGTGCCGGGTGTGCGCATGCTCATCATGAAGAGCAAGGAGTGGATTGTTGCCACCAAGCTGGAGTTTGTCTATTCCAAGGAGCAGATTCTTACGATGTATGCCAACACGGTAGATTTCGGCAACAACTCCTTTGGTATCATGACGGCGGCCAAGACCTATTACGACTGCAAACCCAGTCAACTGACGCCCGACCAGTGTGCCACCCTCGTGGGAATGCTCAAGGCCACGACTTCCTACAATCCCATTTCGCACCCCAAAAACTCCATGGCGCGTCGCAATACCGTGCTCTACAATATGGTGACGCATGGCGACATGTCGCAGTCTGACTACGAGCGCTACTCCAAACGCGAGCTTGGTGCTGAACTTCATGTGGAGGAATACTATGGCGGCAAGGCATTGTATTTCCGTGAGGCCGTCTCCAAATACCTCGACCCGTGGTTGAAGGAGAATGGCTATGACCTGTATAGTGCGGGTCTGAAGATTTATACCACCATCGACCTGCAGATGCAGGAGTATGCCGAGCAGGCCGTCAAGAAGCAGATGGAGCAGATCCAGCGCAATTTCGACCGCCATTGGTACATCCATCGTGATGCGAAGGGATGGAATGGTATGAATCCTTGGTGTGACGAGACCGGCAAGGAGTTGCCCGGGTTTATCGAGGAGATTGCCCAGCGCCTTCCCGTCTATCGCGCCCTTCAGCAGCGCTTCCCCAACAACCCCGACAGTGTGCTCCACTATCTCAACAAGCCGCACATGGTCAGACTTTTCGACTACGAACGAGGCTCGATAGAGAAGGAGATGTCCACGCTCGACTCCATCCGCTATATGGTGAGTTTCATGCATACCGGACTGGTAGCCATGGAGCCGCAGACAGGAGCGGTACGTGCTTGGGTGGGTGATATTGATTTTGAATCGTGGAAGTATGACAAGGTGACGACAGAGCGTCAGCCAGGATCCACCTTCAAACTCTTTGTCTATACCGAGGCAATGAATCAGGGAGTTACTCCCTGTGACAAGCGCCGAGACGAGTATATTCAGATGGAGGTGCTTGACAAGAAGACTGGCGAGTACAATACCTGGCGGCCTACCAACGCCAATGGACGCTTCTCGGGCGATAGCGTCACGCTCAAGCGCGCCTTTGCCCAGAGTATCAACTCCATTGCCGTCAAGCTCGGTCAGGAGATGGGAATACCCAATATCATCCGTACGGCCCAGGACATGGGTATCACCAGTCCGCTTGCCGACGAACCGTCGTTGGCCTTGGGATCGAGCGATGTCAATCTCTTGGACCTGACAGATAGTTATTGCACCGTGGCCAATGACGGCAAGCACCACTCGCCCGTATTGGTGACGCGGATTGTAGATAAGGACGGCAATGAAATCTACCATGGTCCCGACGATCAGAAGCAAGCCATTCCCTACCGGTCAGCTTTCTTCATGCAGGAGTTGCTCAAAGGCGGACGCATGGAGCCGCGTGGCACGAGTATGAGCCTCAACCACTACATCCAGCCTAACGGCGATACGGATTGGGGTGGCAAGACAGGTACGTCCAACAATCACGCCGACGCTTGGTTTATGGCGGTCAGCCCCAAACTTGTTGTCGGATGCTGGGTTGGCGGCGAGTATCGGAGTATCCATTTCCGAACGGGAGCTCTCGGTCAGGGTTCCAAGACCGCACTCCCCGTCTGTGGCGAGTTTATCAAGATGCTTCATGCCGACGCACGCTATCACGAGAAATACAAGGGCAAGTGGCCAGCTCCCGACCCTGACGAGATCGAGGCCTCGACCTATCAATGTGTCACTTCGGTAGTCTCGACTGCCAAAAACGATACGCTCGACCTCTATTATCGCAATCGTCGCCACCACCAGGAAGATGTGGAGGAAGATATTCTGGACGAGAATGGAGAGCCTATGCCGCAGGAGGCTGGTGCCTCAGGGGAACCTCGACATGGCGAAGGCGACCACAAGGCGAAGACAGAGACCAGTGGCTCCTCTGCCAACAAGTCGAACGCCTCTTCCGGCAAGTCAAGTCAGTCGTCAGGAAAGACGGGATCGACGGAAGGCCATCAGCGTATCGCCCCGGCTCAGCGTCCTCGTGCCGAACAGCTATAATATCGGTAACGAAAGGACATGGCTGGACCGACTATAGAAAAAGTGGATCTGGACAATCAGGAGTTGCAACAGGCACTCCAGATTGTCCAGTTCACGCATAACTCTCTCTTCCTGACGGGCAAGGCGGGGACAGGCAAATCTACCTTTCTCCGCTATATTGCTGCTACGACCAAGAAGAAGCATGTCGTCCTTGCGCCGACGGGCATTGCTGCCATCAATGCTGGAGGCACTACGCTCCATTCCTTCTTCAAACTCCCCTTCCATCCGTTGTTGCCTACAGACACCCGTTATACGGCACGCAATATCCGCAAGACGCTGCGCTATAATGGCGAAAAGATCAAGCTCCTGCGCGAGGTGGAGTTGATAATCATTGACGAGGTGTCGATGGTGCGAGCCGATATTATCGACTTCATCGACAAGGTCCTGCGCATCTACTGTCATAAGATGCGCGAGCCGTTTGGAGGCAAGCAGATGCTCTTCGTGGGAGATATCTATCAGTTGGAGCCTGTTTTGAAAGAGGAGGACCGCCAGCTCCTTGAACCTTTCTATAAGGGAGCCTATTTTTTCAATGCCCATATCTTTCGTGCCTTCCCCTTGGTCAGTATCGAACTGAGGAAGGTCTATCGACAGACCGATCCTCATTTCATCTCCATCCTCGACCACATTCGCACCAATCGGGTGATACCTGCAGACCTCGCCGCCCTCAATGCCCGCGTGTCGCAACGCTCGCAACCGACCGACGCACCTTCGGGAAGCCTCTCTATCACTCTTTCCACGACGCGCGACAATGCCGACTGGATCAATTCTGAGGAGTTGTCGAAGTTGCCTGGCGACAACATAGAGCTCGTAGGAGAAATCAATGGTGAGTTTCCTGAAAGTTCCTTACCCACACCTTTGATACTTCAATTGAAGGTAGGTGCCCAGGTAATGTTCGTCAAGAACAATGCAGACCATCTATGGGTCAATGGAACGCTGGGGGTAGTCACCGGTATTGACGAGGAAGCAGGCCTTCTCTATGTGCAGACAGAGACGGCCGACCAGCTCCAGGTGGAACGAGAGTTGTGGGAAAACGTGCGCTACCACTTCGACGAGACCGAAAAGAAGATTGTGGAGGAGCAGATTGGCACCTATATTCAGTATCCCTTGAAACTCGCCTGGGCTATTACCATCCACAAAAGCCAAGGACTGACCTTCCAACGAGCTGATATCGACTTAGGCCATGGAGCCTTTGCGGGTGGCCAGACCTATGTGGCGCTCTCCCGTTGCACCTCCTTGGAGGGCATTCGCCTGCACGCTCCCGTGCGTCGGAGCGACATCTTTGTGAAAGACGAGGTACTCGGCTTTGCCCGCAACTACAATGATGCCGGACTGATCGGGCGCGTATTACGACAGTCCAAGGCCGACAAGGAGTATTATGATGCTGCCCGCGCCTGGGAGGAGGGAGACTATGGACGTTTCATTGACCAGTTCTTTCTTGCCATCCACAGTCGCTACGACATTGAGAAGCCTGCCAGCAAACGCCTGTTCCGCATGAAGCTCAACCATTTCAATGCCTTGCGCGAGGAGAATGAGCGCCTCAAGGAAGCGCTGGCTGCTCGGGAGAAGTTCTTGGAAAAACTTGCAACGGAATACTTCGTGATGGGGAAAGAATGCGAGAGCGAGGGCCTTACGACTGCTGCCATCAAAAACTACCGCAAGGCTTTGGAGTTGCGTCCCGATTATGCCAAGGCGCAACGTAGGATCAAAAAACTCGAAAAAGAAGGAAAATAAACATGAGAAAGCTGCTTTATATCATCTGCCTTTTCACCCTGGCCTCTTGCCATCTTGCCACCAACTCCACCCCCTCTGATGCCGACAGTGTGCCGCAGAGCGTGTTTGCCCCGTTGGAGACCGATACCGTGATGCCCGTCAATCTCCAGCTGGTCACGGGCCTCCAGTTTCCGAAGTACCGCGTCTTGAGCGAGACCCCATTCGTCCCCGACACGGCGAGTATCGCTGCCTATGAGGAGACCGTGGCCAGTGGCAGTTTCTCAGCAGTGCTCACGATGGACACCATTCCCCCGTTGGACTTCTTCCACCGTATCGACACCGTCAGCCGCCACGACACTTGCTGGCAGATAGAAGGCGCAAGCTACGTCTATCGCCGCACTATTAAGGGCACGGCCTATACCGTCTCCCTCTCCAAGGAGAGCAAGGCGATCCGCTATGCCCAGGTGAAACTCAACCCTTAGTCCGCTGAAAATGGGGCAAAGCCCTCTTTTTGGTCTTGTTCATCATAAAAAGATGGGCAGACCTACTATTCTTGTCGGGTGTTTTTTGTAACTTTGCGACCGAATATGAAGAAGTTTAAGTTGTCCAAGAAGAATTACTTGTTAGGTTTCCTTATCGTCACGGGTGTGCTTGCGTTGGTCCGGATTATTCGACCTGATGTGGCGGGCACGCACTATTCCGACCAGATAGACCACTCGTCGTTGGCTGCTGCCGACAGTATAGGAGATGAGATGGTGGCGAGCAACGATGGTGGGGTAGCCGAAACGAAAGAAAGCGATGCTACCCGTCTGTTGGCCTCGTCGGACATTCCTTTTGCGCTGACCAACTTCTTCAATCCCGACGGCAGCGAGCGTCGCACCCGTGTGCGTGGCGTTGGCAGTTATCGTGAGTGCTTTCCCGACTCCCAGATGGTGCAGTTGCAGGCAGCCGAGCGTCACGGAGTGAGCGCCGTCCTCGACCGCGCCGATGCCGAAAAACGCAAGGGAGAGTTGGTCTATGTGGGCAGTAATCCCTACTATGACGTGCGCAAGTTGAGCCGTAGCGTGCCCTATTTGGTGCCCCGAGCCGCCGTCCTGCTCCAGGATATTGCCTGCAATTTCCTCGACAGTCTCCAGGTGAAGGGCATACCGATGAACAAGCTCATTATCTCAAGTCTCCTTCGTACCAAGGAGGATGTCGTTGCGCTCCGCCGCTACAATCACAATGCAACAGAGAATAGTTGTCACCTCTATGGCACCACTTTCGACATAGCCTACAACCATTACGCACCCGTCACACGTCCTGTGCGTGACGATACGCTCAAGTGGGTGCTTAGTGAAGTCCTTAATGATATGAGAAAGCAGGGCCGCTGTTTTGTGAAGCACGAGAACAAGCAGGGTTGCTTCCATATTACGGTCAATTAGTCTTTTACCAATTATTGAAAAGCTCCAGTCCAAACTTCAGTTCCACACCCTCGAAATGGTGGGGAGCCATACCCGTGAAGATACCGAAGGAGAACAGGCGATTGGTGAAACTATACCCCAGTTCAATGTACGGCACATAGTGGCTGACGGCCAATGCCCCTACATGAAACCGTTCCATCTCCACGGCTCGTCCCAGTAAGGGGACGCGGGAGAGGAAAAGCATTGGGCTCTCGTAGGTGGCATTCGCCCGCGCATAGAATTGAGAGGCATTGTACCAATGGGAGTTGAGTACCTCAAACTCTCCCGTCCATTCATCATTCCATCCGCCAGGCACATATTCCTCATGAAAATTATGGTAATCGACAAAGTAGGTGTTTCCCATCTTGTCGAGATAGAATCCGCTACCTGCCCGCAGCGACAGACTCCGCATGCGCGAGAGGTTGCGGATGTATTGTCCGTCCAGTTCCAGTCGCGAGTAGCGGAGGTTGCTGGACAACCACTCGATCCCTTGGTCGTAGCGCATGGAGAATGCTAATGGCACCCGGTCGGTGAGGGGGCGCCAGGTGAGTTTGACAAAGGGACCGAAGGAGCGGTAGGTGCTAGGTCGGTTGGTGAGGTCGAAACCATATTTGTTGAGGGCCGTACGACGGTGAAAGACGACACCCGTCTCGATGGCCAGTCGCGACGGGTCGAGATCGATCCCCGCCGAGAGCTGTAGTCGAGAGTCCTTGAAGTAGTCGAGGCCAAGGGTGTCCCACTGGATGGTGTCTCGCGTCGTAGTGCCCTTGATAGCCTCCAGCACGCGCGAGTCGGTGATACGATTGCCGTTGGAGTATTGCAAATAGACGAAGCCGTTGCGCCGCTTGTTGAAGCGCCACGTCACGGGGAGGTTGTAGAACAGTTGCTTCTGTTTGAAGGAATAGCCCAGTCTGAGCGTTGTGGATAGTTCGCTATTGTCGTTGAAGCGGTAGTTGCCCTGCATCTTAAACTTGTAGTACAGTCCACGTCGCTCGCTATATCCCATATAGAGCGGGTTGAAGAGCGGGTTGAAGCGCACGTATCCCTGGTCATTGCTACCGAAGCGCGCGCTGATACGGTTGAGGATGTTGTCGCCGATCATGTCCCACAGTATGCGTTTGATCCAGTTGGTCCGTTTCCTCGCTATGCTGTCTGAGGCTATAGTGTCCTTGGCGGTTGTGTCCTTGGCAGGGCGGTTGTAGGTGGCAGCCAGTTGTAGTTCGAGGCTGTCCAGTGCAACGGGCCGGATACTGTCCATGAGCATCGGGTCGTTGCTGACTTTGGGTAGGTTGGGAAGCAGTTCGGGGAGCTGAGGATAAGTACTGACGTATGCATGCAGCCGGTTGCCCAAGTAGTTGAACGTACCGTTGAGGCTACACTCCTTCGGGAAGAGCGACGGGATTCCCTCCGAACCCATCTCCCCTTCCGTGATGAAAGCCACCATGTCATATTCGCCCTCGAATCGGAATCTTCGGATTCTGCCCGTACCCTTCTCGATCGTCACCCATCCTCGGCGTAGCAGTTGGGTGTTGCGTATGCGACTTTTGAAGAACAGTCGCAGCAGTCCGTCCTCGTCCGTCCGTGTGCGATAGCGGTAGAAGCGGCGGTTCTCCGGACAGAGCGGCGAGAGAATATGCCCGGCAAACAGTGTGGGTTCGTAGGGAGACGGTAGGAGATAGACGCGCAGGTTGGGGAGCGTTCGGTGGCGGTTGTAGATGGTTGAGAGATAGAGCAGCGGTTCGATGACGTCGTCTCGGTCGCGGTGGTAGGTGAGCCGCACATAACTTTCAGAGAGAAAGTGGCGGCGGTTGTCATGCATCAGATAGAACAAGGTAGGCGCGGTGGCGAGTGTCATGTTGCGCCGATCGACGTTGATCAGCACCTTGGCATAGCTGAAGGTGGTGAAGGAGTCGGGTGGGGTAGAGCATATCAGCGCGGGATAGGAGGCCACCAGGTTGAGCACGTCGTCCGTCTTTGCGTGCCGTTTTGCTTCCGTCGTACCCCATCCTGCCAGCAGGAGTAGCAGCATGACTGTTCTCCCAATGGCTTTCCCTATCGCTTTCGTTTGGTGGCGCACTCTGTACATGATGCCGCAAAATTACCGTTTTTTATAGACATAAGTGCTTTTTAAGTTCAAAAAAAGATAAAACGTGGTTTCAAAGAAGCGTCTTTTACTTGATTTTAGCTACCTTTGCACTCGCTAATCGAATAGCAGTATATCATGGTAAAGAAGAAAAGACGCTCCACCCGACGCAAGGGAAGTTCCGGTAACAAGTGGAAGGCATTGGCCGTTGTGGCTGTTGTGCTCGCCGCTATCGTCTATTATTTGTTCTTTTCAAGTATGGCTGGTGGTGCTGGCAACACCTGCATCCGTATTGATACTGACGACAACATCGATTCCGTGTTGGTCAAAGTGAAACGCGTTTCAAAGCCCGTCCCCTACCAAGTGTTCCGCAGGCTGCTGCTGTGGTCCGACTATGCCGATAACATTCAGACCGGCCGTTACCGCGTGGGAAGTGAGGGTGCGCTTCAAACCTACCGCCATATCCACAATGGAGCCCAGGCCTCGGAGACGCTGACGTTGAAGTCGGTGCGCACGAAGGCCGACTTGGCCCGCGAGGTGAGCCGTGTACTGATGTTCACCTCTGCCGAGCTACTCGACTCCCTCAACGATCCGAAGGTCTGCAAGCGCTACGGGTACACCCCGGAGACCGTTGTCGGAATGTTTATTCCCAACTCTTATGATTTGTATTGGGACATCAGCGTGAGCGATTTTCTCAAGCGGATGGACAAAGAGAGCAAGCGCTTTTGGAATGAGGACCGCATGAAGAAGGCCCAGGACATGGGACTTTCGCAAAACGAGGTGATTACCTTGGCGAGCATTGTCGATGAGGAGACCAATGATGAGAGCGAAATGCCGAAGGTGGCGGGTATGTACATTAACCGCCTCAACGATGGCATGCGCCTCCAGGCCGACCCGACCGTGAAATTTGCCACGGGCAATTTCAAAGCCAAGCGCATCTATAAGGAAATGCTTTCCGCCGACAGTCCGTACAACACCTACCGCCACAAAGGACTTCCACCGGGCCCGATTCGCATCCCCTCCGTGGCAGCTATCGACGCCGTGCTCGACTATGCGCACCACGATTATATGTATATGTGTGCCAAGCCCGACTTCAGTGGGTCCCACAATTTTGCCAAGACCTACGAGGAGCACCAGCGCAATGCGAAGGACTATGCCGATGCGCTCGACAAGCGGGGCATACAATAAAATATAGGTAAAAAGAGATTTTTGGTAGTGATAGTATGCACTTCACCCATAAAGGATAATCAATGACAAACAATGGGGCTTAGCGGCAAGGCAGATTGACCTTGTCCGCGCCCCGACTGTCGCAAGGGCCTACCACGCCTTGCGACGCCGCAGTAAATAATGGTTTTAGTTTTATATGGAAGACAACAAGGTAAAGAGAGAACAAATCTTGGTTAGTATAACGGGTGTGGACCGTCCTGGTCTGACAGCCTCCATCATGGATATTCTCGCGCAGGGCAATGCGCAGATTTTGGATATTGGCCAGTCTGATATCCATAGTACGCTCTGTCTGGGCATATTGTTTCGCATTGACGAGCAGACATCGGGCAATGTGATGAAGAACCTGCTCTTCAAGGCTACCGAGCTGGGTGTGAACATCGAGTTCGAACCCATTGGTGACGAGGAGTATGAGAAGTGGGTGGACCGGCAGGGCAAAAACCGCTACATCCTTACGATCATCGGCCGCGGCTTGTCAGCCAGTCAGATTGCTGCTGCCACCGACGTCGTGACCCGTCAGGAACTGAATATTGATGCCATCCGTCGCCTCACAGGCCGTCAGAGCATCGTCCATCCGCAGAAGAACATGCGAGCTTGTGTGGAGTTCTCATTGCGTGGCAATCCCCGCGACCGTGAGGAGATGCAGCGCGAACTGATGCGCTTGTCTCAGGAGAAGGAGATGGACTTCTCTTTCCAGAAGGATGATATGTATCGCCGCATGCGCCGTTTGATCTGCTTCGATATGGACTCTACGCTGATTCAGGCGGAGTGTATCGACGAGCTGGCGCGTCGCAATGGTGTCTATGACGAGGTGGCTGCCATCACGGCGAGTGCCATGCGTGGCGAGATAGACTTCAAGGAGAGTTTTACCCGTCGCGTGGCTTTGCTCAAAGGTCTTGATGCCAGTGTCATGGCTGAGATCGTGGACGAGATGCCGATCACGGAGGGTACGGACCGCTTGATGCGCGTCCTGAAGACCTACGGCTACAAGATCGCTATCCTCAGTGGTGGATTCACCTATTTTGGCGAGGCCCTGCAGCGTCGCTATGGTATCGATTATGTCTATGCCAACGAGCTGGAGGTGGGAGAAGACGGCAAGTTGACCGGTCGCTACCTTGGCGAGATCGTCGATGGCAAGCGCAAGGCCGAACTCTTGCGTCTCATCGCCCAGGTGGAGAAGGTCAATCTCGCCCAGACCATTGCCGTAGGCGATGGTGCCAACGACCTGCCGATGATCAGCGAGGCCGGACTGGGTATTGCCTTCCATGCCAAGCCCCGTGTCCAGGCCAATGCGCCGCAGAACCTCAAGACGATTGGTCTCGACGGCGTGCTCTATTTCCTTGGTTTCAAGGACAGCTACCTGGGCGACGCAGGCAAGATGTAGTCGGTAGAACAGAAACCCTATACGAAGAGACGGGCGGTTGCATGATAGCAGCCGCCCGTCTGTCGTAATGATGTCTGTCGTTGTGATGTCTGTCGTAATGATGCTCGGCGCATCGGCGCCGGGCATCAAAGAGGTTTACTCTATGTCCTTCTTGCTGACCCTGGTCGCAAAGACGAAATAGATGATCAATGCGATGTAGGCCACCAGTGAGAGTACTTCTGAGAGGTGGTTGTTCCACCAGTCGGTGTAGTCAAACTCCACGCCGCTAAACTTCAGCAGGGCGGAGACCACACCCATCAGCGCACCACCGGCGATGAAGCCCGACGCGATAAGCGTACCCTTTTCGCCACGCGCCTTGTTCAGCTCCTCGTCCTTGCTGCGTGTGGTGACAAACCAGTTGACTGCGCCACCCACGAGCAGCGGCAAGTTGAGCTGGATGGGGATAAACATACCGAGCGCGAAGGCCAGTGCAGGCACCTTGCAGCGGTCGAGCACCAAGGCCATGACGGCGCCAATGCCGTAGAGCAGCCACGGTGCGCCCTGTCCGCTCATCAGCGGCTCGATGACGGCAGCCATGGCGTGGGCCTGCGGAGCAGCCAGCGCGTCGCCCTTGAAGCCGTAGGTCTTGTCCAATAGCATCATCACGCCAGCGACGGTGGCGGCAGAGATGATCGTGCCAAGGAACTTCCAGGTCTCCTGCTTCTTCGGCGTGGTACCGAGCCAGTAGCCGATCTTGAGGTCGGTGACGAAAGCACCAGCCATAGACAGTGCCGTGCAGACCACGCCACCCATCAGGAGTGCTGCCAGCATACCAGCCTTTCCCGTCAGACCGACCGCCACCATGACGACCGAGGCGAGAATCAGCGTCATCAGCGTCATGCCCGATACTGGGTTGGAGCCGACGATGGCAATGGCGTTGGCAGCCACGGTGGTGAACAAGAAAGCGATGATAGCCACCAGGAGAATGGCCACTACGGCATGGAGAAGGTTGAAGTTCATCACGCCAAAGTAGAAGAAGAGGAAGGTGATGATCAGGGTGAGGACCGATCCCACAGCGATGATCTTGAAGGAAATGTCGCGCTGCGTGCGGATGACGTCCTTGTCTGCGGCGCCTTTGCCCTTCATCTCGCGTGCCGCCAGGCCCACAGCGCCCTTGATGATGCCCCAGCTCTTGACGATACCGATGATGCCGGCCATGGCGATGCCGCCGATGCCGATGGAGCGGGCGTAGGAAGTGAAGATCTGCTCAGGCGTCATATCGCCCACGGCGGTGGTGATGGTCGGATCCCATTGGTTCAGTACCGTGTCGGGGAAGATAATGGCCATGGCGGGCACGATGATCCACCATACGCAGATGGAGCCCATGCAGATGATGAAGGCGTAACGGAGGCCGATGATGTATCCCAGTCCGAGTACGGCAGCACCCGTGTTGAGTTTCACGACCAGCTTGGCCTTCTCGGCTATCGTCTCGCCAAAGGCCACGGCGCGGCTTGTCACCTGCTCGTTCCACCATCCGAAGGTGGCCACGGTGAAGTCATAGAGTCCGCCGATGATGCCTGCCAGCAACAACGGTTTGGCTTGGCTGCCGCCCTTCTCGCCCGAGACGAGCACCTGGGTCGTAGCCGTTGCCTCGGGGAAGGGATACTTTCCGTGCATGTCCTTGACGAAATACTTGCGGAAAGGAATCAGGAACAGAATACCCAAGACACCACCGAGGGCCGCGGCGATGAAGATCCTGAGGAAGTCGGCATGCAGGTCGAGCATGTAGATGGCCGGCATGACGAAGATGCCGCCTGCCACGATAGCGCCCGAGCAAGCTCCGATACTCTGGATGATGACGTTCTCGCCGAGAGCGTTCTTGCGCTTTGCCGCCGAGGAAAGGCCGATGGCGATGATAGCGATGGGGATAGCGGCCTCGAAGACCTGGCCCACCTTCAGTCCCAGATAGGCAGCGGCGGCAGAGAAGAGCACCGCCATGAGCACGCCCCAGGTCACAGACCATGCGTTGACCTCGGGATAATTCTTGTCCGGACTCATCACCGGCTCGTACTTTTCGTCCGGTTTGAGCTCGCGAAACGCGCTCTCGGACAATTCGATTGGTTTTGTTTCTTGATTTTCCATTGTTGCTATTTTAGATTATTTGATGCGCTGTATGGATGTCTGTCTTTAGATTGTTGTTCAACTTGCGGCATGTGTTTGAACGCAGCGGCAGCCAGCTTCGTGTTCCGTCCACCGGGGTGCCCAAACGTTCTCATGACCGATTTCCGATGCAAAAATACTTAAAAACATCCATATCTGCAAATCGTAAAGCCTCTTTGTGAGCAATGAATGTGCAAAAATCGCTCCAAGGCCCCGTGCAAGGGATGGTGCACTATACCTAATCATGGGGATAAGGCACATTGTTTTGTGTATATTTCCCTGCGAAGAGACTTCGGAAAAAGAGTTTTTTCGTACCTTTGCGGACGAATAATGCGGTGGCTTCCTGTGAGGAGGCTTCGTCGAAGGACGATTTCCACCGACAGGGCGCGAAGCTAAAATACCCATAAATGATGATTGTATAATAGCAGGAAATTATGTTACTTTGCAACGTGAAATAACCCCTGCAGTGTAGGCAAAAGAAAGAACAAGATGAAAATTCAGAAAACATACCAGGAAGAGGATAAGATGATCAGCCTTATCCGCGACAATTACGACTTGCTCCAAAGTCTCGGCAGCTTTGGCATCCATCTCGGTTTTGGCGACAAGACGGTCCGCGAGGTCTGCGAGCAGGAGCAGGTAGATACCTATACCTTCCTCACCGTCGTCAATTTCACGATCAATGGCTATCGCGACTTCGACGATACCGACCGCATTTCCCTGCCCACGCTCGTCAAGTATCTCCGTGCGAGCCACGAGTACTACCTCGACTACCAGCTTCCGGCCATCCGGCGCGAACTGGAACGCGCCCTCGACGAGAGCAACAACCTCGCTCGCTTGATCATGAAACTCTTCGACGAGTATGCCCGCTCTATTCGCAATCACATGCAGTTTGAGGAGAAGTCCCTCTTCCCCTATGTCGAGCAACTGATCCAGGGCAAGGCCAGCGACCAGTACGACATCCACACCTTCTCGCGCCACCACGGACAGAACGAGTTGAAACTTCGTGAGTTGAAGAGCATTATCATCAAGTATCTTCCCTCCGACAGCCTCCACAACAACCAGCTCACCGCCACGCTTTACAATCTATATAACTGTGAGCGTTGGCTCTCCTCCCATGCTGAGGTGGAGGACCACATCTTCATCCCCGCCGTACGTCGCCATGAGAAGAAGTTGAAGCGCGACGACGTCAGCGTCAAGATCTCATCGATGCTGGGTCAGAATGCCGACAATGGCGAGGCCCTTTCCGACCGCGAGCGCGACGTGGTCATCGGAGTCGTCCAGGGAATGACAAACAAGGAGATTGCCGACCACCTATGCATCTCGACCAATACCGTCATTACCCACCGTCGGAATATTGCCCGCAAGCTACAGATCCATTCGCCGGCCGGCCTCACCATCTATGCCATCGTCAACCATCTGGTGGATATCTCTGCCGTGAAACTCTGACGCAGTCGCCTTGGACAGTGTGTGGGCCTGGTTACTCCGGTTACCGCCCTCTCTCTCTTTCGTCCTCGTCTGCCTGCCTCTGTGCCTGCTCAGAAAAGAGAAAATGCGTTTCCTCGGGGAGAAAATTTTGCAACCTCGTGATGAAACAAAAATGCGCACTTCGGCAGTCGCTCGCGCGCCCTCGCTGCCGATGGCGCCTGTGTCGCCTCGTGGTCCTGTGGTGATAGGGGTGGATGGTGGCTTTTGGACGAGAAAAGTACAGAAAACGCAAAATAAATAAGGAGAAAACTGCAAAGAGAAAGATTTTTAGAAAAAAGATTCCGATAAATTTGGCGGGACGAAAATAAATGGCTAACTTTGCACCCGCATTTGAGAGACAATGCTTGGCGATTCGGTAACGAACTCTGGAAGGATGGGTGAGTGGCTGAAACCAGCAGTTTGCTAAACTGCCGTACGAATTTCTCGTACCGGGGGTTCGAATCCCCCTCCTTCCGCCAGGATTCTCAAAGATGTCCGTTGGTCGATTCATCTAATGGTTAGGATACAAGATTCTCAATCTTGGCATAGGGGTTCGATTCCCCTATCGACTACTTGTTAAGTATACCCTAATGGGTAAAGTGTTTGTGGTATAACCTTAGGGTCGATTCATCTAATGGTTAGGATACAAGATTCTCAATCTTGGCATAGGGGTTCGATTCCCCTATCGACTACTTTATGGTTTAAGGGTTTTAAAATGAGGCTTTTCGTAGCGCCGTGATGGCGCTCGAAAAGTTTTTTTGTTATGTAGTCCTGTTGCCTTTCCTTTCTGCCGTCATGTTTTCTCCCCGTCATATTTTCTCCCTTTTATATTTGCGTATCTCGCAAACTTACTGTAACTTTGCACGTCGAAATACAGATATAAAGATACGATTATTACAATGAACATTTTATTCATAGGTTTTGTCGCGCTCCTTCTTGTCGCGCTCGCCGGATGGGCGATTGCCGAGTTGAAAGGCCGTATGGGCGACTATCAGAATGATGCCGAGGAGGCAGAGGAGTTGGCCGCGTTTGTCAAGGCTGGTGGCTACACCGAGAAGACCATCTACGACAGTCAGAAGAAAAACTCCATCAAGGGGTATCAGTCCGTAGGATAACTGCTTCCGTCGCGCCAGGGTGCGTGAAGGACTTGATTGCTGCTGGCAAGAGGTAAGTAGTATGATGGGGGAGGGTGCCGTCTGCGCTCCTCCCGCGGATGGTTGCGCTATAGCCCCGAAGCTCAGTGGAGAAGGCAATGACCGTGCGCAACAAAGAAATGTTAAAACTCATGCCAAAATGAGGCTTCCTTTGTTGTCTTCCAATTATTTTCACTACCTTTGCACACATAAATCAACATTCGAATCGCTCGGTTTCAGTTCTGAAACCAGAATCATACATCGAAAATTTCCCTACACATATAACATATATGTTGAGTAAAGAAGAATTATTGACCAAGGATATTTCCGAATTGGAAAATATCGCCCAGTCTCTTGGTGTCACCAATGAGTTTGATGATGACAAGGAGGGACTCATTTATGCCATCCTCGATCGCCAGGCGGATCGTGGTGCCGCCGAGCAGGCCGCGCCACTGAAGCGCAAGCGTGTGAGAATAGCCAAGAAAGATACAGACCGTGTCTATACTGTCAATGGCCGCGAGGGTGAGAATTTTGACGTAAAGAAAAACAAAATAAAGAACGAGGCTCCCTCCCTCTTCAAGGATTTGCCCGCTGGGCTGTCCGAGGAAGAAGAGGAGCCCGCAGCAGAGGAAGAACCGATTATGCTGAACGAACAGAATTGGGATAACATGACCCCTGAGGAGATTATGGCCTCTATCCCTAAGCATAGGGGACGCAAGTCAAAGGCCGAGCAAGAAGCCATCGCGCGTGCAGAGGCTTACATCCAGGCTCGCGAGCAGCGCGCCGCCCAGCAGCCCAACGACGAAGCGGATCTCCAGCACGAGTCTGAGGACCCTGCCCAAGAGGCCCGCCCAGTGGCAGTGGAAGTACCCGACTTCATCCAGGAGCAGGCGGCAGCACGCCAAAGCGAGATCGAGACGGCAGCGGAAGAAGACCACGCGGCCACGGACCAGGATCACAATAATCTGTTGGCCCAGCTCCAGGCCAAGGTCAACGACCGCAAGGAGCCTCCCAAGGAAGACCCAGGCATGACCGAAGACGGTGTCTGGGCAGGCGATCCTGGAGACGGCACCGATTTCATCGTTGTCGAGGACCTGCCGATAGAAGACCAGGGCGCGCTCCCCACATTCGATATCTTTGATCGTCCGACGACGCAGCCAGCGGCTGCTGCTCCAGCTTCCTTCAAGCCGGTGGCCGCCGCTCCCGCACAGGCAGGTGTGGAAAAGTTTGATTTTTCCGATTTGGTGAAGGCTAATGGCGTTCTTGAGGTGATGTCCGACGGCTATGGATTCCTTCGCTCTTCCGATTACAATTATCTTTCTTCCCCCGACGATGTCTATGTCTCCGTCCAGCAGGTCAAGCACTTTGGTCTCAAGACGGGCGACGTGGTGGAGTGTCATGTGCGCCCGCCCCACGATGGCGAGAAATACTTCCCGCTGACGAGCATCGACAAGATCAACGGGCGTGTGCCCTCCGAGGTGCGCGACCGCGTGCCTTTCGAGCACCTCACGCCGCTCTTCCCCGATGAGAAATACATGCTCTGTGGCAACCGCGCCACCACCAATCTGAGCACGCGTATCGTCGATCTCTTCGCCCCGATTGGCAAGGGTCAGCGCGCGCTGATCGTCGCCCAGCCCAAGACTGGTAAGACCATGCTCATGAAGGACGTGGCCAATGCCATTGCCGCCAACCATCCCGAAGCCTACCTGATGATGCTGCTCATCGACGAGCGCCCTGAGGAGGTCACGGACATGGCCCGCACCGTCAATGCCGAGGTCATCGCCTCCACCTTCGACGAGCCTGCCGAGCGCCATGTCAAGATCGCCGGCCTTGTCCTGGAGAAGGCCAAGCGCATGGTGGAGTGTGGCCACGACGTGGTGATCTTCCTCGACTCCATCACGAGGTTGGCGCGCGCCTACAATACCGTGGCTCCCGCCAGCGGCAAGGTGCTCACGGGTGGTGTCGATGCCAATGCCCTTCAGAAGCCGAAGCGCTTCTTCGGTGCTGCGCGCAACATCGAGGGCGGCGGTTCTCTGACCATCATCGCCACGGCCCTGATTGATACGGGTTCCAAGATGGATGAGGTGATCTTCGAGGAGTTCAAGGGAACGGGCAACATGGAGTTGCAGCTCGACCGCTCGTTGAGCAACAAGCGCATGTTCCCGGCCGTCAACCTCGTGGCCTCCAGCACGCGCCGCGACGACCTGCTGCAGGATGACACCACCGTGAACCGCATGCGCATCCTCCGTCAGTATATCGGCGATATGACGTCGATCGAGGCGATGAACACCATCCATGACCGCATGATCAAGACGCGCGACAACGAGGAGTTTCTGATGTCCATGAATGAATAGTGGTGCAGGAGCGTGTCTGTCATAATCAAGACTTAGAAAAACTGGTAATAGATACTTTTTTAAGGTTTAAAGAATTTAGAACGATGAACATCAACGATTTCAATTTCGCAGGACACAAAGCTATTGTCCGCGTCGACTTCAATGTGCCATTGGACGAGAATGGCCATGTTACGGATGACACCCGCATTCGTGGCGCGTTGCCTACGCTGAAGAAGATTCTCGCCGATGGTGGCGCGTTGATTATGATGAGCCACATGGGCAAACCGAAGGGCAAGGTCAATGCCAAGCTCTCCCTGAGTCAGATTGTCAAGAACGTCAGCGACGCCCTCGGCGTGGACGTGAAGTTTGCCAAGGATGCCGGCAAGGCCGACGCCGAGGTGGCTGCCCTCCAGTGTGGCGAGGCGCTGCTGCTGGAGAACCTCCGTTTCTATGCCGAGGAGGAGGGTAAGCCCGTTGGTGTCGAGAAGGGCACCTCGGAATATGACCAGGCCAAGGCCGAGATGAAGGATCGTCAGAAGGAGTTTGCCAAGAAGCTTGCCTCCTACGCCGATGTCTATGTCAACGATGCCTTTGGCACCGCCCATCGCAAGCACGCCTCTACGGCCGTGATTGCTGACTACTTCGACAAGGACCACAAGATGCTCGGTCTCCTGATGGAGAAGGAGGTGACGGCCATCAACAACGTGATGAAGAACGCGCAGCATCCTTTCACCGCCATCATCGGTGGTTCTAAGGTGAGCTCCAAGCTCGGCGTTATCAAGAATCTGCTCGACAAGGTGGACAATCTCATCATCGGTGGCGGTATGGGCTATACGTTCATCAAGGCTCTTGGTGGCAAGATCGGTATGTCGCTCCATGAGGACGACCTCATTCCCGAGGCACTCAATGTGATTCAGACTGCCAAGGAGAAGGGCGTCAATCTGAGCCTCTCTGTGGCTACTGTCTGCGCTCAGGAGTTCTCCAACGATGCTCCCCGCAAGATCTTCCCGATCAATGATATTCCCGACGATTGGGAGGGAATGGATGCTGCTCCGGCCAGCCTCGAAAACTGGGAGAAGATCATCCTCGCTTCCAAGACCATCTTGTGGAACGGTCCGGTCGGTGTCTTCGAGCTTGAGAACTTCTCTCATGGCACGGGTGAGATTGCCAAGTGCGTAGCCCAGGCCACGCAGGAGAATGGCGCCTTCTCGCTCGTTGGTGGTGGCGATTCCGTCGCAGCCGTCAATAAGTTCGGCCTTGCCGACAAGGTGTCCTATGTCTCTACCGGTGGTGGCGCCATGTTGGAGGCCATCGAGGGCAAGGTGCTTCCCGGCGTGGTAGCTATCGAGAAGTAATAGCTATCGATCATTATTAGCAAATCGAATCCTATAGTAGCAAAGGGCGGTTCCGTTGGGAGCCGCCCTTTTGCGACTTCTAGTAATTCCACTTTTAATTCCACTTTCTGTAATTGATCTGATCCAATTGTTTGCCAAGCTGGTAAACAATATACAAAGCAAAGAAGCATCCCTTTTGAGGATGCTTCTTGCGGTGCGTACGAGATTCGAACTCGTGACCTCCTGCGTGACAGGCAGGCATTCTAACCAACTGAACTAACGCACCATTGGTTGCAATATGAAAGCGGTGTGTACGAGATTCGAACTCGTGACCTCCTGCGTGACAGGCAGGCATTCTAACCAACTGAACTAACACACCATGCGTTGTTGCGCTGGGCGCTTTTCTCATTTGCGGGTGCAAAGGTACTATTAATATTTCACATGACCAAACTTTTGCAGGACTTTTTTCTGATAATTTTGAAAAAACGCAGTTTTTCGCCATTTACGCCCTTCGTTCGCCCCGATCGATGAGGTGGTGGGGTGGCTCTTTCCTCTCGATCGATGAGGCAGTGGGTTGATTCTTTCCTCTCCGAACGATGAGGCGGCTGGTTGGTTCGCGCCTATCATTATTGATAATGATTTTGAAAGCACGGTGGCCAGTATCTCCCCGATTTTGCCTACCTTTGCAGTCCCATTTACATTTATATATAATATATTATCAGCGATATGCAAAAATCGATCTTTGGTTCTCTCGCTCTGCTTGCCCTGGGACTTCCCCTCGGAGCAGCTGCGGAGAACGACCAAGAGCCGCGCAGTATCCCTACCGATACGGCGAAGGTCTATGATATTGACGAGATAGTCGTCATCGAGCAACCGAAGGAGGCCTACCGCCTGCGTCGCCAGCCGTTGAGCAGCACGCAGTTCTCTGCCTCCCAGCTTGCCAATATCAATATGCAGAGTCTCGGCCAGCTCTCTTCCTACGTCCCCTCGTTCTCCATGCCCGAGTATGGCAGCCGCATCACCTCGGCAATGTACGTCCGTGGCATCGGATCGCGCATCAATTCTCCCGCCGTGGGCATCTATGTCGATGGCATGCCGATTCTGAGCAAGAGCGCGTTCAACTTCCATACCTACGACGTGGAACGCGTGGATGTCCTTCACGGCCCGCAGAGTACGCTCTATGGCATGAACACCGAGGGCGGCCTGATCCGACTTTTCACCCGTAATCCCTTCTACTATCAGGGCACGGACCTCCGCCTCTCCCTCGCCACCAAGTTTGGTCGCAAGGCCGAGGTGAGCCACTACGCGCGCGTCAACGACCGTTTCGCCTACTCCCTTTCAGGATTCTACAATGGTACCAACGGTTTTTTCACCAACCAGTATAATGGCGAGCGCGCCGATCAGATGAATGAGTTTGGCGGCCGGGTGCGCCTCTCGTGGCGTCCCACTACCCGCTGGTCGCTCGACTTCATCACCGACTATCAGCATGTCAACCAGCACGGTTTCCCCTATGGCGAACTGGTGACGGCCGACATGATCGCTTCCGCCCCGATCACCTCTCCCTACTACGGATTGCAAAAGGGCACGCAGGACCCCAACACCAATCGCCCGGGCTACTACCAGCGCAACTATCTCAACACGGGCGTGATGGCGGCCTACAAGGGCGAGGGTTTCGAGGCGACCAGCACGACGACCTACCAGCTGCTCAACGACCGCATGCTGATGGATGTCGACTACCAGCCGAAGGACTATATGAGCCTGACGCAAAAGCAGTTGCAGAACACGCTCTCGCAGGAGTTCTCTGTCAAGAGTCGTAGCACGGGCATTTGGCACTGGGCTTTTGGCGCCTTTGGATCCTACCAGTGGCTCCGCACCGAAGCCCCCGTCCACTTTGGCGAGGCCATGAACAAGACTTTGTCTGCCACCACTACCCAGGCGGCCTATTCGGCCATCTCTTCCGCCATGCAGAAGAAGATGTATGACGTGCTGATAGCGAAGGGGACACCCGCCGAGGTGGCAGGACCGCTCGCCCAGGGTATGGCCGCGACAGCCATCACGGCCGCAGGTGGCGTCAACATCAACCTTCACATGACGGACGTGCCCGGCAACTATCACACGCCGACCTACAACCTCGGTGTCTATCATGAGAGCAACATCGAGATCACTCCCCGCCTGACGGCCACCCTCGGCCTCCGCTACGACTACAGCAACGTGGCCATCGACTACGAGGCCAGTGCTGCGGTCAATGTCGCCGCCAGCGTCATGGGCCAGCAGGTGGCTTCTGCGGTGAGTTCGGCGCTCGCCGACCACCAGCGCAACCATTTTGACGAGTTTCTGCCGAAGGTCGGACTGACCTACAACCTTGGCAAGGCAGGCAACGTCTATGCGCTCTTTGCCAAGGGCTATCGTGCCGGAGGCTACAATATCCAGATGTTCTCTGACATCCTTCAGAGTGAGCTCCAGGCCGCCTCGCGCAATTTCCGCCAGCCAGGCGACATCCGCATCGACCATGACGCAGCGGCCTACGACCGTATCGCCAAGTCCATCACCTATAAGCCCGAGACCTCCTGGAACTATGAGCTTGGCGCCCATCTCAACCTGCTCGACTCGCGCCTGCAGCTTGACCTCTCCGCCTTCTATATGCAGATACGCGACCAGCAGGTCTCCGTCATGGCCCGCACCTATGGTTTCGGCCGCATGATGACCAATGCTGCCAAGAGCCACTCCTGTGGCCTGGAGGCGCGTCTGCGCGGCATTACAACCGATGAGCGCCTCTCGTGGTCTTTGGCCTATGGATTCACCTCGGCCTGCTTCGACGACTACACCGACTCGGTGCGCACCGCCACCGGCTATTCTCCCGTCAGCTACAAGGACAACCACGTGCCCTTCGTGCCGCAGCATACGCTCGCTGCCACTGCCGACTACAAGATCCTGGTCGATCCCGCGGCGCTCCTCGATCCAACCCATCGCCTCCACCTTCGCGATGTCACCGTCGGACTCAACCTTGCGGCCCAGGGACAGACCTATTGGGACGAGGCCAACACCATCAGCCAAAACTTCTACGCCACCCTGGGCGCCCACGCCGAGGGCAATTTCGGCCCGCTGAAGTTGAACCTCTGGGTGCGCAACCTCACCGATACCAAGTACAACACCTTCGTGGTGCAGAGTGGCGCGACGGGCCAGACGCTTTCCTTCGCCCAGCTTGGCAATCCCTTCCAGCTCGGTATCGACCTGAAATACCATTTCTAAAAGGTTATCTGCTGCAAGGTAGATAACAAAACACAACGCTTCGCAAGGAACCTCAAAAAAGCCGTCCTTTGCAGTTGGAATACTGCAGAGGACGGCTTTGTATTGAGTGGTTAGGCTACTCGGCTGTAGGCCTTACTTCTTGATCTTTTGGAATCCCAGGCCATAGACACCGCTGACGGGAGCCTGCGAGACGAAGGCGTGCGGGTCGATCCGGTTGACGACCTGCATCACCTCGCGGCTCTTGCGTCCGTGGACGATGATGAAGAGCATGCCCTTCTTGGCACCCGTGTAGAGGCCGCGCGCCTCGATGACGGTGCAGCCGCAGTTGGCCTCCTCGTTCATGGCGTGGCCCATCTCCTCCCATTTGTCGGAGATGATGAAGAACTGCACGCTCGAGCGCATACCGTTGATGACGTAATCGACCGACCACGACATCACACAGAGCGTGATATAGCCGTAGATGACCTTTTCCCAGGATTCGAGGACGAGGTAGCTGGAGGTGATCACACAGAGGTCGCACATCAGGATGACGCGTCCCAGCGAGATGTCGCGATACTTATTGACGATGGCGGCGATCACGTCCGATCCTCCCGTCGATGCGTTGTATTGCAGGGCGACGCCCATCGTCACGCCCATGATGACGCCTCCGACCACGCAGGCCAGGAAAGTCTGGCCGGCAAACGGGACTTGTCCCTCGAACACCTTCTGGAAGAAACCGACACTGAAGGAGAACACCGTGACGGCAAAGATCGTTCGGACGCAGAATCGCCATCCGAGGAGTTTCAGGGCTGCGATCATCAAGATGCCGTTGACTACGGCGTAGGTGTAGGGAATAGGGATGCCCGTGCCCCAAAACAGGACGGAGGAGATACCTCCCAGGCCACCGATCGTGATTTGGTGGGGAAGCAGGAAGGCGCACCATCCCAGACTTCCGAGAATCATTGACACGGCAATGATGCAGAATTCTTTGATTTCTTTTGTCTTATTCATTCTGTTTGAAGTGTTGTTTCGCTGTCGTCAGTAGTTGTTGACTTGCTGTCGTTTGTCGCTGCTCTCCGCGCGCTCGCGCAGCCTCTGTAGCGATGCTTTTGGCTCGACGGTGTGCGTTTTTCGTGATGCCGACCGTCTGCTTTTTGCAAATTCGGTGCAAAATTACAAAGAAAAAACGAGACTTCGGCGGTCTCGTCGTTTCATTTTGCTCTCAACGGTCAAAAGCCCCTCGGTTTGAGGGTTTGAGCTGGTGCCAATACATCCTGCTGAGTTAGGGGAAGCAACAAATACAAGTTGTCTTCTATGTGTCCACGTCGAATCACCGTGTCCACGTCGAATCACCCCATTTCCCGGAAGAACCAGTTAGAAGGGCAGTCCCACGGCGAAGTGGAGCGTCTGCGCATCCTTGAAGTGGCCGATGTTGAAGAATCCGCTCTTGCCCGTGTCGTAGGGTAAGTGGAGGCCGAGACCCCAATCGACGCGGAGGATGAAGAAGCCCACGTCGTAGCGCAGTCCCACACCCGTGCCGAAGGCCACGTCTTTGAATATCCGCTTGAGCTGGAACGTCGTCTGCTCCATCTCGTCGTGCTTCTTGAGCGTCCACACGTTGCCCATGTCGAGGAAGGCCGCGCCATAGAGCGATCCCACAAGATGCGGGCGGTATTCCAGGTTGGCCACAAACTTCAAGTCGCCCGTCTGTTCCACATAGGAGAAGAGGGGAGAGACGCTGCGGTATCTTCCCGGTCCTATCTCGCGGGCGTTGAAGGCGCGGATACTGTTGGCGCCACCCACGAAAAACTGTTCCGTATAGGGCGCATAGGTGCTGTTGCCATAACTGAAGATGCCGCCTGCGCCGACGTGCGCCACCAGGGTGGATTTCTCGCCCGTGCTCCACTGCTTGGTGAAGTTGGTCTCAAACTTCACAAACTGTGCGTAGGGATTCTTGAACATCAGTTTGCCCTTCTCGTCCCACTTTTTTCCCGCCACCATGTAGCCCAGCGACAGGAGGTTGGAAGCCTCCGATAGCGTCGTCCACCACTTGATGGGGTTGGGCGTCCCCGCCTTGCTCTGGTATGTGTAGCTAAACTTCAGTTTCGGTATAAACTGGTCCGAGAAACTCATGGCGAGGTAGGGCAGTTCCTCCGTCATCTGGTCAAACCGTTCCGTATGGCTCGGCATGTACTCATAGGTCAGCAGCAAGGGCGAAAACTTATATTCGCTCCGCTCCGTCGGCTTCCAGTTGTACGTCAGTTCTCCCGACACCACATGGCGCTTGAAGTAGGCCTTGCGGTTGATGACGCTCGTCGAGGCGCGCAGCGTGGTCATCGGCGTCTCGTAATAGACCTTGCGGCGCCGGCGCACGGTGGCCGGGTCCTCGCCCCTTGCGATGGCCTCCTGTATCCTGCGTCGTGCCTTCGCATGGCGCTGCTTCGCCGTGCCCCGGAAGGGGATGAGCAGTCGCGGCAACTGGAGGCTCACCTCGCCACCATACTCGTAGCTGCTCATGCCCGAGCTCTCTTGGTTGTCTGATCGTCCCCAGGTCCATTCAAACGCGCCGTTGACGCGGAAGTTGAGGAGTTCGCCACCCCGAAAGGCGTTGCGCTTGGTGAGACCCATGATCAACTCCGGCCCAAACTTGCCGCTCGTCTTTCCCTTGCCGTAGGCTTCGATGAAGAAGTCGTAGGGCTTGTCAAAGACGCAGTCGGCCACGACGTCGAGCTGGCTGCATTGCTCCGTGCTGTCGATGGGTACGAACGAGAGGCGCGTCTGCGAGAAGATGCCCGTGGCGTTGAGCCGCTGCTGCGTCTCCTCCTGCAGGCTCGCGCTGTAGAGGTCGCCCCGCTTCAGTTTGATTTGGTTGCTCAGCACGCGGCGGCGCAAGGGCGAGTGGGTGCCGTTATAGTGTACGCGCAGGGATCGTCCGTGGCTCGTCGTGTCGATATTCTCAAAGAGGCTGCGCCGCAGGTTGACGTTGATGTTGCGGATGGTCCAGGTCCTCAGGGCGCGCCCATCGATGGAGTCGAGGAGCTGGAGGTTCACCGCCACCGTTCCCGGTCGCGAGACCGAGTCGGCCAGATAGCTTGCCATTCCCTTCTCATAGTAGAAGTAGCCATTGTCGCGAAACAACTGTGTGATGCGCTGGCGCTCGCTTTCGAGCGTCGAGATGTCAAAGGGCGCGCCGCTTCTCGTCATCGCCTCGTCGGCATGGGCGCTGATGAGGCTGTCCTGGCCCGGCGTGAATCCGACGTAGCCGAGCGTGTCGATCGTCCAAAGCTGGCCCATGCGGACGGCGTATTGCAACTTCATCTTCTTCGGGTTCTTCTGCGGTACGAGACTGTAGCTGATGTCGCCATTGAAGTAGCCGCGCTTCTTGAGCAGGTTTCTGCCTACCGTGGTGTGGAGATCAGGGTTGGCATAGCTCATCAGCACCGGCTGCGTGCCAAACGCCTTCACCATCCATTTGTCAAAGGACGTGGTCCCCTGGGAAAAAGCGTTCCATATCCATAGACCGATCTTCAGCGGCGACTGTAGGGTAGGGCTTCCGAAGAGCGAACCGTTGGGCTTGGTGGCGAGCACCACGTCGAGCTCCTCGCGCACCGAGGCGGCGTGTTCCGACTTGTCAGCATCCACATACTCCGTGGGCTTCATGCCCGTATAGAGCTGCTCGCCGTCCGGTATGGCGCTTGTCGAACTGCAGCCTGTCGAGAGGAGGACCACGCCGATGGCGGCCCATAGGAAGATGTATATCTGTTTCATGGGAGTTTTCGTTGTGTGGAGTCAGTACGGATGACGGGGATGACGGCGTCGTCGTCAGACTTCAGTTTGAAGATATCCTTGAAATGGCGCAGCTTCCGTCGCCAGGAGAAACCACCTCCGAAGACGCTGATGTTGCCTTCGAGCCAGTCGTAGGCCTCCCGCTCGTAGTAGAGCTTGAGATATTGCGTCTCCTTCTGGTTGAGTCTGTACTCCAGCGAGAAGTTGTCGAAGTAGGCACCGTTGTCGTCCGCCGCCGTGGCCCCTGTCGAGACGCGTCCGCCCATGCTGATGCGCAGTCGGTTGTTGAGGAAGCGTTTCGAGAATTTGAACGTATAGTCTGTGTGGAGCGCTCCTGTCGCGTCCGCCGTGCTCTCGAGGTTGGCCGTCAGGTCCAGTCCCATCGAGCGGAAAGCGCTGCCCGTGATCTTGTTGACCTCCGTCTGCAGGAAGCTCGCCAGTGCCGAGTTCATGGCAAAGTTGCCCACGTTGCTGTCCAGGTACATTCCCGAGGCCAGCATGGAGACGGCCAGTTTCGACCGCTCCTCCGCGCTCTTCATGTTGAGCTCGTTGCGCATCTGCGCGTCCTCCGGTGCGTCGATGACAAACTCCACGCCCATGTCGGGGAACGTCTTCGACAGTCTCACGCCGCAGTCGAAATCCACGATGCGTCCCTGTGAGTTGTCCGACGATGCCACGGCCGTCTTCACGTCCTCCGTGGCCGTGATGTTGAGCGTCGGCTTCATCGGATTCCCCGTCCATTGTATATAACTGCCGTCCTGTATCTGGAACGTGCGGAGCGGGATGATGGGCAGCGAGTATTTCATCTCGCCGTTGCTCAGCGTGTAGCGTCCGCGCAGCTGCAGTTCGTTGGTGGGGTTGTAGGTGAGGAAGAGCGTTCCTCCTCCGATCAAGTCGATGTAGTTGGAGTGGTCCGCCGTGAGGTAGCAGACGATGCGTGCCTGCTCGTCCACGCTGACGTTGAGGTTCATGTTCAGACCCGTGATGTCGGGACGGTTGAGCGTCTCGGGGATGGTGTCGCTGAAGTTGCTAAACTGCACGAGGTTGTCCAGTTCGGAGTCGGACGTCAGCTGCGCGTCCCTCATGACGTAGGCCATGTCCGTGGCTCCCAGCACGTCGATCTTTCCCCCCAGCCATAGGTTGTTCAGCGGTCCGCGCATGAGGCCCCTGAAGTTGACAAACGCCTTGCCATAGGCCTCCGATCGCGCATTCTCCTTGGCGTCGATGATCTGGAAGTTGTCCGCCCTCATTCTCACGTCGAGATACATCTTGTTGAAGTCGCTGAAGTCGAGATAACCCTGTATGTTGAGCGGTCGGTCGTTGTTGGCAAACATCTCGAAGTTCTCAAACTTCAGTCGGCTGTGCTCGATCGTCACGGGGTCGTCTGCGAAGCGCATGGAGACGCCGTAGGGCACGCTGACCAGTCGTGTGGAGTCGAGGTAGAGTTCGCCGTTGATGTCCAGCTGGTCCAGGGGTCCGTGCAGCGAGAGCGTTCCCTCTCCGGCTCCCTGCAGTCCTACGATCTGATCGGGCACGAAACCGTTGACGAAGTGGAGCGGGAATTGGTTCATCGCCAGTTCTGCGTCGAGCAGTCCCTTGCCCTCGTCCTTGTAGGTACCCGTGAGCGTTCCCACCTCCTCGTCGTCCTGTCGGATGATGGCATCGACATAGTGCGATCCGTCCTCCTTCGGCATATAGACCACTTCGGCCCCCACGTTGCCCATGGGCGCGTTCTCATAGATGAAGTTGTGGATCGTCATGTCGCCCGAGACGGTGAGGTCGCTCTCCGTCTGCACGACGTGGTAGTCGCCGTTGAGCGTGCCCGAGATCTTGGGTGCGAAGGGCAGCACCGCCAGCACCTTCTCCAGTTCAAACTGGTGCATGGCGAGGGTGACATCCTGCAGCACCGTCGTGTCGGCGTCGTTGGAGTAGAGCTGCACACCCGTTCCGTCGCTGGCGCGCAGGATCATCTTGGCCGATACGCGGCTGTCCTGTCCCAGATAGACGTAGTTGTCCTTGTTCACGTCGAAAGCCTTGTAGCCGAGGATCGCCGTCGGCGAGGTGATGTCGAGTTTCACGCCGTTGCCCTCCATGACCGCGCGCAGTCCCAGGTCCAGTCCCGTCTTTCCCTCCTTGTCCTTGACGACGGCATGCGTGACGAGTCCCTTCTCGAAGAACGATCCGTTGATTTGTCCGCTATACGGATAGCTATTTGACGGCAAATTGCTCACCGCCATGTCGTAGTTGAGCGTACTGCCGTCGCTCTGCAGGTTGATGTTGAGCATGTCGATTGTCACGTTGTCCTGATAGACCAGCGAATCGACGCTCACAAACCCGTTGATACCCGTCTCCGGCGACGACGTGATGTCCGCCTGCGCAGCCCGGAAAGCGTAGCCGCTCTGCCGCAGCAGTTGACTGATGAAGTTGCTCGTGCCCGTATTGAGGATGAAGTGGCCGTTGGGCAACTGGCTCAGCAGCGCCTTTTGGTCTATCACGCGCTCCTCCGTCTGCCGCTTGATGGTCTCGGCGATGCGCGTTCCCACCTCGGCCAGATGGCTGTAGCTGCCCTCGAAGTCGGCGTCGAGCTGGAAGTCTCCCCCCGTGATGTCGGCGTGGGTCGTGTCGCGTCGGCTTAGCACGTCGAGCGATAGGTCTCCCGGCGCCAGCGTCTGGTCCTTCTCATGGAGCAGCAGGTCGCCCACCAGTCCCTTCACCATCAGTTCGTCCTTCTGGTCCGTGAACACTTGTAGGTTCGCGCGGGTGGAGAGGGCCAGCGGCTGCTCCGTCAGTCCCAGTTGGTAGAGATCCGCCACCGCCACCTGGCCCCCCACGCGGCCCTCCACGGTCTTGCCCCTCATGCCGGCGTCGAGCGAGAAGTCGCCAGCGAGCAGGCGTACCAGCGCCGTGTCGCGCCGTTCGGTGAGCAGCAGCCGGTCTATCGATCCCCTCACGCTATGTGTGCTTCCGAGGTTGGACCTCACGCAGATGTCGGTCTCTGCCTGCAGGTCATACGCCTTGTCCACCAGGCCCAGCCCCTTGAGGTCCGCTTTCTCCAGTTTTCCTTTCAGTTGCGCCTGCAGGTTGTTGCCCTTCAGCTGTGCCATCACGTCAAACGAACCGTTGAGCAGTTCGTGGGGCGCATGCTTCTCCCTGCTGGTCAGCCGCAGGTGGGAGACGGGCCCTTGGATGTAGTGAGTATTCTTGAGGTTGGATCCGACTTCCACGTCCGCGTAGCCCGAGAGCACAAACGGATAGTCCTTTACCCCCAGGCGTGCCAAGTCCGCGTGCGCTATCTGTCCGCGGAAATGGCCGTCGATGCGCTTCCCATCGACGCGTCCCGAGAAACCGAATTTGCCACCCACCATCGGGTTCCGACTGTCCACCTTGGCCATCATCCGCCCTTTGTGCAACTGCAGGTCCGCCCGGATGCCGTCGAGCGTATAGTCGCCGTAGCTCATCTGTCGTATGTCCGCCCTGACGATCGCCGTCGATCGCGGGCTGAGCACGTCCGTGCCTCGTCCTTCCGCAGTCAGGTGGCCCGTCAGCACGCCCAGTTCCATGGTCGGAAGGAAATGGCTCAGGTCGAAGCGCGTGGCCTCCAGGCGGGCGTCGTAGTGCGCTGTGGTTGCATGGTAAGCTCCGTCGATATGCAGCCATCCGCTGCCCTCCGTCACCCTCAGGTCTGCCGTATAGGCCGAGGGCGTGATCCCCACGGATCCGTTGAATCCGATGCCCTTTGGCAGACGCACCATCTCCCTCACCTCGCGTGGCAGAAAGTGGTAGGCGAAGTCAAGGTCCTCCGTCCGTCCCTTCAGCCGCAGGTCAGCCCGCAGCCGATTCGTCGCCGTGAGGTTCTCCACCCGTCCCGTCGCGGTCAGGTCGAAGTGGCGGTCCATGCGGAGGTGGATATTTTGAAGCGTGGCCCGCTGCAGGTTGCCCGTCAACTGGCCTTTCACCGTGATGCGCGACTTCGGCAGTGCCCGCAGTACGTCGGCGGGCAGGGAGGCCAGGAAGGGCCGCAGGTCGCCGAGGGCCGTATAGCCCGCCAGTCTCGCCAGCATCTGTCCCGGGTGGCGATCGGCGAAGGCGTTCATGTCCATGCGGAACGTCCCCCTCAGGTCGGTCTCCGGCATGGTGAGGTGGAAGTCCTCCAGGGCGAGGCGCGTGCTGTCGGTGTGGAAAATTCCCTTGAGCGTGTTTACGCGCATTCCGCTTTGCTCTGCGAAATGGGCCGCGCGGATGCGCAGGTCGATGGTATTGGCGGCATAGCAAAACGAGTCGATGCCGAGATGCAGGTCGCTGAGGCTGATATGGGCGGCGTCGAAACCCCTTTTGGCGCGGGGCACGAAGTTTTGGTCGTAGGCCAAAGCGCCGTTGTGCCAGTCGAGCGCCCCTACCTTGTATGTGTTGTCTTTCAGTTGGAGAACCGCCCGCCGCGCCGTGGCCTCGCCGAAGTGGGCCTTCACGCTCATCGTGTCGCCCGGCAGGTGTAGCCTGAAGTCGGTGTGGACCAACTGGAGCCGGTCCACGTCTATCTTCCATAGCACCTCCTTCTTGGCCGTGTCCTTTGGCATGGTGTCGCCCAGGGCCACGTCGATGTAGCCTCCCCTGATGTCGGCGAGGTTCACCTTCGCCCGCTCCTCGCCGAGGCTCACGCCGTGGCTCACGAGGTGGAGGCGCTCCAGGTCGGCCTTGATGCGCAGGTCGCCGATGAGCTGGTCCGTGTTCATCCGCAATCCCTTGAAGGTCAGCCAGTCCACCTCCACGCGCCCGCTGAGTAGCGGCAGCATCTGCACATGGGTTGTCAGGCTCCTCACGTCGGCGATGGTGTCCGTCTTTCCGGGCAACGAGTCGTTGGGCTGCAAGGCTTTCAGGCCCTGCAACCGAAGGTCCAGCGGAAAACTGAGGCGCAGCTGCTCGACCGTAATCCTCATCCCCGTCTTCTCCGACGCCACCTGGGCCGCCTTCTCCACCGCCCACTTTTGCACGGGAGGGCAGTAGAGGAGCAGGGTGAGTATCAGAAACAGTGCGATGGGCGTGATGACAACAGCCAAAAGCACTTTTAGCGTTTTCTTCATGTGCGGAATCTATGAACGACTATGCGATGATTGCTTCAAAGTGCAAAGTAACGAAAAAAAAATGAGATGTGCAAAAAATACCCGTACATATCCTTGTGTACTGTCTAAATAACACCGAATGGGCACAAAAACAAAAAAATCGCAGAAAAGATTTTTCTATTCGATAAATTTTTGATACCTTTGCCGTAGTGATTCAATCACACATGCCTGGAGTTTACAGACGTTAAACTAAGTAATAACCAAAAAATAGGAGAGAAAGCTTATGAAGAAGACATTACTTTCAATGGTGGCATTGCTCGTAGCAGGCCATGCAGCAATGGCTCAGAACGGTTTGACAGAAATCCCAGATCCGGATGGTTCGCAGTTTATGTGTACGGTACTGTCGCCGAACGGCAAGTATATCGGCGGCGTGTGCTATGGCGAGAACGCGGGATTCATTTTTGACGTCCGGGAACAGAAGATGGTGAAATACGCAGCTCCCGATCCCGATACCGACGTACAGTTGAAGGGCATCGCCGACAATGGCGTTGCTGTGGGATGGAACGGTCCGGCTGCCATCTTCGATTTCGCCAGCGAGAAATGCACCACCTACGGCGAAGCCGAACAGTATCTCTTCACGGGCATCAGCCCGAACGGAAAACTCATCGTGGGTGCGCGCTACGACGGTACCGACGACGAGGGCACCCCATGCCTCTTCAACGAGGGCGTGCCGACAGACCTGCCGCAGCCTTCCAACAAGTTCTTGGGTGCCGAGAGCGCGGGTGCCTCTGCCCTTTCCGTGTCCAACGATTCCATCATCAGCGGCTATTGGGTTGACGCTATGGCCACCCGTCCCGCACTCCTGTGGGCACCCAACCGCGACGGTGAGACCTTCTCGGCCTATCCGTTCTCGCGCGGCTATTTCGCTTCCTCTTATGAGTCAACCATGCCCTACAGCATATTCAGCTGCGACCAGACCATCATGAGCGCCAACGGAAAATACGTCGTGCTCAATGTGGAGAAGCTTCTCGACGATGGAAGCTCCGAGTTTGGCGTAGCGCGCTACAATACGGAGAACGACCTCGTCGAATACTTCATGGCAAGCCAACTTGAGGGCATGGAGGATAGTGAGCTGTACGGCTTTGCCGTTTCCGACGACGGTACCATCGTAGGCTGCTGCGGCAGTCTCTATTCCGGCCGCACGGGCTTCATCTGGAAGAAGGGCGAGACGCTTCAAACGCTCGCTGAGGCCTTCCCCAAGGTTGCGAAATTCGCCGAATACGACGCTGGCGGTATGAACTCTCCTTGCGGCATCTCTGCCGACGGTCGCTATATTGCCGGATTCGCCTTTGTCGATAGCGAGACTGCCGATGAAGATTCCGAGGAAACTGGTGGCATGACGACTTGGTTCTTCGACACGCTGTACGAGACCAACGACGTGGCAGCAGCACCGGCATCCGAGGGAGCCGGCAAGGTAGTTGCCCGTTTCTCTGCCGATGGCAAGCGTCTGAATGCTGGTTCCAAGGTGCGCGGCTTCAACATGCTGCTGATGAAGAACGGCAAGACCATGAAGACTTTCAACAAGTAGTGCACGCAGGCTCTATGAAGCCATCATCTCATCCGAGATAAAAGACGATCATCTCATCCGAGATATAAGAAGAAGGAGTACACCGGTTTCTTTGCTGGGAGTGCTCCTTCTTTTGCTTTTCCACTCTCCGAGTGTGACAATATCTCTCCGTGCGTCTATTAGGATGAGGCGGAGTAGGGGACTTGTCTGAGCTGGCGGCCTACCGCTTCACGAGGTGGCCGAACTGCGTGAGGTGGATGTGAAATCCTTAATGTAACATGTAACATGTAACAATGTAACAATGGTGGCTGCATCTCCCCATGGTGAGATTTCTTATAAACCCCGCTTTCGAACCTCTAACCCCCGCTTTCATATTGCTTAAATCCGCAATGTCATAATACTCCAAAAGTTTCTTCATTCTATTCTCCACAAGAACTTTTAGACATAGTAAAGGTTGACAGTCTTTATTTTACAACTACAGATGGTGGAATTACATTTGGAGGTGGTGAATCTTTACTTTATTAGGACATGGGAATCTGAGCCTATCAATCTGATACCAACTTCTAGGTATAAAAAATGTGAAAAATCACAATTTCTCGGTATTGTGCAATTTCTAAATACCCCCTACCTTTGCACCCCGATAAAGGAATGGATATGAAAAAAAGATTAGGAATAATTAGAAAGATTAAAAAGAAACACATCTTTCTGGCCTTATTGGCCGTGATTGTTCTGGGAGGTTTGGCGAAGGCTTACTCTGCCTGGGTGGGTACTACCCGCATCGCTTTCCTCAACTATCAGGCTATTGCGCTGGGACAGATTTCGCATGCCAACGACAATGCGATGATTAAACTGAGTGAGATCACGACCGATGATTTCGATCATCTGGATGATTACGATATGATTATCGTGAATGGTATGGGTCTCCGAATCGACGAGAACCAGCGCAAGCAGTTGGAAGAGGCTTCCTACAAGGTGCCGACACTGACTCATGCTGCTACCAACCCGGCTAACAATATCGTATCAGTAGATAACTTCGATGCCGATTATCTGATGCAGTACATCGAGAACGGCGGTAAGAAGAATTATCACAGTATGCTCGCTTACATCCGTAAGTTTATCGACGGTAAAAAGTTCATGGCTCCAGAGCCGGAACGTGTAAATGAGCGACCAGACTATCTCCTGACTCATTTCGACCCGAAGGATGAAAAGGGCGA
>OLFU01000074.1_pt1 | contig 101037 bp, 129 predicted proteins | sample 1605161 | NCBI WGS metagenome assembly OLFU01 (sample SAMEA3888914, study PRJEB22519) | human gut metagenome | biome: human gut; feature: human-associated habitat; material: faeces | place: Denmark | collected 2011
GCATCAGGGTTTCCCCCATTGTGCAATATTCCCCACTGCTGCCTCCCGTAGGAGTTTGGGCCGTGTCTCAGTCCCAATGTGGCCGGTCACCCTCTCAGGTCGGCTACTGATCGTCGCCTTGGTGGGCTGTTATCTCACCAACTAGCTAATCAGATGCGGGCCCATCCTATACCGAATTACTCCTTTTCTTACAGAAGGATGCCCTTCCGTAATGACATGCGGTATTAGTCACCGTTTCCAGTGATTATTCCCCAGTATAGGGCAGGTTGCCCACACGTTACTCACCCGTCCGCCACTAAGATAAATAAAATTCCTGCCGAAGCTCTCATTTTAAGTATCTTCGTTCGACTTGCATGTGTTAAGCACGCCGCCAGCGTTCATCCTGAGCCAGGATCAAACTCTTATGTTAAAGTTTTGTTCCTAGCCAGTTCTTCTGGCTAACTCCGGTTTTTCTAAACCGGCAAAATCAAGTTCATTATCTCGTCAGTTCGCGTTGTCTTTTCGCTTCGCGAAAACCGCTCCGTTCTTCGCTATTCAGCGCCTCCCGCAACCTTCGGTCACATGGTCGCACTTCATAATCAGCTCAGAACTGCTCTGACAGAATTGACTATGGGTTGTGTTTATTCATATCCATTGTTCAGTTTTCAAGGATCAATCTGCTTTTCAGCAGCGAAGATTATTTTATCAAATCTTCATTTTCTTGTCAAGTATTATTTTTTATACCTGATTCGATTTTGTTTGCTGTTTTTTTCGACAGCGAATGATATTTTATCAAGTATCATTCAGTTTGTCAAGCACTTTTTTATTTATTTTTCTGTGCCTGTTTTCGCTGTTTATGTCAGCGGATATCAGTATATCATCCGTAGTCCCGCTTGTCAATGTTTTTCTTTTCAAACATTCGCTGTTGACCAATGCCTATACTCTTTTTCCGACTGCTTTCGTGCAGCGACATTTATTTATTATACACGCTTAACACAAAATGTCAACACCTTTTTTCACCTTTTTTCGATATTTTTTCCTTTCCCTCAAAATAAGGAAAAGGCAACCCTTTTTCCCTAGGAATCAAAGCTGCCTTTTTCATAATAATACCTTTTTTAGTCACACTTATTTGTCTTGTTTGTTTTATTGGTTTTATTTGTCTTTTCGTTTTTGCCGGTATCAATGCTGTATTCCTGTGCAAATTCTGTTCTGTTCATGCCCTTCTGGTTGTTCTTTTCCGTTTTGTTTGTTTTGTTATTGTTTTTGTCCATGACTATGACCTCCTGTCATCCTTCTTTTTTCTCGGCGAGCATCTCTCGCAGTCATAGTATGTCTCGTCTTTCTCATTTTATTCGTTTTCCTTTTATTAGGATTTTTTCTCTGTTTCTTCTTTATTATATAACAAAAAAGAGGGTTGCCCCTCTCCTTGTCGAAATTTCATTTTTAATTGTCTTTTGTTTCGATGCACTGCTCCTTATGGAACACCTTAGACAAATCCGTATTGCCGACATTGTTCTTCATCGCGGTATCCGCCTGCACATTCTGCATACGATAATAATCCATCACGCCCAGATTGCCGCTGCGCAGTGCTTCTGCCATCGCACGAGGAACCTCTGCTTCTGCTTCCACAACCTTTGCCTTCATGTGTTCCACTTCCGCTCTCATTTCCTGCTCCTTGGCAATCGCCGTCGCGCGGCGTTCTTCCGCCTTCGCCTGTGCAATCTGCTTGTCCGCTTCCGCCTGCTGAATCTGCAGGTGTGCGCCGATGTTTCTGCCAATATCCACATCTGCAATATCAATAGACAGAATCTCAAATGCAGTACCGTTATCCAGACCCTTTGACAAAACTGTTCTGGAAATCAGATCGGGGTTTTCCAATACGCTCTTATGACTCTGAGAAGAACCAACCGTTGTAACAATACCCTCGCCAACTCTGGCAATAATCGTTTCTTCGCCTGCACCGCCGACCAGTCTGCTCAGATTCGCTCTCACTGTTACCTTCGCAATCACCTTCACCTCGATACCATCAATCGCAACGGCAGAAATCCAAGGTGTTTCGATAATCTTAGGCGTGACGCTCATTTTTACAGCTTCAAAAACATTCCGCCCTGCCAGATCAATCGCTGCCGCACGTTCAAAGGAAAGATCCAGATTTGCTCTGTGCGCCGCAATCAAAGCATCTACAACGTTATCCACACGACCGCCGGAAAGCAGATGGGATTCCAGCTGATTTGCGTTAACATCCATCCCTGCCTTCTGCGCCTTAATCAAAGGACGAATAATCTTATCCGCACGCACCCGACGCAGACGCATCCCGACCAGCGAAAAAATATTTACCCTAACGCCTGCGGAAACCGCGGAAATCCATAACCCCAGGGGAACAAAGCTCAGGAAAATCCCCACTATCACCAGAATGACAATCAGCGGAATAATAAAACCAAAAATTTCAAACATCTCATACGCCTCCTTTTATGCTTCGCATACCTTTACAATCACAGTTTTCCCCGTGATTTGCACAACCTGCACCTTTTCGTCTCTGTCAATAAAATCACCCTGCGAACAGACATCGATCATCTTCCCGTCAATCTCTGCCACGCCAAAGGGACGCAGCGTCGAATGTGTCACGCCTGTCTGCCCCAGCAGTCCCTGCAGAACATTTTCGTCAAAATCCTTCGCTTCCTGCTTATCCTTTAATACAATCTTATTGTACAGTCCGCTTTGCTTTGCCAGAAATACCATTGCAAAAAATACAGCCACAACTGCAACCAGCATGATTAAAAATAGAATCAATCCGTAAATCTTAAACGTCAGCGCAAGCGAACCGAAAAGGGAGATTGTACCCAAAATGCCAAACAGACCAAACCCCGGCATTAGAATCTCTGCAAAAAGCATCACTAAACCGAGAACCGCCAAAACAACAATCCATGGAAACATTTCTTCAACCTCCTTTATGCAGTTTTTTACCCTATCTAGGCAAAGTATATTCGCATAGAGCAAATATGCCCTTCTTGACTTTATAGTATCATAAAAAGTAATTCGCTTGCAACGGATTTTAAAAACTGTAAGATTTTCTTAAGAATTTTCTCACAAACCGTTGATTTTACAGCGTTTCATTAAGGTTTTTGAGGCTGAAATGTATGAATAATATATGAATGACTCACACTTTTCAGCCTCTTTCAACCCTCAAGTGACCTTTAAACACGAATTGGTTGATACGTCAATTTCAAAAAACTTACTCCTCAACCAGAATCTCCTCGAACGAATGTTTTGTGAACTGTTTCCAAATGAACATTCATTCGTTTAGGCAATATCCATCAATCGCCGAAAATATGTTTGATACCCAAATCAGTCAGAAATTCTGTTTCTTTTTTCTGAATCGATTCAGCTTTATCCAACGCTGATGTCATGTCACCGTTACATTTTGCATCCGGTATACGCTGCACCGCTTTTGCAGTGGCTTCGGACAAAATATAAGTTGCATGACAATCTTGCATAATAAGCATCATAAGCCGCTCGGTATTCTTCTCGCGTTCCTCTATTTCCGCTTCTCGTTTTTCTTCACGTTTACGAGCTTCTGCTTCACGCACTTTATCTCTTTTTTCGATATAGCGTTTGAAGTACCATATAAAGACACCGAATATCGCTGATGGAACCCCGGCAGCCATACATAACTCGCCTACTGTCATAGCATTAAGCGATCGGATCGCCGTTTGCATCCAGACCCAATGCAGTCAGGCATTCCATTACTTTAACTCTGTATTTTTTAGGTACCAGAGGCAAAGTTTTATTATTTTCATCACAGGTTCTCATATCGTTCATAACCAGTGCCAGATACATATCAATCATTTTCATATCTCCTCTCCATATGTAGATAACAAAAGTAAGAATATCAACCAATCTTCTTACCATTAGCGTCACGTCCATCTTTTTCCAGCATAGCCAGAACTGCTGCCAGATGTCTGTTAGGAACCATAGGCAGAGTTTTATTGTTTTCATCGCAGGTTCTCATACTGTTGATTACCAGTTCGAAATATACCTTATCCATACCAATCATTCAGCACCTCCCAATTCCAAGATTGCTTCATAAATAGTTGCCTGCACATCCATGTTTCTCAAATCTTTTTCCAGAGATTCTTCATACTGATCAGCCATTGCAGCCATAATGGTAAGCTGTGCAGTCTGAATTTTATCAAGCTGTGTGGGCTGAGGAGTTTCTGGTTCGGGGGCGGGTTCTGCGACGTATTCCTCCCATTCCGAAGTTGTATAGTTCCAACGTTTGTTATCGACAGTAAAATCATCCATAACAAAAATCATATTCTCGTTATAAACAGCCTCTGACAAAAAGCTCTCACCAACAGGATACCCGAATCCATCGTCTTTTTTTTTAAGAGTAATATATCTAAATATCATCTCTATCCTCCTTTACACATTACCAGAATTCGATGATTTGATAGTGTATCGTAGTGCTATCCGTGCTATCTGTACTCGTACTGCGTGAACCGATTACTAATTCATTTTTTTCTACTCTATCGACATATAATACAGATGGTATACTACTATCTAAAAAAACCATTGTCTTTAAAGGATTAACTGCCCCTATCTTTACACTAAGATTTTTAAGATAGCCAGGCGTACCACTAATGCGACCTCTCTGAATGCTTTTTACAATCTTTCGTCCATTATCGTATTCTTCTTCAACAAATGCTCGAATATAGTTGCAAACCTCGCCTGTTGTGGAAATAGTAACTGGCACACCCTCATATACTTGAATAATTGAATATTTGACATTATTACATTCTTTGAAAAGCAGTTCGTTACCATTACTTTTTGCCGTTGTAGAAGCACTATCATAGTCATAGCAGATAATCATCATATATCCCGATTTATCTGGAATAAAACTTTCACATGTAATCGTTACATTTTTACCCCCGCTAAGCGATTTAGATACAACTACATGTTGGATTTTGTTGTAATATATATATGATACACTTCCATTCTTAACTTGGAATTTAACATTCTGTCCCTTCTTTAAATTTAGAAAGAATCTGTGATTGTAAGAGTATCTGCTATTATAACTATCTTCAAAAGCTTTATTATCGTTTACAAGCACTCTTCTATATGAACTGCTACCGCCCACAGGCATTTCAAACATATAAAAGCCATCTTCAATCACATTATATTCATATGCTGTGACATATTCAGTGTTTGAGCTAGATACTCTAGATGTCATAAGCTTTACTTGCGATCCTATGAAATCGGCACTTGCTGCGCATCCTTTTACAGTGTCGTTTAAGAAGTTATTAAAATTGTCAAGGAAACTTTTCATTGTATTCTCACCTCCTTGTTTTTTAAATAGCCGTGAATTTCTGTACCGCCAGATAACCATCTCCATTTTCGGTAAATGTAGAAGGTGCCATAGTAAATGCATTTACATTAGATTTAGTTACAGATTGAACTCGTCCATTTTCACCTCTGCTATTAACAAGTTCTTTACCATCATAATATATATTTTCCGTTGCGCCGCCACTATAATATCCGCACGCACAAGCTAAGAACGCGTTAGGTGCTGCCCCAACTGTTGCTATACTATTTGCTTGTGCGACACCATCATAACTACCGACTTGCTTATTTTCGAATAAGCTTGGTGCAGACGTTAATGTGTCGTACAGCTTAATGATATAATCTTGAGAAGAATTTATTGTTTTCAACATAATAAATAATCCTTCTGTATTTTTATATTGTTTTGCAATAGCGTTCATAGCTGTAGAGCTTGCCAGAATAGCATTCATAGCTGTAGAGCTTGCCAGAATAGCATTCATGGCTGTAGAGCTTGCCGCAATAGCATTCATAGCTGTAGAGCTTGCCGCAATAGCATTCATAGCTGTAGAGCTTGCCAGAATAGCATTCATAGCTGTAGAGCTTGCCGCAATAGCATTCATAGCTGTTAAAGGTCTCAAAGCCTTTGCTCCAGCGACATCCATATCATAGGATGCTGCTAGAAAAGCACCCGCATATCCATTATCGATACACCAGTTGGATGCCTCATCCAAAATACTTTTATCATGAATACATAACGCCCCATCCTTATATAATTCGTGGAGCTTGTTTTTATCCTGATAAACATAGCTCTCTTCGCCGTAAAACTTATAATCGTTCAACCAGATGATGTGATTGATAGGAATTTGGGAATCAGTATTTAGCGCAAGTTTAAGTTCGTCAGTCACATAATCCGCTTCGGGAAAACCCATATTTCTCCCTCCTTTAAACTACTTTCTTTACAACTTCAGTCCAAACCTTACTCGAATCTCGTGTGATCTGAACCGTATATTTTTCTTTGACTGTAGCACCGTCATCTGCATAGAAAATATAAGTCTCGGTATACGTATAATTTCCAGAATCCAGTGTTACCTTTTTCGCCTTTAACTTACCGCTGGCAGTATCCGTAATCGTCTGAATGATTTCTCCTGCAGAATTCTTAGGATTCGTAGTGAATGTGCATCCGGGCCAAGATATCTTATTATCGAAATCTACTGACCCAGCGTTGCCCTCCACTGCTTTAGATAATTCTTCCACAGCATCCGCCAATGGTATGAAAAGCGAGTTGATATAGCTAACTAAGCTCACCACGCTGCTCTTCAAATGATTCAGCGTAGGGTACTTACTCATGAGATCACCTCCGTATCATAATTAAAAAAGAGACGAATCTATTAAATCCGTCCCCATTTTGAAAGAGGTAATTGTTATACTGTGGGAATTACTTCTGCAAGCATTTCTTCCACTTCTGCATCCGTTGCAATCGCGCCTTTGATTACATCGGAAGGCAGCTCATAGACTTTTACTTCGCTACCATTTACCTTCATATAGCCGTTTTTAGTGGATGCTTCTGTCTTTGTTGCTCCTGTGGCAATACCAAGAAGTTTAGCCGCTTCTGCATCCGTCATCAAACGCTGCCCGTCAGCTTTATCGACTTTCCCCTCCAAAGCTTTATTCATCGCATCCACTTTTGCATAGTCGCCAATTCCAATAGCTGCGATAGCTTCAGCAACATAGTCAATAACAGTAGTGGACTTAATACCATCAGGCAAACTCCCAATCAGTTTCTTCACGTTGGTGATGTCTTCAGTATTTGCAGCAATGTTAGCGGTCATTGTTGCTGCTTCAGGACCATGCTTAGCAACATAATCAACAAGTTCTTTGAATGTATCGATTTCTCCATTATCGGAAATCCTTGTAGCGAAATCATTGATTGCTGCATCAACAATCTTTTTCACAGAACCATCACCAGCACCTGTCAGCGTTTCCACCGAGGATTGCAGTGCCGTCAAATCAGATGCTTCCGCTTTATTATTGATTTTTGTTTTTAACGCAGCTTCCAAATCGCTTTCAGACACGTTAGCTTTGTATGCCAGTGCAGCTAAACCCTTTACACTAACTTCCATATTGTTCACACTGATAGTACCGTTGGATTTGCCAGCAGTAATCAGAATATCCACCAACTTATCAGCAATTGTCAGCGCAGTGCCATTCACCTTTACACCTTCCAGAACATTTGCCTGGCCGCCTGTCACTTCGAGCAAATCGATTCTATCCGCCAAATCTGTTACAGATTTCTTAGTGGCATATTTCGCTTCGGCACGCAAAGCCATCGCTTTTAGATGACCGACTTTAGAAACTTTTGTCACGTCATAGCTCATAAAATATCACCTCAATTTTCATTTGTACCAAATACTTCATCCAACATTTCTTCAATCTCAGTATCAGTAGCAATCATTACATCGACTGTTTCTCTTGTAATTGTCTCGGCATCCGACTCAGTAAGATTGTGGATTCCAAGTTCTTCCAAAGAAACATCTCCAATAAGTTGAGTCCCGTTGATAAGAGGTAGGTTCTTCAGCTTCTCATAATCGTTTGCCGGGGTTGCTTTAGGAATTATCAGATTGCCGCTTAACGATTTTTCGGAAGTAGATGGTCCTCGAATGTTCAAGGCGGCTTTAGAAGACTGCTTTGCCGCAAGAGTTGCGTGTGTTGTTAACATCAATACACCTCCTCGAGGATAGTGAAATCTGCTCTCGGAATAATTGTATCAACAAAACCTTCTGCTGTTGTCAGTTCGATATCGTATTTGTATCTGCCATGGTATTCTCCGCATGGGAGATTCTTTGTATCTTTTGGCTCGATTACCAACTGCAATGTATCGATCGGAATATCTTTCACCAATAATGGCTCAGAATCATCGTATCGTTTCTTCAATGCAAAGCGAATTCGATCTCCTTCTTTTGGAACATATGGAGCATCTTCCTGATCAAAGAATTTCAAATCCAGTATAACAGTATCGCCCTTAATCATAGTAATGGCGTTGTTTTTATCCACTTCATACATATAGCAACGCCTCCTTACTCAGCAGGTTTAACCGTTTTCTCGTAAGATTCGGTGATCAGTTTGCCGCCTTCGACAGTCTCAATCTTTGTGGTCTTTGTGTAATTGTAATTGCCGTTATTTGGAACAATCTGAGTTGTGATAATCTTACCGTTATCCGTAGCTTTGAATGTGGTGGTGGAAACAGCTTCAGAAGATGTCTCAACGATAGAACTCGTTTTCCCATCAGAATTTTTATTGATCTTGGTTGTCTTATCTACTAAACTGTAGTATCTTTCAAACGCCACTTTTGTAGCAGTATCCACCTGATTCTGCAAATTACCAGCTGCATCTTCAGATAGGTTCCCTTTGATTGTTTCAAACCAGAGAGTGAAATCAGATTCGCTTGCTCTTCTGAAATCAACAAATCCAGAACGTGTTAATTCCAAATCACTCTTATAAGCAGCAATCCAGGAAGCCATTTCATTTGTAAATCTATCTCTAGTAGTTTGAGACCAAGTATCATTGTCATTCTCGATCGCAGTTTTCCATTCGCTCCATTGCGTATCCCATTTTGCAATCAAAGCATCTGCATTCATCGACTGCATGATACCGGTTACAAACGGACACTCTGATGTTCCGACCATATTTGTGATGTTTGCCTGTGTGATGCCATCAGCAGTACCAGCAATATAAATATAAGCCAGTGGATACTGATAACAGTTATTCTCTTTGGACAATACAGGACGCTGCGGTTCAGATGCTTCCCCACCCTTTACAATCTTAACATCGTTTTTTCGAACGTTATCGTTGGTGTTAACTTCAATAACTACAGCATCGATTCGATTAAGAAGAATATCACATTCACTCAGTCTTAAAGGAAGGATTGCATCGTTATAGATCCATGTATTATTGAACCATGCTCTGCCAATACCAACATTAACCACTCTTTCGCTGGATGCTTCTACAATGAAAGCTGAGCCAATGGACATGAATACGCCGTCTTTAATGAGACCATCAAATAATCGGCTAATATCCATCGCATTGTATTTTCTATCTCCATTCAGAGAGTTATAAAAGCCATATGTTAAAGCCATTTTGAATTTCCTCCTTCCTTTATATCACTGTTTCAAATGTCGGATAAATTTTATTTTCTTCGAGTGTTTGAGATGTCACAACTTCAACAACTCGTGTTTTTGCTTCAACCTCGTATTCGTTTACAACCTGCACAATATCGCCAATGAAGAAATCTTCGCCATACACATACAATTGTGTGGATTCAACCTCTCCCTCAAATGTTTTTGTAATGGTATTTTTGGTAAGCTCCACTTTACCAGTCTCTTTCATCTTGGATGTGACATCAGATTCATCAGAAGAAACGCTTGACGATACATACAGTTCTCTACGTTCGAGGTTAGTTTTAGCGCCACCCTCCGCTTCTACAACTACTGTTTTTCTCTTATCCTCTTTACCATCGACAACCAGTGCAACTGTTTTTAAAGTCTTATTTGACTCAAGATAATTGCTGTTTATGATGTTATCGAATTTTGGGGAGAACAAGACATAAGGAACTTCGTTCTGATTATAAGAACGATCAACACCCGCGTACAGTTTGAATATGAACTGGTTCTTGTCGTTTATCACAACTTTGAAGCCCACACTGTTAGTTTTGCAGAGTGTTTGAATCACTTCATATAGATTATCGCCATCATATTCTGCTTCCACAGTCAGTTTTGTAATCTGCTCATCAGCAGACCGTTCGAATAAGAAGTTTTCTATCTTTCTCTCTTGGATTGTTGGAGAGATGACATTCTCATTCAATAATTTTTCTATACCGTCTTGTAGATTTCCGGTAAGAACTGTAGGATTCCATACGATTCTACGCTCAAGAATAGATTCTAAAGACCGTCCTGTAACAGAGAACAACGTCCCTTTATCCTGATCAGAGGAAATTTCCAAATCTTCAATAATCATCACAGTATCAGAATCTTTAGACCAGAGATAGTTTTCTTTTTCGAATGTTTTCAGCAACTCTATACTTGCTGGCGATGATATCTCGAAATCACCACATTCGTAATATCGTTCAGTCCATAGTAGCGACTCGAATGTATCGAGGAGGTGTATGGCCTGCATGTCTTTATTTAAAACATAAAGCTCCATAGTTATACCCCCTCGTACACAATTCGATTCTCGATTCTAAACTGCAAATTAGAGCCGCCGTCATCAGCCGTATAACCGATAATATTATCCCCATGTGTCAGCGTAAGCCAGGTAGACTCTCTGTCGATGCAGTTGAGGATATTCGTTTCTTTTCCTTCTCTCAGAAGTTTGATGTATTTATCCCCTTTAATCGTAGAAATGGTAACCTCGTCGCCTTGGATGAAGGCTGAACCAGTCATAGTCTTCAATCGCTCTGTATTGATCTTAAAGAACTCTCGTGTCCTTACGTTATAAATGGATAGATTATCCACCTTGCCAGTGAAATAGACTCGAATGACTACACCAATATCGGCATCCCCAGAATAATTGATAACCCGTTCTGTCGAGTATGTAACAATACCAAACTCGATTAAGGATTCTGTACAGGATTCGTTGGAGAAAGGAAATTCAAAGTTGTTGTCAACGCCATAGAAAACGGTGATGTTGTTTCCTTTCTCACCTGCGGAATAGAAGTACGGGTCGGAACAGATTATAGAAATTTGAGTAGACTCATTTTTGCTGAAAATATCAGGTTCGTTAGTTTCAACATAGCCTTCTATTTCCGCAATTCTCTTATCTGTTTCGATCAGTAACTTCACTTTCTTTCTGATTGGGAAGTATTTGTATGTGAGTAATCGTGTCTCTTCAATCGTCGGATTTGGCAGGAATTGAAGTTTTAACACAATATTTCTTTCTCCCAATCTTGCAGAGTTAAATATAGACCCATCGCTTGTGGCAATACTCGTACATTTAATCTCTGCCTTTACCGGTCCTAAACCGGTAATACTGGTGACAATCAGCCCCGTTTTTTCAGGGGCTGTCAATTCCATTTTCAGTTTTTCTCCTTGTGGATTTGTCACCGTAATCGATTTAATCATACGCCTTTCACCGTTCCTTTCGCTGCAGAGAACAGATTCTTGGTCTGTCTATAGATTTCACCCCTAGACAGCGCCTTCGGCGAATAATTGTTCTGCTCAAAGTTGTTGATAATTGTTTCTCCATTTTGACGGTTTCTTTCATTGCTCGCTGTTTGTTTTGCAGCCAAAGAGTTATTGACAGATCTTTGGGTGGACACAGCCAGACCCGATGTCTGGTTACCAGATAGCAAAGAGCTAATCAATGCAGCACTCTCCTCTACATTTGTCAAATCAACGATCGGACAAATAGTAGGATTTACATCAAAGTCGCCGTCAACCGCCGTTGCAATTTTAGACATTGCTTTCTTCATACCCGAAAGCGCATCTCCTGCAACGTCCTTAACCGCAGATACCACAACATGAATATTCTTGATAAATCCTTTTGCAAGACCAGCATCGGACCAAACACCAAGAGACTCAAACATGCCGGAAGGAGAATTGATGTCCAGTGCCTTCTTTGCTGCTTTATACGCCTCCAGCGCAACATCCACTGCCGCATAGATTACACCACTCTTACCGCTACGAATACCAGATTCGAGACCAGCTGTAACGTTCTCGCCGATTTCAGAACCATTCTCACGGCTCAGTTTCTCTCCGAACTTCTTGAGTGTCTGAATTGCCACATTTCCAGCTTTTTCGAGAAGTGTTTCTTTTTTGTTCTCGATACCTTGTTCCAGTCCGCCTGTCATGGTGGCACCGAGTTCGGTTGCGCCTTCAACAAGTGCTGCACTGTTTGTCGCATCAATGCCGACAGAAGCATTTGCAGCTCTGTTCCACGTATCGACAAACGATTTCATAATATCATCCGCCGCATCGTTAGGTAGCTTCAATGCGCTTACATACATTTGGTTGAATGCTTCGATGTCTTCTGGTGTGAAAGTCATAAACGCATTAAGGTATTCCTGAGAGGACGTACCAATAGATGCGAGTTTCTCGATAATACGCTGATCTAAACCTGTAGTAAGTAATGTGCCGATATCGCTCTGCCATTTCTCCAGATTTGTGAAGCTGTCCTTCATACCGTCAAGAAGCTTCTTACCAGACAGTGTTCCTGTCTTTTCGAAATACTCGCTTGCACGGCTCAGCTGCTGACTTGTCATCTTAGAGAAAGCGTCTATGTAAGATGCTCCAGATGCGCCCATTTCCTTGAGCTTATCGAGAAGTCCAGAACTCAGGTTTTCTTTCTGACTAAGTTTATCGAGACTTTTCATCATCTTCTCCACACCCTTGACCTGAGACTTCATGTTATCAAGAATACTCTTCGGAGTAACCTCTTCGTCGAGTTTAAATTCTTTAAACAAATCAATTCCCGTGTCCAGTTTGATTTTGGAGAAGTCCAAGCCTTCTTCAAATGTCTTCTTGACGTTATCCCGTAGATCGGTATAAATCTTTTTGGCATTGGTACACATCGTTTCGAGGTGTTTCTCGATTTCTTCTGTTTTAGACTCCACAGATTTTTCGATTTCTTCCAAATCAGATTTAACCTGCTTCTTTTCATCCTCGGAAAGTTTGATTCGTCCTTTTACAGCATCCTCAGCTTTCTTTTGGATTTCATCTCTTTTCTTTGTGAGTTCTTCCAGTTCCGCCTGATATTTCTTCAGGTTTTCGGTATCTGTTTCATACTGTTCGGATTCTTTATAACGCTGCTGCATATACTTCTGCAGAGCCGTTACGGCTTCGTATGTTTTCTTGGTATCGGTTTTCTGCTTCTTTTTCAGATTTTCAAGAGCTTCGGCTAATGTATTAGCACTCTTTGTAGCGGATTTAGCAGAACTACTATATCCGCCAAGACCGCTCGTTGCAGACTTCGTAGCGTTGTTTACATTGTTCATAGCAGACGCAATACCTTCGGTAGACGCAGCATTTGAAGTGAGGTTCTCTCCAAGAGAATCAGCTATGTCGGAAATAGAACCATCATTGAAATCAAGAGAAATATCACCGAACATTGTTTTCAGTTCAGGCACGTAATCATACAACGAAGAAAGCATAGAATCTCCAAACGCAGATGTTGCATCCGCACCTTTCTTCTGGATAGTGGATTTAAAGCCGTCCAATGTGCCAAGAACGTTGTCTTTCATGCCACCAGATACTGTGTTCTTCAGTTCCCCAAATTTGGATTTTGCACCGTTTACATAGCCTTTTACTGTCTGCAAGCCTCTCACAAAAGCTTCCCGGCTTGGCGAATGAATATCTAAGGTTTTATCCATGCTATCCAAAGCAGTTTTGCCCAATTCTTTGCCGACTTTTTTGACATCGCCTTTTTTACTCTTCATACCGTTAATGAACCCCTTAATGAGGTATTGTCCAGTAGAATAGTAATTGTTGTAGAACTTCGTTGTTTCAAACCATGCCGTACGAGAAAGTTTGTGCATTGCCTCTTTCGCATTACCACTCATTGCATTCATACCAAGAATCAAATTAGAAATAACTGTTTGTCCCGCCATTTTAAACATGATAGAATTACTGCTTAAACCTGCGTTAATCGCAGAAACCAGATTATTCATAGATGCTCTAACCAGTGGTGTAGAGTTTCTAATTGTATCAACAAAAGCCTGAATTGCCTGAGATGCCATGTTCGAGAACGTTACTTTGAAGGAACTTACCGTCCCAGGATCCAATTTTCCAATCTGCTTAACAGCAGAAGTCAGTTGGTTAACACCACTGAGTACACCTGTAAGCTGTTCGGCATTTATTCCCTTTATATTCCCGTAGAATGTTTTCAGTGTTTCGCTGAATTTAACAAGCTGCTCACCAAAAGTGCTCAGATTAACTTCTCCGGAGAACAGGTTCTTACTGGAAGAAATCATCTTATCGAGAGCTGTGAAGGAAGATACAATTTCGGTCGTAGCTGTTGCCGCTTCTGCACCATTTGCAGGGACAGCTTCGGCGTAGTTATAAAATGCTTCAGCGAATGTTTTCAGCTGGAATCCGAACGATCTGATATCGTTGTTATCGAACCATTCTTTCACCTTCTCAAGCTTCGACATTTTCTTACCCATCGACGAAACAGACTCAACAGTATTTGCGAGTCCTGTGAAATCCATTCCTGCCATAGAGCTCAAAGTGGATTCCAAGCCTCCAAGCCTTGTTAAGAAACCACCGCCTGTGAGTTCTAACAAAATACCTGTAAGATACCCTGTCCCAGTCAAAGCCTTATCATCAATCAGTCTTACACTTTCGATAAACCCAGACAAACTCTCGCCGAAAGCAGATAGGTTATTGCCCACTTCAACAAGCCCTGCTGTCAAGGAAGTAAGTGCTGTTGTCACAATGCCTGCTAAGGTTTCAACGATACCATTTACAACTTTTTGGATGATACTCAGTCCACGGTCGATAGCTGATTCTGCACCTTCAGGTAAAATTTCGCCTAAAAGACCCGCAATAAATCCAATCATCCCGATTACCGCTGCAACAGGGAAAAGAGCTTTCAACATTGCTGATGCGCCTGCAAAAGCACCATTTGCTAAAGGTCCCATTGCACTCATAATAGCTGTAGCCGCAGTCATGCTTAATAAAAGTAAGCAGATAGAACCTACAGTTTCGATAGAAGCAGAGACTTCCAGTTTATCGAGAGCAAATAAGAAAACTCCAATTACTCCTAGGAAAAGTATCATCGAACCAGCACTACTAATAGCATTTGAAAAAAGCGCTTTTGCATTACTAACAGTATCCAATGCTTTAATCAGCAATGTAAATACCCCGATAATGCCGGTAACAGCCGCCGTTGCCAGAACCAACTGTTGAGGATCTAACATTGCCAAAACACCGATGGATGCCACCAGTTCAGCAATAATCAGTGCAATAATAATCAAGGTTGCTTTTATGTCTTCAGCTTTTTCCGTAGCTCTAACAAGGCCAGACATAGCGTCCATGATAACTATGATAGCCGCCACCGCTTTCACAATACCAAAGAAATCGATATGAGCCATAATAGCAACTACAGCCGCTAATATTACCATCGCGGCACCCATTTGAATCAACACAGCGCCTGCTTTTGCCGCATGTTCGCCTGCTTTAGAAGTTGCTTCAATAAGGAATTTCATAGCATAGATAAGTGCAGATGCTCCTGCCACAGATTTGATAAGGGATGGAATGTCAAAGTCAGCCAATATTTTAAGCGTGCTTCCCATCAATCGTAATCCAACACCCATACCAAGTAACATAACGCCAGCATCCGCAGCATATTTTCCTGCAAGTTTCGTAGCCGCAAATGCTCCAGCAAGAGTCCCGAATACGAGCGCAAGTTTTCCGATAGCGCCCAATGTAAGGTTGAAATCGTAATTGCAAATATAATCCAACGAATGAAGAAATGCCACGATTCCCGCTGAAAGAAGAAGAACGCCTGCCGCTGAACCAAATTTAATATTTCCCATCATCCAGCTGATTGCGCCTAGTGTTACAAGAATTGTACCGAATGTATCAAGACTATTTCTAACTGCTTCCATATCGACGGTTGTTAATTTATCGAGTGCGTATACCATCAATAATACGGATGCCGAGAACGAAACAAGGAATATAGAATTTGCAGATAATGCCGGCGCATACTTTGCAAGTAATACTGCAAACGCTGCCATAACAACCATGATACCGATTAGTCCGGTAAAGCTTTGACCGATTTTCGTACTGTCAATACCTTCGATAATTTTCATACAAGCAGTAAGAATCAGAAGTCCCCCTGCAAAAGAAAGCATTGTTACAACGAACTTATCGATATTACCGAAACTGCTTACATATTTTGTAAATGCTGCAAGTGCTGCACCGAGAGTTCCAAGAACAAGAGCTGCCACAAGCATATCCTTTTTGTTGATAGATTTAGACAGAATAATCAAAGAACCAGCCAAAATTGCAATAGCCAAGGCTGCCGAAGTTAAAGCCGAAGCTTTCACAGAAAATGCAAACGATTTTAACACCTGAGAAAGACTCCCCATTATACCAGAGAAAGATGCAATCGGTTTTGTTACGTTGTTGATTGCGATGTTGATTTTTCTCAAGAACCAGATTAAGGCTACGCCAAATCCAACAGCAAATACCTCAGCCGGCCCAATGCTATACAAAGCATTGCTTACAACCTTCGCAAATCTTTGGAATTTGGTTTGAAGACCATCCACTGTCCCACCAGTCGTTTCAAAGCTATCCTTTACCGTATCTTTGAATTTGCCGGTCGCGTCAGAAATATTCCCAAACATTTCATCGATACCTTCGAAATGCTCCTTGATTTTCGAGCCAAAATCTTTGAATACCTCAGTCACATTCTTAAGAGAAATTTCATCCAGATTCCGAATCGTATTGATGAATTCTCTTATGATATAAATACCGGCAGTTAAGAACTGTTTAATATTCGCGAACACCGTGGATACAACGCTGGCAAATGCAGACAAAATATTCTGAACAATTTCAAGCTGGAAGAATTCTTCAACCAACGTCACAACGATACTGATAGCATCTAAAAAACCACTGATAATTGCGCTTCCTACACTGATTACTTTGCTTATGAATACTGTCAATATACCAACTACCACGCTCAAAGATTTTTTGAGAATTTCGTTCTCTGTCACCCATTTTCTGAAAGCAAGAATGACCACAGACAGCTTATCACTAATGTCAAATATAATTTGTGCAAGAATAGTAATAACAACCACTGCTGCCTTAATAGCAATTTTCAATCCTGTTCCAATGATTGTCGTTATGCCTTTTATAACCGCAAAGAATGCCTCAAAAGTTTTTTGAACTTTCGGCATGTTCCTTTTTGTAAGCTCCTCGAATCCTTTTGTAACCATTTCGATTCTTTTACTCAATGTCGCTAATTGCTTACCATCCATTCTTGGAAATATCTCTCTGTATGCTGTTTTAACAGCAGATAGAACATTAGCTAGAGCATTAAAAGCATTGCTAAGAGCCTCAACGATGGCTGCTCGTCCACCAAACTCTTTCCACACTTTAAGGATTTCATTTCTCGCATTAGACGATGCATCAATAACTGAAGAAACTGTATTATAAATACCGGTCCACAACTTTACACCTTCGGTATAATCACCGAAAATAGTCTCCCATGTAGCCGCCCAACCAGATTGAGCAGCTTCTTTTAAAGAGTCACACATTTCGCTGAATGTTTTTACTTCCGTAGCAGCCTGAAAAGCTTTTTTACCAAGCTCAGTAGTTTCATCAGAATATTTGTTCAACGTTTTGATAAGAACCTCGGATGTCATCCATTGATTGCTAAGGGAGTCATTGAATCCTTTTGTAGATGTAAACAAATCAGATACTTTCCCATTCATATCTGTTGTTGTGGTCTTATATTGTTCTCCGACTTTAACAAGCGTTCCCATCTCTGTAGCTGTCTTTATGAGTTCATCTTTAAAAGCTACTGTGGCCATGTTTGCGTTTTCAATAGATTTCCAGTCGATCAGTTTTACTGAACCAACCGACAACGCCTGCGCAAAGTTATACATTGCTCGAGACGCTTCGTCAGCACTCGCACCGGAAATAGCAGCAACGTTACTTACACCCTGAATTGCTTTAACCGCATCTTTCAGATTAACGCCGGCGTTTGTGAATTTACCGATATTAGAAGTCATATCAGAAAAAGAATAAATTGTTCTATCTGAATATGCGTTCAACTCTTCCAGATACTTGTTGATCACTTCAAGTTTTTCACCAGTACCTGCCATAATCGTTTGAACCGATCGCATCTTAAGTTCGTACTCACTAAAACCAGTCGAAATAGGTTCTATCGTTAATGCATTTAGCATTCTCTTTCCGGCATTTACTGCGGAGTTCGTAATATTTGCAAGAGCTGTTACACCTATTACTTCCAAAGCAGAAAATTTTGCTTGTACTACATCAACACCAGAGCTAATCCCGGAAAAATCAATTTTCTTGATGTAATCTCCAATAGCTCCAAGTCCTTTTGCGGAGTTTGTAAAGTTCAATTTAGATTTGAGTTTTTCCAACGTAGACATTGTTGTGGATACGTTTGATTCAAATTGCTTGTTATCAAAGCGCATCTCGACAACTCTTTGATCAATTGTTGTGCTCATTTCTTAGTAACCTCCCTCCACGCCCGATTTGCAATTTCATCAAAAATAGGCTGGATAGCAGGATTGATGTAATCTCGCCCCTGTACCCAGCCTCCAGTGCCTGTCCCATGTCCATATTGCAAAATCACAGCAATGGGAACTCCATTTTGAATATTTGAATTGCAGAAGGAAATAACTGTAGACTCTTTTTCTTCGTGAATTTCGTAATACCAAGATGATGCAGTCTTGCCGCTATCAATCGGTGTTGCAGACATTAGGGCTGCTACACCTTCTTGACCGTATGCGTTAAGATCAACTGCTCTAGCACCCTTTTGGGCATTTTTCAAAAATTTTTCTAAATTTGAAAAGCTGCCTCTGTGTCTGACACTAATCATTCGTTACACCTTCTTGCTCAATTTGGGCATTGCACCCTTATTGGATACTTCATAACCCATAGCAGGAGCGATATCGCGAATGTATGGATACACCCTGCCGTCTTTTCGGATAGCATCTAATTCGACAATCTTTCCGTTAATTTCGAATTTTTCTTTTTTTACCACTTCGTCATCCTCCATTTCATAAGAGAACACGCTCTCAACTAACAGCCAATGCGTAAACTTGTTATAGCTGAGCGGTACTTCCCGAACACCGTATTTGCTTCCGTCTGCTGCGATATAGTAAGGAACTCCATTCTTCATACCAGAATAAATCCCGATGTGACCGCACATCCAAACCAATGCTCCAACAGGAGCCTGCACGATTGTACCGATCGGTTTTTTGATGTTCGCTTTCGCCATCCATTGACTCGAACCTAATGCGATGCCCGTAGCCCAGGAAATAAGACCTGAGCAGTCAACACAGACTTTGCCTACTTTTTTAATATCGCTGCGAGGAACAAATTTATCTCCATATTTCTTGTAAAGCTCGTTAAAATCGCTTTGGGACATTTTTCTGCCCTTCATACCGTACACATAAGATGTTCCGATTTTCCCCCTCGCAAATTTAACGAGTTCAACTCCTGTCATCTTGTTAGCCATTCGTGTCACCTTCTTTAGCTTTCTGATACTGTGTGCCAAAATAGAAGACTACAACGATTTGGAAAATGTTAAGGAAGTCTTTGCCGTCGATTTTTCCAATAATGGATAAGGCAGCAAACACAACTGTCAGCATAAGTGTGACTAAACTCTTAACTGTCAGCAAATTCTGAATCGTCACTTTCGTTGTTTCGTGTAACATCTTTTTCACCCCTTCTTCGTTCTTCAACCCTGCGATCTTGTAGTTCCACCCAGCGCTTATACATAGTAAGCAATCCACAGATACCTAATTCAGTACCAAATACGCGAAGAGCACTATCCACGATAGATGAGCTATCTACACCGCATTGCGCTTGTACCATCCCCCAAATTACGATACAAGTGCAAAATAAAAGTGACAGACAAACAATGACTGTCACAGTATTTGGTGTGATTCGAGGGCGGAAACGCCTTGCTTTTTTTCGATTTGTGTTAAACAAGCTTTATCACCCTCTTGTGTTAAATTTCTTTTTGCGAGCTGCATTCAATGCCGCCTGTCTACTTGCTATAGCTTTTTTGCTTTGCTTCTTTGGAGGTGCATTCTTAATGTTGCAAATACGAATCAAAGTAAGCAACTGATTTAAGTGCCACTTTCGGTACTCAGATGGAATCTGATGTGCAATCATCCAGTAATAAATCAGTTCAGCAGTAATGGGCTCTTTATTAGAACTCTGAGATTTATCTTCGTAGATAATTGTTGCCGTCATAGGGTTATCGATATAATCCTTAATATCTCTTAAGTTCTCATGAGACAAGCGCGTATACACCTCGTCTTTTACGCCTTGTGTTAACGTCATACACTTAACATAATCAAGGATCTCTTCATTTGTTTTGTCTTTCGTGGAAAGAAATGGTCTATGCCATTTTGATTCCCATTTCGAAAGAGAGACAAGAGAATGCTCTAATCTCAATGTCTGTTCTTTCGTCTTGGGCACGAACAGTTCGTTTTTTTCATCCCAATATTCTATAGCCGGAACAATAATTTCGAGCATCTCTTATCCTCCATTGTTTTCATAGTTACTGATTGACAGTTTCGGGCAGTTCTTTTGCAATCTGCTTAGAAATGTCAGAAGGAAGGATGCGATTAACGAATTCTGCCGCAGCCTTGTCATCTGTAGCCAGTTCCATATACAAGATGTTGTATGCTTCTGTCTGTTTGAAATTGTTAGACAGACGATAACCGTCTCTATCCTCTTTGATAAACATTCTGCCGTCGGCGCTCTTTTCGCCATACGCAGCCAGAACAAGATCTTTGAAGATCTTAATCAGAGTAGGAAAATCTTTTGTTGCGATGATTTTGTTCACCATCGCTGTATAACCACCATGCACACCAAGTTCCATTTCTGTAATTTCGGTTTCATTCAGATTGAACCAGAAATCTTCTGTTCTTTCTACGCCGTTATAGTCTTTATAAGTGATTGTCTTTTTCAGCATGTGTTGTTCTCCTTTCAAATTAAAAGGAGTCGCCAGCTTACCTGTGTACGACTCCAATAATTACTTACAAGTTATGTTATGATGTGTTTTCACGCTGCTACTGTTTTCATCATTTCGATTACTTCAGAAGGTGTAGGCAGCTTAGCTTCTGTTGTTTCGTATCCATACAGAACCTTTTCCAGTGCTTCCAACTTCTCAGGTTTAGCTTTAGTGGAATCAATAACAAGGCAAGCAGTAGCTTTGAAGCCGGGTACATCAACTGGCGTTGTGGTAACTTCCCAGGACAATGTCATTGCCTCAGGAGATTCGTTAACTGTAGCATAACCCTTATCGGATACACCAGCCAGGCAGTTGTATACCAAATGCAGTTTATAACCCAGTTCTGTCCCATTCGTATCATTACCAATCTTTGTTCTATAGCAGATACCAAACTGTTTGCGCGCCTGCTGACTGATAGATACGCCTTCTGCTGCTTCGCATTCGCCGAGGCATCTGCCAAATTCGTCAGGGTATGTGTATGCTTCAATAGTCATACCGAATTCCTCTGCGGATACCAGATTCAAGTATTTGAGGTTATCTGCGTAAACTGGAGATGCTTCCGCGCCAGAAGGAGATTCAGTAATGCCTGTCAGACCATTCCATGCAACACCTTTTCCATATTCGCCGCTATCCTGCATAGGATACAGAACCCCTCTGTCGATACCGGTTTCATAAAAACGTTCGCCGATCTTGTCCCATTCAAGTTTGAATTTTCCATTCATATTTTATTCCTCCTTAATAGTATAGAGTAAAAACTTCGTGATTCAGATTTTCCGCAGTGTAATGTCTATCATAACTACAGAACGGAAGTTCCATAATTTTCTGAATAAATACACTGTCTGGATTTGCATCTATCAAGACGATTTCGTATGCGGTCATGCTAGAATAAATTTTATTATTTGCGTATTTGGCATCGATATCTTTGCGATTATAGCGAATAGCGGGATAACGCATCTTGATAGAATCTGGAGGTTGATAATACACTTCTCTCGAACCAAGAATCCCCTCCAATTTTTTCTGCAAGAGGATTCTATCACCCATTGTAAATACCTCCAGTCGTTAGAATAAGTCGAGGGTGCTGAACTTCGACATTTGTAATCTTCCATTTAGCACCCGAATATTCTACATATTTCATTGCATAGAAATTTTCATATGCAAACTTGTCGGCTATAATACTGATTTCATTAGAGATGATGATATCATCATTAAGCTGTCCTGTAGATTGCAGCCTTCGACTACTTCTACCGATTTCACCATAGTAAAATCGTTCCGTAATTCTGGGGATCCAGATTCCAGAACCCTCTGGTTCTTCTACAGTTTCAGCGTAACCGATTCTCCCATAGAATTTCCCCATTTTGACTTTTCTCCCTTATTCAGTAATTTCGTGATCGGCTGCGGCTTTTGCAACGGGAATTTCCAGAGCAATAGCAGACTTGATTTCTGTCAGTGCACCAGACAGACGTGTTTCCATCAGATATTTGTATTTGTTGAAATCGATATCGAAATCATCAAAGTTTGTGATTTCGCCGCCCTTCGTGCAGCCGAACTGATAGTTACCCATGTGAACGAAAATGCCCAGCAGTTTCTTTGTGTCGCCGGTGTCTGTTGTTCTTGTTTTACCCGCCATCTGTTCAACAGTTTCGATGGAGCCTACATTCAATGCTTTTGCCAGGTCGCTTTTGGAATCATAGATTCTTCTACCATTCATATCACGAGCCAGAAGCATTACATTCAGAACGTGAGGATCGCAGTAGAAATCAGGTGTACCTTTACCCTTATATTGTTCTCTGGAATACAATGCAGCAGCAACAACAGCCTCGGCATAGATATACTCTTCACCAAAGTTCGCATTCGTGTTTGTACCCTGCAGTTTCTTTTCCATTGCGGAAATGTCTACATCATAGTGGATCGTATACAGCTCATCATCATTCCATACAGAACGAATATGATTTTCATGGATTTTATCTTTATCCGTATCTTCACGACCGTCGCCAATCAGTGCAGCCAGAGCAACGTCTTCTTCCAGATTATGTCTCATAACAGTTTTCTGGTATGCAACTACATCAAAATCTGTAATATCAGTGATGTCATCTCTATGCAGTTCGTCTCTGCGGTATACTGTCTGAGGATCTGTTGTTCTCATAATCAGTTTCAGATTCTTAGAAACTGTTTTCTTGTCGGTTCTGTTATTGTAGCCTTTCGCTCTGATTTCTTCAGCACGAGCATCTGCCTGTCTTGTACGAATACGGCTGATAGGGGATTTTCTAACCTTATTCATCATAGTGCCAATCCAAGACTGGTCTCTTTCCAGCAATTCGGGCGCACCAGGATGAACATCTTTAAAGTCAGGGAATAATTTTTCGATATCATCAATACCGTGTTTCAATTCGTTATTATGTTCGTCAGCATAAATAGCCATTGCTGTTTTCAGGCTGCCAACAGACGAAGACTTGGCAATATTCAAAATTTCAACCTGTGCAGAATGGCTCAGTACATCTACATCGTTATTCTCTTTGCTGTCAAAAACGTTATACTTCATAGTTTCATATCCTCCTTTATCGGAATGCTTGAGTTTTTCCTCTTTCTTTTCTTCTTTTTCAGCCATCAATTCAGAAATCAGAATATACATGGCGTTCTGCTGTTTTTCGCTCATAGTGTTGATGATATCGATAACAGATTCCTTATCTTCTTTTTTCTCAGGAATGTTTTTCTTGTCTTCGGATTCTTTTTTTTCATCCTCAGATTTTTTCTCTTCTTCCTCTTCCTTATCATCTTTTGCAGAGTGATACAAAGAAATTTCTTCACCTGTATAGATGGTTGCCTCACCATCTTCGACATCTTCGCTGTGAGCAATGGGACAATCGATATATGCGCCGGGATTAGCTCCAGCCAATACAAGACTGACTTCCTTAATATCGCCGTGCATTACATCTCCGCCCTTTTGTGTCAACTGATTAGCCCAGATAGACATTGCGACAATGTCTCCATGAGCAACCATCATTTTGACGTTCTGCGCTCGTTCGGTATCATTAAAGAAACCTAACCCATAAACGCCCTCATCACGATTCTGCAGCAATACCTTACCCAAAACATTTTCAGAATCGTTATGTTGATGATTCCATACCAGCGGTACGACATGACCGTCATTATGTTTGAATGCATCTCTTCTGATAGTTCTACCATCAGAGCATTTCAAATCATTACGTGTCACCCAACCACTGAAATCGTATTTTTTCATTCAGAAGTTCCTCCTTTAATTTCGCGATTGTCGTTTCCACCGTTTTCTTCGACTACGCCATTTCCTGCATTGTTTTTACTGCCAGCCGGTGCACTCAGATTCTTGTTCCTCAGTTCATCCGCATTAGGGTCGCTGGAAGGTCTCATCCCGACAATCTGTCTGATCTCGTTAGAAGTCATAATCTCGTTTCGAGTAAACTTATCTGCAATTTCAGCCAGTTCGTTAACGGGTACAAGCTTAAATGGATCCCTAAAGAACATAATTGATTGTTTCTGGGACCGAGCCGTTTTTGTTAGAAACTTTCGTTTCATTTCGTCAACAATAGCAGCAACAATCGGTTCAATGGTTCTGTTGTAATAATTCAGCATCGTTTTTTCGTCTGCAGATCCATCCAAAATCGACTGGGTGATACCTAACTGGCTGTATAGCATACTCGTTAGGTATTCAACTTGCTTCATAAGGTTATTCTCTACAGAACGATTCAACTGCGTGATTTTTTCAGTACCATCCGTGTAGGCAATACCATACTTGGAACCCGAAAGCTGCTGTTCTATATCTTTTCGGCGGTTTTCCGCCTGTTGACGCCTTGCTTCTGTTTTAATCACATAAGGCAGCTGAATAATTAAATCCAGCTTACCAGAGCTGCTTTGTTCGTCCACAACGTCAAGCAAATTCAGTTTTCGAATCAAACGCTGCAAAGTGGAGTTTGGTTCGTTAATAACCGCATACAATGGATTTTCAATAATAGCCACCATACTCTTGGGTAACAAAACATCCTCTTTTCTGCCTTCGTAATCGTTATAAAGACGAACCTTAACGTGTTTCGGATACCATTCCAAAATTTTACCGGTTCGTAATGTCTCGATTTTCCAAGAATCTGTAATAGCTGGATCGATGTCAGTATCCACTGGAACAATAGCTACAACGCCCTCGTCCATCATCGAAACCACAACATCCTGAAAGAATGCTCTCCCCGTTTGATCAATATTTGCTTCTATATCAAAACAATAATTTAAACTGGAATCTATTGTTTCTGTATACCGTCTGTTTTCATCCAGTCGAACGTGCTTGATATTGATAGCCGCTACATCAAGTGCAACTCGATTAAAAACCGAAGTAATGATAGAACGCTCATTGCCGCGACTCATTCTTGGGCGGTCTAGTCGATATGTATACCCGGGACCAACATCTGCTCTGTAGGAATAAGGTTTTCTATCAAGAAACGCATTCCACTTGTGTTTTAGCCAGGAGCCAAAATTTAACTCCATTTTGAAGTCTCACCTCCCGTTTTCAGACAATAAAAAAAGACCACGAGTCATTTAAAACTCGCAGTCTCTTTTTGATAGTTTATAAGCAATTAAGAAGAACGCAAATTATAACAAGCGTTAATACAAGTATCGGTAACGCGATAATTATAAATTTAGTATCTTCTTTATCTTTCTTAACTCTAAGTTCTTCTTCGTATTCTCTTTTCTCTTTTTCAAATCTCATTCGCTCAGCATCCGATTCCTTGTTAATACGAGCGATTGTAACCTCATCACTTTCGGCGATTAGCTTCTTCGAACCACAATAAGGGCATGTAAGAACATTTCTTCCGGCTTCAATATTCATTTCTCCACCACAGTCCTCGCATGTGAGCTTTATTGTTTTCTTAGAAGTTGTATCATTTAAAATTGCACCACATTTCACACAAAATTTCTCACCGTCTTTAGCTTCATAGCCACATTTAGAACAATACATTTTTCGACACCCCCTAATTACTTGTAATCATAGCAGAGTTTCTATATAATGTCCATCATTCAAAAGCATCTTTATTTGCCTTATATGCAACATACGCATCCATCATAGCTGCAACAGCATCAATTTTCTGTTCGCGACGCTTCTTCAAAAGTTTACGGTTACCGTTTGTATCCTCCAATGTAATACAGTTTCCCATCGCAAAGGTCATCAATTCTTCATCGAAAAGAAGCATTCTCTCCTCTGACATTTTCTTTAATTCCCCAAGAGGAACCGTTTCCGTCTTTACACCCTGAGGTACCTTTATCGTACCAAAGGGACCATTCTCTCTTTCCCAGCGATCAATAAATTCTTTGGCATTATATGGGTCATATCCCACACAACGAACATCATAACCACATTCTTCGATATGATTGTCCAAGTCATCATAAACTTCCATCATATCAAGAACTGTGCCACTCAACACAACGAGACTTCCCTCGTTCATGAATTGATCATATTTGATTCTCATTGCAGTAGGAAGCTTCATAAGAGTCATCTCAGTAATGTAGTTACGAGTTTTAATGCCAAAACAGCCATTGGAAAGCGGGAACAAGAAAGTGAAAGAACAAAAGTCATCCCCCTGAGAAAGGTCACAACCAAGCGAACAAGCCATTTGCCAATAAGTTCTTGGTCTATGTGGAAGCGTTTCCTCGTATGTAAAGTAATAAGTATACCCCTCCATAGGAATCCCAAACCGCTTAGCTAAAATATCGTTCCGAGCTGCAGGAGCTTTTTCTGCCCTTTCGACATCAAGCTGATAAGTTTCGTAGCTAACGGTTTTTCCCAAATTAGGATTTGCTTTTACCCACATTTCAGGATAAGCGACTTCGTCCATAGAATCGAGTTTATAATACCAAATCGAAACATGAGGATTTGTATAGTCGCCTCTTAAGATGTCCATCAACTCCATTTTGATTGTATCACCTGCACCATTACGCACAGTACCTTCGGAGCTGATAGCAACGATAAGATAATCATCAACCTTAGATGCACCCTGTTCGATGGCACCAACAACATCTTCTCTAATATCTCCTGAAAGCCATTCATCGACAGTCGCGATCTTTGTTCTCAGCCCCTGTAGTTTACTGATACTCATAGGTCTGATTTCCAACAACGATCCTGTCAGGAAATTTTCAACCCCTTTTTTTGTAGGTGAAAGTTTCATACGGTTTGCTTTTGAACCTGTAGTGTTTTGCAGCGAGCCTTCTGTAAGAAATTTAAACAGCGGACCGCGTGCTCGAGTAATCGAAGTTCTTATTGGTGATAATACTTCTTCCGCCTGTTTCATTGTCGGAGCTGTTGTGATCTGATGGGTTGTTGAAGTATCAACATTTAAGAAATAACTCTGGAGACAAGAGGCATACATAGATTTTGCGGCACCTCGAGCCACAATTAAATACTGTTTGTTTACTAAACGGCGTTTAATTGTTTTGGTTACATAATGTCCGCCATGGCCGTCTGGATTGGGTTGATACACGCTTCTTTGTGTAAAGTAATACCATCCGAATATTTCTTCAGCCCAAAGTTTAAATGTATCAAGTAGCTGTAAGTCAGCACCATCGGTCAGAGTGAGTTCATTCTCGCAATATGCAACGAATCCCTCAACTGCATCATCATCATAATATACACCGGGATTTGCAATAAGATCATCTATCCTGCTCATCTCCATAGCAATTTCCCTGTTAACGGGTGTTTCCCCACGAATTACGGCGTCTCGGAACTGACCGTAATAAATGGGTACAGCAGTATTCGATAATGCCATAATTTGTGGCTCCTTTATTTATTTTTATCCTTTGGCTCAGGAAGTGCTAAAGGCGGATCAAGTAATTTTCGAACCGCTTCTTGCCCTTTGCGAACTGCTTCAGCAGTTTCTTCTGCAGATCTGTCTTTGTTTAAATCTCTGGCAGCTTTTTCTGCGGCTGTTTTGGCTGCATATAGATTTGCTTGCGCTGTTTCCATAGCCATTTTTCTCGTTTGCAGATTGATTTCTTTCATTTCATAATCCATCTGCTTGCTTCTTTTTTCCTGAGCGGATTCCTGTTTATCGTGATCGTTATATCGTTTCACCAAGTCCTTGTAATCCACAACCTTGCGTAATTGTTCTGGACTTAATTCGCTAATGTCGCGTTTAGCCAATTTACGAACACTTTCTTCTTTTTTTGTCAGAGAATTTGTAACCGCTTTATCTAAGGACGTGCGCACTCCTTTAGCCGCAGCATCAATCGCTGGCTCAAGAAGAATCTTCTTAGCAGCCTGATTTACAAATTGTCTGCCAGCACTTACCTTATGCTCCTGTTCCGGACTTCCAAAGTATTGTTTATACTCGTTTTCCAGTTTCGCACGACTGATGGCATCGCGAATTTCCTGGTCACTCATTTTTTTGACATCTTTTTTCTGAGTCGGTTCATTCGGCGCGCTGCCCTTTTTCTTAGATTTGCCAGACTTCTTGTTGTTGGAATTTTCTTTTATTTCCGTTCCATCCTCGGCATACCGCTTTCTTCCAGCAATTGATAATTTGCCATCTTTGAACTGAAAACGTCTGACGCCCCATCGCTGACCTTTAATACCGTGATGGGATAAATGATTTTGTTCCATTTTGAATTTACCTCCTCTCCTAAGATTTTGCAGATTCAGCAGCTACGTTAATCCGCCATTCGAATTCAGCAATATTTTGTTTGTAAGCTTCAATTACGGCTGCGCTTGACGGAGGATCGAAGATTAGCTTAACTTTCATATACATGTAAGTCTTCACTGCTTCAATTCTATTCTCCTCCGGAATGAAATCAGTCCAACATGCAGATTTGTCTTTGATGGAAAATCCTTCTGGAGGACCATAGCCTAACTGTGTTAGAATTGCAAACACAGTATTGATGTGAATGATAACATCCGTATCGAAGGCTTCATAAAATGCGTCAATGCCAAGGAGCTTCTTAATTGAGATTAGGATGCTTTCCTGTTCGCCCATTGTATTTCCTCCTTCATTTTCTCCATGGACAAGTATCGTTTTTGGATCGTTCGATTGGTGCTGTAACTAACAAACTTTCATCACCGTAATGAATCGCATTATGTGTGTTATGTGCAGTACAAATCAGATACTCTGGATTGAAAACGGAATCTCGCTCGTGGATAATGTCATCCAAGGTTATCGGATCCATGTGATGAACAATAATTCTTCCACGAATCTCATAATCTTCTATTCCAAGATCGCACCCGTTGTCGCGAATAATAACTTCTCTCCTAACTTTTCTCCATCGAGGAGATTTGTATAGTATCTGATTCAAATATCGATCGTTGCCAAAAGTTTCATCACAAACAGTACCGTCCAATCGCAAATATGCGAACCGTTCTTCGTACGTTGGGAGTTTTGTCAATTCTGTATATGTCCTAATAACCTCCATAGTCTTCATTGACATCACCACCATTACCGCTATATTTCCTGAACGCATTCATAGCATCAGAATATAATTCCTCTACTCTCTTTGCGGATTGCAGCGATTCTGTTTTTGCTGTAATCATTTCTTTTTGCTTTTCGAGTATTTCCTTTTCCAGTTTTTCTTTACTCGAACCTAGCTTCAGAAAATGAGTAATAACCTGAGATGAAGCAGTTCCTTCTCGCAACTGTTTCTCTGCAAGGTCTACGGCCAATGAAATCATTTGATTCTCTCTAGCCTCCGGCGTTAAAGCTGGTCTTAGAGCTCCTTTCGAATCCTTAGCTTTTACTTTGGCCACTGCTACTGCCTCCTCTCGTTCAGATTCTGTTTCTTTTTCGACAGAATCGACATAGAATAATATCACTTTTCTCATACTTTCCATAGAGCTTTTAGGAGCCTACAAGTAAGCCAGCCATCCCATTCATCACCGAAAGGAGAAAAAAGTGTAGGATGTAACTCGTAAGCTCATAAAGGCTCTATGGAAACAAAGTAATATCTCCAGAAAATATCCTCCGGGGAATTTTTGAAGACCGCCGCGATGCCATAGGGGGTGTCATTTTGGAGACCCCTCCCCCATGGTTTCATCATTATCTATACCGATTTATCGAAGTTTCTTGTGTTTTAAATCGTTCTTAAACGAATTTAGGACACTTTATCCATTTCTGGATGCGTTTTTGATTCGTTATTGACGACTTTTCGATAAATTCCGCTGAAATCGTACTTTAAGATTTCGTCGATTGCTCTTTCAATCTCGATTTCGTTCTCTTCATCAGTAAACTGATCCGAAGTTCGTGCGATTCTAGCCAGATAGGAGCTACAATTGTAACCCATTGTCATATCATACAAATACCAAGAGTCAAAGTTCTCAAAAGGATTGTATGGATTGTCAAACGTTGTTAATGCACATCTTCTACTCACGATACAATCACTCCTTTCCTCTTAAATATTTGCTAACAGTAGAAGAAGAAACGCCAAGCATTTCAGCAATCTGAGAAGTTGTATAACCAGAATTTTGATAAGCTTTCATTCTAGCTACTTTAGCTTGACTCATCGTTGTCGTTGTTCTTGGCGTTGCTCTTTGTCTAAGTTCGTCTGAATCAACATGATTTATAATTTGACTCAGTTTGTTTTCAGAAATTGCACCGGCTTGGATAGCTTCCCATTCTCTATCATCCAGCTTGATAGGTGTGCGTTTCGCATCAACCGCAGCTCTGGCTTTACTTAGAGCTTGCTGACTCGCTTTTTTAAGCTCTCCTTTACTTATCTCGGGGTTGTCTTGTTTCTTGGCCCGTACTTCTGCATTGGCTATAACCTGGGCTATACGCTCTCTAGGAGCATTCTTGAGTGCCAGGTTCAGCTTTGACTCTAGGGATTGAGTCTCTGCTAAGTATTTGGCCTTAGCAGCAGAGGAATACTGTATTCTACCCGTAGATACCATCTCTTTACGAGCTTTATTAGCAAGCGCCTTTACTCTGTTGGCATAGTCCGCATAGAGCTCCTCCTGTGCGGTACCAGAGGACAGTTCATGTGCATCCTTAACCTCTGCCATCTTTGTACTTTTCTGTGTACGAACTTTTGTCTTTCCTGTTTTGGGGTCAACATATTCTTCATACACTTCTTTCCAAGACTGCTCCCCCGTCTTCTTATCTATGATAGGGGACCCCTTCCTCTTAAGTACCTGCGTTTCAGAGGAAGAACGGGAGATCAGAGTAGCAGCACCTTCGTGGTATCTACCATCTTTGTCATAGCTGCCTTGCCATTTCTTTTTGAGTGCAGCAATGTCATTGTCGATCTCACTCTGCTTATAATCAAGCTTGTGTTTCTCTGCATCGATAACAACCATAGAGTGCCGAACAGCCTTTGCAATCTCTTCCTGGTTGGCACCTTTCAAAGTCATATCTGTAATCAGATTAGAAACCTTACCCATTTCAGTCTGAGTATTCTTCATCACTTTGAATGTGCCCTCCGGTTTTCCACCGTATTTCAGCTTAGGATCAAATCCTTCCAACCCCTTAAGCGGAGGCTCGGCCGCAATCTTAACATTCTTACCAGTAGGGATAACCATTACAGTATCGCCGTCAAAGTCTGCACCAGAAAGCTGAGCAGCGACTTTACCATTGATACCAACGGCATCGATTGGATTCTTACCGATGACTTTAACTGCGTCCTTCTGTCGATTGTTCACGGTTAAGATTGGAATCTCGAATCTACCACCATGAGGATACCGAACTAAAGCAACCTGTTCACCATCTTTATAGTTAGGTGCATATACTTCGGTATCTTTCATAGATGGAATAGGAAGAATAACCTGATACTTCTGACGTGGCAGAGCTGCTGCTTTAAGATGTACAGCTGCTGCATCGCAGTCATCAGCAAAAGATTTTAACATGGCCTTCTTTACAGTAGGATTAGTAAGCGCACAGATCTCATCGAATTCAGCTTGCTTATCAGCAGCAGACATGTTTAACTGCTTCTTGATGAGGGGGAGTGGCTGCTTCGATAAGAACTGAGAAGACAGATGGTCTGACCAAGACCCCCAGTCCCCTTCTTCTGCGCGCTTATTGATAAGAGAGAGTTTCTCCTTACCATCTTTGTCAATGTAATAACTCTGTCCACCATGTTCTTTAATAAGAGAACCGAATGGATTTTCAGGATCGTTTTTAATCAGTTTAAGAACTGTATTGTTTTTATCACCAAGCATTGGTGTACCTTTAGATTTGTTTGTGTTGAAGATGACATCAACACCTTTAGGAAGATCATCGTTATAGATAGCCATACCTTTCATGTAATGGGTACCATCAACAAGAATTCGAACCTGTGCGTAATTGGAGTTGCCAAGGTCTAAATCTTTTACCCCTCTTCTCAATTCGATGACACCATCTTTATCAACGCCGCCTTCTTCTGCATAGCGAACCTTCATTCTTTTAGAATCCATGCTTGCAGGATAAACAAAAGCGGGTTTGAAAGTATCTCCGCTATCGTATGAAATATAGTCCTGAAGAGAATGAACATTTTCAAAATCATAAATGTCCTTATGCTCTGTACCAGGAGGACACAATACTTTGATGTTGGTTTGCTTGCCGGGGTTTGTTACCTGAGGCACGCCCCCACCGTACACTTCGTATCCTTCTCTTTCAAGCATATACAAGGCTTGATTTAGCTTCTCTTTAGAAATACCGAGTTCTTTTTCAACTCCGGCACCGACATCTATCATTCCTTTCGAGTCAACAGTCTCTTTTAAGAAGTCAGCAGTAGCTTTACTAACATTCATTCGTGCTTCTGACTCGGCATTCAACAAAGACCTGACAGAGGAATCGTTATTAAATCCCATAATCTGTGCGATCTCATCCAAAGTCTTACCATCCTCACGTAACGATTTTGCTCTCTCTACCTGAATAGATCGTCTCTCATCTTTAGCCAGAGATTTCTGAACACGCAATTGGGTCGTAGTCAACCCGATAGCTTTAGCGATATCAGCTTCACTAAGTCCCTCTTTTTTCAATGCCTCTACTCGAGCCAGAAAGTCTCCGCTATGCTGATAGGGTTCTTTGCCAGATCCCCAAGGATAACGCCCAGAACGTCTAGGCATTCCATAGTGCTCTAAGAATTCATCCATAAAGAAATTCACGGCTTACACCCCTCTTTCTCTAAAGTCAGTAATCAATTTCGACTTAAAGATAATCTGGTCTACAACAGGAGCAATATCCTCGACTGTTGGTTTGAGATAAATAATATCATTGTTCTGATAAATTCTCAGTTCAGTGTCCATTTCATCAAGTCTGAGACCTAACCGATCTTTATACTCCAAATAAAAAAGACCAGCATAAATTAACAGCTGATCCATACTTGCAGGAGTCGTTCCAGATTTGTAATCGTGGATTCTGAGAAATTTGTCTCTCTCTTTATAATCGATCGCGTCCGCTGTGCCGAAGCAAACTTGTGAATACTTCAAAGTCACTTCCGGCTTTAATCTAAAACCGATGGCATCATTCACATAATTTGCAAGGTTCTCGAAAATATAATCGATATCATAAGCATAAGAAGGTACACCCGCTTTTTCTAACTCAAAACGGATAATCTTCTTATCGTTTTTTGCAAGTTTCATATTATACTGAATCAGATTGGCAGCGATTTCATGCAGAGTTGTCCCCAATACTTGTGCGTACTGGCCTCTAAAACTACTAATGAGTTTCGCATCATCATAGTTCAACCAATGATACTTGCTAGCACCAAGAAATGCATGCAGTCCTTTAAGGTCCGAGTGTTCGTTGAAGATCATTTAGAATTTCCTCCTCATTCTCTGGAGAGATGAATCTCGCAAAAGACATCTCATCCATTTTTTGTACATAGTATTCTTGGTTCGGCTGTCGTTTTGCTTTTGTTGATTTTTTACATTCAAGGGCGGCCCACTTGTTTCTATACAAAATCAGTAAGTCCGGAATACCCTGAATATATCCAGAATCATTTTTCATTACGATACAACCACAAAACATCTTTTTAATCTTTTTGATTAGCTTCGCTTGAAATTTGTTTTCTAACAACGTGCGACCTCCTTTCATTTTTCTATCAAAAAGCAAAAGAGAGAGCAAACGTAAGCATTCTAAAAATGCCTATTTTACCTCTCTCTTCATAAAAGGGCATGTAATTTTCGCGCAAAAAAATAAAAGCCAAAACATAAGCCTGAACCAAAATTAAAAAAGCCCACACAAAAACTTTTATGTCTAAGTGCGGACTCTAATAATTATCAATCGTAGAATTCATCAAAGTCATTATCCGACTCTATGTTATTCATAAACTCTTCGTTCTCTCTATCAAGTTGTGTGTATGCTGTACGTTCTCGCATTCGAGCTCCACAGCAAGGGCAAACCCATTGCCCTTCTAAATCGCCTGGACCAGATTTGAAATCCATGAAAATATCACAAGGTTTGCAGACAACAAATATTTTATCACCATTACCTTTACCAATTGAAATTTTTCTCATATCTTCTTTTGAAATTGGAATGGACTTGCTTATGCGTTTGTTGTAGTAAAACAGGAACCCGTAATTCGAATAGTCGTAAATTTCTTCGTATTCTTTTCTTCTCGTATTCATGTCGATACCTCCTTGTGTAAATGAGTTTATCACATTGACATATCTAAGGCAAGCGAACACCGATAGAACTTGAAAAGCCACAAACTTGATCGCTTTAACGCAAAGTTCATAAATATCTCCTATTTTCCTAAAAAATTTGTGAAAAATTCATCTTCTGGTCAATTGGCCACTTTTTTTCTTATAATATATATAAATAATAAAAATTTTTATCACATTAGTTTATAAAAAAAAGTGGGTTTCTGGCCACGAAGAAAAAATTTTTTTCAAAAAATCGATTTTTTACCAAAAAACGGCCTTTTTAGGGGGTTTTTAGCCCCCTTTTTTCGATTTTTGCATTTTTGGCCGTGGCCACTTTTATTTTCAAAAGTGGGCAAATGACCACTTTTTCTGGCCACAAAACACTTTTTCGACCATCTAACAAACCAAAAATGACCTAAAAAGTGGGCATAAAGTGGTCAAAAGCCCAGTTTTATTTTCAAAAGTGGCCGCAAAATACAATCGATTTTCGCCAATAATTTAAGCATTTTCTCTCTGATTTTCCTCTAATTCACTTCTCCATTCAGAAATATCAATGCCATAATCTTTCAAAGCTTGAGTACAGACCCACTCTATTTCGGAAGTACCACAATCATATTGCTGCATAACCTCCTTTAGCATCGGCTGAAATCCGAAGTAAAAATCTTTCAGTCTTTTCGGTCCAAAACCAGCAAGTTTGTGTAACGCCAGAGCATCATTGCGTCAATCTCATTTTCGTGCATACGATCATACTCGATCATCTGACTACGCAATTCCTTCTCCATAGCCTCTTTCTCTGCCTTGGAAAACTCAATGCCATAATCTTACCAAGCGCTTTCTTAAATACAGGCATCAAATATCCTCTCCAATCGATTCAATACAATTCACATCTACTGTGGCAGTTACTACATTCATTTTACGGAGCATCGTTTGAAGCTCGTCTATTAAATACTTTTGCTTACTGCTAAGACCTCTGTAAACCAAACGCTCAAGATAGTTAGTCACCGTAATGGGCTTAGGAATATCAAGACCGAGTCGCTTAGCAAGACCTACTGTGTGATTCACCCTCCGGTATGATGCTACAACAATAATGGCTCCTGTTTTTGCGGATTCTTTGATAAGTGCTGTGGTTTTACCAACCCCTCGTTCAGCTGAGTAAATCTTCATTTAGACCATCAATCCTTTCCATTCTACGAATCTCTTAATTCTTCTTCCCATCTTAATAAATAATAATGTGAAAGTTCAGCCAAGAAATATAAACCTTAGCAAAATCCTTATAATGCTTGTGTGGCGGCTGTACTAAAATCGCAGGCAGCAAATATAAAAATACCCTGCCTTCTTTTTGCCATAAGATATCTACATGCTTGCCGAACGCAATACGAAAATCTTTCGCTTCTTTCATCAAATATCTATCCTTATATTTCGGAATTAAATAAGGACAGTTAAGGCAATCTAAACGAACCTCAAACCTCTTATCACTAGTACAACAATCCCAACAAGAATCATAACTGTTTTGTTTCATAAGACATTTCCGATATTTATTTTTCTTTCGATTTTCTTTCCAAAGTCTGTATTTATCGCGAATCAACAAAACTATCATTCCTTTCTATTTCTGCTTTTCTCCGGATCGAAGCCATAAGGATATCTCTTTCTCAGTTTCTCGATATTCATTTCCATAATATCATCGAGAGAATATCCAAGAGCCACAGCAGCTTCAGTCAGATACCACAGAGCATCACCGAGCTCAAAAGCAGTTTTTTCTTTATCCAAATCATGCTTTTGGAATACATGCTTTTTATAAATATCAAGGGCCTCGCCAGCCTCAGAATTAAGACCAATAAGACCCTCCAGCAAACGCTCCTTTGCATTCAACTTTGTATCCGCAGTTCTCATAGCAGATTTTTGATAATCTGCTGGTGTGTAATGTTTTTTAAGGTATTTACAACCCTCCACATCTACACAAGGCTTTCCATCGATTGTACATTCGTCATAATCACAATCAAAAGGAGTCGCTTTACCAATAGAGAATTTACATTCGCCTGGACATCTAGGTAATACGTCAACATAAAAGTGTTGAAAATCATTTTTTACGGTTGTTTCATTCTCTTCAACCAAAAATCCGCAATCAGCAGTACATTCACATTTTCGGTTTTTGTTTAATTTACACCCCGTATAAATTCCATTTCTGTTACGAAATGTTCCAATAAAAAAACATTTCATTGGTATTTCAGGCATTTTATCAACTCTGATTCTCACGTTTTATTCCTCCTCATTAAAAATCTCAAAATATAATTGTTGCCTTTTTTCATAACCTGTGATAAAACATAAACAAAAGGAGAACAACCCTATAATAGACAGGAGGTGTATCAAATGCGAAATAAAATCTTACCAATCGTCAAGAAATTATTTATTTTCATTTACAGAATTTTCAAAGATGGTATTGCTGAACTCTCCATCAAAAACGGCAATATCAACTTTAATTTCAATATGAAAGCATTTGCAACCGCATTAAACTGATACTTTTAAAAGTGGAGAGAAAAAGCCATAATCTCCACTTTCTTTTTTCCTCCCATCCATTATAGGATTGTTCTCTATATGTTTTATTTTCTATAAATTATTAAATTTTTATTTCTTCTCTACGTTAGCTGCTTCAGCTTCTTCTCTGGCGTTTGCTTTACGTTTGCGCTGCACATACTCAGCCGGGTCGATTTCACGCCACCCTTCTTCGCAATCCGCAAAATAACGGTTGACCGTTTTTCGCTCTCCGGCATTGTCACGAATATACAAAATCCCGATTGTATCAAAATCTCCATTCTTTCTGTCTGTCAGAAATTCCTCGCAAACCACAGTATATGTATGGGGAACATAAGGCATTGTAATAGGGAAATACTCACTTGCAATTCTCGTTACATGACCGTTACTCCAGCAAGCAGAGCTGTTCAATGTCACGCAGCGGAAACGATTGACATCGATATATTTAATGTGCCCATCCGCATACACATCCTTGAATAAGGAACTCATCCTCCTGCACTGATATGTGGTGTAATTCGCTCCAGAAAGGTATGTACCACGCTCCTCCCAAACATCATCCACATCATCAATCGGCGTCAGGGCTTGTCCCTTTACCAATTTGTTGAGAATATCAAGTGTAATACCAATGCTCATCCCGCTATGTCCATCCTCCGCCAAGGATCTGAACGCCTTTAGCGCACTTTCGTAGCAGGCCACGCCATAATCCCATTCATTTTCCGAAGTATTACCTCGTTCTCTTTTGCAAGCAATTCTGATTTCCTCCTCCGCCCAAAGTTCCATATTGGATTTTTCTCTTTTTGCATCGTTCATTTTTCGTTTCTCCTTTCTTAAAATACGAATAGTCGCTTATCCTCCAATTTGAAGCCCGAGATGATAATATAATTGCTTATATAGTTCCTTCTCAATCTCGTCCTTATAAACTTTCACAACATTTCCATCAATTACGGTATTCGCGGTCTCGCGAAGAACAGGTGCTGCCATTTCAGATGCAGATGTCGCTTTGACCTCAGCAATAAGAGGCTCCGGAAAATATCCCAAAGCCTCCATTTTCTTATGGTCGCAAGTTTTTGCAAAACGACAGTTACGACAGCTCTTTGCCAGGATTGTCAACTCCATCCTCTATCACTTCCTTCCAATATCCATCCTCATTCACAAAATTCGCAGCGTACTTAATATCTGTCGTATGCTGACATAACGGCCAGGTACAATACTCACAACAAATTCAATTACATGTGTAAAGAATATCAAGTCGATTGCTCATTCAATCCCCACCACTTTCTGTATAATAACCTCACTATAAGGCAGAGTTTCAATCCAATCGCAAACCACATGCCACTCATCCAACTTATGATTTCTGCGATCATGATAAATATGATGCAGCACCTCATAATTCATACAAATAGTACGCTTCTGATTGTAAGAACTCGGCAGGAGTTGAATCATCTGCCACCAATCCTGTTTATCCTTGGTTTCAAGGTAGCTTTCGCGATATGCGTTTAGCATCTCGATCGTGCATCTAAGAATATCAAGAGGTGTCATCCATACCTTATGTGGCGAAGTGATATCTTCATCAACGGTTGCACTCTCAATCCAGTCACGGTGATGGGGTTCACAATTCAGGTGCTCATAACTGAAATCATCCAGTGTAAATTCCTTATCTGCAATCTTGTGCATCGTGCTGCAGCTGTTCGCGACCGTACCCACCTTGTAGGTGTCGAACTCTTTCCACCAGTACAGCGGTGCAGTAATATCAACATACACCGTAATCATACGTCTGTACTTTGCGTGGACAGGACCGCCTTTAGCCAGGTTCATCATCAAGTTGTGGTCGTTAGGGCCGATTTTGTATTTCGTAAAAGCTTCGGGACAAGATCCAGTATGTCCATCTTCGCAAACACAGCAGTGATGGAGGTCGCTTGTTTCGCAACCAAAACCGCTATCACTTCTCTCCCAGGAATTCTTAGGGTTTCTCATCCCTCGAATGGCTGCTCCCCATCCAGCAATTTGTACGTTTTCAATTTTCAACATTTTTAAGACCCCTTTCAATATGTCTGTGTATCTCTTTACACTTTTCGCTGTTAATACATCTAACAACAGTTCTTCCTGCTACTCTTTCTTCTCCAGCATAAAAAATATCCATGTCCGAAACCGCTTCGAAATAAGTACAACTGTGACAATATTCCTCAACTTTAAGCTCAATCATAGGTATCACCTCATTCCAACCAATCATTCTTGAGATAGAACCATCCATAAATTATAAAACATGATAAAATAACCCATCCTGTCCAAAAAAGAGGTAAAACGGCATTCCTCTGAAATTCATTGTTTGTCTCTTCTATGGTCATATTTTTATAGAAGACATTATTGTCCGCAATCGTTCCATTTTTTAGTTCCGTAAAGATAGTACCGATACATTTTGCAGGAACACCGTAGTATACATAACGAATTCTGCTAGATTTCTTAATCGTTTTAATCTTATCCGAACTAGGAATATCGATTTTTTTGATGCTAAATGTGTTACCGCAGAAGTTTACTTTTTTTGATTTTTTGGATTCATGGTCAACATAATCCCAAGTCCAATAATATTCCGTTCTAGTATGATAGGTTTCTCCAGATTTGTATCTAACAACTCTGCAGTGTCTTGTGTATCTTTCTTTTTCTTTTTTTATATACATATACTCTCCACCGATTTCTGTATATGTAACTGGATCCACTGCCTCGAGATTTCCATACACGAAAGCATTACCGACGTTTGTTCTCATACCATATTCGAACATTTCCGAATCGTCGATTTTTACTGCTTTATTATATTTTTCATTTTGGTCCATTTGATGCTCGTTAATAACTGTAGAAATGAAAAAACCAATAATAAGAAGGACAGCACCAATTATGATACTGCCCAAGATTTCTCTTTTCGTAATTTCAAAATTATTCATTTTTCCACACACCCATCTTTATCATTCATCAAACAAATTCTGTGGTGCATCTGTAGGGGTGTCATAAACCAGATATGTATAATTCTGTTTTTTATAACCTAAAATATCCAGGAAGATTCTTGCAGGGAATTTGCGTACATATCTGTTATATTCTTTAATCTGTTTATTATAATTGCTTCTATGCTCAGCAATAAGATTTTCTGTCATCGACAATTCATTCATCAACTCTTTATAATTTTCATTAGATTTCAGTTCTGGATATGCTTCGGACACTGCTGTAATTGCCGTAGTAACATTCTCAATATTGCCAATATCTCCTCTTGCATCTACAATTGCTTTCAAGGTTTCAGCTTCGTGTTTGTCGTACTGCTTTACACAATCAACTATATTATAAATCAGATCAATCCTTCTTTTTTCCTGCACTTTGATATCAGAATTTGCTGTATTCACCTGTTCTTCCAAAGCAATCGCCGTATTTTGCGAACTCTGAATGATAATTACACTCAGAATACCCACAGATGCAATAATTGCTACAATAAGTAATACTATTTTCCATTTATTTTTCATAACTTCATTTCTCCTTTCAAATCACATAAATGCTGTTCGAAACATATTCATCATTGTTGTTCTTAGCGAATTCTCTACACTTGCGTTTCACATAGTTTCCATCTAAATCGCTATATAAAACAAAAGTAGGTGAGGAAAAGAATTTCTCACAGTCTTCAACCATTTTGAACTGTTTATACTTCTTGATGTATAAACAATCAGATCGGACATACCCTTTTTTATAAATGTCAATCAGACTATTCACGTAGTCCAAGATGCTCTGCTGCACTATGGCGCTCATCAATAATCTGTAGCAGTAATCAGATTTAGTCATGTTTCATCGTCCTCATGTATTGTCTGTACTCGGCAGGTTCAATTTTTAGTAAGCCATCCAATGTTCACATCATTTACCACGCCTCCCCATTTTTTTATTCCATTTTTTATACAGCTTACAAGGCAGTTCAACAAGTACCTTTTCCCCAACAATATAAAGCACAAACACCGGCCAGCCATATGTAACGATAATCATATCGATATGATCACCTGTGATCCTCTTCCAACTGAGGGTAAGAGCCGTAATCACACCAATTAAAATATAAGCGAGTATCCATACAACAGTAATCATTTCTCATTTCTCCTTTCAATCGCTAATACTTGCTAGCATCAAAAATACAACCAGTACAAAGATATATTTACTCATTAGATATTCCTTTCTTAATATTCAGTTTTTTAATAACACATACAGAACTCATTTTGTAATTTCCACCACTGTACTTCGGATTACGTTCGACATACTGTTTTGCCACAAATACAGCATCTTCTTTGTCCGTCGCACTAACCTCAAATTCTTCAATACCGCGGAAATAGTGTTCTATCTGCATTAAATATCGGTTCAATACACTTACCCCATTTCATTCATAACTTTTATCTCATTAAGACGCATATTAGAAACTCCGCTAATAACGTCTTTTATCTGAGCGTTGGTTATCATTCTCCAGCACATCTCACAAGGATGTGGAATGTTAATTGGTTCACCATTCTCAAACCCAGCCAAAAATAAAGTCGCACCAATCATATCAGAAGGATTAGCGTTAATAATCGCATTTGCTTCTGCATGAACAGCACGACATTTTTCATACTGCTGACCGTGAGGAATATCATGTGCTTCACGCCAACATATCCTCTCGTCACAGCAGTTAGGTTCACCTCTGGCAGCTCCGTTATAACCAGTAGAGATAATCCGGTCGTCTTTGACGATAACCGCCCCATATTGTCTTCTAAGACATGTGCTGCGCTTAGCCACAGCTTCGGCGATACCAATGTAATATTGATTTTTATCTGGTCTCATTTTCTGTCTCCTCTCGTTTATTTAGCTGCTATTGCTTTAAGAAACTCCTCGAATTTTTCCGCATCCGACATAAGCTTACTAAGAGTTTCATAGAAATCGTAGGGATCTACGAATTCGTTGAGACGCTTTGCGATAAGAATAAATTCTCCATTGTAAAATATGTGCGCTGTATGCAAAAACATTTTTTTCATGTACAGCCACACCATTAAAGCGTCTCGTTCTTCAAAGGCATCCTTTAAACGCTCTCCAAAATCCTGTCCGAGTATAGATATAGTCTCGATGTCGATGAAGAAATATATAGGAGTTGCTTGAAACCCATTCAGAGTTTTTTTAACGAAATTTTTCTTATACATCTTCGTTCTCCTCTCGTTCAATGTTATATAACTCTTCCAAAGTAATTGCATCAGAGATGTCAATAGGCTGAATAAAGGTGCATTCCTGAGTCATAGCCACTTCAGCCATAGAAATCTTACGTTTTTTCATATAGCCTCCTTGGATTTGGACAAAACATCAACCATCAGAACAGAGTTCTCAATTACTTCCAGCAATCCATTCTCTTTTTCTTCATCAGAAGTATGACCGTGAATGGTGTAATTGTAAAAATCACTGTGAGAAAGTCCATTTTTGGTTACACGAACCAATACGGCATTAGATTTTTCAATTTGTTCCACTGAAATCTCATATCCGTCATGAACAAGTTCTTCTATTCGCTGTATAAAGCTCTTTTTTATAGTGATTTGGACGTTTTTTGCTCTGTGATTGTAGCTCATATCATCGACGTAAACATCTGCATAAATTTTTCTTGCATCGACACCATACTTTTCAACTATTTCAGGCAGATTTTTATTAACAGCATCGAAAACAATGCCATATTTTTTGCAATAATACAACGCATTCACCAGTTCCATGCCGCTACGACACGTCCAAAGGATAATTCTCGAGCCAGCAGCCTGCTCTTTTTTCACATAATCGATGACTTCCATGATCGGTTCGCCAATATCAGGCCATTTATTCTCGAATAATGTGCCATCGAAGTCGACTGCGATAATTTTAGGATCCATATTTTTCTCCTTTCCGCCCAAAATATCAATCTTGTGCATCGAAATCGTCATACGGAATCTGCTCAACATCCCCGCCAGGGAGTGTCACAGACATCATCAATATGTCTTTTTCTTCATCGTAATACAAATCATCGAGTTGATTGTTCCAATCGTCAAACTGGTCAGAAATATCATATTTCATAGCTCTTCTCATACGAATGAGCTGGCTGTGGATGATTTTTCTCCACTTTCTACCTGCTAATGTTCTCGTTTGAGACAGAACATTGTACAACCCATACTCTGTCAAGAAAACGACTGCAGCTTTCTCGCCATCAAGCATCGTAAATTTGATGATATACTCATCTTTCTCACACAAACCCTCGATTTCCAGAATATCATTGTATCCAAACATCTCTGCAACCTCATACGCAATGAATAGAGGCTCATCCATGGATGAATACACGTCCAAAATCTTCTCATCAAATTTGATTTCCCCTACTTTTTCAATCATAATAAAATCTCCTTTCTGCTCTCTTTATGAATAATACATATCAAGCACGGCTTCTGCTTGTTTTACCTTGTCGATCTGTCTGCACAAAGCATAATTAGAACAGTTGTGGCTGCACTCTCTAGCCACATGAATATCATTGAACCTTTCGCAAACGAACATAATCTCGTTTGTTCCGGATTCAAATCTTTTTATATATGCTGCGCCTTTACATTCTTCGAAAAAAGATTTAAGTGGATGATTTCCAACGAGATAGCACAGTTTGTCTTCCTCGTGAAAATATTTCTTAACTGTCTTTAAATCCATAAATATCATTCCTTCTCTTTAAAGTTAATCGGACGATCTGTAGCGTAATTCGTTGGAGCATCCACACATTCGTCGCAAGGTTCTTTATGCTCATCGTCTTTGTCCCAATGCTTGCATCTATTACAGTACAGGTCGTATCTTACTTCTTTCTGCCCCTCTATTTTTCTCACTCCTTTATTGTAAAAAGAAAAGAGCCTGAGTAATTAAACTCAGACCCCTTTTTTTTCAGGTTAATAACTGTCAACAATACGTTTAATCAGTTTGAGATTTGCCTTGAAATCTTCATGAGTTTCGGATTCTTTTAATCCCTCAAACGCGAACTGTAATAATACAAGTGTTTTTGCATTATTATCATCCGCTTTCTTTTCTTCAACTTCAACCAACGTTTCTTCCATTTTGGGTTTCTCCTCCTCCACATTGATAGTTTCTTCTGATTCTTCGATATTCGTTGAATTCGATTCGTGAACTTTTACGAATGCAAATCCCTGAATTTCTTCAAAAACCCTCGTTAACTTATCGAACGTTTCATCTGTGATAAATTCCCAACGTGTTTCGTCACGTTCAAGCCTGCCGATAGTAGCAGATGATAAACCGGCTTTTTCAGCCAGTTCGCTTTGAGATAACTTCATTTTTCTCCGATTCCATTTAAGTCTTTCGCAATTTCCCATTTAAAATCACCTTTCCTTTCATAAAGGAACGTGTAATTCCCGCGCAAATTAAACGGTACTTGCTTTTCTCGCAGTAGCCATAATTCTGGAAATTTCACAAGATGATTTTGCCTTTCTGATTTTACGAACTACCTCATCGCCGTATCTCAGATCTTTTGCAGCCTTAATAGCTTCTGCTTTATAATGAACACCTCGATTACTTTTTGATTCTTTATCTCTCAATGAGATCACCTCTTTTCAAAATTTTTACCCACAAATTTTGTTTCGTTGAATTTTTTCTTTTCTTTCAAAGCTCTGGCAATAGCCAAATCAATTCCAGATTTAGATTTTAAATGGTAATAATACAAATCCGTAAATGGAGTATTCAATCTGTCAATCCGTCCAGCTGCCTGCTGCATGACTTTATAAGAGTAATTCTCAGAAAAAAATACAATCGTATCTGTTTTGATACAGTTCCATCCTTCAGCGCCAGCGTTGTACTGTACAAGATAAACCCAACTATCGCTATCTGGTATTTCCTGATGTTTGTGTCCGTTCCATTCAGCTACGTCGACCGGAGTTTCTTCAAACAGAGTTTTCAAAATATCCAATTCATAGTCGAAATTATAGAAGATAATCATCTTCGGATGCTTCTCGAATAACTCCATGAGTGCGGTCTGTCGAGAAATATCACTGTTTACTATCTTTCTCCAGACATAACAAAGACCGCCAGCATTTAGAATAGGTTCGTTTTTATATGGATCCCATCTATCTCTGCCAGCAACCTTATAGGTCAAAATATCATAATCAACAAATACATCCTCGTGTTTTGCTATAGTTTTTCGCTTGAAATCCATATCTACAAGAATTTTGTTACGAAGTCTGATAAGTCGTCCTGTGTTATAATAGCCATCGATTTTAGGGAAGTTCGTAACAACTCGACTATAGATAACGTGGTTACTCGTGAAATCGGTCTTATTTTTAAAGAATCCATTGGCAATAAATACGGGGACATAATCCATCCAAGTATCTCCAGGGGTAGCTGATAGCAAAATCCAGTTATTAGCCTTAGCGATTTTCAGAAACGCTTTCACCCAAGCTCCCGATCCGACGACACGCTGTTCATCAAATATAAAGAAAGCATTTTTTACTTCCTTATACTTGGCGATATTGTTCCACGAATCTACCACTACTTTGTTTTCATACAAGTTTATTTCTGGATTTGTAGAGAGCAGGAAAGGCGTTAATTCGCCTTCCCACTCTTTTGTGTCCCGTTTGCGAGCAGTTGTGATTATGTATAAATCCTGAGGAGGATCATTCATCGGAACATATTCTGAAGAATATAAATCTCCATCCTGCTCTTTATAGTAGTAACCAATGGATGTACGAGACTTCCCACTACCTACACCACCACAGAGAATCTTGCCATTTTCCAAATTCTCAATAGCATCGAGTTGATAACTGCGCAGATTAAGCCACGACAAAATATCACCTCTTTAATATTCATGAGGAAACAGAATAGTCGTTACGCTTCTGTCCCACTCTGTAATAATCCAGATGGTTGTATCATCGTTATACTTATACACAGCAAGAATACGTTTACCTTCAACAACTGAAATATCATTCTGTTCTCTGTCTTCTTCGCAGGTATCGCCCCAGTCACCTTCAATATAGCGACCAAGACTGCGATTTACGAAAGTTGCAAATGTTCTATCATCCCTGTATTTATCGCGTACAGCGATTGTCATTACAACCTTACCAAGTTCGAATTTGCTCATACTGCTCTCTCCTTTCATTGTATGTCACGTAATTTTTACCAGGGTTCTTCTTCAGGTGCTTCCTGTTCAGCGTATTTAGCAGCAAATCTGCTTTCTGCAATTGTTACATATAGTTCTTTCACATATGCAGAATATGCAGGAGCTCCGCCTCTCTTGCTGCCGTAATCATAAGGATTGATTTCCAGGTCGACATAGATAATGTCGGCAGTATCGAGTCTACCAACAGTATCCTCGTCAAGGTGAATCATGTTTTTGCCTTTCTTCAGAACTACAACCGGAGGCTGAGCAGAATCGTAATTCAGCTTAACCTGCACATAATATCTGGAGTCTTCTGTTTCATCATAAGGCTGCTTGATCTTAATGTTCCAGCCGTCGTTGATCAGTTTCTGTGCCGTTTCTTCATCATCGATGAAAACACAGAAGTTGCGATTGCCTTTTTCGTTATACTGCTGTTCTCTGCCAGAGAAATTTTTCCAGAAGATTTCAGCATCTTCAATACACAGTGTTGGAATTCTTTTATAAGCCATAATTATGCTCCTTTCAAAATATCAATTAAAATGGTAACTCTGTTTCATAAATAGGTGCTCCGTTTTCGTCGTATTCGACACCCATATATGGATCGTCTGATACGAACCATTCGAAATCACCAAGATTAGAAATAGCATCAATAGCGCCAATTACGAGATTATCGTAATAAGACCTATCAATGTCGTTTTCTTTATTTAATGTCTGAACCATCTCTGCTTCAAGCCAACGATAGCCGTCAGCGCCTGTCGCAGATGCGTAAGTGGAAATATCATTGTGAGGATCAACGCCTGATTCCCGAACAAGAATCCCGCCTCCACAACCGGGCTTAATCGGACAGAATGAGCCAACTCGTCCTACGAAGTGGTAATCATGTCCTTTAGCAATTAACTCATCAAGTTCTTTGATTCTAGCAATCGTTTTATGTAATGCCGAATCAAAACCTGTAGTCATGTTATTGAGCTTGCTCTTTGGATTGCGGATTTCCTTGCTCAGTTTTGCTCGCTCATTCTCGAGCATCGCGACATCTGGAAGATTTTCATTTGTGTCCAAGTACAGAGAACTTGTCACAGATTTTGTCTCACACATATCAGAGAAGCAAATATCTTCCTTACTGAACAACGTTTTGAATACGTATGGAACAGCAAACTGAGCACCAGTAGCAGTCCACTCGCCGCCATGTTTTGCGTTATCGCCAGGAACATAGCCATACAGCTCCTGACACTGTTCTGCCGTAGCGTATTTTGCGATATACACTGCATTATTAACCAGACACATACGCTCGTAGGTAGCTTCATGCTCGAACACATAGCCATATCTTTTACCAAAATCCATTACAAACTGAATAATTTCGGGTGTTGCATCCGGAATTTTGATGGAGTCCGTTTTGATGTGGGCGACACGGAAGCCTTTCTTCTTAACAGCTTCTTCCAGTTCAATCATGAAGAGTGCCCCACGCTTGGCTACAATATTATCCTTGTTTCTCTTATCTCTAAACGGATTATCAAATTTGGCTGCTGTCAACCCATACACCGCGTTGATTGCTGTCTTCAATGCGTTTGCAAGGTCTTTAGAAGTCATTTCACCATTCAGGACCTTCTGAATGTACGGTCTTAATTTGCCATCCAGCATGTTATTTACTTCTTCCCATGCTTCATGTTTGATGGCTACACGACCGTCTACAATCTCTTTGAATCTTGTTGTAAATTCAACACCAAACAGAACCTCTGCAAGTACACTATGCGGATGCATAGACATGACATCTAACAATGCGACCAAACAATGAATCGCGTGCATCGCATCGACATAACCGCCTTCTCCAACTTCGATTTCCTTATAGACGGATTTACCAAAGCTGTATTCGTATCCAGGGAAATATGGCAAAATACTCTCATCGTTAAACGGTATTTTAAGAACCTTGTTCTTGTTTAACCATTCTTCCATTTCTGGATCGATTGTTTTGACAGGTTCCGCCATATTTCTGTAATTGAATTGGCTCTGAGGTTTCTTATTGTTGCCAAAGATAATTCTCGTTGTCAGTGCATTTGTGGTGGCGTTGGGGTTCATGTCGGCTAAGTCTGACAGAATCAATCTCGCTGTCCAGTCCGCAGACAAATGATTAAACACTGCCTCAGTTGCCAGTACATCGTTGTCGCAATATTCTGCAACCTTCGGCCATAATTCCTCAGGTACAGGCTTGTCCCAAGGCAAACCAAGCTCCTGATGATGGATACCCAGCTCAATTTCCCATTTCTTCAGGCTCTTTTTATTCGGAGCCGAAGCAAAGTCATATACGTCCGTATAGGAAATATCATAGGCAGCAGAGAAGAACGCTCCATCTTTTTTATCGATAATACGCTTGGACAGGTCATACAACTGCTCATTGCTATAGCCCAGCATTCTTGCATATATCAGATGGTTATCGTATCTGCGGTTATTAAAGCCGATTAAATCGTACTGCATCAGCTGTTCGATGTCTTTTGGTGAGGGATTGATCATTCTCACAACTGGATTATTTTCTCCTTGAAGTTTCCAGTTCACGAGAAATAAATTAGGGAACACCTCAATGTCATAGAATACAATTCTAGGATCATTTGAAGCATTCCCTTCGAACATTTCCTCAGATTTGAATTTCATTTTACTAACCAGCTTAACGCAGTAGTCAGCCTGATTTGTACTATCCATAGCGAAAGAGAGAATATCACCTTCCATGTCCGAAACATCGTATTTCAAACCTTGTTCATAGGCTTTTTCCAAAACCATATAAATAAAATCTACACTCGGCTTTGTTGAAGCATGGACTTCTTTATTAAGGCCTTTCAGAATTGATGTTCTCAATGCCTTCTCGCTTTTTACGCCTTCAAAATTCACCATTTTTTTATCTCCTTTCAACGGCAAACCAGAGTTTATTATAGCGATTGGTAAGTTATTACATTTAGACAATTTACGTCTAAGCGAGCTTTTCCCAGTAAAAACCTTGATTTCGATATGTTCTTCATAAATTCGCCCCAGCAACGAAGGATCGCCGCCTGTGTAAATATAATGAAGATGAATACCTTCTCCGCTTTTGCTGAGCTCAGCGTAAGTCTGCGGCCATTTAGATGCCGCTTCCATATTCTTTTCGAAACACTTATTACCATTTTCGTCAGGAATATCAAAGTCAACTACGATGTGGTTTATATCGGTTGGCTTTGTATAGTGAAGTTTAGTTGTATCTATATCAGACAGCTTTGTCTTCACATTCTCCCATTTTTTATTAGGAATTTCTGTTACTGTTGTGGCATATTGAGCAGGCCAATCTTTGCAAACCTCATCAAAGATGGATTTCGTTTCAGTGAATTCGAGCCAAGACGGCTCTGCTTCTTTTTCCTCTATGTTGTTGCTGTTGGTACTCTCAAATTTATCGGTTCTAAAACCACAATAATAGTTCCTAACTCTGGAACCATCTTCAAGAGTGTACCTTTCTTTATATTCGTGAAAATAGTTCTTCAATTCTTCCCTAAATATCCTCAAAGATAACTGATAAGCAACTTTTGCATCTTCGCAGTAGTTCTTATACATTTCCCATGCGATTTTCATTGTTGTACCGTCCTCTTTCTTGAAGATATGATAAGAGTCAACTACGAAATTATAGAAATCATTCGAAGCATCCATCATCTTGATAGGAATATACCCGTCATAATAGTTCGGGTTTTCCAGATAGATATCCAGGCAATGCTGCGCGATAGCTCCCAATTCAAATTTGATTTGTTTCATAATTTTGTCATATTCCTTCTGACTTACTTTATTACCGGAAGGAGATACATCAATCAACCTTCGAATCAACCCTGATTTTGCATCCGTGATTCTTACGGGTTTGTTTGTTCCCATAAATAAGAAACATTTAAATCTGTTTGTGTAAGCAGATTTGAATTTCTCATTTACAGTCATCAATTCATGAGAAACCAAACTATTCAGTCTGGTATTATCCTCAATTCTTGATAAATCACCGTCATGCTGAATTGCTACAAGAGGATTGCATTTAAACGGCTCCAGCGCAAAAGAATTATTCGAGAAGCCCAGTGCTTTTGCATCGAAAACAGAATAATATCCTTCGAAAAGCTGCTGGATAATATTCAGAATTGTAGATTTACCTGTACCGGCTGAACCATACAACACCATAAACTTCTGCAGATGCTTAGAATCTCCAGATACAATGGAACCAATCGCCCATTCAATTTTATGCCGTTCTTCTTCGGTATACAGAGTTGAGATCAATTTCTCGTAAGCATTGATATTCCCCTTCTCCAACGGATAAGGAAGGCGCTTACTTGCATAATCTTTCTTATTTGTCTCTGTATTCGAGAATATCAATTTTTCATCCAGCATAGTAAAAGAATCTCGCTGCTGTCGCTGACAGTATTTATGCCAAGTATCAATTATTCCTGTTTCAGAATCCCACATATGAAGAACTCTGAAATGACCATCAAATCGTTGACTGTTTTCCTTTGCATAGTTGTCAAGCTCACGGTCGATAAGGTCTATTACATCCTGCTCATCTGTAGACCATAACCCTCGTTCCTCAATCCAGACGGCATAGAAATCACCGCCTCGAATCATTAGATCGGAGCTCTTACCAACTTTGAATTTAGGATAGATTTCTATCATGCCACGCTTTGTAGAACGTGTCGAAACCATCAAAAAGTCAAACATTGATTATTCTCCTTCTTCTCTCTTTCCGCTTTTCTGTTCCTCTTGCATCTCGCAAATTTTCTTTGCAAGGACTTCCATTTTTGCATCCTGTTTTTTCTTGTTCTTCAGCATTGTATACGCCAAGCTACAAATCAAAAATGCAACGCGAGTATTGATTTTAGACTGCTGTTTCATATCACACTTAATTGTTTGAATCGAAGCATCATTGCTTCGAATAGTTCCAAAAACGTAGCTGAGCATTTCTTCCATAAATATCACTCCTTCTTTAAAAAGCTTTCCTGTGTCTCAAATTTCCAGTCCTTAGGACCGTTAAACGTGAAAATGAATTCACAATTGTTATTGTGGCGAATTCGAATACAGTTTCTGCCATGAGGAAACCATACTTTGATTCTGGTTCCCCCATAGTTTGGAAACATTTTTTCGAACGCCTTAAGTATCTCTGTATGTGCCATTACCAGCCCTCCTTGAAAATATCTTGGGTATTTGTGAGATATAAATTCATCTGTATCCAGATTTCTTCACAGCGCATATCATGGTTGCTGCTAACTGTGAATAATCCACCAGAACCGTTTCTTGCATATTCCCTATGTAAGAATGTTCCAACTACATCTCTAACATATCCGCTGTCAAAATTGGAATCTGTCATATTGATGAGCTTTAAGCTTCTTAACATCTCCATAAACCACATACTGGTTCTGTCCCCAATATCTTGGTCTTCCATGATTTGCTCTTCGCGAATGGCTAAGGCCGCCATCATTTCCAGAACAGAACAAGGTCTGTCGTCCAGATAAGCAGCGACCATAGCATCATCGTAATCGTATTCATAGCAGAATCTATATCTCAAATCTGTGCCGTCATCTGCCCGATTTGCATCCATCGCAATCAAATACTCAAACGATACAGAATGAAGATACCAGAGGAGTTCCCGGTAAGACTTATGACTGTCAATCACTTTTTCATAGAGCCAGTCAAAATATAATTTATTAAGTCTTTCCCTTGTCATATTTTCTCCTTAAATTTTAGGTCTTTTTACCTGATGGTATTTTCGCTCATCCATCAGGATCTCATAATCGCATCTCCGCTCATCATTACGAACATAAACTGAATCTTCTTCATACTGTCCGAACGTGCTTAACGAATCCATTCCAACGATTCCGTCCACATCATCCACGATGTTATCATCTTCGTCAGTAAGTACGCCATCAGCATAATATGTCAGACTGATTTTTTCATAATCGTACAACTCGCCAAACTCTTCTGGCGTAATTACATGAGGGCTGCAATTCTTCTTTACATTACTCTGCCCCATTTTTATATCTCCATATTTCTGTTCCTCGATGATCTTTTTTGCATTTTCCAATGCCATTTCATCGACTTCTCCATCTTCTCGCTCTTCGCAAACATCACTCTCGGAAGCTGTTTCTTTGTCGGCTTTTTTATCTCTTCTTCTCATAGATTGAATTTCTTCATCTATACGCTTTTCATATTCGTTCTTGGAAATAGCCCAGGTAACAATCGAACCGATTGCTGCGCCTACGATAAATCCAATAATCGAATTATTCTTACTCATAATCGTTTTCCTCCTCTTCTTCGGTTGTGAGTGTAATTACTGTAACTGCCAGTCCACCGAACAACGCTGAAACACTCAGCAGAATTCCACCAGTAATATGTCTTTTTCTTTTCGTATCGAGTAACTGATCGATCATATAAATCATATTTTCAAGACCGTCCATATTTACACCTGCTTTCCGCCATGCAATACAGCAATACCTCCTACAAAACAGAGACTCGCAATCCCTGCCAACGCGTAAGATAAAATATTTGTGATATTGTTCATACAGATGCCTCCTTAATAGCTTGAAAAATAATGGTTGCCTTCTTTTAGTACTGGAGTTCCATAGGATGAATATTTTTCTGTTCTGAAGAAGAGACAGCTCGTATTTGTCCGAGATTTTAGTTCTTCTTTTACGAGATTTAAAATATCATCTCTAACATAGCAACGTTCGATTCTTCCGTTCCACACAGATGTGAACTGACTTTTCTGATAGATAACTTCTCTACCACTATTGGGCCAATTTGGATGATCAATACGATTTAGAATCGTATCAATTACCAGGCGTTTTCCCAATTCAGATTCGCCCTCTGCTTCAGCCATAGTCACAAGCGAAATAAGATTCATATCTTCTTCTGACATCGGGTACGATTCTTCCTCTATTGGTTCGACTACAATTTCTTCAGCTTTTTCTTCTTCCTGTACTCGCTGCTCCACAATCGTCTCCGGAATAATCTCAGCATCAGTCTTGACATTGAAAAATATCAATGTGAATAACGCAGTCAGCAATAAGAACAAACAAATCCTAAATGTACATCTTAAAGTCATAGACCAACCTCCTTAAAATAAAAGACCACCCTTCAGTGATCTCTGAGGATGGTCGTCTGTGCTTATGCGAATGTTCTTTCGTGTTTCTTTGTTTTCATCAGCTCATAGATATTGCCGTCACAATTAAAATCAAGCGTGATGACTCTTTCCAGACCATTCGGGAAATCGGGGTTCTCTCTGTATGTTACATCGATATTAAAATCAACGAAGCCATCTCCCATATCTTCTTCGTGTTCAGGTGTCCATACCCAGCCTGCCAACTGACCTTCTGGTGTTTTAGGCAAATCCAATCTTTCCAGAATTTCATTCAGGAAAATATGCTTGCAAGCTCTAAGCTTATCCGTAGCATACTGCTGTTCAGATTTCAGGTACAGCATCATATAGTCAAGGTTATCGCTCCACCAGGAAACCATAGAGCTATCGATTACAAACTGTGTATAATCAGTAGCTGCGTTTGTATCTACCACTCCGACAGTCTTTTTAACTTTTTTCGTCTTGCCTTCTTCATCTGTAATTGTTTTCTCAATCTTCTTAGCCTTGATGTTGTATCTCAGCTCTTTATCAACATCAGAGCCAAAACGTTCTACGACACGACCTCTATATTCCTTGAATGCTTTAGAAGTCGCCGTAAATGCTGCTGTAATTGCTGCATTTCGTTTTCTCATAATGTTATGAGATGTCAGGATACCCGCAACAGAGAAACCGCCGATAATTACTGCCGGCGCATAACATGCCATCAGTTTCATGCCAGTCTGAGCATAGATCAAAGCCACGTCTTTCTTTCTAACCTCGGGTGTATAGCCGTGTTTTTCACACAGTTCCGCATCATCTGCCACCTTATGTACGGATTCCAGATTTTCTTTTGCCTCGTCCAAAATATCACAAGCTTTTGTTGTAGCTCTGCAAGCCATTACAGTGCTGCCAATAACACCGATGATACCTGCTACAATCAGGATTTCAGCGTCATTGGATTTTACTTTTGTTTTGGCTTTTGTTGCTGCCATTCTAATTTTCTTGGGTGCTTTAAACTTTCTCATCTTATTTAACTCCTTTCGATTTTTTTTCTTTCAAATGATTGATCAGATGGTTAATGTACCACTTTGCTTTTTCCAGATCCTGAATACCGTTCTTTTGATTCCAACGGCAAATATATTTGATTGCGTTGCCTGTATCGGTCGCTTCAATCCCGACCAAATTTTCTGTAAAGGCTTCGATCACATCGATTACTTCGATGCCTTTTTCAGACTGATAGTGATTAGGAGCTTTCACCATCTGGTCCTCTGTAAAATCACCATTTTTTTCGTGCTCGCTCATTTTCATTCCTCCTCTCAGAATGTCACAATCCAAAGACATAATCTGATTGTTACCGTCAGAATAATAGTCACCAGAATTGCCATAAAACAAATAACCAGAAGATTACCTAAGAATCTTCCCAGCAGATTTGCTATTGTGTTTTGTTTATCCATAGGAACAGGATATTTCATGCAGATGCCTCCTCAATCCAATGGTAACGGTCTAGGCATGCGAATTGTAAAACCGCCACCTCTTACACTTACCGTGTCAGCTCTTTCAATATTCTTCCAACCGTACTTATTATCTGTATAGTTAGCCTGTACGTTAGACAACTCATAGTAATCGGCAACAGTAGCAGTCCCATACCGATCAATGATGTCATCCATCATTCGCAAAACATCCAAAGCTTCGCCTCTCGTATCAAATATCAATTCGGCAAGCTCATAGCTGGATCTGGCGCGAACCTGATTATAATCTCTGCGATTATTTTTATTATCGTAATAATCGCGATAGGATACTTTTGTACCGTTTCTGCCGCCACCACGGCTGCCAGAGCGCTTTTCTCCAAAGAGAATAACATTGACCACGTCGCTGATTGTATCCTTGAAACAAGGAACAAGCACATCTTCAATCATGTGAGATCTAACATCCTCAATGTCCTCAGGAATGATTAAATCTACTGCTTTTTGAAACAGTCCTTTTTTCTTTGTCCGCACCTTACCAGAAACAACAGGCTCTACTTTTTTCTTAGGCTCAGTTTCCTTCTTCTCATTTTCTTCTCTGTATTTGTGAGAATTGGGTTTTAATTCCTCCATTTTTCCACTCCTTTTCAGTAAAAAGAAAAAAGAGAGAACGCCTGTAATAGACGCTCTCTCTCTCAAGCTTTGTTTATTTCTTCTTTTTGTCTTCATCAATTATTTCGGTTGCTGTTCCATCAATTGTTTCATCAACATGACTTTTTTTCTTTGCTTCCTTTGCAGCTTTCTTTTCGTCTTTCTTAGCCTGTTTTTCTGCCTTCTTCGCTTCACGCTTTTCTTTCGCATCGGATACAAACTCCGCAGCCTTCTCTTTTAAAGGTGTACCAAATTTTACGATTGCGCCACCAATCAGTGCGCCACCTAAAACCAGTCCTGCCTTCACAAGAGTGCCTGCCAGATTGCCATCTTCCTCGTAAGAGTCTACGTCAAATTCGATTTTCTCAGGTTCGACACAAGTAAGTTCACAAGATTCTACTGCATTGTTTTCGATTTCCTTTGTTTCAATGTTTTCAAATTCACTCATAATTTTAGCCTCCTAAAAGATAATAAAGTAATAATATAAACTGAGGGTTACCCCTCTCCATAATAGAATTTGTAAATTCTGCGGATTTGAAGATTAGGTAAAGTCATAGAATGGTGGATTTATATGCCGGATAACAATACAAGGTCTGTTATCGTTTGTGAGCTTCGTATCATAACTTAGTTCAATGTAAGCCGTATCAATATTCCAACCCAAGATTTCGCCAACATCTATAGGGTCCAAATTTATTTCCCAATAGAACTCGTTAAGAGTAATATACATTTCCTCTCGCATTCTACGATTCAAATCGTTGACATTTTTCTCCAGCTTTTGAACATTCGCATAAAAATAGCGTCCAGACATTGCATCGAAACACAAGTCATTACCGGAGCCAGTATCAATAACTTGATGCTGAGAAATTGGATTGGATTCTAATTTTTCCTGTGCAATCTCAGAATGAATCTCTTTCTCTTTTTCCTCTCCGATTTTTTCAATTACTTTGTGTCGATAATCTCTGAACGCCGTTTCAGATAATGAACATGCTGCAGCTAACGCTGTATATCGCTTTACCATTACTTTATTGCCCCAGATCAAAAGAGCAACAGAAACACTCCCAACAAGAATTGCCGGAACATAACATTTCCACGTTAACTTTACTGTTTCTTTAACCTCAACAATCTCTAATTCGGTTTCTGCTTTCTCTTCTTCCAGAATCTTTAAGGCTCTTGGTGTTGCTCTAACTGCAAGGATCGTGGATGTAATCATCCCTGCGATTCCTAAACCAGTAAAGATTTCCGGAGCATGATTTGATGTTTTTGTACGGACTGTTTTACCAATCCTCTTAATTCTCTTATGCATCTTTTTTCTCCTTTCCGTTTATAATGAACCAAACAAGAATATCCTCAGCTAATTCTTGAGCAACTTCAAATCGTCTGCCATACTCCCAATTCTCTTTATTGCCAAATACATCTTTGTTTTTATATAAGAACATTTCTCGAATATAGTTCTCGACAATCAATTGTCCGTCCTTCTCGGGATTTCTTTTGATCCTATCCATTATTTCGTAGGCGGCACACCGTCTGTAAGAATACTCCTCCAACAATTCTTTAGGAACTTGATCTACTGGAGTTGACAAATATCTATTTATGTACCGCAATACAAACGATGCTGTTAACCGCTCATAATACACTCAATACCACCTCCTCATTCATGTGTAACAAATGACATTATGTAAGATATCATCAGCAACCAGAATCGCAATGCTGAATATCATTTCCTGCCTGCTCCCTTCTTCTGAAATAGCCCAGTAATAACTCACTTTGTCGTAGTATTGCTGAACAATCCAACTCGGAAGATCTTCTGGATTGTCTAATAATAGCTGCAGTATTTCATTAGCAGCTGCTCGTTCATAGATATGCTCTTCGAAAATATCAGGCGGCCAATTCTTTCTTGGTTCGAAATAATTATCGCCAATGTATTGTATTAACATAGATATAGCCGATTCATTTTCAGGCAATCGCATCTGAATCACTCTTTTCTTTCGAGTTCATCACGCACAACTTCACGTACAAACTCCTCGCTTTCTTCTGCATCGAGTCTACTGTCAATGAATCTATCTGCGATATAAGGCAACGCAAGAGCAGCCCCTTTGAGTAGCAGGCTTCCAAATTTAAGCCAAGTATTTTTGTTTTTCATATTTGTTCTCCTTTCAAATTATCAATACTCGAATTCGCATTCCATATAATCTGCCGTAGGCGCAAACGGCATCCAGATAATATACTCATCTCCTTCTAATTTGTGTTCGAAGTCAATCCAGTTAAGGTCGTAATCTATATCCATAGACCATCCAATAGAAGTGCCATATTCGATTGGTGGTGCTTGTAGAAATTCCAGCAACTCTTTAACGTCTGCATATCCTCTCAACGCATAGTTTCTGTTGAAATGATACTCGCCTAGAATCACCTGCTTTTCTGTAGATTTGAACCGCACATCAAACTCAGGAATATAGAACCAAAATTCTTTCTCGCCAAGTTCATCCGTTTTGTATTTACTTTTTTTATCTTTGATTTTCTCTCTATCTATGATGTCATTTGCATCTGCTCCGAATAATTCTCCAACTTTATCACGATGCTCGTTATACAACTTTTGTAACGCCGTATAAGCACCGATCATGGATGCCTTCTGTTTTCGGTTTAGAAAATCAGCGCCAAGTATGAGAGACATTGCAGAAACCCCTGTGATAACCGCTTTACTATAAGCTGGTGCGGCAACAGTCACTATCTCTACTTTCTTTAATTCGTCGCCCTTCTTCGTTTCTGCCTCGTCCAACAATTCCCTGGCTTTAGAAACTGCTTGCGCTGCAAGAATGATTGTCGCAACGAATCCCACACATCCGCCAATCGTCATAATCGTTGTTGTATTCCTCTTAACAAACTTACTGGATTGACAATATGACCTGTGTAACCATCTCATTCTTTTCATAAAAATCCTCCTTTCTTAAATCTTAAAGTGAATACAAAACATAGGAGTCCTTGTAAGACTCCAAAAAGAATAGAGTAGGATTCGAACCTACAACCTACTGATTACGAATCAGTTGCTCTCCCAGCTGAGCTATCTATTCTCCATAATAGAACTTGTAAATTTTGCGAAAAGACAAGAGACTCTGTATCGAGCCTCCATATCTTATTATTTCTTCTGTTTGTGTCTGGTTGCTATTTTCCATATAATCGCAATACACACAATTAAATCTGCCCCAAGCACGATTAGGAATATGCTCCCCGTGCCAAGAAGTAACAGCGCTATAATTGCAAGAATTGCAAGAATTAAAAATGTAATCATATAACCACTCCTTTCCATAATAGGGTTTGTAAAACTTGCGAAAAAAGAAAAGACCGAGCTGAAGCTCGATCCATTCCTTTTGGTACTCATTTATCCCAATTGAGTACACTGTCTAAGTAGTCTTCATTTTCTTTTTCAGGTGAATCCTTTTTCGATTCCTTACTCCAGCCAAATAACTCGAATAAACCCATCTTCCACCAAGTATATGCTGTACAGATAGCACTAACTACCATACTCACACCTACAAGTTTCAAATAGCCTCCCCAAGTAATGGGTTTGCTGAGCCAAGTATTCTTTTTCATAATATAAAACTCCCTTCTTAAAATATAAAGTTTTCTACTCCATAATACCCCATGTAAATTCTGCGGAAAAAAGAAAAGCCCACGTAGGGCTTAATCCTTATTCTGTTACGCTGTCTAATACGGCAACGCATTCTTTTAACAGTTTATTTCTTCTATTTTTTGTTTCATATTCTACAGCTTTGATATAAAGTTCATTTGTTTCAATGTACAAATCTACGAGATTTTTCAATCTAACTGCTGTCAAAAGTTGAATAGTTTCAATATTCGTACTTTTGATAGTTTTGATAGCATCGCTAATTCTCTGTTCAATTTTGTCCATTAAATCCATAATTTCTTTAGTTGCTGTCATTAAAAATCATCCTTTCTAAATAAATAAACAATGTTTCCATAATACAATATGTAAAATTCGCGCTTAAATTTTGCGCCTATCAAAGACTGTCTCCCATCGCTCTCTTTTGATAGGTTTCATCTTTAATGCCCACATAATTTGGCGAATAGTGACAGTGGGATATAGTCCGTCCGCACATTCTCCTGCTCTTGCATCGAAAAACTCTTTGAATTTAGGATGCAGATATAACACATCTGTTAACCATGGATCCACCTCAGACCACCAAGTCTTTTTGGTATCAGCTTCATAACGCTGCTGTATTATAGAAAGGCCTTTATCTCCAATCACGAATAAAGTACACCTTGTATAAACCGGATGGTCGCAAATATAAATTTCCCCATACATAGAAGCATAGAACTCAGGTTTTTCATAATGATATCTCATAACTCGCTCCACAACATTGCAAAAAAGAAGAGCCCGTGTAACACACGAGCCCATCCCTTTACTTAAATCTGAAAATGTTTTTTACGGATTTCCCAGGTGTTGTAGTAAACATTTGAGCATCTTCGCCTGTCTCCCAATCCATACATTCACGCATTAACTCTCTCTGGTTGTTTTTATCAAGGTTCTTGAGAATTATCTGTCCTCCAAACGCAGCAATGCCAAACACAACACCCTTGAGAATATCAACCGCGATTTTCCTCTTGGATTCTTTCTTTCCATCTTCAATCTGATTTTCTTTCTCACGAATGTTGTGTGCATCAGTTGCCTGTTTGAATGCCTGTTTCCCTTCCTCGCTTCCAGGTTCTGCATTCAATGCATCTTCGAGATTCTTTCTTTCGATGTCCTCCCACAACTCCTTTGTTGTTTTCTCTTCCATTAAAAATCATCCTTTCTTATTTATTAGAGTTTTTATCCTCCATAACACACCTTGTTATTTCTGCGTAAGATAGTTTTCATTTTTTACTTTCAAAACCACAAATTCTTCTTTAGCTAATTGTTCAATATTTCCTCTTCCAATCTCTAAAAATAAATAGGGTTTTTCGTCTGGTATAGAACGATCAACCCTTAAACTGCCAATTGTTTTTGTTTGATAGAGATGTCTCATAATCTGAGAACCAAAAACGATGCCAACTAATAATGCTGTGCAAATATAAATCCACATAAAACCAATCCTTTCTAAAACATTTTTCAAGTTTCCCACCCCGGGATTTTTTCGCTTATGAATTTATCATTTTTTCCAGTAACCTTCATACTGAAAAAGAAAAAGGAAAAGAGAACGTTAAAGTTCTCTGACATCCTTTCTAACAAAAAACAGCGGTACGCCAAATACCAATGTAAAAAGTAAAAACGTACAATCTCCATCTACAAGAGCTGTAATTATACCAACACCGATAATGGCTGATGCCATCATCTTGTTCCATAATGTTCTCCTTAAGTATCTGTGAAATCTGCTCTCTTTTTTCTTTTTCATCATAAAATACCTCCTTGTTTTTTTTCTTCATAAAGGGAGGTGTAAATCCTGCGAAAAAAGAAAAAGCCCTTGTGGGCTTAATCTATCATTTAAAAACTGTATATTCGCATCCTTTTTTCTTCAGAATAGATTCTACAACCATGAAATTGGGTAAATTCAATTTCACCGTAACAAGTTTTGCTGTATCATCTTTAGAGTATCTTATATCATAAGCTACACCAAGATCGTTCAACACTTCTTGTAAAATGATTAAATTATCCCATTTCATAACCAGAATCATTCTTTCTCTTGTTTTAAAAATTTCTTTTGCCATATAAATTCCTCCTTAAAATGATAGTGTTTTTTCTTCATAAAGGAAGATGTAAATTCTGCGAAAAAGAAAAGAGCCCTTGTAATAAGGACTCCTTACCTCTCATACTTTGAAACCTATCGTTTCTTTTCGTATTTTTGTTTGAACCTCCGGTTCTTTTTTAGAATCATATTCTATTCCAAACAAATCGCATCCAATCTGAGCACACGCAATGCCTTTGTTAGCCATTTCTTGCAAGCATATAATGTTTATCGAATTTAGATTCGACAAGATATTGCTTGCTATTCTTGAACCCAAAGTATAGCCTGCTCCAATAATAAATGCTGTTCTGAAATAATGTTTCATAACCACACCTCCATAAAATATAAACCACGTGTTCATAAAGAGAGGTGTAATTTTTGCGAATAATCATTTATTTCCATGCAAGATAAGTTCAACAACCATTATGAGTAGTAAACCTAACTCTTCATTCTTTTTATCGTACAATTCCAACACATACGCATCCGGTATAGAAAATGCACTATCAAATTTCATAACGAGCGCATCATTTTTGTCCACAACCGTAAAGCTATTCTGCATAAGATTACCATCAAGATGCCAACCTTTGAACCCAATATTAAATTTAATTTTCGCAGACACTTTGCGACTAATGGTTTCGCCCATTCCATTAAGATGTATTGTATATGTTCCCATGCCCATTTTATCTGAAAGAGTAGCATAGCCAATTTCTCTATCATTGTTATTATACAATCGAATACAGGGATACCCAAATGTAAGACTATCTGTTTTTATACTATACTTCTTATTATCGGATTGATCATACACTACAAAATTACGTTTTATAGCCATAGTTTTCTGTTTAATATGTAATACATATTTCGCCACACTTTTGTTCGTAAGCGTCTCTATAGAGCGGGTATTTTCCATATGTTTTACAGTACCAAACTTTACTGCGTTTCCAGCGGTCCTTACAGCGGCTTTCGTAACCATCTTTTTTAACAACCCCATGTTCTCACTCCTTACTGCTATTCGATAGCATATTAGCATATTGCTCCCTTTCATATAAGCACACGGAAATAATACCATTTATCGGTATATTTTTCAACAAATTCTCTCACTCTCTCGCCTGACTTAAAAGCCAGAAAAACTTTCGGTATAAATCGTAGTAAACATCTTTGCTGCACGGAATATTAAATCTAGTTTTCATGTTCACATAGCTTCGCCCTTCTGTAACTGCTGTTAAAATGTATTTTCCTAAATACAAATCTGTATCAGTAGCAGCCTTCTCCACTATACGCATTCGTGCAGAATAATAGAGCCTCACTTCAGCCATCTTCAATACTGGATTAGAAATAGAATTTGTCCGAGATGCTATGACACCGTCCATCGGCTTGTTTAAATACCCGTCTACAGAATTATACGCATTTCTCCACCCAGGATATTGCAAGCAGAAGTGCTTCAATTCATAGTAGCGATGTCTGTCAATATAATACTTATTTCTTTCAGAAATCTCCGGTCTGATTGTAGTTCCCATTAGCGTTTTTCCCCTTTCCAGATATATCCAGTTTCTTCATAAAGCTTTTGCGGCGAAATGTAGTAATTGATTCGTCCGTATCGACTATTCATTTCGTCTATCTTTGTAACCAGTTTCCCTCTCCTAGTTGCGTATCCAATAGACAGCCATCCTGCAATAAGTCCCGCTCGAACCCATGAAGCATCTTTTCCATAGACTCTGGCCGCTACCGCCACAGGAACGGAACCATTTGTTAAATCATCCATATATTGGTCCTCCTTTCTGAGCCTATTCTAGGTTAGAAAGCAGTAACCTCCATCCTTCTTTTCGACAAGAAAAAAGAAAATACGTTGTAGGAATTGACATTTTCTACAACCTTGTATTATATTGTCTGTGACGTATCAACCGGAAAGGAGCGAATCTTATGCTTATAACATGTCCAGAATGCGAATTAAAAATAAGCGATAAAGCATTAGCTTGCCCCCATTGCGGTTACCCAATCAAAGGTGAAAATAAACCTAGAATACGAAAGACGAACAAAAGGATGAGACTTCCAAATGGATTTGGTCAAATATCTCAGCTTAAGGGGAATAATTTAAGAAAACCCTTCCGGGCTATGGTGACTGTAGGAAAAGGAGCTGATGGGAAACCTATTTGTAAATTGCTAAAGCCAGATGCATATTTCGAAACATATAACGAAGCTTATGCAGCCCTAGTGAATTACAACAGAAGTCCCTACGATCTTGATTCAGAAATCACTTTAAAAGAGCTATATGAAAAATGGTCAACTGAATACTTCAAAGATCTTCACCCTGAAAGCACACTTATTTATAAGAGAGCTTGGAAATTTTGTTCCAGCATTGAAAATATGCTTGTAAAAGATATCAGAGCAAGACATATAAAGGGGTGTATGAAAAATGGCGTTGCTATGTTAAAGCCTGATGTCGAAACCGTAACTACTGCCCGCCATCAAACTGAAATAAAAACACTATTTAATCTTATGTTGGATTACGCGTTAGAGTATGAACTTGTAGATAAAAATTACGCCAGAACATTTAGCGTAGAATCAAAAGTTATGAGAGAAAAAAATGCAATAAAACAGGAGCATATTCCTTTTTCCGAAGATGAAATTGCTGCTCTATGGGATAATGTGTATAAAATCGAATACATAGATATATTGTTGATACAGTGTTACTCTGGCTGGAGACCTCAAGAACTTGGTCTAATCAAATTAGACAGCGTTGATTTGGAAAACTGGAAATTTATTGGCGGCATGAAAACACAAGCTGGGGAAAATAGGGAAGTGCCAATTCATTCAAGAATAAGACCTCTGGTCGCCAAAAGATACGAAGAGGCTAAAGAAATAGGAAGCAGCTACCTTTTTAACGAAACCTCGCCAAGGAGGTTAAAAAAGAGTTTCAAAATATCGTATCACAGATACTTAGCACGTTTTAATAATATTGTCGAAACATTAGATTTGAACCCCGACCATAGACCACACGATGGTAGAAAACACTTCATAACCGCAGCGAAAAAAGCCAAAGTAGATGAGTATGCTATAAAATATATAGTTGGACACGAAATCAGCGATATTACTGAAAAAGTTTATACCAAGAGAGAATTTTCTTGGTTGCGCGAGGAAATCGAAAAAATAAAATAAATTGTAAAATTGGTTATTCTAATACTGAAGTTTGGTGTTCGTACACCACTTCTACAATATGTACGAATAATGTAGGAACGAACCACTTTTTTCAGCATTTTACGACTTTGGTTAACCACTAAAGAATGCTGATAAAATCAGCAAAACCTTGATTTTATAGGGTTTTCAAAAAGTGCTATCCTCGCTGTAAGATTTTCTTAAGAATTATCCCCATTTACAGAAGGGAGATGAAGCTCCTTCATCTCCCTTCTGCCTTTTGCGTTTCCCTTTTTTATATTTCTCTCGTCACCGGTACGATGATATTTTCGCCCGTCCGTATGTTCGCCGTTTTCAGCCCGTTCACCTCACAAATTGCATCAACCATCTGTTCGGTTTTCTGTCCCTCCGCTTTATATTCCTTCGCGATATCCCAAATCGTATCGCCCCTCTGAATCTCCACAGACTCATAATACGTTTTTGTTTCTCTCCCCTTCTGCGCGCCCATGGCAAAGGTTCCCAGGCAGAGAATCAACGCCAGTGTCAGCAACAGAAATACGTTTTTTCTGATTTTTCTGGATTTTCTTACGACCCTTCTTTGTGTTCTTCTTTCCATGCTTTCGCCCCCATTTATTCCGAACATTTCTTCGTTTTATGCTTGTATATTACACGAACACCTATTCCTTGTCAATACTTTTTTGCATTTTTTGCGAACATAGGTTTGATTTTGTATCAATTCCATGCTATAATGAAAAACAACATCGGGAATTGCCGAAGCTCCGGCGATTTCCGTTTCTCGGCAGGATATTTCTGCCACTGACTTGATAATTCCCATCTATTTGGATACAATCATAAGGAGTGAGTATATGAGTGAGCTGTCCGCAAAGCAAAGACAAATTCTGGAATATATGAAAGCAGAAGTGCGGGAAAAGGGCTACCCCCCTTCGGTACGGGAAATCTGTGATGCCGTTGGGCTGAAGTCCACCTCAACGGTGCATGGGCATCTGTCCCGTCTGGAAAAGAAGGGGCTGATTCGCCGCGACCCAACCAAGCCCAGAGCCATTGAAATTCTGGATTCCGACTTTGATGCACCTCAGCGTGAATTTGTGAATGTGCCGATTGTCGGCAATATCACCGCCGGCACCCCGATTCTTGCTGTGGAAAATATCGAGGATACCTTCCCGATTCCCGTGGATTATATTCACAATGACACCGTGTTTATGCTTCGTGTCAAGGGGGAAAGCATGATTGAAGCAGGCATTTTTGATAAGGATCTGATTCTGGTTCGCCAGCAGCAGGATGCCAATAACGGCGATATCGTCGTTGCCTTAATCGAGGATTTTGCAACCGTCAAAACCTTCTATAAGGAAAAGGATTTCATCCGCCTGCAGCCGGAAAATCCCTCTATGTCACCCATTATCGTAAAGGACGTTGCCATTTTGGGCAAGGTCATCGGTCTGTTCAGAAAATTCTAAGGAGAGATGAAAATATGTATGGTTATGTAAAGGTCGGTTCCGCTGTACCGAAGCTGCGGGTTGCCGATTGTGTCTATAATAAAGAGGAAATCTTGAAGCTGGTGGAGGCAGCCGCCGCAAAGCAGGTGCGCGTGCTGTCCTTCCCCGAGCTCTCCGTTACAGGCTATACCTGTGCGGATTTGTTCTTTCAAGCACCGCTTCTGCACGCCGCCGAGCAGGCAATTCAGGAGATTGCAGAAGCAACAGAAGCACTGAATATCTTCCTCCTGATTGGTGCGCCCATCGCTGTGGATAATCAGATGTTCAACTGCGCTGTTGCCCTCTACAAGGGCAAGCTTCTGGGTATCGTTCCCAAAACACATATCCCCAACTATAGCGAATTTTATGAGGAACGCTGGTTTGCCTCTGCGGATGACCTTTTGACGGAAGAAATTACTTATGCAGGGCAGAATGTTCCCATCGGCGCAGACCTGATTTTCGCCGCTGCGGATTTCCCTGCACTGAAAATCGGCGTAGAAATCTGCGAAGACCTCTGGGTACCCATTCCCCCCAGCTCCTATCTGAGCCTGTACGGCGCAACGCTGCTGCTGAATCTTTCCGCAAGCAATGAGCTTGCCTCCAAGCCCGGCTATCGCCGTCAGCTGGTGTCTCAGCAGTCCGCGCGCTGCCTGTCCGCTTATGTATACACCTCCGCAGGCACAGGCGAATCCACACAGGACGCTGTATTCAGCGGACACAGCATGATTTACGAAAATGGTACGCTTTTCGCGGAAACAGAGTCCTTCTCTCGCGAAAGCCAGTTTGTTTATGCCGATATCGACGTAGAAATGCTGATGAGCGAGCGCAGAAAGCACACCACTTTCATGACCCATCTGCAAAAAGCAGAGGCACAAAAATTCTATCGCCAGATTTTCTTCGATATGGCAGAGGACACCACACTGGACAACTGGAGCAGACCCCTGTCCAATGTCCCCTTCACCCCAACCACAAAGCTGGATGCACGCTGCAAAAATATTTTCGCCATCCAGACAACAGGCCTTGCAAGACGCATGGAGCATACCCATGCCGATTCTCTGGTGATTGGCATTTCCGGCGGTCTGGATTCCACGCTGGCACTGCTGGTCTGTGCAAAAGCCTGTGATTATCTCGGCATTGACCGCACCCATGTCATCGGCGTAACCATGCCCGGCTTCGGCACAACGGACAGAACCTATCAAAACGCCCTGACGCTGATGCGTTGCCTTGGCATCACCATGAAGGAAATTCCTATCCGCGATGCTGTCATTCAGCATTTCAAGGATATCGACCATGATATCAGCCTGCATAATGTTACTTATGAAAACGCACAGGCGCGTGAACGCACCCAGATTCTGATGGATCTGGCAAATAAATACAATGGTCTGGTTGTTGGCACAGGCGATTTATCCGAGCTGGCTTTGGGTTGGGCAACCTATAACGGCGACCACATGTCCATGTATGGTGTCAATGGCGGCATCCCCAAAACACTGGTGCGTGTTCTGGTAAAATGGGTCGCAACAAACGGCGAGGTAGACGCAGAGGCATCCGCCGCTCTGCTGGATGTACTGGATACCCCTGTCAGCCCCGAGCTGCTGCCACCGGATGAAAACGGGAAAATCAACCAGAAAACCGAGGATTTGGTCGGCCCCTATGAGCTGCACGATTTCTTCCTTTATCAGATTATCCGCTTCGGATATCATCCTGCAAAGATTCTCTTCCTTGCAGAAAAAGCCTTTGCTGGTGAATATGACAGAGCAACCCTTCTGAAATGGCTCAAGAATTTCTACCGACGTTTCTTTATTCAGCAGTTCAAGCGTTCTTGTCTGCCCGATGGCCCGAAGGTTGGGGCATTGTGCCTGTCTCCCAGAAGTGACTGGAGAATGCCTACCGATGCAGTCAGCCGCATTTGGATGGACGAAGTCGAAAAGCTGTAATTTTATACAAAAAAAGCTGAGATATCTATTACAGACACCCCATTTGTTAGACAGTATACTGTTTCACAGGTGGGGTGTTTTCCTATCTCAAAAGAGCTGCCAGGCAAACGATACTGCATCGGAATTTAAGAAACCGACAGTACCGGCAATGCCGGAGGAGACGCATCACCGCCGCAGAATAAGCCGAATAAAAGCAAAATTTAAGGGCCTATCGCCTGCAATATACAGACAATAAGCCCTTTCGGTTGCTTGAATTGTTTTGCTGAAAAATATTTGTCTATCCCTTCGGGGTGCCACTCAACAGAGATACCCCATTTCCTTTTTATTTATAAACACGAACCTTTTCAATACGATTCTTATCCATTTCCTCAACCACAATCCGCAGTCCATCCGTCTCAATCACCTCGCCGTTTTTCGGAAAATTCCCTAAAAGCTGAAGAATATACCCTGCAATGGTATCCACTTCCTCGCTTTCCAGCTCAGTACCGACAATTTCGTTGAAATCCTCCAGACGGGTGCTGCCGTCCACCACAAATTCGTTATCCTTGATGACCTCGATTTCATCTTCCTCATCATCGTATTCGTCTCCGATTTCTCCGACAATTTCCTCAACAATGTCCTCTGTTGTAATCATACCGGATGTGCCGCCATATTCATCCAGAACGATTGCAACCGCCAGACGGCTGTTTTTCAGCTCCGCCAGCAGCTCATCCAGAGGCTTGCTTTCGTAGGTGAAAAATGGCTCTCGCATATATTTTTCTGCCGAGAAGGTCGCTTCATCCAGATAGAAAATATCCTTGACATACAGAATACCGACAATATCATCCAAGTCCTCACCATAAACAGGCATACGGGAAAAGCCCTCCTCCTGCACCTGACGGACATATTCCCCATAGGTCACATCCAACGGAACCGCAACGATATCCGTTCTGGGAGTCATAACATCCTTCGCCTTGGAATCCCCGAAATCGAACACGTTGTTAATCATTTTTCTTTCGTCTAGCTCCAGCACGCCCTCTTCATGGCTGACATTGACCATGGTTTTCAGCTCTGCCTCTGTAATCAGCGGTGCTTTTTCATTCGGATTACATCCCAGAAGACGAATCAAACCGCCTGTCACCACATTCAGCACTGCAACCACAGGGCGGAACACCAGCACGCAGAAGGAAATAATCTTTACCACTGCAAGAGCAACCTTTTCCGCCTTCTGCGCCGCAATCGTCTTAGGAGTAATTTCTCCGAAAATCAGAATGATAACGGTAATCACAATGGTCGCAATCCCCGCTCCGCCGGAATTGCCGCGGAAGATCTGAATTGCCAATGTGGTTGTCAGGGCAGACGCGCCGTTGTTTACTAAGTTATTCCCAACCAGAATGGAACTCAGCAAGCGGTTCGGGTCTTCCAACAGACGCATAATCAAATCCGCATTTTTTACATTTTCCTCCACCATGTTCCGCAGACGAATCCTGCTCAGGGAAGTCAGCGCCGTTTCCGATGCGGAAAAAAACGCAGAACAACATACCAAAAAAATCAATAAGCCAATTAACACTGGACTGCCGTCCATACGGTCATCACTCTCCATATCTCTCAAATGTTTTCTATATTTCTGAATAGTTTACTATAAAAGTGACTTTTTTGCAACAGAAACTCCTTTGTACAAAACCCAATCCTTGTAGCAAACAAAAAAATATGTTAGGATATAAAGGATGTTATACAACAGATTTTTCAAAGGAGCGGGAAATGCCTATGGATGTATCATGCAGATTGCTGTAAAAAAATGGAATTTTAATCAAAAACTTAGTAATTTTATCGTATGGAAAGGAAGAAGAAAATGGAAAAGAGAAACGGGAAGGCATTGCTTCCCATATTCGTATTTGTTGTTTTATATTTAGGTCTTGGCATATTGTTTGAATATGGCCTGCGCATCGAAATGGGCTTTTACAAAATCCCTGTTGTTGTCATATTTTTGATTGCCCTGCTTGTTGCCTGTCTGCAAAACCGCGCCCTGCAGCTCAATGATAAGCTTGCCGTTATGGGCACCGGCATCAGCGACCCGAATATTATCACGATGATTCTCATCTTCATGCTGGCAGGGATTTTTGTCGGCGTTGTCGGCAGATCCTCCGCAAACAGCGTTGCCTACTTCATTCTCTCTCTGATTCCGCCGCAGTTCGCGGTTGCGGTGCTTTTCATCGTCAGCTGTCTTGTATCGCTCGCCATGGGCACCTCTGTCGGCACAATTACGCTGATTGTCCCCATCGGCATTGCCGTTGCAAAGGCCTCCGGCTTTTCCGTGCCTCTTTGCATTGCTTCTGTCATGAGCGGTGCAATGTTCGGGGATAATCTGTCCTTTATTTCGGATACAACCATTGCTGCCTGCAACGGACAGGGCTGTAAAATGACAGATAAATTTAAGGAAAACTTCTTTATCGCCCTGCCTGCGGCGATTGTCAGCGTAATCATTATTTTTGTTCTTTCCGTAAAAAGCTATAATGGCGGCTTTGTTGCGGAAAAATATAACCTGATTCAGACCATTCCCTATATTCTGGTACTGATTGGCGGCATCGTTGGACTGAATGTGTTCCTTGTACTGATTATCGGTGTCATCAGCGGCTCTGTTATCATGATTGCAACCGGCATGATTGCGCCAACCGATTTGCTTGGCAATATGGGCACCGGTGCCGCAGGGATGTTTGAAACTAGTATGGTTGCAATTCTGGTTGCCGCTATCTGCGCACTCATTAAGGAATACGGCGGCTTTGCCGCTCTCCTGCATTGGATTAAGCAGGTCTTTAAGGGCAGAAGGGGCGGTCTGCTCGGCATGGGCTTATTGGTCGGGCTTATGGATATCGCAACCGCAAATAATACCGTTGCCATCGTTATGGCAAACCCCATCGCAAAGGAAATGTCCAAGGACTACGGCATCAGCAGCAGAAAGGCTGCCTCCATTCTGGATACCTTCTCCTGCGTATTCCAAGGCATCCTGCCCTACGGCGCACAGATGCTCGTTGCCATTGCCGCCGCATCCGGTCTGGGCGAAACCGTCAACGCATTTGAAATCATGCCGAAGCTGTTCTATCCTTATATGCTGCTCATCAGCTCTCTTCTGTTCATCTTTTTCGGAAAGGAAAAGCAGAAATAAGCGGTTCAGCCACAGGATGTTCTTCCGCAACCGCAGAAGACCTTCTATAAGAAACGAAAAAATAAATATTTTAAGGGTGTCGAAAAAGTCGACACCCTGTTTTTACGCTTTATTTCTCTCAATTTCCTCTGCCAGCTCGCTCAGCTCCATCCAACGCTCCATCCGTTCCTCAAGCTTCGCCTCCAGTGCTTCTTTTTCGGCAGAAAGCTCCTGTAAATGGGTGAAATCTGTCGCACAGGCTGCCATATCCGCATCCGTCTTTGCAATTTTTTCCTCCAACGCAGCAATTTCGTCCCCAATGGTATCATATTCCCGTTGGTCCTTATAGCTCATTTTCTTGATGGGAGCCTTTTCCTTCTGCGGTTCCTCCCTTTTCACCTTAACTGCCTTTTCAGCGAAAATAGGCGTTTCCTTTTCTCTTGCCGCCTTGCAGTCGGAATAGCCGCCCTCATATTGCTTAATTCTGCCGTTGCCAAGGAAAGCAAAAATCCGTCCCATCGTTTTATCCAGGAAATATCTGTCATGCGAAACCGCAACCACCGCCCCGTTGAAATGCTCCAGATATTCCTCCAGAATCATCAGCGTTTCAATATCCAGATCGTTCGTCGGCTCATCCAGAAAGAGGATATTCGGCGCGCCCATCAGCACACGGCAAAGGTACAGCCTTCTTCTTTCCCCACCCGAAAGCACAGAAATCGGGCCTCTCTGCATGGAAGGCGGGAAAAGAAAGCGGTCAAGTATCTGGGATGCGGTAATATGTCCATCCGCCGTGCGGATAATTTCCGCCTCATCACGAATGTAATCAATCACACGCTGCTTCTCGTCCATATCCACGTTTTCCTGCGCAAATACACCGATTTTCACCGTTTCACCTATCTCCACCTCACCGCTGTCAGGCTTCAGCCTTCCGGTCATAATGTTCAGCAGTGTAGATTTGCCGCAGCCGTTATCCCCGATGATACCCACGCGGTCATCTCGGAGAATGATGTAGCTGAAATCCTTGATGTACGTTTTCCCGTCATACGCCTTGCAGATGTTTCTCAGCGCAATCGTCTTTTTCCCCAGACGGCTGCCGACAGAGGAAAGCTCCACGCTCTGCTTTTCCTCCGGCGCACGGATTGCGGAAACCTCCTCAAAGCGCTGCAATCTTGCCTTCTGCTTGGTGCTTCTCGCCTGTGCGCCGCGGCGCACCCATTCCAGCTCCGTCCGCAGAAAATTCTGCCGCTTGCGTTCCCCTGCGGCAATCAGCTCCTCGCGCTCTGCCTTCATTTCCAGAAACTTGGAATAGTTCGCCTGATAGGAATACAGCTTGCCCTGCTCCAGCTCCAGTGTGCGGTTTGCCACACGGTCAAGGAAATATCTGTCATGCGTCACCATCAAGAGCGCCTTGGAATATTTCTCCAAATGCTTTTCCAGCCAATCCACCGTATCATTATCAATATGGTTTGTCGGCTCATCCAGAATCAGCAAATCCACAGGTGCAATCAGTGCCGCCGCCAATGCCACGCGCTTTTTCTGTCCGCCCGAAAGCGTTTCCACCGTCTGCCCGAAATCAGAAATGCCAAGCTTGGTAAGAATCGTTTTCGCCTCGCTCTCCAAAGACCATGCCTCTGCCTTATCCATTTTTTCCGCAAGCTCCGCCGCCCGCTTCACAAGCCTTTCCTCCTCAGGCGTTTTTGCAAGTGCCGCCATCGTTTCCTCATATTCCCGCACCAGAGCAAGCTGCGGATTTTCTCCGCGGAACACCTGCTGCAGCACCGTTGTGCCATCCACAAAAACGGGGCTTTGGGAAAGATAGCCGATACGCATCCCATTCATGGTAACAATCGAGCCGCTGTCCGCCTGATCCACCCCTGCAATAATCTTCAATAGGGTAGATTTCCCCGTCCCATTCACGCCGATAACCCCGATTTTATCCCCTTCATGGATGCTGAAGGAAATATCATCGAAAATGACGCGCGTACCGTAGCTTTTTCTGATATTTTCTGCTGTCAATAAAACCATATTTTCACTCAACTTTCTGATTCCTTTTTCGCCTTTTCCTGCCTGCCCTTCCGGATTAAAAATATCGCCGCGCAGATAATCAAACCACCCGAAAGCAGCTGGCTCACCGCAAAGGGGCCAAACATCAGCTGGTCTGTCCGCAGCCCCTCAATCCAGACTCTCCCAAGCGCATAGCCCAGAAAATATAAGCCCAGCACCTGCCCGTCAAATTTCTTTTTCGGGCGGAATTTTATCAAAAGCAAGAATAAGCAAAGATTCCAAAGCGATTCATATAAAAAGGTCGGATGCACCTGAATATAATCCACGCCGCCATAATTGACAATATGTTGCATCACCTCTGCGGAAATATCGCTCGTCCGCACCTGACTCATCTGCAAGCGCATTGCAAGCAGACCATTCGTAAAGCCGCCAAACGCTTCTCGGTTGAAGAAATTCCCCCAACGTCCCAGCATCTGCCCAAACGCAAGGCAGGGTGCAATCGTATCCGCCAGCAGCCAGAAATTGACCCCTTTCCTTTTGCAATAGACGATTGCCGTCACCACGCCGCCGATGATGCCGCCATAAATGGCAAGTCCTCCCTCTCTGAGGGCAAATATCTTTTCGGGATGCGCGCTGTAAAAATCCCACGAAAAAATAACATAATACAGCCTTGCCCCGATAATGGCAAAAATCAGCGCATAGATGATAAAATCAACGTACATATCAGGGGACTGTCCCGTCCGCTTTGCCTCCTTCATTGCCATCAGCACCCCCAGAACCACCGCCAGCCCGATAAAAATGCCGTACCAGTAGACGTTCCTTCCGAATACCGTAAACGCCACACGGTCTAGGTGTGCAATCTCAATTCCCAGATTGGGAAACCATATTTCAGGCATAAAAATCCCTCTTTTCTCTTTGATTTTTTCTGCCGATTTTTCGGCATACCAATATTATTTTATAACAACCACCTCTTAGAATCAACCTTTCTGTTTTTCCTGCCGAAAAATTCACCTTTGCGGCACAATAAAAAATGCCCTCCCGATAAACGTATAGAGGGCATCCTTTTTATTTCACAACCGAAAGCACCATATTTTCTTTTGAAAAGCCTTCCTTCAGCATTTTTTCCGCTTCCTCCTGCCGCATGGTCTTGATACAGGTCAAAAGGTCGATTGCCGTTGCATCCATCCGCGCCCACGCAAGCTGTCCAAAGCAGAGCTTCTGCGGTGTATCCAGTTGCCGCAGGAGCTGTCCCAAGTGCTTTTTGCGGATACGCTGAAAATCCTCCTGCGAAAAGCCTTCTTGTTGCAGGCGCTCCAGCTCCCTTCCCAGAAAATCCGCTGTTTCCTCCGGATGCGTCCCACTGCCCGAAAATGCCGCAAAGGCATACCCCTCGCCGCAGAAAAAGGCAGAACCAAGTGCCTCATCCAGCCAGTCCCATTCATACGCCTTTTGGAAAAACACACTGCTCTCCCCCGCCAGAAGCTCCATGCAGAACCCTGCCGCCATCCGTTTTTTCAACCAATCCTGCTTCGGAAGCGGCGGCAGCTTGCATCCAATCTGAAACTGCGGCACAGAAAGTCTCATTTCACACGCGCGATATTTCTCCGCAATCTCTGCATCCTCTGTCGGAAAATACACGCGTGCAGCCGTTTCCCGTCTCGCAACACGCTCTGCCATCCGCCGCACCTCGCCCAAAGGGATATCCCCTGCACAGACCAGCGCCATTTCGTCCGTTGTGTAATAGCATGCGTACGCCCTCTGCAAGGTTTCCTCTGTGATTTCCGCCACCGTTTCCGCCGTTCCCGCAATGCGGTTGCGGATGGGGTGCTTTCCATACATACATTCCAGCATCTGATAATGCCCCACCCACATCGGGTCATCCTCATACATCGTAATCTCGCTCACGATGATATCCCTTTCCCGTTCCGTGTCCTCCTTCGTAAAATACGGCTTCTGCACAAAATCCAGCAAAAGCCTTAAATTTTCCGTAAATTTATCCGAACAGGTAAAATAATAAACCGTCCGGTCGCCATCGGTAAAGGCATTGGCAGATGCGCCATTTTGCGTAAAGCGCGCAAAGGCATCGCCCCATTCCTGCTGAAACAGCTTATGCTCGATAAAATGCGCCGTTCCCTGCGGAAAGCAGATTTTCTCGCCATCCCTTCCCTTCCAAAACAGGTGATTCGCCCCTCTCTGCACCAGCACCGCCGCCATCTGCTCTCCAAACCCCGTTCGGGGAAAGAGATAATACCGCAGACCGTTTTTCGTTTTGCCCTGCTCCGTTTTTTCAATCCGCATCCTGCGTCCGCTCCTTTCCCTGCAAAAGATACACCGTCTGTAATCTGAAATGCTTTGCCGCACGCACAACATCCGCCGCCTCTGTTCTTTCTATCTGCCGCAAAAGCCGCTCTGTGGTAAGCTCCTTGCCCTGCAATGCCTGCTCTGCCAGGAAATCCACCATCCCCCATGGGCTATCCGCCAATGCGGTATATTCCCGTATCAGGCTTTCCTTTGCATGGGCAAGCTTTTCCTTGCAAATGCCGTTTTTCTTCCATTCCTCTAAGCAGGAAAGCAGCTCCGCACAAACGCGCTTGGCATCCTCTGCCCGAATCCCTGCCTGCACAAAAAAATACGGCGAAAGCGGATATCGGTACGATTTGATTTCGTAGCAAAGCCCATCTTCCTCCCGCAGCTTCCGAAACAAAAACGAATCCGGGTCGCCGCCCAGAAGCTGATTCAGCAGCAGCAGTGCCGTCTCTCTGGTGCTGTTTCCCACATCCCCCAGAAAGCCGAGCAGAAGCCTTGCCTGTGCCGCATCTGTTTCTTCTCTCAAAAAATGCGGCTTTTCCTTTAGAATCGGTGCAGCTTCGTCCTCCGCTGCCGCCTTCCCCTTAAAATTCTGCCGCAGAGAAAGCAAGGCTTCATCCTTTTCGCCGCAGAAAAAGACCTTCACCCTTGCCGTTTCCAGAAGCTCCCGATAAAATGCAAGCAGCCCCTCTGCACCGATTTCCTCTAAATCCTCCGCATAGCCGTCCCCCGAAATCGCAAGTGCTGTTCCCTTTGCGGTTTCCTCCAGGGCACGCCTGCGCGCAAATGCCTTTTTATCATCCCTTTGGTTTTCCAATTTCTGTCGCAAAATTTTCTTCTGCCGCTCCACGGTTTTCTCCGTAAAGCCATTCTGCATCGGCGCAAACAGCCGCTCTCGCAAAAACGCAAGCATTTCCTCTGTTTCCACATTTTTCAGTGTCTCCAAGGAAAACAGCAGTAACTGCCGTCCCCCCTTTTTCACCACGCTGATATCCCAATGCGCCCCAAAAAGCAGCTCCGCCTGCCTTGCCGCCCCTGTCGGGTCCTCCCCCTGCCGCAGCACCTCTGCCAGAAGGGCTGTTTTCGTTGCCGTTTCCCGTTTTAGCGGCAAATCAAAAAATAAAACCAACAGATTTGTCCGAAATTTCTGCCCTTCTGCAAAGAAAATCCTGCACCTCGGTTCATATTTCGGCTCGCATTTTTCCATCGCAACCATCCTGCCACCTCTTTTTCTTTTTCTCCTATTCTTTCTCCGGAAAAGAAAAGTATGTATGGTTGCATCCACACCACCTTCATGTTATACTTATCTACAAATTCTAAATCCTTAAGATTTTCTTACAAATGCCCTAAGGTTTTCGGACATTTCGTTTTCCGAAGCCCTTTTGTGCTACACTTCTCTTGAAAGGGAGTGTTTGTATGAAAGCAAAGGATTTGTATGATATCGCCATCATCGGCACAGGGCCTGCCGGCGCAACGCTCGCGCGGCTCCTGCACCCAAAGTATAAAATCATCGCGATTGATAAAAAGAACCCCCATGGAGACGGCTTTCAGAAGCCCTGCGGCGGTCTCATCTGCACAGATGCACAGAAGGCACTGGCAAGCTTTGACCTTACCCTGCCAAAGGATGTTCTGGTCGATCCGCAGATTTTCGCCGTAAAAACGATTGATTTAAAAAATAAGCTGATTCGCCATTATCAGCGGTTCTATATCAATATGGATCGCCATAAATTCGATCTTTGGCTGGAATCTCTCCTGCCAAAAACGGTAGAGCTGCACAGCAACGCTGTCTGCACAGAGCTGAAACGGGAAAACGGCGGCTTTCTCATTTCTTATCAGGATTTGCAGACAAAGCAAATCCGCACCGTTCGAGCGAAATTTCTCGTCGGGGCGGACGGCGCAAATTCCATCGTCAGAAGAACGTTCTATCCCGAAAAGAAGCTGCGCCGGTATCTTTCCATACAGCAATGGTTCCCTGAAACACACCTGAACCCGTTTTATTCCTGCATTTTTGATCCGGAAACAACAGATTGCTGTTCGTGGTCGATTTCCAAGGATCATCAGTTTATTTTCGGCGGTGCCTTTCCTCTGGATCATGCCAGAGAACGCTTTGAACGGCAAAAGGCAAAGCTGGAGGGAATCGGGTTTCGTTTCGGCGCACCCTTGAAAACAGAGGCATGTCTGGTACTGCGTCCTGCATCCTTCCGCGATTTCTGCAAGGGAGAAAAGGGAATTTTCCTCATTGGCGAAGCTGCCGGCTTTATCAGCGCAAGCTCCTTGGAGGGCATCAGTTCTGCCATCGGCAGTGCAAAAACACTCAGCGGTGTACTGAACCACCCCCGCAGCAATCCGAATGAACGCTATTGGCAGAAAACCCTGCCTCTGCGCTTGAAATTATTCACGAAGGTGCTGAAAAGTCCCTTCCTCTATCGTTCCTTCCTGCGGAAGCTGGTGATGAAAAGCGGTATCCAAAGCATAAAAATCACAGAAACCCTTGCGAATCCTCCGTTTTTCGCAAAAAAATAAGCGTCCATAAATACAAGGAGACCTCAATGCAAAACAAATCCCTGCAAATGATAAAAGCAATTCTAAAATCTGCCTTCGGGCTGTTTCTCTATTCCTGCGGTGTCTATCTGACCGTGCAGGCAAATATCGGCATTGCCCCATGGGAATGTCTTTCCATGGCAATTTCCGGCAAGGTCGGGCTGAGCTTCGGCTTTGTTCATACCGTCAGCGGTATCATTATTCTGGGGATTGACCTGCTTTTGAAGGAAAAAATCGGCTTCGGCACAATTTTGGATGCCCTCTTAGTCGGCAATTATGTCGATTGGATTTCGTATTTCCATCCCATTCCCGTCAGCCGCAATCTCTGTCTGAGCATTATTCTTGTTATTGTCGGGCTGTTCGTGATGGGCTTCGGGCAGTATTTTTATATGTCTGCCTGGCAAAGCTGCGGCCCGCGCGATTCTCTGACAATCGCCTTGGGCAAGCGGTTCCCAAATCATCCCGTCGGTCTGGTGCAGTCCGTCATCGTCGGTGTGGTTTTGCTGATTGGCTGGGTCTTGGATGGCCCTATCGGCATCGGCACCGTCATTTCCGTTTTTGTTGCGGGAACGGCTCTGCAAATCGTTTGCCGCATCATGCACTTTGAGCCAAGAAATGTCAAGCATCTGAATCTTCTGGAAGCAACAAAGCTGCTGTTGTCGCATTAAAAAAAGGCTGTCAAAAGCGACCTTCCAAATCAGAAAACAAATCGTTCTTATATAAAAAAGCAAGAAATTCCGATTTTTCAGAATTTCTTGCTTTTTTTGCTTTCTGATTTGGATGCACCGACATCCTTCATTATTTCCAAAATTCAAAGTCCAAATCGTAAATATGAACCGTATCCCCTTCTTCAATGCCCTTTTCCTCCAAGGCCTCGATAATGCCCTTCTCCTTCAAATATTTCTGGAAGAAGGCAAAGCCCTTTTCGGTATCAATATTGGTATAGCCAATCATTTTTTCTACGCCGACACCTGTAACCACGAAATAGCCATCCTCGACCTCCTCGATGGTAAAGGGCTCCTGATCGACCTTCACTTCATCATATTCTTCGTATTCCTCCTCGAATACAATATCCTCCGGATATTCTCTCAGGATTCTGCCGACCTCTGTCAGAAGCTCATCCAGCCCCTTATTCGTTGCCGCAGAAATCGGGAACACCTTGAAGCCCTGCGGCTCATAAGTCTCCTTCAGCCGTGCCACATTCTCCTCCGAGCCGGGGATATCCGTCTTATTTGCCGCAATCACCTGTGGACGCTTCAGCAAATCCTCCTTATATTCTGCCAGCTCGCGGTTGATTTTTTCCACATTCTCCACAGGGTCATCCCCTTCTACGCCTGCCGCATCCACCACATGAATGAATACCTTCGTGCGTTCCACATGGCGCAGGAATTCATGACCCAAGCCAACGCCCTCGCTCGCGCCTTCCACCAGACCGGGAATATCCGCCATCACGAATTTGTCCCCAAAGCGTCCTTCCACAACACCAAGATTAGGTGCCAGTGTAGTAAAGTGGTAGTTTGCAATCTTGGGGTTTGCGTTTGTTACCATGGAAAGCAGTGTGGATTTCCCGACATTCGGAAAACCGATCAGACCAACGTCCGCAATCAGCTTTAATTCCAGAATCACATCATATTCCTTGGATTTTCTGCCCGGCTCCGCGTATCTGGGAGCCTGTCTGGTGGGGGTTGCAAAGTGCTGATTGCCCTTGCCTCCCTTGCCGCCGTGGATGAGGATTTTTTCCTCTCCTGCCGTCGTAATATCCGCCATTACCTTGCCGCTTTCCGCCTCACGGATTACCGTACCGACAGGCACCTTAATGATGATATCCTCGCCGTCCTTGCCGAAGCAGTTGCGCTTGCCGCCGGGTTCGCCGGGCGTTGCCACAAATTTTCTCTTATAGCGGAAATCCATCAGTGTGCTCATGCCGCTTTCGCCGACAAAAACCACATTGCCGCCCTTGCCGCCGTCGCCGCCATCGGGGCCGCCGTGCGTAATGTATTTTGCTCTGTAAAAGGAAACCTTACCGTCGCCGCCGTCGCCGCCCTTTACATGAATCTTGACTCTATCTACAAACATTTTCCAATTCTCCTTTCCTTCCTTGGGGCTTTGCCGCAAACCTTCTTTGCGGCGGGGTTGAAACATTTTTCTTTAAAATCAATAATATCCTTTTTGATATTTCCTATAAAAGAAGACTTCACAGCTCTGCATCCGTTAGACCTGTCAAGTCTTCTTTCTGCTTTCTCTGATTGAAAAAAGGCTCCAAATGAAATGGTATTATCATTTGAAGCCTTCGCAAATCTTATTCAGCGATTTCGACAGGGTAAACAGAAACCTGTTTTTTGTCTCTGCCCTTTCTTTCATATTTTACACGACCATCAACCAGAGCGAACAGTGTATCGTTACCGCCCTTGCCAACGTTTACGCCGGGATGGATCTTTGTGCCTCTCTGTGTGTATAAGATATTGCCAGCCAGTACATACTGACCGTCTGCACGTTTTGCACCAAGTCTTTTCGCGTTGGAATCACGACCGTTCTTTGTGGAACCGCCGCCTTTATGGTGCGCGAAGAACTGAAGGTTCAATCTGAACATACTTCACACCTCCTCATGTATCAAAGTGAGATAGTTTTTGTATTCTAATGCTATATCGGAAAGCCCCATGACCAGCGTTTCCAGAAGAAGCTGTGTATCATGGTCCTCCATTCCCTCAAGGGGAAACAAGACTTTGAGATAACCGCCGCGTTTTTCATCCGCATCCGCCTTGAATGGGATGTCAGTGAATTTCTCCACAGCGTTGACTGTGTTAAAACAAAGCACTGTTACCGCAGAACAAACGATATCCTCGCCTGCCTGTGCATAACCTGCGTGACCGGAAATCTCAAATCCGCAGATTTTTTGATTTTTGCGATAAATCCTTGCTTTAATCATAGCTGAAAATTACAGGGATTTGATCTGCAGCTTTGTGAAAGGCTGTCTGTGGCCTCTTTTTTTGTGGAAACCTTTTTTAGGTTTGTATTTGTAAACTACAACCTTCTTTTCCTTGCCGTCACCGATTACGGATGCTGTAACAGCGGCACCTTCCACGTAAGGAGCACCTACTTTGATATCGCCTTCCTTTGCCAGAACCAGAACCTTATCGAATTTGTATTCGGAGCCTGCTTCTACTGCCAGCTTTTCCACTGTGATGATATCACCTTCGGATACTTTATACTGCTTACCACCGGTTTCAATAATTGCGTACATGTTGACACCTCCTCGCAATTTTACTCGCTGGATACGGTAATCGGAGCCTTTCTCCGATTTTCTCGAACCTCTCCACGCGGCTGAACATACTTCAATATACTACCACACCCAAACCGCCCTGTCAACTGAATTATTCCAATTTTCCTGCATTTTTTACTGCAAAATAGGCTTTTTCATCGCCTTTTTCCTGCAACAGGCGCAGCAGAAGTGCCTGTCCCTGTCCGGTCATACATTTTTCGGTCATCGTCTGAATCTGGTATGCCTGTCTCAGCGTTGCCTCCGCTTTATTCTTGCTGCCTGCCTCGGCGTAAATCCTGCCAACGCGGTCGCAGAGTCTGCCGAAGGAGGTCGTAAATATCCCCTCCTTCGCCCCGATGGAAAGCACACGGTCAAGCAGCGTTTCCGTATCCCGCTGATTTCCCAGCTTTGCATGCAGCGCAGCCGTTTTCAGCAGCACCTTGGCAAAGCTCTGCCCCTCGCCCTCCTTGTTGCGAATAGAAAGCGCCAACGCGCTGTAATATTCCAGCTCCTTCCGAATATCTCCACCCTTCTTCGGCTTGGGCGGCATGGCATGCTCCATTTTCTGCCGCAGATAAAGCCCTCTGCGCTTTTCGTAGGTCTCATCCATTGGCAGTCCGCTCCGCTTCTGCTTTGCCTCTGCCTCCGCAAAATACGCCGCCGCCTTTTCCTCTACACCCGAAAGGCGATAGCAGTTCGCAATCGCAAGCAGATTATTTGCCGCCGCCATCTGCTCCTGCGGTGTTTCCTCAAAATTCAAATCATTCTTTTCCTGATACAGTTCAATTGCCTTTTCGTATGCCTCCTGCTTCACAAATACACGCGCCAGTGCTTCCAAGGTTCCCAGATACAACGGATTATCCTCATCCAGCATTTCCTTGCGAATTTCTGCCGTTGTGGTAAAGACCTCCTCCGCCTCCTCCAGATTGCCTGCCGCTTCCTCCATCAGTCCAAGCTTTTCCAACGCCGTTGCATAACGGGGATGCTCTGCTCCGAAGCGTTCCTTCGCAATCTCCGCCGCCTGCCGGCAATGTCCGACCGCCGCATCGAAATCCTCCTGCCGCCGCTCGATTTCCGCCAGCAGATGCAAACACCAGAGATACATGCCGCTTTTTTCATCGCCACAGCTTTTCCGCACCTCAAGTGCCTTTCTGACAAAGCGCTCCGCCTCGTCGTATGCCTCCTGTCCTTCGTAAAGCTTGCCGATTGCCGTCAGCGTATCCGCATAGGCTGTATTCCTTCCGTCCGCAATCGTACTGCGCAGTGCCTCCGCCGCCTCATAGCACTGCAAAGCCTCCTCCGCCTTGCCCATGCTTTCATACAGCGTCCCCATCGCCATGTGGCACGCCGCAATCTGCGGATCTTCCTCGCCCAGAAGCTCCTTCTTCCGCTGCAAAGCCTTTTTGCTCAGCGCAAGTGCCTTTTTAAATTCCTTCTTGCCGCCGTAATCCACACTGAGGTTGCTCAGCGCATCCGCATAAAAAATATGCTCCTTCCCCAGCATCCGCTCCACAATCTCCAGAACCTCCCGATGCACCTCCAGTGCTCTGTCATATTGCCCGTCCTTACAGCACAGCGCCGCCAGAGAATTCAGGCTGTTGATGAAATCCAGATGCTCCTCGCTCATCAGCCTTCTGCGGATTTCCACCGCCTTTTCGCAGTATTCCACCGCCAAATCCAATAGTCCGGCCTTTTCGCAGACAGAAGCCAGCGTCAGCACGTTCATCATGTAATAAAACGTATCACAGCCGCGCGCCTTCTCAATCAGATCCAGACAAATCTCGTAATAATAGATTGCCTTTTTATAATTCCCCTTCGCCTCATAGGCTCTGGCAAGCGCCCCATGCACATCCGCCAGCTCCAGTGTAGAAAAGGTATTGTTCCTCAATGCCATCGCATGGTAGTCGATCGCCTTGTCATATTCCCCCAAAAGCTCGTATGTATTCCCGATATGATACAGGCTGTGCAGAAAATCCGCATGCTCCCTGCCAAGCTTTGCCTCCCGAATCTCCAGCACCTTCCGGTGCAGACGCAGTGCCTCCGTCTGTCGGTTCGTCTGATTGTATACAATCGCAAGGTTGTTCAGCGTGTCCGCATAAGAAAGGCTCTCTCCGCCACAGCGCTTCTTCAGCTCCGCCGCCTGCTTGTAATATTTCTCCGCCTGCGGATATAGCTGCAAGCGGTCAAACACCATCGCCAGATTGCTCATATCCACCGCATACTCAATACAGTCGCAGTCATCGTTTTCCGCATAAATCTGCAATAGCTTATTCCCCAGAACAATCGCCTTTTTGTAGTCCCCATCCTTGTAGGCCTCAAAAAAGCTGTTCCGTACCTTCTTCATTTCTCCGATATAAAAAGCCATTTGCTTTCACCTCCGTTCCTCCATCTGCCGAAACGCCTCCTTGATGATATCGTAGGAATACCCCTTCCGCAGCAGGAAATCAAACAGCTGTTTTTTCTTTTTTTCGTTTTCGGGCGGCCATTGTCCGCGGCTTTTTTTCTCCAGCCACCGCAGGGCATCGCTCGCCTCGTCAATCTCCGTTTCCGCAAGCACTTCCTCAATGATACAGGAGGAAACGCCCCTCTGCCGCAGCTCCAGTCCGAGCGCATAGCCGCTTTTCGGCTTGAGCCGCAGCTTTTCTCTGATATATCTGCGACAGTATTCCCTGTCATCCGCATAGCCGTATTTTTCCAGAAAGGCAAGCACCTGTGCAATCACATCCTCCGCAAACTCCTTTTCCAAAAGCTTTTGGCGAATCTCCTGCACCGTCCGCATTTTGTAGCCAAGGAAACGCAAGGCCGTGTCCTGCGCCTTAATGTAAATCAGGTTTTTGCGGATAAAGGCAATCGTCTCCTCCGCCGCCTCCTGCCCCTCCTTCAGCTTGAAATACAGAATATCCTGCATAGGCAGTGCAAAGGCATATACACCGTCAATGAAAATGTTGTATCTGCTCGGGTCACGCTTCTGCTGCGTGATGGCTGTAATCAGCATGGCACTGCCTCCTTTCGTAGTAAAATATTATACCACGTTTTTTCCTCCTGCGCCATTCATAAAAATAACCCCCTCGCCGCAGGTCGGCAAAGGGGGCAATTCGTTATTCGTCTTTATAAAAAATCATCCATAGCTGAATCAGGAAGGAAAGCACAATCAACACAATCAACCACACCGGCAGATACTCCCCGATATTCTCATAATAGCTTCCACTCAGCTTTGCCAGTCCATATCTGATATAAGTCCAGCCAAATGCCGAGGACAATCCAAGCGTCGTAAAGCCCATCGAAAGAATCAATTGCAATCTTTTCATAAAGTTATCAACTCCTAAAGAGCAGGTACATCTCCTACTCCTATTTATCTCATCATACTGGCTAATTTCTCTATTCCGATTTATCCTTCAACTGTTCTGCGAAGATGCAAACGCCGATAATTTTTATAGAAATATCCGTCAGAAGCCAAGGTAGCATTGTATCGGCAAACCCGACCAAAGCATATAGGAACGAAACAATCCAACTGAGTATCGGCGAAAAAAATCAGAAGCAAAGCGCCCTTTCGCGTTTTTATCATCTTCATTCCTCTCACACCCTTCTCATTTTACAGGAAATGTATTATGCTCAATCGTTCTGCATTTCTTTGCAGTTTTCGCTTTATCTTTATCTCCTGAATATCCAAAAGAAGCACCTGTAGCCACTTCATAACCATCAATTCTTGTATATTCTTTTCCTTAAATCTATCTTGTCAGAATCAATCCGCATTTTTCACATCGTTTTGCATCCACATAATAATACATCCACCAGAACGGCATCTCCTCATTTCTTTCCAATCGCTCCGCTCCCTTTGTGTTCCGTGGCTGTTTTATTTTTCCCGGCTGCGGTGTCCATACAATCTCGTGACCGCTCCCAAGGAAGCCCTCCTGCATTTCTCCTCCGCAAATCGGACATTTCATTTTTCTCTCTCCTTTAGCATCTCCTCAACGTCGCCGCCATTTTCCAGAAAGAGATATTCCTCTTTCGTCAACGCATATCCCTTGTCATCATGCACAGCAACGGCTCCTGTTATATGTGCATCCCCTTCCGGAATATCAAACTGCGGCATCTCGCCCACAGGCTCGCCCCGTTCCGGCACATCAAAGAGATAATAGCTGTCGCACATTTCATCCTGCAAGTCATGCAATTTTTCATATTCCTTCTTTTTCTCCCGATTCTCCGGATCATACTGCACATCCGTCACAAAAACGCAGAGCAGCACCCGTTCCTCATCCGCATAAACCTGTCGGTACATCCCCGAATAGCTTTCCTTGACCTCATTTTCCCAGTACGCCTTATCCAGATACCAGAAAGAGAAAATCAGCATATCTGCCTCCGGTGCAAAAAACTCGACCATCAATCCGTTTCCGACCGTTTCCATGTCGGAAATATAAAACGGATCCTCCGTATAGCCCTGCGGCATCCAAAACCCAAGACCGTAATCCTCATTTTCATACAGACTCTCCCTGTCTCCGTCCTTCTCATCCTTTGCCACGCCAACCCAGATTGCAAGAAGCACTGCCACGATGCACAGCAAAATGCCAATCGCCCATTTTCTCTGTCTCTGCATTGCCATCCCCCCCCTTGTTTTCTATTCCGATTTATCCTTCAACTGTTCTGCGAAGATGCAAACGCCGATAATTTTTATAGAAATATCCGTCAGAAGCCAAGGCAGCATTGTATCGGCAAACCCGACCAGAGCATATAGGAACGAAACAATCCAACTGAGTATCGGCGAAAAGAAAATCAGACGCAAAGCACCCTTTCGCGTTTTTATCATCTTCATTCCATCCATTCCCTCCTTTGCAACCCTCCGCAATCGCGTTTTCCTACTTCGACCATACAATAAAATTCTGTTTCTGTAAAGAAAATGGAATCACAAACCCTCCTCCCTCCGTGAAAATTAAGAAATTCGTAAGAAATCCCCCCTCTTTCTCCCAAATAACGTATACATCACAAAAATTTCACCTTTTGCAGAATCCCTGACAATCCCTTTCCAACATAAAAAAGCCGTGGGAATCCCTTCCCACAGCCATTTTTTCTTCCCCTTATATCCAGCCTGCCGCCGAAAGCACCCCTGCCGATTGCTTCGCCTCATGAAACCCTGCCACAGCCATCGCAACCAGAATACACAGCAATATCCCACAGACCCATTTTCTGCGCTTCTGTTCCTTCCGCATGGCATCCATCAAAAAAAATGCCACAATGCAGCAGGCAGCAGACAGCACAAGAAATAGATTTTTTGTCCCCGGGGAAAAAGCAGTGTACATTTTTGTCCCTCCTTGCGAATTACCTGATATTTCCAATTCTTCCTTTTTTAAACATACCACAAACTGCCGTAAAATACAAGAGCCATGGGGCATTTTTGCCCCACAGCCCCTTCTTTTTAAAGATATCGCTCAAAAAATGCTTCTATCGCACGCTTGCCCTCTGCGAATCCATCAGGTGCTTCGCTGTGTCCCATCGCATGAATATATTCGTCCCTGCTTTCCCTGTAGGTCACATGAATCGTCCAGCTGTTGCCGCTGCACATACATAAATCCAGCTTGCAGAAATCATTCCATTCGTCAATTTTATGCGCGCGGATGATTTCCTCCAGCTCTGCCAGCTCCTCCTCCGTCATCCGGCAGCGTTTCGCCTGCATTGCCCCGTCACATCTGTCAATCCAGAGTCCCTGCGCCGGGTTATAGCGAAACCATTCCATAAATCCTGCCGTATCGGCATATCTGAAAGAAAAGGTATCAATCGTCATGCTGCTTCCTCCTTAATCAAAATACCAAAAAAGAACCATCCGTTTCCGAATGGCTCTTTCTGTTTCAGGTGTTAAAATTATTTTGCGTATTCCACGGCTCTGGTCTCTCTCACCAGATTTACCTTGATCTGACCGGGGTATTCCAGTTCTTCTTCAATCTTCTTAGCAATTTCTCTTGCCAGAAGTGTCATACCTTCGTCCGTCACATCTTCGGGTACTATCATAATTCGCAGCTCACGTCCTGCCTGAATTGCGAAAGATTTTTCAACGCCCTTGAAGCTGTCCGCAATTTCCTCCAGCTTCTGCAATCTCTTAATGTAGGATTCCAAGGTTTCGCGTCTTGCGCCGGGTCTTGCCGCAGAAATGGCATCTGCCGCCTGTACCAGCACCGCGATAATGCTCTGCGGCTCCACATCGCCATGATGTGCCTCCACCGCATTGATAACGGTATGGTTTTCCTTGTAGCGTTTCAGCAAACCAACACCGATGCTGACATGAGAGCCTTCCATTTCATGGTCCACACTCTTACCGATATCATGCAGTAAGCCTGCACGCTTTGCCAGAACAACATCTACCCCCAGCTCTGCCGCCATCAGTCCGGCCAGATGGGATACCTCGATAGAGTGCTTCAATACATTCTGTCCATAGCTGGTGCGGTATTTCAGTTTCCCCAGCAGCTTTACCAGTTCGGGATGCAGTCCATTGACACCTGTATCAAAGGTTGCAGACTCGCCTTCCTCGCGGATTGTAGTTTCCACTTCTTTTCTTGCCTTTTCCACCATTTCCTCGATACGGGAAGGGTGTACACGTCCATCTACAATCAGCTTTTCCAGTGCCAATCTTGCAATCTCTCTCCTGATGGGGTCAAACCCGGAGAGAATGACTGCCTCCGGCGTGTCGTCAATAATCAGGTCAATGCCTGTCAGTGTTTCCAAAGCGCGAATGTTTCTGCCCTCACGACCGATGATACGTCCCTTCATCTCATCATTGGGCAGCTGCACAACAGAAACCGTTGTTTCTGCCACATGGTCAACCGCACAGCGCTGAATTGCATTTGCAACAATTTCTCTGGAGCGTTTTTCCGCCTCCATCTTCGCCTTGCTTTCCGTTTCCTTGATGAGCAGGGTTGCCTCGTGCTTCACATCATTTTCCACCATTGCCAGAATGTGATTCTTTGCTTCCTCGGTGGTCAGTCCTGAAATTCTCTCCAGCTCTCTGAGCTGTTTTTCTCTCAGTTCCCTTGCTTCTTCCTTCTGTCTGTCCAAATCCTCCAGCTTTTTGGTCATGTGCTCCTCTTTTCTTTCCAGAGCCTCTACCTTCTTGTCCAGAGTTTCTTCTTTTTGGAACAGCCGTCTTTCATTTTTCTGAAGCTCGTTTCTTCTGTCACGAACCTCTCTTTCCAGTTCATTTTTTGTCTTAATGCTCTCTTCCTTTGCCTCCAGAAGAATTTCCTTCTTCTTGGCCTCTGCATCCTTTACTGCATCCTCGACAATCTTGTTGGCTCTTTCCTCTGCAACGCCAACCTTGCCCTCCGCAATCTTCTTGCGGTATGCAATACCGATGACAACGCCAATCAGCAAACCTACGACAGCACAAATCATACTTATCGGATTAATGAAAAACACCTCCCTCTTATTCAGTTTTCAAAGTGCAATTTTTAATTGTTTTACATAATCTGTAAGTAATGGCGAAAATACACCTTTTTCATTTTATAACTTTTTCACATGTGTGTCAAGAAACAATTCAGCACAGTAAAGCGTACAAAGAGCAAAAGCAACAAAGAAAACGCCTTTGCGGCGCTTTCATGCATTTACTTTTTCTTCCGCTTCTCCATGGCATATTGTCCAAAGCCCATTTCGCTTTCCTCTAAAAGAATCGTGCCGCCGCTTTTTTCCTCCAGTGCCGTTTTCCATGCCCCGTCCTGTCCGGCAAAGGCAGCCAGCAGACGCTTGTCCGCCTGCACCGTCAGCTCGTTATAAATCGTATGTGCAAAAACGCTTTCCGCCTCTCTGCGCATCCTCGTCACCGTCCATTCAATCGAGGGCAGTCTGCCGCTGCCGTCGCAGGCACGGCATTTTGTTGTCATCTGCCGCTTCAGGGAGGGTCTGGTCTTTTTGCGCGTCACCTGCATCAGCCCCAGCTCTGTCATGCCGACCACAACCGTCTTAATGCGATCCTTCGCCACAGCCTTTTTCAGCCGCTGTGTAACCTCCTTCTGCGCCGCCGTATCTGCCATATCAATAAAATCAATGATGATAATCCCCGAAAGATTTCTAAGGCGCATCTGCTTTGCCGCTTCCTCCGCCGCCTCCAGATTCGTTTTCAAAATCGTTTTCTGCAAATCCCCTCTGCCTGCTGCCTTCCCTGTGTTCACATCAATCACCACGCAAGCCTCGGTTTCCTCAATCACCAGAAAACCGCCGCTTTTCAGCCAGACATGCTCGTCCAGTGCCTTCTCGCTCTGGCTCTCCAGAAAATACGCCTCAAATAGCGGAATTGCATCGGTATGCAGTCTGAGGGCAGGCTGTCCCTCGCCGTTAAAATCGCCGCTTTCCAGCAATTCCCGATAGCTTTCCGCCTCATTGACCACATATTCCTCCACATCCGCGCCGTAAAAATCCCTTGCGGCACGCTTGACGGGATGGTTTTCCTGTGAAATCAGCGCAGGCGGCTTCAGAAATTCGCCCGTTTTCAGCCTTTCGCATTTTGCCCAAAGCTGCTTCCATTCTCTTTCAAATTCCTCTCTGCTTTTGCCCTCCCCGTTTGTGCGGACAATCGCGCCGCAGTCCGCAGGCAGAAGCTCCGTCAGAATTTCCCGAATCCGTGCACGCTCCGCCGAATCGGTAATTTTTCTGGAAATGCCGATTTCGCCGCCCTCCTCAGGCAGGAGCACCAGAAATTTCCCCGGAAAGGAAAACTTTCCTGTCAGCACCGCGCCCTTCGTGCCGACTGCATCCTTCTCCACCTGCAATAGCAGCGTATCCCCGACCTTCGGTCTTGCGCTGCTTTTCTCCGCATCGGAAACGGCTCTTGCATTGCCGTAATAATAATAGCCGTTTTTCTCCGCACCGATATCGACAAATGCCGCCTGCAAATTCGGCATGACATTTGCCACACGCCCCGCGTAAACATTCCCGACAAGGCTTTCCTCCCGCTTGCTTTCATAATATAATTCCTTTAATTCGCCGTCCTCCGCTAACGCAATCCGCGTTAGGTCGGCGGAAATATCCATCAAAACTCGTTTCAAGCTGCATCCCTCACCTTTCTACCTATCATCATACCCGAAAAAAGCAAGTTTTGCACCTCTTTCTTTAAATATACGCTTAGCGAAAATAAGTCATTCGCCGGTTTAGAACATGCAGGCGCACCTGCGCCGCTTTTCTCCCTGCCGTTTCCGGCACTGTGGGGAAGGGTTTGGAAAGGGAAACCTTGTGTCCCTTTCCTCGTCTGTGGGGGTCCGGGACCCATTACGAAACGGGTCCCGGGTTTTTGTTACTTTTTAGCATAAAAAGTAAGGAAGAACGCCTTTGTTTTGCCGTGAAAGTTCTAAACTGGCGAACTTCTCATCTTCACCAACCTCCGATGATATTTCTATACCTTCTCCGTTGCCCTCTCCGGCAAATACTCCATCGGGTTCAGCAGCTTCCCATCCCGATAAATCCCATAATGCAGATGCGGCCCTGTGGAAAGCCCCGTATTCCCTGATTTTGCCACCACCTGTCCCTGCTTGATTTTCTCCCCCTTTTTCACCAATATCTCTGAAAGGTGTGCATATAAAATCGTATACCCGTCCGTTGTTTCAAATCGCAGCAGCTTGCCATACGTCGCAGAAGTACGCACCTCCGTCACCCTGCCGCTTTTAACCGCTACCACCTCTGTCCCCTCTGGAACGGCAATATCCAACCCGTCATGCAGCTCCTGTTTATGTAAAATGGGGTTTTCCCGCTTGCCGCAGTCCGAGGTCACCACCCCCGAAACAGGCGCAAGCCAGTCCTCCGTTTTCCGTTCCCATGCAAGTCCCTTCCACACCAGCACACTAGGGCGATTCTTCCGTATCGGGACGGTAGACCCTTTCATCCCTTTCCTGCTTTTCCCGAAAAACAGGCAAACTTTCCTCCACGCCCTTCCGCAGTGCCGCCCCTCTGCTTTTCCATTTCTGCACTTCCTCCGTCGAAATCTGGTAAGCAATCGTCTCCTTCAGCTTATTGCAGACCATATCCGAGGTTTTGCTCTCAAATAAAGAAATCAGCAGACAGCCGCCCACCAAAACCGCCGTCACATACGTCCGAAACGCGAGCGTGCCGCTTCGCTCCTGTCCTTCTCTCCCCCGAAAATTCTGCCTTGCGCGCATCCGCCGCTCCATCTCTCTCCTGCGTCGGCGTTTTTCCTGCTCCGTCATGCGTATTCCTCCCTACTTTCTTTCAGTCGAAATCAGGATTTCGACCTGCGCTTATCTCTCCGCCTGCTCCAGACACGCCGCCACCGCATCCAGAATCGCCTGTGCAGAATGTGGATTCTCGCTCTCCACTGCAATCTCTGCCGATTGGTTTTCAATCACCGCCTGCCCGACCGTTTCCGTCACCTCTGCCAGCAGGGGATAAAACACCGCCACCGCCTCTGTTGCCTCCTCCATGGAAACCTCCGCAATGCGCCCCTCCGCAATCGTTACCGCAATCTCCGCCGTTTCTTCGCCAAGCTGCATTTCCTCGTAATAGGTACCGTCCCGATATGCGCCGTCATGCTTCCCCATATTCAGAAAAAATGCAATCAACCCCACCAGAATAATCACACCCAGTACCGCAAACACCGCTGTTTTGATTAACTCCTTCGCCTTTACTACCATAAACCTCGTGCGCCCCACGAAAACCCCTCCTCAGTCCTTCTTATCCCTACCATATTCCGTTTTTTCCTTCTTTATGCTGTCATCCCTTGAAAAAAGGCTGTCCCTTTTGTATCATAGAGGAAGAAACGAATCAGAAAGAAGGGATAAAAATGGGACTGCGTTTCATCATCGGCAGAGCCGGCACAGGCAAAACCCACCTCTGCATAGAGGAAATCATCCATCAATCGAATACGGGAGCGAAACGGCAGATTCTCATTGTGCCCGAGCAGTTCACCTCGCAGGCGGAACGGGATTTGATTGCCGCAACCGAGCAGAACGCCATCCTCACCGCCGAGGTGCTCAGCTTCGGCCGTCTGGCGCATCGGGTGTTCTCCAAAAAGGGAATCGGCAATCACCTCCCTCTGGGGGATATCGGCAAGGCAATGGCACTGCGGAAAATCCTTCTGGCGGAAAAGGACAATATTTCCTATTTCCACAGCGTTCTGGAGCAGCCCGGCTTTATCGACCAGCTGGGTCTGACCATCTCCGAATTTTTTCAGTACCGCATTTCTCCGGAGGATACAGAAACCCTCGCGCAGGCAGAAGGGCTTTCCCATGCCGCAAGAGAAAAGCTGACTGATTTGAACCGCATCTATCGTTCCTATCTGGATTTTCTCAGGCAGGAATATATTTCCGCCGATGAAACCCTTGGGCTTCTGGCGGAGCGTCTGGATGAAAGCCTTGGCTTTGCCGATACGGAATTCTGGCTGGACGGCTTTTATGGCTTCACGCCGCAGGAATACAGCGTCATCCGCCGCCTGCTGCAGCTTTCCGCGCAGGTCAACATCACCCTGCCGATGGATAAAAACAGCTTTTACGGTGCATTTTTGCCGCCCTCCGCGCCATTTTACGAACCATATCTGACGAAGAAAAAGCTGCTCGCTCTGGCAGAAGAATTACAGCTTGCCCCCGTGCCGCCGACCCTTCTTGAAAAAAATTTCCGTGCCGAAACGGATGCCCTCCGCAATCTGGAGCAGGAATATTTCCACAGCTTTTTCCGCAAGGCACCGCTTGCAGAAAGCGTGCATGTGGTTGCCTGCCCTTCCCTGCAGGAGGAAATCCGCTTTGCCGCAGGGAAAATCCTCCGTCTGGTGCGCGAGGAAGGTCTGCGCTTCCGCCAGATTGCCATTGTAACAAACGCCATGGAGGCGTACGAAAAGAGTCTGCGCGGCATTTTAGAGGAATACGAAATCCCCTGCTTTATCGATGCGCGCCGCGAAACCACCGCACACCCCCTTGTCACCCTGCTGACCTCTCTGTTGGATATTCTGGTGTATGATTTTAAATATGAAGCCGTTTTTTCCTATTTAAAATCTGGCTTGAGCCTGCTTTCCACAGAGGAAATCGATATTCTGGAAAACTACGTCCTTGCCTATGGCATCAAGGGCTGGAAGTGGCGGCAGGATACCTGGGATTATGGCATCCAACGCGAGGGCGCAGAAGCCGTAGATGCGGTCAATGCCCTGCGGGACAGGGTGCTTGCGCCCTTCGCCCCCCTTCTTACCCTTCCGCAGAAGAAGGCCTTCCCCCTTCGGGAATTTTTGCAGGCATTGCTTTCCCATCTGGAACAGCTCCACGCCGCCGAAACGCTCGATGACTGGGCGCAATCCGCCACCGCCGCAGGCAATCTCAATAAGGCGGAGGAATACCGCCAGATTTGGCAATTAGTGATGGATGTTCTGGAAAAGGCAGATACCATCCTCGGCAAGGAAGAGCTGACGCTTGAAGAAATGGCAAAAATCCTTAAGGCAGGTCTGGAAAAATGCTCCATGGGTGTCATTCCGCCGACCGCCGATTGCCTTCTGATTGGGGATATCGAACGCAGTCGCCTGCCCGAAATCAAATATCTTTTCGTGCTTGGTGTCAATGAAGGGGTTCTCCCCTCTCCTGCCACGGCACAGGGCATTTTCACCGAAGCCGAGCGCGACCTTCTGACCGCCCAAGGCATAGAGCTGGCAAGCGGCGGCAAGCAGAAAATCTTCGAGGAGCAATTCCTCATCTATCGCGGCTTAACCAGACCCTCCAAGGGTCTATGGCTCACCTATGCCGCCAATGATGCCGAGGGTCGGGAGCTGTCCCCCTCCTCTCTGATTGAACGGCTGCAGCGTCTGGATGAAGGTCTGCAAATCGAGCCCATGCCCGCCTTCGATTTAGAAGAAACCGCCCCTGCCGCCGTTTTCCATCTGCTTGGCGGCGAAATGCGGAAGGCAACGGCAGAAGCGCCGCTTTCTCCCCTCTGGCAGGATATCTATGGCTTTTTTGACGAAAACAGCCAATGGCAGAAGCACCTTTCCCTTCTGAAGCAGGGCATCGGCAAAACGGCAAAGCCCGAGCGACTCTCCCCGAAAACGGCAAAGGCGCTTTACGGCAAAAATATTTTTTCGAGCGTTTCCCGTCTGGAACGATTCGCAGGCTGCCCCTTCTCCTTCTTCGCAGAATATGGTCTGAAGGCGGAGGAACGGCGGCTTTATCAGCTCAATACCCCCGATTTGGGGTCTCTGTTCCATGAGGTTCTGGAGCTGTTCTCCAACAAATTGGAGCAGGACAGCCTCCCTTGGACATCGCTCACGAAGGAAGAAACCACCGCCCGTATCCATGCCGCCGTAGAGGATGCCGCCCCTCGTCTGGGCAATCGTATCCTTCTGGATTCTGCCGCAAATCAATACCTTATCCGCCGCCTGAAACGCATTTCCACTCGTGCCGCATGGACGCTGGTGCAGCATTTACAGCAGGGAGATTTCGTTCCGGCAGGCTATGAGGTCGGCTTCGGCGCACATGAAGCCCTCCCCCCGATTGTCATTCGCCTACAGGATGGCGGCAGTCTGATTCTTAACGGTAAAATCGACCGCGTGGATTTGCTTGATGCCAACGGCACACGCTATGTCAAAATCATCGACTACAAATCGGGCAATAAGACCTTCCATTTTCAGGATATTTATTACGGTCTGCAATTACAGCTTCTCGTTTATCTGGATGCGTATCTCAAGTATTATAAAAAAACAGGCGCATCCTTCAAGCCGGGCGGTGTCTTTTATTTCCGCATCACAGACCCCACCCTTGCCCTTGATGAGGAGCTTTCCGCCGAGGCAATCGAAAAAATTCTCTATGAAAAAATGCGCATGTCGGGACTGCTTTTGCAGGAGGATGTCCTTATCCATGGCTTAGACCATAGCCTTGCAGAAAGCCGCAGTTCCGCCATCGTGCCTGTCGGCTATACCAAAAAAGGCGACCCTACCGCCGCCTCAAATCTCGCAACCGAGGAGCAGTATGCCGCCATTCTGGATTTCGTTGCCACGCGCACGCAGGAAATCGGCGATGCCATGAAGGCAGGCATCATCACCCCTGCCCCCTATCGCGATGGGCAGCGCACCCCCTGCAGCTATTGCAGCTATCGTTCCCTTTGCCGCCATAGCTACGGGGAAGCGCCAAGGTGGCGCAAGCTGAAGAAAATCGATAAGGCGGATTTCTGGGAAAGCATCACCCCCAAGCAGCCCCCCGAAACCGAATAATCATACAAAAAAGTCCCTCCCACAGGCTTACCCCCATGGGAAGGACTTTCCTTTTTCTATTTTATTCTTCCGAAATAACATCTTCTTCTGTCTGTGTTTCCTGCATTTCCTCCGGTTCCTCTCCCTTTTCCAAGGGCACCAGCTCTCTGTAGAACGCCGCCGCTGCCGCACTTCGATAGGGTGTCAGCCACAAATCCCCAATGCCTAATGTAAAAGCCGAAAGAATATCCCAGCCGATAAAGCTGAAATCCAGACAGAACAGCCGCCATTTATTTCCCTTCATCAGCTCCTTGGAGCGGGTAATGGCATCATTTGCACCCATTTCGGGGTTTTCCGCCAGAATATAGCCTGTCAGCTGATAACGATATGCCGCAATAAGTCCCGGAATGATAAACAGCAGCGTCCAGCCGATGATATACACCGCCTGCAATAAAACAGCCGCAAGCATCGTTCCCCACTGTTTGACATAACGAAACAGCGTTTCCAATCTGCCTTCCTCACCGTCAATCAGATCCAGATTGAATTTCATATAGCCAACTCCGACAAACGATCCGACAATCAATCGTACAATCGCAACCAGAGCAGCAGCCACAGAAAGATATTGCCATACCAGAAAAGCACTGCCCACACCGATATTGCGCATCATTTCTACCGGATTCAGCCTCTGCCCGAAAATATCCAGGGTCATCTGAAAATTGCCTTCTACCATTACAAAATTCACATCAAGCCCACCGACACCGGCAATGCCGCCCAGAACCATCGCAAGAAAGCCAATCCCGATTGCAAGTCCCCAGCGTCCCTTTAACGCTGCTCTTGCCTCTGCCCGAAAATCCGCCGCACATCTCATATTGTGTCCCCCTTTCAAAAGCTGACCTTTTCTTTCAGCATAGCAGAAAACATTCTTCGACACAACAGCACCGCCCGATTCTTAAGAAAATCTTAGAAAATCAATTTCCGGCTTAAAAGGTTTCCCAATATTTCTTTACATTTCCTTCCGCAACGGCATCCAGATAGGAATCCGCAATCTCGAAAATTTCCTCCTCGTCCTTGATTTTCAGAAAAACACCGTTCTTGTCGGCAACAATATCCTTGTGCTTGCCCTTGTTTTTCTCAATCCATTCCCGAAATTCCTTTTCCCATCTGTCTACCACCGCTTCGCCCTCCTCGTAGCAAAGCAGCTCAGCTCTTACGTCCTCAATCACTTCATTTATCTTCAATTTCATGCGTTTTTCTCCTTTCAGCCCTCAGGCGGTGTCATGCCGAAGTGGGCATAGCCAAGCCTTGTCACCACGCGTCCTCTGGGGGTGCGCTGAATATACCCTAACTGCAATAAATACGGCTCATAAACATCCTCTATCGTCTCGGATTCCTCATTGATGGATGCCGCAAGGGTATCCAAACCAACAGGCCCTCCGCCGAATTTTTCAATCATCGTCAGCAGCATTTTTCTGTCCGTCTGGTCAAGCCCCACCTTGTCAATATCCAGTAAATCCAGTGCGAATCTCGCCACTTCCTCCGTAATCACCCCGTCATAGCGCACCTGCGCAAAGTCACGCACACGCTTGAGCATACGGTTTGCCAGTCGCGGTGTCCCACGGGAGCGGCGCGCAATCTCCTCTGCACCGCCTTCCTCCATCTCCACCTGCAAAACCGCAGCGGAGCGCTTCAGAATGATTTTCAGATTCTCCACACTATATGGCTCCAGCCGCTGCACCACGCCGAATCTGTCGCGCAAAGGGGCAGTCAGCAGCCCGATTCTAGTCGTTGCGCCAATCAGCGTAAACCTTGGCAAATCCAGCCGCACAGAGCGCGCCCCCGGCCCCTTGCCAATCATAATATCAATCACAAAATCCTCCATCGCAGGATAAAGAATCTCCTCAATCATGCGGTTCAGCCGATGAATTTCATCAATAAAGAGAATATCCCCCTCATTTAAGCTGTTCAGCACCGCCGCCATATCCCCCGGGCGTTCAATCGCAGGGCCGGAGGTCGTCTTAATATTCACGTCCATCTCGTTTGCAATAATGTTCGAGAGCGTGGTTTTCCCTAACCCCGGCGGGCCATATAAAAGCACATGGTCGAGTGCCTCTTTCCTCTGCTTTGCCGCCTGTATGAATACGCGCATATTCTCCTTTACGCTTTCCTGCCCGATGTAGCTTTCCAGCGTAGCAGGGCGCAGCTTTGGCTCCAGCTCGCGGTCTTCTTCCCGCAAGCCTGTCGTCAAAATCCGTCTGTTTTCCAACTAAAACACCTGTCCTCTATCCTCAGAAGGTAATCATGCGCTTGAGCGCCGCCTTCAAAATATCCTCTGTTGTCATGCCCTCTGCCGCAACCGCATTGACCGCCTGTGCCGCCTCACTGCGGCTGTAGCCCAACGCCGTCATGGCATCAATTGCTTCAAATTTCGCATTACCGCCACCAACGCTTTCCGCAATGCCTGCCGCCCCCTCGAGGGAGGAAACCGCATCCTCTGTTTTGAATTTATCCTTCAAATCCAAAATCACGCGCTGTGCCGTTTTTCTGCCGACCCCCGGTGCCTTGGAAAGCGTTTTCACATCATCCGATAAAATTGCCATCACAATTTCGGAGGGGTTCAGCACCGAAAGAAAGCCTAATGCCCCCTTCGGGCCTACGCCGTTTACCAGCAGCAGCTTTTCAAACATCTCCTGCTCCTCTCTCGCCGCAAAGCCGTACAGGCTCATACCATCCTCCTTCACGCTGAAATATGTAAAAATCTGCACCGCTTCGCCCGTCTGCGGCAGCTTCGCCAATGTGGCAGGGGAAACAAAAATACGGTAGCCGATACCGCCTGCCTCCACAATAATGTCATTCTCGCCGCGCCGTTCCAATGTGCCTTTGATATAGGAAATCATATTCTCACCAAATTTCTTCAGAATACAAGAGAACATTCGTTTCTCTTTTAGCTTCATTATACCCAAAGCGGAAAGAAAGCGCAAGCCAAACAAAAAACCCCGAATCCACTCGATTCAGGGTTATTCCTCATCTTACTTTTGCAATGCCGCCACTTTTTCCGTAATATAATTCTCCACCTCATCATAAGGAACCTCCAGTGCCATAGAAAATTCTCTGTGAAGCAGCTCCTTCGCCAGCTTGCTGTATTCCCGTTCAGTCTTTGCAAGCTTTTTGCCGTTTTCCTCCAGTCTTTTCTCCTTGCGGTAAACGGTTTTAATCAGCCTGACCAAATCCTCGCATCGGTGCGTATCCAGACAGCCCTTGTATTTCTCTCCAAGGGCGCGCACATCCTGCCCGATGACCTCCTCTGCCCGAATTTCGGGAATCTGCAAAATCAACTCCTCCGCTTCCGCCTTTGTCAGAATCGGGCGCATGAATACCTTCGTATCCAAAGGCGCATAAATTTTCCCACTGGAAAATACCGGCGCAAGCGTGTAATATTCCTTCCCGCTGTCTCCCAGCGGCGTATCGCGCGGCACACCAATCTCCTCGATGCAGCAAATACCGTTATTTCCATAAATGACATATTCACCCTTCCGAAACATCGTTCTCCCTCCTGCATCCTCCATATTCATAAGCTTTTCTGATATAAGTATACCACAAAATTTTTTTCTGATGCAAATGGGAAAAATCCCGAAAAATCAGTCCATTGCCATAACCTCAATCCCTGCCTCTGCCAGAATGGACTGCGAAAGGGGGTCGGGGTATTCGCCCCTGTGCACAATACGCGTGATGCCTGCGTTAACCAACATTTTCGCACAGATGACACAGGGCTGCAAAGTAATATAAATCGTCGCCCCCTCCGTACTCACACCCACCTTCGCCGCCTGAATGATGGCGTTCTGCTCCGCATGCAGTGCGCGGCAAAGCTCATGCCGCTGTCCCGAGGGAATATGCAGCCGCTCCCGTTCACAGCCGCCGATGTCCGTGCAGTGGCGCAGCCCCGATGGCGCACCGTTGTAGCCTGTCGTAATGATACGGTTATCCTTTACAATCACCGCCCCCACCTGTCTGCGCAGGCAGGTCGAGCGCGTTTTTACAATCTCAGCAATTTCCATGAAATATTCGTCCCAGCTTTTTCTCACCGCTCCTACCTCCTTTTTCCATGGTTTTGTTTCAACATACCATAAATCTATCCGAAACGCAACACAAAAGCCCGACCTTTCGGTCGGGCTTTTGTGTTACTACCACTTATACAATCAGATTCATTTTCTTTGCTTCAAACAGCAGCTCATCTCTGAATTCGGGTGCCGCCAGAGAGATAATCATTTTCGCTCTTTCGCTTGCGGTTCTGCCCTTCAGACGAACAATATTGTTTTCCGTTACCAGGAAGTCCACTTCATTCTTAGAGGTTGTCACAATGGAGCCGGGTGTCAGCACGGGTTTTACCTTGGAAACCGTACCGTTTTTCGCGGTAGAAGTCATCGCGATAAAGCCCTTGCCGCCCTTGGAAAGGTTCGCACCGCGCACGAAGTCCACCTGACCGCCGGAACCGCTGTAATGCAGTGTGCCCAGAGATTCCGCACAAACCTGACCAAACAGGTCAATCTCTACACAGGCATTCACGGAAATGAAGTTGTCATGCTGACCGATGACATAGGGGTTGTTTGTATAATCAACGGGGTGCATTTCAAATGCAGGGTTATCATCCATGTATTCGTACATTTTCTTTGTGCCCCAAGCCAGTGTGGCAATCGTTTTGCCGACATTGATGGGCTTTTTCATATTGGTAACTGCGCCGCATTCAAGCAGGTCAACCATGCTGTCTGTAAACATTTCGGTATGCAGACCCAGATCCTTCTTATCGCGCAGCAGAACGCCAACCGCATTGGGAACGCCGCCAATCCCCAGCTGCAGGGTTGCGCCGTTGGGAACCTCGTCCGCAATCATCTGACCGATTTTCTTATCTGTTTCTGTCAGTACGGTTTCGGGCAGCTCCAGCAGCTCATGGCAGGATTCGCACAGAGCCGTTACCTGAGAAATGTGAATCAGGTTATTCCCCATAACACGGGGCATTTTTTCGTTGACCTCCAGCAGGATGATCGTTGCCTTATCTCTCAGCGCAACCACCTCTGCCCCGGCCATGCCGCAGGAGAAATAGCCATGCTTGTCCATCGGGGAAACCTCAGCATAGAATACATCCAGTCTGGGCATGCAGTCTCTCCAGTAGCCGGGTGCTGTGCTGTAGTTATTCGGTACATAGGTATAGTAGCCCTGCTGAATTCCCTTTCTGCCTGCGCCGCCTGTAAACCAGGATACATAATCATATTTACCCTTGAGTGCAGGGTCCATAAACGCATTGCCCTTTACGGACAGAATCGCATGGTGCTGTACTCCTGTGATTTCGCCGCGTCTTGCTCTTTCGCCGACAGCCGCACAGATGGTTTCGGGCTCCTCCAAGCCTGTAGGACAGGCACAGATATCACCGGATTTTACATACATTGCAACCTCTTCTGCTGTTTTCAGCTTTGCACGGTACATTTCCTGAAATTTGTTCATGTCTGTTCTCCCTTTCTGGTTTCTCTCCATGATTTCGTTAAAAAAAATAAACAAAGAATTGTTCTATTTTTCCATTTTTGCATACAAAATACGTTCTATAGCTTGTATTTTAGCACAAAGAAAACCCAAAAGTAAAGTGAAATACTGTTCTGTTCTTCAAATTATACAAAAATTTAAGCAAATTTTGTCCTTTTTGTCCTACAACTGTTTTTTCTTGCAAACAATATTCCTTTACAATAAAAAAGGACTCTAAAAAGAGCCCCCCTCAGTCTGTAGACAAGGTTGTTTTGATGCCGCGGAAAGGTTCGGGAAACGAAGGAGTTTCCTGAATGGAATCCGCAGTCGGAATTCATTTCCGGCGAGGAAAACGGCGAGTTTCAAGGCTTTTTAGCCGATGGAACTCGTCTGTTTATTCACCTGTCTCAACAAGTCGAAATCCTGATTTCGACTTAGGGGTCGACTT
>OLFU01000075.1_pt1 | contig 100825 bp, 100 predicted proteins | sample 1605161 | NCBI WGS metagenome assembly OLFU01 (sample SAMEA3888914, study PRJEB22519) | human gut metagenome | biome: human gut; feature: human-associated habitat; material: faeces | place: Denmark | collected 2011
CACGGTGGTGTGAGAGGACGACTGCTCAAATAATGAGCACTCTCCTACTCGATTGTTTATTTACAGCATAGGATAAGATTGTAAGTTGAAGAAATTTAACCTATCAGAAGGTCCAGCGCATACCTACGTTCCATTGCCAAGGTGTCTTGTAGTCGCCGCCGAAGGCTTTGGAAACATCTGCATACAGATAGCTGTTATCCTTGGTTTTGAGGTTGAAGCCGATGCCTGCCTCGTACCAGGTGTCGCCCAAATCGTTGCTGTAGGTGGTGGATACACCGTTGTAGCTTAGGCGGGTGTCAGCACTGCCGCCGAAGTCATGCAGTACAGAAGCTTTGGCGTATACATTACCGTTGTCGCCAAGTCTGCTGCCAAGCTCGAAGCCTAAGCGGCCGATGGTGCTGCTTTGGCTGTCCTGACTGATAGCAATGCCGTTGTCGGTAGTGTAATCCTTACCGGCAATACGCAGCCAGGAAAGCTGTGCCTGCGGGGTGAAGTAGGCCTTGTCACCCATAGCGATTTCTCTGCCGTATTCCGCGCTGATGCTGCTGCCCCAGGTTTTGTACTGACCGTGGGTGAAGCCAATCGGTGCAGAGATATCGTAATCATTGCTCAGACGGCCTTCCTTGAGTACGATGTCTGCATAATGTCCCTTATCGCCAAGCCAGGTGCCGTACAGAGTAAGTGCTAAGCTACGGTTTTTCGCTGTTGCATCGCCGTAGGTGGTTTTACCGCTGTTGCGGCTGATAGCAGCGCCGTAATGCCAATCGCCGCCAGCCTTATCATAACCCATCTGGAAGAAATTATTCTGGTTTTTGGCATTGTCATATTTAAATTCGCCGCGATTCAAGCGTACCCAGAAGCCCTGGTCACCATCGCCCTGACGCAAATCGCCCAAGCGTTTGCTTAAGGTAGCGTCCTCCTGTCTCCAGGACAGTGCTGCTGCGTTTTGCAGATGGCTGATAGCATCTACAGTAGTGCTTTGGGCAATTTTTACATTGGCGATTGCGTTGCCGTCAATATGGTTGATGGTATCTGCCTGCATTTGGCCGATGAGCAGACCTTCATTAACATGAACGTCAAATTTTGCCGCACTGTCATCGTGAATCTTCAGGCTTTTTCTAACAAGGCCTTCCAAGCCGGCTGCGTCCTTCACGTTATCAGCATTGATGCCTGCATAAGAGGTATGTACTGCGGCAGCGTCGGTGTCAGCGTTGTTTACGCGGAAGAAGCCTGTATTGAGGTTTACATCAGCCTCCAGCGTAAGCTCGCCGCCGGTGCCCTGCAGGTGATTAATGTCAATGTTCTGCACCTCTTCATTGGTCATGGTGATGCTGCCGTCATTCAGGGTGAGTTTTTCCAGATAGCTATAACCAATGCCATATTCACCCATAGCATGCCATGTAGCCTTGTTGGCAAGGGTGAGGTTAATGGTACCGGCAGAATCATCCTTGTCTACATAAGGACCGCTTTGGTCGAGATTGCCGGTGATGCTGGAAGCGTCAGTGTTCAGGTTAAGGTTAACGATGGCGGTGTTGGCTGCACGTACGTCACCAACAATTACAACATCGTTAGTTGTACCTTGGTTGATGTTGACAATAGTGTCGGTATGCCAAGTCGGATCCGGATCCTCGCCGTAAGCATTGATCGCGTTGAATGTTCTATTGTTAGCATTGTTGGCACCGGTTATGCTGCCACCGGCCATGTTAAGAACGGAGCCATCTTCGATAAATAGTACATCAACAGTACCTTCGGCACTATTGTTTTCAGCTCTGATATTCGTAATGCCCAGGTTGACCTCGGAATGGTACCCTGCACGAACACCAATGGTCATAATCGCACCATCGCCGCTGCTTTCAGCGTGAATAGTGCTGTTGTCACCGAGAGTAATGGTGGAGCTGTGGATAGCATTAAGACCATAGCTGTAGCTTGATTCATCAGGATTCGGAGAAATGCCTTTTACGTTAATATGCGTTTCTCCGGCGTTGATTTCGGAGTTGCCTGCTGCAAAGATGCCGTTAGTACGGGCTAAATTCTCAGCCATAGCTTCGGTAGCGATTGTCAGCTTGCCAAAGTTCATTTTGGCTTGGTCTTGGGCTTCAATACCCGCAGCCCAGGCATAATAGCCATTTTTAGAAACAGCCTTGATATTTGCAGCGCCGGTTACGGTCAGAGTATGCTCACTGTCTTCATCATCAAAATCGCGGCCCATGAAAATACCATCGGCAATACTTTCCGGCTTGCCGTCAGCAGTAACGTCGATATTGAGGTTTTCTATCTTGATATCGGCAGCATAAGTATCAATGCCGGAAATATAGATTCTGTTTATATCATAATTAGAGCCTGTAGACTGACCTGTGATATTCACATTTTGGGCAGTGAGCCTGCCGGGAGTATCGCAGTTAGAGGTTGCTGCATGAATACCGCTGGTAGCACCATCTTTAACATCAAGCTGCAGATTTAGCGGCGTAGTAAATTTTAAATGCGTTCCTTCGTCCCAAACCTCAACAGCAGGGTAGGCGTTAGTCCATTTTACTACGTCACCCTCAGCAAAGGTATAAGTTGATTCCATACCGACAGTAGTGCGGATGCCATGAGCTGCATAAGCGTCATTAGCACCGGTGATTTGGTCAGTATATTCCTGTGCAGAAGTTATGGATGGTTGTGCAACCCCGATGTACAGCGCAAGCATTACAGCTGTTGTCAGGGTTTTGGAGATTAATTTTTTGCGTTGCATAAACAAGACCACCTTTCTTTAAATCGGCCAATATAAAGAAAACTTTAAGAATATTACAATAATTAATCAGCCGATTCTTTTCTACATCTGCATTATATATCAGGCAACAGAAAAACACCCCACCCCAAATGGTAAATTCGGGTAGGATGAAGTGAACAATTTGCTGATTTTGTGAAAAAATTTGAAGTCAGCTTCTCTTCCTACCCGAAATCAGCCTTTCGGGTGGGGACAAGCTGCTAAAAATACGCTATGCTATCATCAGAAGAATAGCAAAAGGCGGTGAGCAGCATGCGTAAACAAAAAAGCAATAAGCTGAGAATTATTCACCTGCTGTTATTGGCAGCGCTCCTGCTGCTAACAGCAAAGCTGATTTATGCCCAGGTGCGGGGAGGCGATAGCATGGGACGTATAGAATGGACGGGTATGCAATTATACAGAAACGGCTCGAATTATGATTATAGCTATAATTATGCGCTGCGTTTGGATGCTAAAAGCGGGCAGATGCTTTATGACTGCAGCTTTAAGGCTCCGGCAAATCTCAATGACGAAATCTGGCGCTGTGAGCTGGAGAGCGTGCCCGTGACGCGTGAGGAGCTTGCGACTCTTGATGCGCTTATCCAAGGACTGCCGCTGGCACCGCCCAAGGAACCTGAGCCGGTAGATGAGGATATGTTTATCTGCGATGAGACTAGGGAGATTTTTGACGTGAGTGTCGCCAACTATAAGGATAGAAGCGTCAAAAAGCTTACGGCACCCTTGCGTGCAGAGCAAAGAAAGGAGCTGCAAAAGCAGTTTCTGCAGCTTTACCTGAAGGCTAAGGACAGAGCTCCGCTTCGCAATTAAGGCTTAACAAAGGCGGTGAACGGTATGCACAGTAAATTATGGAAAATCACTAAAATGCTGCTGGCGGTGCTTGTGCTGCTGACAGTTAATATAGGTTGTGCGCCGGTACAAGGAGAAGATAAGATGACACACGTAGAATGGTCCACTTTTTATATGAGCCGGAACCATCAGTTCCGCACCCTGTGCTACAGGTTTGAGGTTAATTATGATCCCTTTAAGGAAGGGCAGGGTACCTTCAGCTGCTTTTTTGTCGATAAAAAGGGCGGGAATTGCCTGCTGTCGTCGGCAGAGGTGACAAGTGAGGATTTGGCAGAGCTGGATGCTTTTATCCAAAAGCTGCCGCTTACGGAGCAGGAACAAAAGCAGAAGCAGACGAATATGCTGTTTGCGCACGATGCGACAACGAAGGAGTTTTATATTGCTCTTGGCAGCTATAAAAATAAAAACAGACGCAAGGTAAAGCCGCAGCTAAGCAGTATGCAGCAGGATGAGGCAATGGATATTTTAAAAAGGCTGTATGTTAAGGTGAGCAAGCGAGAAGGGAAATAGCGCCAGATGCTTGGAGTTTAGAGAACCGCCGTGAGGCGGTTCTTTTTATGTTTGTGTATATGGATGCTATACGAAGAGAAAGGCTTTCCTTGGGGAGAGCTGTCACCTGTAGGGCGACTGAGAGGGGTTGGGGTTATGTATATGTCTTATTTTGCTGTAACCCCTCTCCGTCATCGCTGCGCGATGCCACCCGCCCCAGGGCGCCTTCTCTTGCCCTACGGGCAATTCACCTTGTCTCCCCAAGGAGAGGCCTTATTGTTTTGCAATCTAATATTTTAAAAACTGCTTTTTCCCAAAAATATCCCCGCAAGCACTGCCGAAGCGCCTTACTCAGTGTACTTTGCTCAGTAAATGTGTTATAATAAAACAGGTTATTTGTAAAAATAAAACGAGTTTTTATAGGATGGTGAAAAAATGAAAGTTTCTGCTGAAGACGTAAAGCATATCGCACAGCTTTCCCGTTTGACTGTTCCCGCTTCCGAGATGGAAGTATTCACCGAGCAGTTCAACCAGATTCTTAACTATGCCGACATTCTTGAAAAAATTGATACTGCAGGTATCGAACCTACCCCGTACGTATTGCCGGTAAGCAATGTACTGCGTGAGGACGTTGTCAAAGAAGGCGTATCCCACGAGGAAGCATTGAAGAACGCTCCTGCTGTTCACAATGACGGCTTTAAGGTACCGCGCGTAATCGAATAAGAAGGAGGCAAACGCTGTGGATTTGTATAAACTTACTGCGCACGAGCTGCATGAAAAGCTCGTCAACAAAGAAGTAAGCTCCGTCGAATTAACTAACGCCGTTATTGCGCGTGTCGACGCAGTTGAAGACCAGGTTAACGCTTACGTAACCCTGGATAAAGAAAACGCTCTGGCACAGGCTGCCAAGGTTGATGCCAAGATTGCCGCAGGCGAGAAAATCGCTCCGCTGGCAGGTATTCCCGGTGCAATCAAAGATAATATCTCTACCAAAGGCCTGCGCACTACCTGTTCCTCCAAAATGCTGGAGAACTTCATTCCCGTATATGACGCACATGTTATCAAAAACCTGCGCGCTGATGAAACCATTTTCCTGGGCAAAACCAACCTGGATGAATTTGCTATGGGCTCTACCACCAAGACCTCTCATTTCGGTGTAACCCACAACCCCTGGAACCTGGACCGCGTTCCCGGCGGCTCCTCCGGCGGCAGCGCTGTTGCTATCGCTGCAGGCGAAGCTATCTGGACTTTGGGCTCCGATACCGGCGGATCTATCCGTCAGCCGGCATCCTTCAACGGCTGCGTTGGTATTAAACCGACCTACGGCCGTGTATCCCGTTATGGCTGCGTAGCATTCGCATCCTCTCTGGACCAGATCGGACCTATCACCAAAGATGTAACCGACGCTGCTTTGGTACTCAACAGCATCTGCGGTAAGGACGAGATGGACTCCACCTCTCTGAACGTAGAGGTTCCTGACTTCACCAAAGCACTGGTAAATGACGTTAAAGGCCTGCGCATCGGTCTGCCGAAGGAATATTTCGGTGAAGGCGTTGATGCTAAGGTTAAGGCTGAAATCATGAAGGCTGTTGAAAAATATAAAGAGCTGGGCGCTGAAATCGTTGAGGTTTCCCTGCCGCATACCGAATATGCTGTAATTACCTATTACATCATCGCTCCGGCTGAAGCTTCCGCTAACCTGGCACGCTTCGACGGCGTTCGCTACGGTTATCGCAATGTTGATGCAACCTCTGCTCCGGAAATGACCACCATGAGCCGTACCGAAGGCTTCGGTCAGGAAGTACGCCGCCGCATTATGCTGGGCACCTACGTACTGAGCAGCGGTTACTATGATGCATACTACAACAAGGCTATGCAGGTTCGTACCCTCATCCGCCGCGACTTTGAAGCTGCGTTTGAAAAATGCGACGTGCTGCTGACCCCGACCTCTCCGGTTCCTGCTTACGGCATCAACGACAAGATGGATCCGCTGACCATGTACATGCTGGACGTAACCACTATTCCGGTAAATATGGCCGGTCTGCCGGGTATTTCCATTCCTTGCGGCTTTGCTGATGACGGCATGCCTATCGGTATGCAGCTGATCGGCAAGGTTCTGGACGAAGCAACCATTCTGCGTGCTGCTTATACCTTTGAACAGGCAACCGAATATCATAAAGTATTCGCACCGCTGGGAGGTAACAAATAATGACTAAATATATTACCGTTATCGGCCTGGAAGTTCATGCCGAGCTGAAAACAAAAACTAAAGCATTCTGCAGCTGCTCCACTGCCTTCGGCAGCCTGCCTAACACCCATGTATGCCCGGTTTGCCTGGGTATGCCCGGTGCACTGCCTGTACTGAACAAGCAGGTTGTTGATTTCGCTATCAAGGCCGGTCTGGCGCTGAACTGCGATATCCAGAAATACAACAAATTCGACCGTAAAAACTACTTCTATCCTGACCTGTCCAAGAACTATCAGATTTCCCAATTTGATAAGCCTATCTGCCTGGGCGGTCACATTGACATCGTTGTTGACGGCGAGCATAAACGCATCGGCGTTACCCGTATCCACATGGAAGAGGATGCAGGCAAGCTGAACCACAGCGGTGCAACCATCAGCACCTCTGACTCCTCCGCAGTTGACTACAACCGTGCAGGCGTACCGCTGATTGAGATTGTATCCGAGCCGGATATGCGCAGTGCTGCCGAAGCTCGTGCTTACATGGAAAACCTGAAAGCAATTCTGGAATATACCGATGTCTGCGACTGCAAAATGCAGGAAGGCAGCCTGCGCTGCGACGCTAACATCTCCATCATGCCCGAAGGCGCTAAGGAATTCGGTACCCGTGCCGAAATCAAAAACCTGAACTCCTTCCGTGCTCTGGAGCGCGCTATCAACTATGAAGTTGAGCGTCAAAAAGAGGTTCTCGAGGATGGCGGCCACGTTGTTCAGGAGACCCGTACCTGGGATGAAGCTAACGGCGTAACCCTGTCCATGCGTTCTAAGGAAGAAGCACATGACTATCGTTACTTCCCTGAGCCTGACCTCGTTCCGGTACAGCTGGACGATGCCTGGATTGAGCGTATCCGCAAAACTCTGCCGGAGCTGCCGGCTCAACGTCAGGCACGCCTGATGAGCGAGCATGGTCTGCCGGAATATGATGCTTCCCAGATCGTTTCCACCAAGGCTATGGCTGAATACTTTGATGAAGCAGTTAAGACCGCTAAGGACAGCAAAGCAGTTTCCAACTGGCTGCTGGGCGATGTATCTGCTTACATGAACAACGAAGGCATTACCATTGCCGATTTCAAGGTAACCCCTGCACACTTAGCAGAGCTGGTTAACCTGATTAAAGACGGCGTGCTGTCCAGCAAGCTGGCTAAAAAGGTATTTGCCGAAATGCTCAAAGAGGACGAAGCTCCGAAGGCTCTCGTTAAGAAGCTCGGTCTGGAGCAGGTTAGTGATGAAGGCGCTATCCTTAAGCTGGTTGAAGAAACCATCGCTGAGAACCCGCAATCCGTTGCTGACTACAAGGCCGGTAAGGATAAGGCTATCGGCTTCCTCGTTGGTCAGATTATGAAAAAATCTCGCGGCAAGGCTAACCCGGGCATGGTTACTAAGATGCTCAAAGAGAAAATGCAATAAGGCACGCCTGTCCATAAAGCACCATCTGCTTCGTTGTGGCTCCTAGAAGTACAGTATGTACTACGTCGTCGCCACGCCTAGTACCTGGCACTTTCTGAACAGTCGCTGGGTATGAATATTGTATTTAGATGTGTATAATGGCATGAGCTATATGCGTAAGTTTAAGGCTCCCCGTCTGAACGGTAACGTTCGGGAGGGGAGCCTTTTTGAGCGCTGTCGCATAACTTTTTCAAGGGACTTTTTACACCAACTCACAACTTTTTTCAACGACTTTTGCAAAGCGCATCGGATAGGTGAGGGGAGCGCACATGTTTAGCATTATCGTTTTGCCTGCTTCCGCACGAGTTCCCCAAAAATTTACACATAGCTGGCGCAAACGCTGTATAATATTTATGTAAAGCAAATGAGGAGGTTTTTGTTATGACTATGAAAAAAATCAACGCCTTTGAGCAAGGCGAAGCAATTTTAAAAACTCTGTCCAAGGGTGCCTTTCTTACTACTGCTGCCGACGGCAAGCAGAATACAATGACGATCGGCTGGGGCAGCCTGGGCTTTAAGTGGGGACAGCCTACCTTCACCGTTATGGTGCGCCAAAGCCGTTATACCAAGGAGCTGATTGACGCTAATCCGGAATTTACCGTCAGCTTCCCGGTAAAAGAGGGCTTTGCTCAGGCACTCGGTCTGTGCGGCAGCAAGTCCGGCCGTGATTTGGATAAGTTTGCAGCTGCAGGCCTGACTACGGAAGCAGGCGAGACCGTCAGCGTCCCTGTTATCAAGGGCTGCGGCCTGCATCTGGAATGCAAAATTGTAGAACACTACACCATGGCGGAGGACAAGTTCGACAAGGAACTGGGTGAAAAATGGTATGCCAACAAGGACTGGCACACATGCTACACCGGTATCATTACTGCCGCTTACGTAGAGGAATAACAGGCGAAAAGCTATAACAAATGTAAAAGCAGCTGCCGCTTAGCGGCAGCTGCTTTTAGTATGCGCGTCAACGTGCGTTGCCGCGCAAAAAGTGGTCGGTAATTATTCTTGCTGCTTCCTCGTCCGTCATATCGGCAGCAATATCATCGCTTTGGTTAAAGATGCTCATAGCTACACCGAAGAAAACAAATTTGGTGGTAATCTCCGGCACGGTATCCTCCTTCAGCAGGTTGTCCTGCATTGCCTTAGTAATCAGCTGAGCTAAAATATCATATTCATCATGCAGGATTTTGTGATAACGCAGAATGCGTTCGCTTGTTTCTTCGCTGACTTTCACAGAATTGTAGCGGGAGATAACCTTAAAATTATCGCCGTCAGGCTCGACTCTGCAGCCATTGTTGCCGCCGAGCATTTCAAAGCAGATAATCTGCCACAGAGTACTGTTGGCAATATAAAAATGTACCATTACTTCAAAATACTTTTTGAGCTTGTCCTCAAAGCTGTCTGCACTATCGACAGCTTGGTGCAGTTTTTCCAAAAAGGGCGCATTTTTATCGGCAACCAGCTTGTAAAAAAGGTGCTCCTTATTGCCGAAGTATTTATAGACAGTTCCCTTGCCTACGTCAGCCAGGGCTATTATTTCATCGAGCGTGGCTTTTTCATAGCCATGCTGCGAAAAAACCTCTTCCGCTGCCTGCAAAATTCTTATATCCTTAGGTAATGACGTGTCTATTGCCACTATGAAACCTCCAACTATCCTAAATAGGAAATTTTTTCGTACATTTATTACATTAATTATACCTTTTTATGCGGATAATTGATAGTGAAGTTTACATGTTTTATCAGCCGGAATTTTACTTTTCGTGACAAAATAAAAAACCCGCTCGCCGCGGGCGTTTTTATTTCGCGTAACTGCTGTCCGGCCCCTCAGCCGTCAGTGCTTTGTGCTTTTAGCATTTCCAAAAGTCCCCTCAATTGGCCGCTTCCACGAACCACCTTCTCTGTTTTTACGGTGGTGATGCGTTACGCGATTAAGCACTATTTTATTTACGGATTCTCTTACACTAATGTATTGTATCTGCAGTGCTCGGAGAAACAAAAAACAACAACGGAAACAGACAGCCTACGCTATTCCAACTCCGTTGTTGTTTATGGTGAAATTATACAACCAATGTCCATGGTTGTAAACAATTTTTTTGTAAAGGGCGTTAAATTTTTTCTGAACCTGTTGCTAATGCAACAAAAGTTACAGTTTTAAAGCATTTTCAGAATTAAAAGTCAAACTTTTGACCTGTCAGCAGTTCATATGCTTCGATGTATTTGCCGATGGTTTTGTCGATAACATCCTGCGGCAGCTCATAGCCTGCATCCGGGTTAGCGCTCAGCCAATCGCGGACAAACTGTTTGTCATAGGAGGGCTGGCCTTGGCCAACTTTGTAGCCTTCCAGCGGCCAGAAGCGGGAGCAGTCCGGGGTAATCATTTCGTCACCCAGTACAACCTCGCCGTTCTCGTCCAGACCAAATTCAAATTTGGTATCGGCAATGATGATGCCACGCTCCAGCGCATAAGCAGCACATTTTTTGTAGATAGCGATAGTGTAGTCACGCAGCTTCAGAGCATATTCTTTGCCACGGCCCGGATACAGTTTTTCCAGGATTTCGATGCTTTGCTCTACGCTGATGTTTTCGTCATGGTCACCGATTTCAGCCTTGGTGCTGGGGGTGAAGATAGGCTCAGCCAGCTTTTGGGATTCCTGCAGGCCTTCGGGCAGCTTAATGCCGCAGATTTCACCGGTTTTCTTGTAGCTTTCCCAGCCGCTGCCGGTGATGTAGCCGCGAACGATGCATTCGATAGGCAGCATGTTTAGCTTTTTGCATTTCATGCTGTTGCCGGTGAATTCGGGTTTCTGGAAGAATTCGGGCATATCTTTGGTATCAACGGAAATCATATGGTTAGGAACAATGTCTTTGGTCAGATCGAACCAGAATTTGGAAATCTGAGTCAGCACAGTGCCTTTTTTCACAATCATGTTTTTCAGAATATGGTCAAATGCGGAAATACGGTCAGTGGCAACCATAATAATGCTGTCACCAACATCATACATCTCACGAACCTTGCCGGATTTAAACGGTTTGTACTCTTGCATTTTAATGCCTCCTAAAAATTTCTCAACAAGTAAATGCAGGCTCAGTGCCGGAATTTCTTGTCAGTGTTAACTTTGTTATATTTTATGGTAATATCATAGCACAGTCAGAGGAAAAAGTCGAACGTTTTTCATGTTTTAACAAATATTTTTCGGATTATTTTACGTCTTGCGGCAAAAGGCCGTCCAAGCGCAGCATATCGGCAGTGACTAAAGGCTGTCCCAAACGTCTCCCCAGCACAAATGTACCATGGCAGTCGCTGCCACCGCTGATAAGCAGACCGTGCTTTTGACAATGCTGCAGCAGGCGCTGCGTTCCTTCTTCCGAATGGTTGGAGTGGTAGCATTCAAAGCCGTCGAATTTCTCCGTCCGCAGGATGTCGAGCACACGCTCCAATCCGGGCCCGTGAAAGCCGCTGGCGGCATGCGCGCACAGCGCTGCGCCGCCGGCAGCGTGAATTGCTGTGATTACCTCGCTGATGGCAGGAAACTCCGGAAAGCCCAGGTCATGCTCCGGCGTAAAGATGCGCTGAAAGAAATCGCCCACGCCGGTGCACAGTCCCTTGTCAATCAAATAGGCGAGGGCACGCCAGCCGCCGCGGCGTCTGTCATAGGTATAACGAGCGAACTCCGCTTCATCGACAGGCCAGCCGTCGCGCGCCAGCAGATGAATGCTGTCCACATCCTTTTGCTCTAACAGCGCTTCGTTATGCTGCATTAATTCCAGCAGCTGTTTATTATGGATATCAATGCCGTAGCCAAGGATATGAAAGGACAAATCCTCCTTGGTGGAGCAGATTTCGGCTGCCGGCAGTACCGTAATGCCCGCAGCCGCTGCCAGTGTCATCGCTTCTGCAACGTTGGCTACGCTGTCGTGGTCCGTTACGGCAATCAGCCCCAGCTGTTGTTTTTGCGCTTCGGTAATCAGCTCCGCCGGTGTCCAGGTGCCGTCCGAGGCCGTTGTATGTATATGTAAATCAGCTCTTACCGACATGTAAGCAGCTCCCTTCTATTAAATTCTGCTGTCAAAAAGCAGAAACAGAGTAAAATTTTTATATTTATAGCATAGTTTATAATCATATGCATGTCAACTGCCGGTAAAGATATTCTCTCATTGCACAATAGTACGCGAGATTTTTTGGAAGTTTTCGTGCTTTTGTAACAAGCTTAACACTTACTTATATTTTAAGGGTAATAGTCCCTATAATGAGTACGGATAAATTCGATGTCCACTCTGCAAATACAATGCTCATTGTAGACTTGACGTTATTTAACTTATGTTATATACTATGAGCATCGTTGTATACGGGAGTATAAATTAGGGGGAATTCATTATGTTTAGAAAATTTGCTGCGATTATCAATGAAGTCGCACTCATCAAGCAAATTGCCGTTGGTCTTGTCATCGGCATTCTGCTGGCACTTTATGTACCGAAAGCGGTACCTGTTGTTACCATCTTCGGTGACCTGTTTGTAAAAGCATTAAAGGGCGTTGCTCCGGTGTTGGTTTTCTTCTTGGTTATGAATGCTATGGCCAAAAAGAAAAGCGGCGGCGAAGCAAATATGAAGCCTATTATCGGCTTATATGTTATCGGCACCTTCTTTGCATCCTTAGTTGGTGTAAGCCTGTCCTTCCTGGCACCTACCACTCTGCACCTGCAGGTTGCGGATGCTAAGCTCAACCCGCCCAGCGGCATTGTTGAGGTTCTGCATAACCTGATTCTGAGTGTTGTAGATAACCCGATTGCTGCTTTGCTGAACGCTAACTACATCGGCATTCTGGCATGGGCTGTAGTATTCGGTATTGCTATGAATATGGCTGCCAACGAAACTACTAAAAATGCTCTGGATGATGTTGCAAAGGCAATCACCCTGGTTGTTAAATGGGTTATCCATTTCGCTCCTCTGGGCATCATGGGACTGGTGGCAACCTCCATCAGCGACAGCGGTCTGTCCGCAATTTCCAGCTATGTACATCTGTTGGCAGTACTCATCAGCTCCTACTTCCTGGTAGCGCTGGTTATGAATCCGTTGATCGTTTACTTCAACATCCGTCGCAATCCGTATCCGCTGGTTTGGGCAACCATCCGCGAATCCGGCGTGTACGCTTTCTTTACCCGCAGCTCCGCTGCTAACATTCCGGTTAACATGGCACTGTGCAAACGCTTGGGCCTGAATCCTGATACCTACGCAATTTCCATTCCGTTAGGCGCAACCATCAACATGGCCGGTGCTTCCATCACCATTTCCGTACTGGCACTTGCTGCTGCCAATACTCTGGGTATTCATGTTGATATGCCGACAGCTCTCTTGCTGTGCATCGTTTCTACCGTTGGTGCCTGCGGTGCTTCCGGTGTTGCCGGCGGCTCTCTGCTGCTGATTCCGGTTGCCTGCGCTTCCTTTGGTATCAGCAATGATATCGCTATGCAGGTTGTTGGCGTTGGCTTCATCATCTCCGTACTGGAGGATGCTTGCGAAACTGCGCTCAACAGCTCCAGTGACGTTCTCTTTACCGCAACTGCCGAATTTGCAGAGCGCGCTAAGGAAGGCACTCTGAAGTCCGAAGACCTGGTTCCGAGAAACAACATTTAATTTAACATAACAACAAAACGGCCGCCGAAGCTAGTGCTCCGGCGGCTGTTTCATTTTGAAAGGATGATGTGGTTTTTATGTATTAGCCTTCAATGGCAATATATTTTTTGTCTTCGACTTTTTTAGGCTCAACCTTAGGAATAGTAACCTTCAGGATACCGTCTTCGAATTTAGCCTTGATATCCTCCTGGGTAACTGCTTCACCGACATAGAAGGTTCTTGCACATTGACCGCTGTAACGTTCACGACGGATGTAAACGCCTTTATCGTTCTTTTCGTCCTTGTCGAGGCCTTTAGCGGCGGTAATGGTCAGATAACCGTTTTCCAGTTTGGCGCTGACGTCCTCTTTTTTGAAGCCAGGCAGGTCGATATCCATTTCATAAGCGGTATCCGATTCCTTGATATCGGTTTTCATAACGTTCTGAGCATGTTTGCCGTACAACGGATTGCGATGACCGAAGAACTCTTTTTCAAACGGGAAATCCATTAAATCATCAAATAAGCTTTCACCAAATACACTAGGCATCATCATAAGTCATTCCTCCAATTTTATTGCGCTTGTTGTAGTCATTTTAATGTTGATGCAGCAAGTATTGATTTGATTTGCCAACGCGGGATTTGTGCTTTGCGGGTGCTGCCCTTGCAGCTCCTGTAGCTCATTTCCTTTGTTGATTATGTTATACCACTATTTGTTAGCACTGTCAAGCGTTGAGTGCTAATTTCTGACGATTTCACAGAAATTACAAAAAGTGGGGGTGTAGGGCACCCCCTTTCGCCTCACTACGTTTGGTACCTTACAGATGGAAAGCAGTACTAAAGAGCCTCTCCTTGGGGAGAGGTGCCGAGCTTGTCGAGGCGGAGAGGGGATATGCTGAAAATAATGCTATTCGTAAGCATAACGGTTGCAAGCAAATAATCTCTGTGTGCGAATTTTCTTCAATCTAAATTCAAACGTGAGCCTATAAACTGCAGTCCCCTCTCAGTCGCCCTGGCGGGCGCCAGCTCTCCCCAAGGAGAGCCTCATCTTTCTTTATTAAAGTCTCATCTGCTTGAGCAACCCTTACGTCTGCTCGTAAAGCTCGCAGCCACCTCCCCTTTCAGGGGAGATATTAACTTCTTGCTAATGCTAACTTTCGCAAGCTCACCGAACTTTTATATACTCCCTGAAAGGGAGCTGGCATCGCCGTAGGCGATGACTGAGGGTTGTGCTCACTTAAGTTAAAATAAGCACTAAAACTAAAATTTTCTCCAAATTCCCCCAAAAATTTCCCCTCATCCTACCCGAATTTGCCATTTCGGGTAGGGACAAACCACCCAAAATACGCTACGATGTAGTCAGAAGCAACGAAGAAAACATTATTCTTCTTGCAAAACGGCTTTACCAAACGGAGCAAGCAATGCAAAACCCAAAATGAAACAAGGCAAATTTTGGCAACAGGCAGCGCAAGCCTCCGCAAGGTAAAAGAATACTTTACTTAAAGAGGAGGAATTTATCATGAAAAAATCTTTAGTACTCGCAATGGCAATGGCTCTTGGTGTAACCGCTTCTGCTTACGCTGCTAACCCGTTCAGCGATGTTCCTGCCGGCCACTGGGCATATGACAGCATCAATAAGCTGGCAGCTGCAGGCGTAATCGATGGCTATGGCGACGGCACCTTCGGTGGCGACAAGCTGATGACTCGTTATGAAATGGCGCAAATCGTTGCTAAAGCAATGGCTAAAGGCGCTAGCGTAGAAAGACTGGCAGCAGAATTTGCTGACGAGCTGGATAACTTGGGTGTGCGCGTAGCTAACCTGGAGAAAAAAGCTGACAATGTAAAAGTTACCGGTGAACTGCGCTTCCGTTATGTTGATCAAGACGGCGCAATGGCAAAACCGGATCATGTTGAGTCTTATGAAGTTTGGGGCAATAAATATAACCATACAGCAGATATCCGTTCCCGCATCTGGATTAACGGCATGATTAATGATGATTGGACATATACCGGCATGCTGCAGAATGTGCAGAACCTGAATAATAACACCGGTGATGAAAATACAAGCTTCCAACGCGCTTATGTAGACGGTAAGCTGGGTGGCATGGCAGTACGCGCAGGCCGTTATAATCTGGTAATTGCTGATGGTAATATCTATGATACACGTGCTGATGGCTTGGAGCTGTCTTATGGCAATAACGTTAAGGTAAAAGGCTTCGTGGGCAAAGCAACTGATGATATCACTGTTGTACCATACATGCATATTCAGAGAATGCCGGAGGAAAAAACTTTATCAACTGGTGATATTACTAATGGCGGCAAGTATTGGGGCTTGGCTCTTGAAGGCGAGCTGGCTAAGGGCTTGAAGGCTACTGCCGGTTATACTAAATTCAAAGATATGGGAACAGAAACAGCAGAAAAAACTGATATTGACAACGGCATCTGGCATGCAGGCATGAGCTATGATATCGGTCATTTCAATCTGTCCGCTATGTATCTGAAGGGTGATTTGTCTGCTGACAAATCTAATAATATTGGTAACATCGATATTAACAGCGCTATTGATCAATATCTTGATGATGACGGCTTCGTTATCGGCCTGTCCTATAAGGGTGCTAAGGCTGAAGATGCAGGCAGCTGGGGCGCATGGGCTAAATACTATGACCAAGGCGCACAAACCTATGTTGCACACACCACTGATGCTAACACCTTTGGCATGACCGGTTTCAAGGGCTTCGGCGTTGGCGCTAACTACACCCTTGCTAAAAACATTGTAGCTAACGTTGCATACTATAACACCGAATCCAAGCTGATGAAAGAGCTTCCTGGTATTGCTGCTGATCTTGATCGCACTAAAGACCATCGCTTCTGGACTGACGTAACCTTCACTTTCTGATAAACCTTCATACAAAAACTTCCTAAAATCGGCAGCGCTCCGGCGCTGTCGGCAGAGAACCGCCGTGAGGCGGTTCTTTTGCGTTTGGGTGGGCCACCTTCCGCCTCACTACGTTCGGCACCTTCCCCAAGGGGCAGGCAAGACTAATAGCTAAATTTTTTGTATAATCTTTTATTCATTGTGTCTAGACTTTTTGGGTTAGTATACTAAAAAATAGCTTTAAGACTTGGTTTCCCCCTTGGGGAAACTGTCGCGTTAGCGACTAAAGGGGAAAAGGTGCGAGCAAATGAGAAGTTGGCTAGAAATATAACCTAAAAACTCAAAATATCCCAAAAATCCCCCTTCCTCCTACCCGAAATCACCCTTTCGGGTGGGGCGCTTTTACTCTTTTTAGGCTACACTATAGTTGTAAACAATCAGCTGTAAAGCAGGCAGCAGGAAGCGGAGGGATTGATATGCTGAAAGAAAGCTGGAAAAACATTTTGCTGGGCGCATTACTGCTTACCGGATTGACAATGCTCCTGGGCAGTGACAGCTCTGACAAAAAAGCAGCCTCGCTGCTCGCCGTGCCTAAGGCAGAAGCCGCCGCTATGCCTGCCTACGAGCAGGAATATATGAAAATCGTAGCTGGTGTCTGCGATTATTTGACCACGGGTAATACTGCCGGGCTGCCGGAGCAGGGACTGACAGGCTTTGAGGAGCTGGAGGGCCATAATGATCCCGGTCAGGGTGTAAGCAGTGTCGGCTATACGCTGCAGGATATCAATAATGATAAGGTGCCGGAGCTGATTTTTGGCCTGATTGATTATCCCGAGGGCAAGGGCTATTATGGCCGGGATATCTATGCTGTCTATACCTTTGTGGATGGTAAGATAAAATTTGTTGACGAGGGCTGGTCACGCAGCCGTCTGCGTCTGCTTCCGGATAATACGCTGAGCAAGCGCACCTGTATCGACGATAACGATATGGAATGGATACTGGAAATGAAGGATTTGCTGCGGGACGGCAGTTTGCGTCAGGGAGAAACCTTCTATACAAAGGTTGAGGATGGCAGATGTAATGTTTACCGAAAATATTTAGATGTACATGATACCTTTGTTACCCAAAAAACCTCCATGCACTTTGACGATATGATGAATATTGACCTTGGTGCCCAAAAGCTCGAGCTTTTACCGCTTGCGGAATACAGCAGCCGTGGCTTTAAGGGACTGGTAATGCAGCATCTTAACTGCATGGGCTTGCATGAGCTGCAGGATAATAAAGTAGATCTTTCCGCATATGAGCATGTTTATATGGATAATCCCTCTCAGGGAGCAGAAGTGTTGTTTAGCAGCAATACTTATCTGGCGAGCTTTGAAGTGCTGGATTTGCAGGGTGATAGCAGCAGAGTTATCTACAGCAAAGGACTGCTGAAACCGGAAGAAAAGCTGGTACTGCATCTGGAAAGCTTTGAAACTGATCCTGAGCTTGACTATGAAACTGTTATCAAGAACGGTATCTGCTTCAGGGACGCTACCGGCAGCCTGCGCAAGTTTGCGATTCGGGCGAAGGTTATGGACGGCAGTGTTTATCTGGAGGAGATTGATTAAGGTAAAATCTGCATTTTGTGCGGAAATTTATAGAATTAGGGATTTTAGGAGGTAATGAATATGAAAATGAAAAAATTAACCAGCTTATGTGGTTGCCTGCTGCTTTCCATGTGCATGGGCGTTGGTGCTATGACTGCTCCGCTGTCTGCTGAGGCTGCAGCACGCGAAAAGGTTATTCTGGATGCAGATATGGTGGATTTGTTTGATGACGGCATCGCTATGATGATGCTTGCCGAATCTCCAAAAATGGATTTGAAGGGTGTTACCATCGTTATAGGCAATACCTGGGTTGAAACCGGTACCGCTTCCGCTATCCGTCAGCTGGAGGGCATCGGCCGCACCGATATCCCTGTATATATGGGCGTTAATGAAACCGTCCGCAAGGACCGTTTCGCTAACATGAAGGAAGAAAAACGCATTTACGGCCGCGGCCATGACTCACATCTGGGCGCTGCAGGCTATCCTCAGCCGGCATCCTGGCAGGCTGAATACCGCAAAAATTATAATGATGAGCCTGTTATGAACCCGCAAAAGGAACATGCTGCTGATTTCATCATTGATACTATCAAAAAGCATCCGGGCGAAGTAACCATCGTTGCTATCGGCAGCGGTGCTAACCTGGCAGCTGCTCTTGACAAGGCTCCGGAAATTGCTCCGCTGGCTAAACGCGTTGTTTATATGGCAGGCGCTTTCTTCTGCGAAGGCAATGTAATGCCGACCTCCGAGTTCAACGTTTGGATTGATCCGGAAACCGCCAAAAAGGCTTACCGCGCTCCCTGGAAGGAGCAAATCTTCCTGCCGCTGGATGTTTGCAGCAAGGAACTGATGAGCCACAATGATTTTAAGGATCTGGAAAGCCGCATTAAGAGCGACCGCTTCAAGGCTATGTGGGAAAGCCACTATGCTACCCCGATGTTCCGCAAGGATCCGTCCTTCAAGAACTACATTTGGGACGTTCTGGCAGCAGCAGTAGCAATTGATCCGTCCGTAATTCTGGAATCCGAAACTCTGCCGGTTGATGTTGATGACCAATACGGCTACGGTTACGGCCAGACTATGGGCTTCCGCGGTGCAGCTCCTGAGGGTGCTCAGAACGCGAAGATTGTTTACGCTGTAGACCGCGCTAAGGTTTGGAAGATGGTTGAGGATGTATTCAACAAGCTGTAAGCAATAATTTTGCCGATTTAAAGCTTGCGCCCTACCCGAATTTGCTGTTTCGGGTAGGGCGCTTTAGTTTTTTTTAGGGTAAAATATAGGTATAAAAGATTAGCTGCAAAGCAGGCGGCGGGAAGCGGAGGGATGGAGATGTTGAAGAAAAGCTGTAAAAATGTCCTGGTGGGAGCAATGCTGCTGGCTTCCTTGGCAATGCTGCTGAATGGCTGTGGTTCGGATAAGCAGGCTGCTGCAACGCAGCCCAAGGCCACGAAGGTGGAGGAAGCAGCTGCGGCTGTGGCGAAGGTGCCTGCCTATGAGCGCGAATACGGCAAGCTGGTGGAGGGTATCTATAATTTTGTGAATGATGGCAATATGGATAAGGTGCCGCAGCAGGGCATGACCGGTATTTATGAGCTGCGTGACCATATGGGTTACGCTGATGCGTTGAACATGCTTGGTTATACGCTGCAGGATATCAATAATGACAAGGTGCCGGAGCTGATTTTTGCTATTTTGGATAACGAAAAGCAGGGCAAGGGCTATTATGGCAAGGATATCTATGCTGTCTATACATTTGTGGACGGTAAGATAAAATTTGTTGATGAGGGCTGGGCACGCAGCAATCTGCAGCTGTTGCCGAACAATATGCTGCTGACGCGCGGCAACAGCAGTAATACAAACTATGTGCTGGTGCTGGAGGATTTACTGCCGAACGGCAATAAAAGATGCGTTGATATGTATTTTACCCGTTCAAAGAACGGTAATGCGGCTGCCAATGGCCTGGATGTCTACCGTAATGATGTAGGCAGAGATGATGTGGCTGTTTCGCAAAAGACGAATATGACTGCTGATGATTTCTTTGATATGGGCGCAGAGATGGCCGGTGACAGTGTGAAGCTTGAGCTGCTGCCGTTGAAGGAATATAAGCAGAGAGGCTTTAAGGGGCTGGCGATGCAGTATCTGGAATGCATGGGCGTACATGAGCTGCAGGATGCAAAGGTTGATCTTTCCAAGTACGAGCAGGTTTCCGTGCCTAATCCCTTTAAGGGTGCGGATGTAATTTTCCGCAGTACGAAAAATCTGGAAGAGTTCCGCCTGCTGGAGCTTGCTTCCAGCAAGAGCGTTTACAGCAAGGATTTGCTGATGGCTGATGAAAAGTTGGTGCTGCATCTGGAGAGCTTGGAAACTATTCCCAAGAACGGTATCAGCTTTAAGGATGATGCAGGCAGGGAGCGCAGGTTTGCGATTCTGCAAAGCGGTAAGGACGGCAGTATTTATCTGCAGGAGATTGATTAAGGCGCAATGCCTGATGATAGCTTAATTTATAATGTTATATAAAAAACTTTGGAGGTGTTTTTTATGCGTAAAAGATTTTTAGGTGCGATGTTATTGGCGCTTGGTATTGGTTTGTTTGGCGGTTGGGGCAGTGCTCAGGCCAACAGTGTGGCGGAGCCTACACAAAGCATGCTGCATGTGTGCTGGCTGAAGGATGCTCATGTTAATCCTGCGGCCTGCGAGGTTGTGAGAATGCCGGACGCTTTTGAGCCGGCGAAGGCTGTAGTGACGAGCTCGGTGGATTTCCCTGATTTTCAGGTTGTAGCGCTGGATTTGCGTGAAGTGAGTGCGGAGGGCTATCCTGTGTTTAACGTGCAGTCTATCTATTATAAGGATTTCCTGCGTGCGACGGAGCCAATTATTATTGTGATGCGTGATTCCGAGTCCTTCCCGCGCAACGGTATTGCAGTGCGCGATTCTTTGGGCAGGGAGCGTGTTTTCGGTATTGCTATCAGCGGTGAGGACGGAAGCCTGCTGCTGAGTGAGGTTGATAGAAATTAGAGGTGTGGCGATGAAGAGATTAGTTAGCCTGCTGATGTTCTGCCTGCTGCTGCTTGCTAGTACTACGGCGATGGCAGCGTCTTATGCTTATGGTGCGTATTCGTATATGCGTTATGGTGCGAATGGCAGGGATAATGCTTCTTTGCATCTGATTTATACGCAGTCCGGCATTTTTGCTTCTGTTGTTACTTATGATTTGCAGGACGGTAATGCGCCGATGTTTAAGGGCGTGGGTATGCTGGAGAACGGTGCGCTGGTATTGGAGGATTATTCTTTTGATGTGGGCCGTCATGGTGAGGATACACGTTATTTTGGTTATGGCTCTCAGCCGCTTGTTTGTGAGGCCAGAGTGCAAGATAGTAAGCAGGTTGTGCTGCTGCCGACGGTTGATGCACGTGAGATGGGGATTACTAAGGTGAGTGAGCCTGATATCGGCGGTGCTTATAGGTTTGAGGGAATGCAGGCGGAAGAGGATTATACTATGGCGCTGTATTTTCTGCGTAAGCTGAATGTGAAGAATATCGGTTTGGATTTGAGCAGTAAGGATTATTGGTTTGGCTATGGCAGTCGTTTTGCCGAGGCTCCGAACAGCGTTTTTAATTCGTATATGCCGAAGGATGCCGGCGATTATTTTGGGGTCTATGTGTATAATAAGAACGATGAGCTGGTTATGACTTATTATGTGCATCCGAATTTGTGGGATGCGTATCGTGTGACGGTTGATGGTGAGATTAAGATGCTGTGCAGCAATGATGCTGTGGGTTGAGGCAGTAAGTTGAGTTTGAGGTCCTTGCAACGTAAGTTAATATTGCGGAGCAGGGGCCTTTTTTATACGCGTATCGCAACCCTTCCGTCTGCTCGCTGAAGCTCGCAGCCACCTTCCCTTTCAGGGAAGATATAAAGGTGTTTCGAAATTCTAAATTTCGTTGCTCGCTAACTTTATATGCTCCCTGCGTCGCAAGCGACATTAGCACGACCAACAGTTTCTCGCTAACTTTATATGCTCCCTGAAAGGTAGCTGGCATCGCCGTAGGCGATGACTGAGGGTTGTGTGTGATTTGTTGCTCAATTTAGTCTCTAGTGTTAACCTTCTTGCCTGCCCCTTGGGGAAGGTGCCGAACGAAGTGAGGCGGAAGGGGGTTGTGTGCGTTAGTGTAGTGTGTTACCTTTCTTGCGGGTGCTTGCTTGTTGTTTGGAGGTGAGCTTATGAAGAAGCTATTGAGTGCTTTGGCGTGCGGTGCGCTGCTGTTGTATGGCGGGATGTCGGTTGCACGGGCTGATTATTATGAGATGTATAATCCTGCTACACATGTTGAGGGCGGTGCAATGGTGTACGAGACTACGCGCGGCGTTTTGATGGATTTGAAGGTGCACAGCGGTGAATGGCAGGACGACCATTACCGCTATGAGACCGAGGCGAGCGGTGTGGTGCGTTTTGCGCATGATGGTGAGCGTTTTATCGGTTATCTGCAGGTGCCAAGTCTTACGAGCTTGGAAAATGGAATGGGGTATCCTTCTATGTACAGATATAGTATGCCGTTGTATGAGAAATATGCTTTGAGTAATTCGCAGGGCTATCAGGCGCAGAACAAGCTATACAGTGCCTGGATTTTGGGTGAGCCTGAGGGTAATAATCGGGTGCAGCCTTCCTTGGCAGGTACTTATGAAAGAAGCAACAAAAGAGGTACGCGCTTTGTGCAGGGTGAAACGGAAATGCCTTGGGCTGTAGCTGCGATGTTTTTACAGCTGGTGCTGGAGCCGAATGTTAATTTGCTGGACAAAAATGCCTTCAGCTTTAGCTTCTGGGATTATCAGTGGGAGCAGGAAATGAGCCTATATACTGATGTCGATAAGCGTTACAGCTATCATACTATGACTAAGGCAGGAGACTCCGATTCTCCTAATCCGGTGAAGTTTAAGGATGCGCGCTATCTGGTAGAGAAGAGCGGCAGGCTTATTTATAATATTACCGATGATGGCGTGGTAAGGAAAATTTACGATTTGGCTGATGAGTAGGCAGCAGATGCTGGCGCACGATTTTGGCAATGGTGTGGCGCTGGTGTGGTTACTGAGATTGCTGTGTATGACAACGCTGGGACTGCTGCTTTGGCAGAAATTTCCTTGAAAGACAGAAAAATTTACTCATCCTACCCGAAATCGGCAGTTTGGGTGGGGTGCTTTAGCAAATTTCGTTGTACAATGAGCTTGTAAGGAAACATGCCTGCGCCTGTAACAGCGCAGGATAATTCTGAGGAGGTGCAACAAATGAAGAAAGGTATTGTATTAGCTTGCTGCGCATTGCTTTTGGCGGGACAGCTGCAGACAGCCGAAGCTCTTGACTGGAACAGAAGAATCGGCGTAGACAGAATGATCGACAGAACTATTGATAATACTATTAACAGGGCGGTGAATAAAGTGGAGAAGCAAGAAAAAACCAGACGCGTAATTTTCCAAAACCTGCCGCAATCGGCAGCTGAAATCGGACCGGAAACCGATGCTCAGCAGGTAGCGGCTTATACCGTGGCAGCATTGGCTCGCTACGAAACCAATCCTGCAGAGGCAATTGCTATGCTCAACAAGCTGCTGGGACCTCGTCCGGTACCTAAAAGAGATGAACTGTTCCTCGCAGACCGTTTCCTCGGCAGACAGTATCTGATGCGCTCCTACTTTATGGGCGCAACTCCGGCGAATAACTATCAGCCGGATATGCCGTATACTGTAGAGGTTAAAACTAATGCCTATACTTATCAGGAGGAAGGCTATGCACGCTTTATGATTACTTGCGGCGGTGCCGATAGCCCGCGTCCGATGACTGTACGCCAAAAGGCTTCTACCGGCGAATGGTTCCTCTGGGATTACAAGGGACTGCTGAGCGGCATCCAAACTCCGGCAGCAGATGATCCGTGGTCTTAAGAATTGTGCAGCTGAAAAAATCAGTGTAGCATAAAGCAGGCAGCTTTCCTGTGGCAGCAAGCAAAATTGCTTGCCTGCTACCTGGGAAGCTGTATTTTTTTGCCATAATAGCCTGAAAATCTGTAAAATTTCCTGCCACCCTACCCGAAATCAGCCTTTCGGGTAGGGTGCTTTTGCTTTTTTGAGCGTATAATGAAGGTACAAAGATGGAAGGAAGTGGTGTATATGAAAAAATTCCTGAAAAAAACATCGCTGTTTTTAGTGACTGCAGCGATGACTGTTTCCGCTCCGCTGATGGCGTGGGCGCTGGAGCATGACATTGTTATTCTGCATACTAATGATATCCATTGCGGTATTAATGATAATATCGGCTTTGCCGGTCTGGCACAGATTAAAAAGGATGCCCTGGTAAGAACGCCGAACGTGGCGCTGGTGGATGCAGGCGATGCTATTCAGGGCGCACCTATCGGCAAGCTGTCCCGTGGTCTGGCAGTTGTCGATATTATGAACTATTTGGGCTATGACTTCTGCATTCCCGGCAACCATGAATTTGACTACGGCATGGACCGCTTCATGGAGCTGGTGCCGCTGCAGCGTGCAGGCTATTACTGCGCAAATTTTGTTTATGCAGGCAACAACAAGCAGGTTCTGCCGGGCTACAAAATTATGCAGTATGAGGATACCAAGGTGGCCTTTGTGGGTGCGAGCACACCGGAAAGCCTGACAACCTCCACGCCTACCTTCTTCCAAAATGAGAAGGGCAAGTATATTTACAGCTTCTGTGAGGATAAAACCGGTAATAAGCTGTACAAGCAGCTGCAGAAGAATATTGATAAGGCACGCAAGGACGGCGCTGAGTATGTATTTATCGTAGGTCATTTGGGCATGGACGGCACTACCCCGCAGTGGAGCAGCGAAAACGTTGCGAAAAATACTCAGGGCGTAGACGCTGTTATCGACGGACACTCTCACGAGCGTTTCACCCGTATGGTTAAAAATAAAGTCGGCAAGGACGTGCTGCTGGCGCAGACAGGCACTAAGCTGAAAACTGTCGGCGAGCTGGTAATTAGTCCCGACGGCAAGCTGAAGAGTCGGCTGATTACCGAATCCAACGGCAAGGATGCCAATATCGCAAGAGTTATTGCCCAGGAAATAAAAACCTATGAGCCTTTGCTGAAGCAGCCTGTGGGCGAAGCCTTGGTACAGCTGCGCAGCAATGATCCTGCAACGGGTGAGCGTATCGTGCGCAACCGTGAATGCAGCTTGGGTGACTTTGTTGCCGATGCTTACCGAGCAGTGCTTGATTGCGACGTAGTTCTGGCAAACGGCGGCAGCATCCGCAACGAAATCAAAACCGGCGTAATCAGCTACAACGATTTGCTGGAGGCCTTCCCCTTCGGTAATATGTGCGTAGTATTAGAGGCCAGCGGCCAACAGATTCTTGATGCGTTGGAGATGGGCTCTATGAGCTATCCGGAAGAAAGCGGCTGCTTTATGCAGGTATCCGGTCTGAGCTACACGCTCGACAGCTCTGTTGCTTCCAGCGTTGAGCTGGATGCCAAGGGCAACTTTGTGCGTGTTGCCGGGGCCCGTCGCGTAAGCGATGTTAAGATTGGCGGCAAACCGTTAGACGTTAAGAAAAAATATACTGTTGGCGGCACCTCCTACATGCTCAAATTCGGCGGTGACGGCATCACGATGTTCAAGGGCGCACGTCTGGTGCAGGACGAAATGATGAGCGACGCAGATACGATTATGGAATATCTGCAGAATCATCTGAATGGCAAGGTTGGCGAGCAATATGCTAATCCTTACGGCGATGGCCGTATTGTAATCAAATAAAAAGCTTTTCCATAGTCAAATGAGGAGATGATTGTTATGTTGAAGAAACGTATGGCAATGGGAATTTTGGCCGGACTGCTGGCCTGCAGCTTTATTGCCGGCTGTGGCGGGGGTGACAAAGGCACCAGCGAGCCTCCTAAACCGGAACCGATTGCTGCTGATTTGAAGGATTTGCCGAATAAGGATGTTAAGGTCGGCATTAATACATTTAAGCTCTTTACTCTGAAAAATAATCCTAATCTGCATTTGCAAAATACTTATAGCAAGGGTATGAGGGTGGCTGTTGTCGGCAGAGATATGATTTATGCCAACGTTAAGGACAGACTAGTTCAGATGCAGTGGGATAAAGATGGTCTGCGCGTGTTGGACAATAATGTTGATGCTTTGTCCGGTAATGCTAAGATTTCTTCCGACAGCACCAGAGGCATTTTCTATACCAATAAGAGAATGAGACTCAACTACTTCGATAGTGAAACCAAACGCATTGAAGAGGCACAAGGACGCTTCAATAACCTTGTTGTAATTCCTAAGGGCAATGCGGACAAGGCTTTAATCTGGATGAACCAGGGCGAAATGAGAAAGGTTGATCTTCGCAACGGCTACAGAGTAGGCAAGGATTTGGGCACAGTACGTAAGGAATCCAGAAGCCGTGATGCTGATGACAAGGATAAAATCAATATTCCGCAGAGCGTTGTTGCAGACAGAAACGGTGATTTCTATGTTGGCGGCAATGCGCGTATCGGTACTCAGGATGTAGGCCTGGTAAGCGTTTATGACTTCAATGGCAAGCAAAAACGCGTCATCGGCAAGGAAAAACGTGAAGATAGCAAGGCCATCAATTCCTTAACCGATATAGCTTTGACTGATGAATATCTGGTAGTCAGCGATTCCTCTGTAGACAAGCAGCAGCTGCAGATTTACAGAAAGAACACCGGCACTCTGGTTGGTACCGTAAGTTATAAGGATTTGACCGATAATAAGGAAACCAGCATCGGTGCATGTGTAAACCTGGCAAATATGCCTGATAACAGAGTTCTGGTTGCCCTCAGCAATGACAGAAAAAATATTAAAGATGAATTCTTCATCCTGCAGCTGTAATGTAGGGTAGAAGGTGCGACAGAAGCTGTAAAATTTAAGAAATAAAGATTTGAACACCCCCGAAAGATATATTTTGGGGGTGTTTGAATTATAGCTTAAATTGGATATTTGGTTTTAGCAGTGTGTATGGCTATATATGTAATAAAAATGAGCGATAAAATGAGCGATAAAGTTAATATTGCAATAGTAACCTCTAACCCCTAAATAACGAAAGCCTCCGACGAATAAATTCGCCGGAGGCTTTTTGCATGCGCTGCGCATCAGTGCGCTGAGTTGCGCATTAATTCGATATACTGCAGCAGCTCCTTACGGGTTTTTACACCCAGCTTGCTGTAGATATTTTTATTATGATATTTTAAGGTGTTTTCGGTAATACCAAGCTGGCTGATAATATCTTTGGTAGAGCAGCCCTGTACATAAAGGTTGAAGATGTCCTCCTCCTTAGGTGTCAGCGTAGCAAGATTATCGATAAACATCTGATAGCTGTCGGGATCGACGGATTCCAGCTTCTTTTCAATAGCCTTTTCCAGCGCAGCCTGAGCAAAATTGAATTGCTGCTGTGCCTGCTCGCGTTCCTGCTGAGCCTGCAGCTTTTCTTGCTGCGTCTGCTCCATTTGCAGGCGTACCTGTTGAATTTCATTCTGCAGGGCGGCAAGCTGTTCCTCCAGATGAATATATTGGTTGGCGGTCTGCTTTTGCTTTTCCTGTGCCTCCTGCAGACGCATGGCAGCCAATCCGTACTGCTTTTGTACCTGATTATTTTCGCTTTGCAGCTGGCGCAGCTTTTCGGCCTGCTGCTCGGAATGGTTCTGCAGAAATTCAAAGAACTGGTTAAGCTCCAGCACATTGGCTTGCGGAGGGGCATCGGGGTTTTGCTGCAGCTGCTGCAAATCCGCTACCAGCGGGTCTACATATCTTTTGCTGAAATAACCGGCAGACAGCAATGAAAGCAACAGAATAATACCCAGCATTATCAGCAGACGCATTTTAGCCTGCTTCTGCAGATGATAATAGCTGTCGGCAGGCAGCATGACTGCTACCTTGTGCTCAGAGGCACCGACTTTCAGGGGAGCGGTGAAGCCGATGAAGCGCTCTTGACCGGCAGTAAATAATTCGTGCTCGCCGTCAGAGCTGGTTTTTATAGTAGCATTGACGAAGGAGGCCGGATTGGAAAGCTGTCCCTGGTATTCGTTGTCCGCCTTTTTATCGAGAATAGCGGTAATCAGCGGATACCCCTTGTAATTGGCCTGCTTGGTGCGCTGTTGGAAGTAAACGCTGCTGATTTCAAAGCCGCAGATACCGATAATCCTGCCGTTATTACTGTTAATAGGCATCAGGAAAAGACGGGACTGCTCCCAGCTTTCTTTGAGGTGGGCAACGTCTGTCAGGATATATTGTTGGGAAATATTATTTTCCTTGGCATGCAGCAGCTTATCGGCCTGCGGATAGGCGTGGACGTTAAGCTCCAGCTGCCAGGTGCTGTAAAGGCTGATGTTGTTATTGCGGGCAACCTGAGGGTTGCCGCGGAACATACATGTTTCATTGAAAAGAGTGTTTTCGGAATAGATATTGGTAAATTTGAGAAAAAGACCGTTATAGGTTGGTTCCAACATATTCGTGTTGACGCTGGCGTTAATTAGATACAAGGCACCGCTGGCCGGAGCCTGCTGCATCTTGGCAGCAAGAGTCTGGTAGGATGCTTGCTGAATCGCTGTCAAAGCCTCGGGATTGTTGTTCAAGGCATCATAATTATTGTAAATGCCCTGCTCCAGCATAACGCGGTCGATATCATTCTGCAGCTGCTGCGACAAATCGATATTGTGCGCAGCCAGCGCGTTCATCTGACGTTTGATATCGTTGGTACGGGTGTTAAGCTCATATTCAAGAAAGCGGTCGATATCATGGCTGGGCGGCTGTACTATGCCGATAACGTTTAACAGGATTAGCATAGCAGAACCTGCCAGCAGCACCAGTGACAGCAGGTAAATAATGAAACGGCCGCGCATAGAGCGTTTGTTATGCCATATTTCCTTGCCTATAAGCAGCAGTCTTTTTATTTTGGTGAGCTTATTGAGCATTAAGAGCCTCCTTGGTAGGATTTTTTGGCTTATTGCTTGTAATTCAGCAGCTTCTGATAACTTTCTTCTACTAACTTATCAAGCGTTTGCTGTGGATTGGCACCGCCGGCAATTTCCTGTAAATATTGCTGATGGGCAGCGCGCAGAATATTTTTGCTGCCGTATTCCAGATTCTGCTGAATTTCGGCGGCCTTGTGTGGCAGATGCAGCCAGGTGCCTTTTTTGTATACCTGCTGCATGCAGGTATACAGCTTGCGATATTTGAAGTTATGCACATCTTGCGGATTATTCAGCAGTTTGGGCAATGCTTCCTTATTGGTTGGCAGGTAGCCTGCCTGCATAGCAAAATTCAAATTGCTGTTTTCCTGCGCCAGCCATTTTGCAAAAACAACGGCACCAAGGTTTTTGCGTTCGTCTGTGCTTTTGATGGCAAATAATCCTACACCGCGCTGCAGCAGTGTTACCTTACCACCGCTGAAAACAGGGCAGGGATAATAGTTGGTAACGATAGTTTCACGCGTGTTGTAGGGATTAGTGACGTAATCGCGCATATAAAGAATGGCGGCGGTAGAGCCGACGTTGCTGATTAAATCGGCTGTTTTCCAGGCATCGGCAGCATAACCCTTTTCAATGCCAAGACCACCGGCGATAGCAGGCTCGGCTGCGGCACGGAAGATGCGCTTGAAGTTGGAGCTGGCAAGGTCCGGCTTGCCGTCCTTGATTAACGGGTCGCCCAAGGAAGCCATGCTCGTCAAGTAATAGTTATAGAAATCATCCAGCTGGCACATGTTTTTGCCGCCGGTCCAGGTATAATACTTGCGGCAGAGCGCAAAAAGCTTGTCATAATCGGCGAAATCATCGGTGCTGGCACCTGTTGCCGCAGCAAAGCGGTCAAAATATGTCTGGTTTACAAAAAGCAGCTCGGTGGATTTTGCTACCGGCAGCATCAGCAGCTCCTTATCCTGATAGCCTTCGGCTAAAAATTCCGGTTGGTAAACAGCTAAATCTTCTTTATCAAGGTATTTGTCCCAATGCAGCAGCTTATCGTGCATTGCGGGGATTACACGCGGATAGGCGGTAAAAAGGTCGGGCAGCGGCACAGCGCCGGGCTCCTGCTTGGCCGAAGCGAACAAAGCCTTGTCAATAACATTGGAGCTGCTCACGGAAGCAACCTTGACAATGACGCCTTGGGCCTTACCCTCAGAGGCATTGAATTTTTCGATTGTATCATTAAACGGAGAATTGGTCTGGTTGCCGTAAACATGCCAGATGGTGAGCGTTACCGGTTTGGCCGGGTCGAGTGATGCCTTGCTGCCGCAGCCGCTGCTGAAAGCAGTAACAAGACAGAGCAGTAACAGCACCAAAATACTGTCTAAGGAAGCAGAAAATTTTTTTGATACAACGGACATGAAAAAACCTCCTGAAAGAGTATTTTTAGAGAAAAAAGGTAAAGAATAAGGAAAATTTACCCTTATCCTACCCGAAATCGCCATTTGGTGTAGTGACGAAATGCAGTTTTTATATTAAACTTAAGGCAAGGAAGCGGAAAACTGCTTACCTGCACAGATAATTTGCAAAGATTGTCTAACAATTAGTTTATCACAAATCAAAGTATTAGTGAATAGTTTTTTACTACAGATAAGGATAAGATAAATATTTTACAATTTCTTGGCTGATAAGTGTACAGCTGTTTTATTCAAAGACCTGTTAATATTAAGCGGGTTTTGATAAAATATAATTGTTAAATTTTTAGTGATACAAAAGGAGGTTGTATTATGGGTTTAATTAAAGCGGCAATGGGCGCTGTAGGCGGCGTACTGGGCGACCAATGGAAAGAGTTTTTCTATTGCGAAAGCATGCCTCCCGAGGTTCTGGTAACTAAGGGTATGAAGCGTACGTCCAGCCAAGGACGCAGCTCCAACACTTCTGCGGAAGACAACATCATCAGTAATGGCAGCGTTGTTGCTGTCAACGAAGGTCAGTGCATGATTATCGTTGAGCAGGGCAAGGTTGTAGACATGTGCAACGAGCCTGGCGAATATGTATACGATACTTCTACTGAACCGTCTATCTTTACCGGCGATCTGAAGGATAATGTAAAGGCAATTTTCGGTCAGATCGGTAAACGTTTCACCTTCGGCGGTGACCCCGGCAAGGATCAGCGCGTATATTACTTCAATATGAAGGAAATTTACGGCAACAAGTTTGGCACCGCTCAGCCGATTCCTGTACGCCTGATTGACAACAACTTAGGCATTGATTGGGAAGTTGGTATCCGTTGCTTCGGTGAATACAGCTATAAGATTACTAATCCTCTGCTGTTCTACACCAATGTATGCTCCAATATCACTGACGAATATCGTCGTGACCAGATTGACAGCCAGATGAAGAGCGAGCTCATGATGAGCCTGGGCGTTGCCCTCGGCACGCTCACGGAAAACGGTATGCGTTACAGCGCACTGCCGCGTCATGGCAAAGAAATCGCTAACGCTTTGAACGAAGATTTGAGCGACCAATGGCGTGACCGCCGTGGTGTAGAGGTTTATTCCTTCGCACTGGCAAGCGTAACCATGTCTGAGGAAGATGCTCAACGTCTGAAAGATATCCAGATGCTCAGCAATCCGAACCGTGCAGCAGCAGCTATGGCTGGTGCTACTGCAGACGCTATGCGTATTGCAGCTGGCAATGAAGGCGGCATGGGTGCAATGGGCGGTTTTGTTGGCATGAATATGGCCGGAATGGCCGGTGGCGCAAATGTGGCTGGCTTGTTTGCCCAAGGACAACAGCAGCAGATGTATGCTCAGCAGAATCCTTACGGCCAACAGCCTCCTTACGGACAACCGCCTTATCCGCAACAGCCGCAACCTCCTACTCCGCCGCCGGCCGCCCCTGCCGCCCCTGCAGCAGCACCGGCAGCAGATGCCTGGACCTGCAGCTGTGGCACTACTAATACCGGTAAGTTCTGCGCTAACTGTGGCGGCAAGAAGCCTGAGCCGAAACCGGCAGAGGGCAGATGGACCTGCAGCTGTGGCACTACCAATACCGGTAAGTTCTGTGCTAACTGCGGCAGCAAGAAGCTGGAAGACAAACCGGCAGAGGATGGCTGGACCTGCAGCTGCGGCGCTGTAAACAAAGGCAAGTTCTGCGCTGAATGCGGCAGCAAGAAGCCTGAGGGAGCACCGCTGTTCAAGTGCGATAAGTGTGGCTGGGAGCCGCCAGATCCGCACCATCCGCCTAAGTTCTGCCCTGAATGCGGCGATATTTTCGACGATAACGACAAACAATAACCTCATATATTAATAGCTTGCGTCAGATGCGAATGCAAGCATGATGTATGCTCCTATGCTGCCACCTTCCGCCTCACTACGTTCGGCACCTTCCCCAAGGGGAAGGCAAGAAGGTTAGCAAAAAATAATGGGTGAATCGAAAGCCTTAGTGAGCAATTAATATATCGTGTAAGGAATAGCAATTTTAGCAAATAAGTGTCCGGAACCATAGAAGCGAGGGTACGTAACATACTGTTACTATCTGACAAATTTTACCGAAGCTTCGTCCTGGTTCCACACGAAATTTGCGTTGTGCCCTTTGGGTACTGGAAAATTGCTTCTGACTGGAACGGTATTTAATTGCGATGCACAACTCTCTTCCGCCTCACTGAGGGGAAGGCAAGATGTCGGAATAGGTGGTTGAAGGGGGAGCGGGAGCAATCAAGATTGCACAACTATATTTTAACGAGGTGATATTATGGCTGAAACCTCTGTAGGCTATAAGTGCCCTAACTGCAGCGCGCCGCTGACGTTTTTGCCCGGTCATGATAAGGTGACCTGCGAATACTGCGGCACCGAGCTGGAAGTTAAGACTATAGAAGAAATGTATGCCGCCAAGGAAGCCGCTGCTGCCAAAGCGCAGGCTGCCAAGGAGGCAAAGTGGGATACCTCTGCTGCCGGCAGTGAATGGGAAGCTGACGAAGCAGAGCAAATGAAGGCGTTTACCTGCTCCAGCTGCGGTGCGCAGATTGTGAGCGACGGCAACACCATGGCAACAGAATGCTGCTATTGCGGCAGCCCGACCATGCTGCCGAGCCGCTTCGAGGGTATGCTGAAGCCGGACTTCATCATCCCCTTCAAGAAAACCAAAGAGGAAGCTGTTGCTGCCCTCAAGGAATTCTACAAGGGAAGAACCCTGCTGCCTAACTCCTTTACGGCCAACAATCGTGTGGAGGATATCCAGGCGATGTATGTACCGTTCTGGCTGTTTGACTCCAAGGTTAGTGCCAGCGGCAGCTATCAAGGTGCCAGCGACAGTGTTTATGAAACCGATGATGAGGTTGTTACGACTACCGTTGTCTATAACTGCGAACGTGAAGGCACCATGTCCTTTGAGCGCATCCCTGTAGATGGCAGCGAGAAGATGGACGATACCTTTATGGAGAGCATCGAGCCATTTGACTACAGCGAAATGGTTCCCTTCAGCACTGCTTATCTGACAGGCTTTTTGGCAGATAAATATGATGTGGATGCCGAGGCTGCTGTAGTCCGTGCTGATGAGCGTGTTGTAAAAAGTGCCGAGGGCTGTCTGGCAGACACCGTTACAGGCTATACCCGTGTAACCAGCAATGATGACTGTGCAGTTATTAAGGATGAAAATGCCGTGCATTATGCAATGGTGCCGGTATGGATTCTGTCCACACGCTTTGAGGGCAAGCCCTATACCTTTATGATGAATGGTCAGACCGGTAAGGTTGTCGGCAGTCTGCCGATTGACTACGGCAAGCTGCGTAATTACACTGCCCTGACCTTTATTATTGTAACAATTATCAGCTACTTCATTGTGAAGTTCATTTTATAAGGAGGTGCCGGAATGAGAAAGTTATTTGCAATCTTAACCATGCTGGCAGCCCTTATGTTAGCCAGTGTAACAGCCTTTGCTGCGCCCAGCCTGGTGGATAACGCCAAGGTTCTTACGCCGCAGCAGCGTCAGGAGGTTCTGGCAGAGCTGCACAAGCAGGAGCAGGCGCATAATGTGCGTATTGCTGTTGTAACTATGAAGACTATTGGCGGTGCCGTTCCCGGTGAATATGCCAATAAGCTGCTCGATGATGTTTATAATGACGGTGCCAAGGGCAATATGGTATTGCTGCAGGTTACCAATACCCGTAAATGGTATATTGCTACCGATAAACAGCTGAAGCAGGTTATCGTTGGCAATGAAGGCATTGAGTATATGAGCAAGCCGATGGTTGCTCAGTTCAAGAAAAATGATTATGCTCAGGGCTACATCACCTATGCTCAAAAAGCAGGCGAGCTCCTTGAGTATTACGAAAAGGAAGGCGAGCCGTGGGATCCTGATGCAGGCTTCAACTGGTTTGCTTTAGTAATTGCTGCCGGTATCGGCGGTGCTGTTGCCTATGGCTGGCGTGCACTGCTTATTCAGGGTATGAGCAACGTGCGTGAGGCTGTCGAAGCAAATGCCTACTTGGATAAGCAAACCTTTGCGCTGACGCACAGCAATGATACTTATCTGTACACCAACGTTTCTGCTGTTCCGAAGTCTAAATCTAGCGGCAGCAGTGATGATGGTTCTGTAAGCGAAAGCTCTGCTGATGATAATCATGGCGGCGGCGGTGGCAGCTACTGATATTATAATGAGCTGAAACTTTTTGCGGCTGCGATTGTTTATCGCGGCCGTTTTTTTTAAAGGGAGGTTATTATGCGCAGAACGACTATAAATTCAGGCTTTTTTATCTGCTTTATTGCCAACCTGATAGTGAACTGGGAATGGGGGTTTATTGCGGTGCTGCTCTGGGGCTTTAGCTACTGGTTCAATCTTTCGTGGTATCCGGCGGCGGCTATGGCTGTTTTGTGGCTCCTGATGGGCTTTACTCTGACCTGGATGATTATTTGGGGCTCGTCGGCGCGTGATAATTACCGTCCTAATCAGCAGCTGAAGAATATCAATCCTTATTCGCCTAAGAATGAGGATGTGCTGCCTAAGAACAAAAAAATAAATTAGCTTCAGCAGCCTGTCTGACGATGCATGCTGCAACCAAAAACGCCGCGGCTGCAGCAGGTCTTTGACCTGCTGCGTAAGCCGCGGCGTTTTGCTGTGCGTAGATAAATTTTTTGCTGCCAAGATGGCAGCCTTTTTACTTTTTCAAGCTTTTATAAATAGCGTCCAGGTTTTCTTCCATGCGGGTAAGATAGGTTTTCTCGCCGTTGCTGCATTCGATAGTATATATCTCCTGCGTAGTGGCACCAACCTCGCGCGCCAGTGTTTCCGATGTTTTGGGGCTTACCGCTTCTTCTACGAAGATAGTTTTTACATTGTGCTCCTTGCAGTAGGCTGTCAGCTTGGCCAGGTTTTGCGCACTCGGTTCGCCGCTGGCAAAAACATCCTCGATGCTTTGCTGCTGCAGGCCGAAGTCACGGCACAGGTAAGCAAAGGCAGCATGGCCGGTGACAAAGTCCTTTTGTTCCAGCTTGCTGAATTTTTTCTGATAGGCAACCAGCAGTGCCTGCAGCTTTTGATTGTATTCTTCGGCATTCTTGCGGTAGAAATCGGCATTAGCCTTATCTGCAGCAGCCAGTGCTTCGGCAATATTCTTTACCTCTGTCTGCGCGCAGCTCAGGCTCAGCCAGGTGTGCGGATCATACTGGCCGTGTGCTCTGATTTCGTCAGCCTCTGTAAGGCTGATGCTGTCGGTGCCCTTGGCTGCTTCTACAATGACGAGCTTGGGATTGGCGGCGGCCTGTGTTGCCTGCTCCACCCAACGCTCCATGCCGGTGCTGTTGTAAATTAAGATATCTGCTTTGCTCAGCGCCTGCATAGTTTTAGTAGTAGGCTGAAAATCATGCGGCTCTGTGCCGTCGGGAATCAGGGAAGTTATATGAATTTTATCCTGACCTACGGCCTGAGTAAATTCTTTCATAGCATTAAAGGTTACTACAACTCGCAGCTTGTGGTCCGCAGCAGGTGCAGGCTCCTTGCTGCCGCAGCCTGCCAGCAGACTGCAGAGCAGCAGTGTGCAAATACAAAAAATAATACTGAGCTTTTTCATAGGCTCTCCTCCTCATTTAAGCACAAATAAACGCAAATGATTTGCATATTATAACGAATTTTATCATAACACCCGTGAACTTTCTTGTCAAGTTAAATGCAAATGACTTGCATATTTGTCAAGTGAGGTCTATAATATTTACTGCAACAAAAAGGCAGCAAAGGCTGCCGTGAGTAAATGAAGGAGCCAATATGATAGAACTGAAGCATATAGAATTTGCCTATGAATCCGGCAGCGAGCTGCTGCGCGATATCAATATGCAGGTAAATGACGGCGAATATATTGCCATTGTCGGCGAAAACGGCAGCGGCAAAAGTACGCTGGTCAAGCTGCTCTTGGGCTTGCTGGAGCCGTCGAAAGGTGAATTGAAGAATACCTTTAGCAGCATCGGCTACGTGCCGCAGCGCTTTGAAACACTCAACAGCCAGTTTCCGATAACTGTATATGAGGTAATGGAATATTATCGCAGAGTATTAAAGGTAACGGACAAACAGGCAGTGCGCCGCTGCCTGGAGCAGATGCATGTTTATGACCTGCGTGACCGTTTAATCGGTACGCTGAGCGGCGGCCAGTGCCAAAAGGTGCTGATTGCCAGAGCGTTGCTGGGCAGCCCGCAGCTGCTGATCTTTGATGAGCCTTCTACCGGCATTGATGTCAAGAGCCAGCAGGAGCTGTATAAATTTATGCAGGAGCTGCATGAGCAGGGCATTACCATTATCACGGTAGAGCATAACCTGAAATTTGCGGCGCGTAATGCTGATAAAATGTATCATGTCATGAACGGCCGCGGGCATTTCTGCAATCCTCAGGAATATGTGCAGGAATATATGCAGGATAATGTGGGAGGTGCGGAATAATGCTGGAATACGCTTTTATGCAGAATGCACTGCTGGTTTCTGTGCTGATTTCTTTAATGTGTCCGATGATTGGCATGTTCCTGGTGCTGCGCCGCTATTCCATGATTGGCGATACGCTGGCACATGCATCGCTGGCCGGTGTGGCTGTCGGCCTGCTGGTTAAGGTGAACCCGATTATCAGCGCCTTTGCCGTAACCTCCGTGTTTGCCGTGTTGATTGAGGTTTTGCGTCAGCGCTTCCGCCGCTATGCGGAGCTTATATTGGTTATCATCCTGTCGCTGTCTGTCGGTATTGCGATTACGATTATCAGCAGCGGTATGGTACATACTAATGTAGAAGCATTTTTGTTCGGCAGCATTCTGACCGTAACGCCTGACGATGTGTTGGCGGTAGCGGTGCTGTGCGTAGTATCGCTGGCTGCTGTTTACTTTTTGTATCCGCAGCTGGTTATGCTGGCCTTTGATGAGGACGGTGCAAAAATTGCCGGCGTAAAAACACGCCTGATTAATTATATCTTTGCTTTGCTGGTAGCAGCTATGGTTGCTGTTTCCATCCGTGTGGTAGGCATTCTGGTTATCAGCTCGCTGATTGCGCTGCCGGTGGCGGCGGCCCTGCAGCTGGGCAAGGGCTTTAAGGTGACAATGCTGGCAGCTATGGTGCTGAGCTTTATCGCTATTATCACAGGCCTTGTGACCTCCTACTGGCTGGGTGCAGCGCCGGGCGGTGTAACCGCTTTGGTTTCGGTGGCTTTGCTGCTGCTGATTATCATTTATAAAGAAATACGTGCTGTCTTATAAAGAAGGGGTAGAAAGATGACTGATACAAATTCTGCTGCAGATTATCGCGATTATCTGCATCGCTACGGATTAAAAAATACCCGTCATAGACAGCTTATTCTGCAGCTGCTGCTGGCGAGCGAGGGTGTGCTGACAGCCGAGGATATTTATCAGCAGCTGTGTGAGCAGGGAGCAGAGATAAATTTTTCTACGGTTTACCGTATCCTGGAAAATTTTACGCAAAAGGGACTGACGGAAAAGAGCTTTCTGGCGGATGCGCGCAAGTACGGCTTTGTGCTGCATGCCTTGGGGCACAGGCATCGTCTTATCTGCCTGCGCTGCCATCGCATTGTGGAGGTAGACCATTGCCCGATTGCTGATTTCGAGGAACAGCTGGCGGATAAAACGGAATTTGCCATCGTAGGACATAATCTGGAATGGTATGGCTATTGTCCGGAGTGCCGCAAGCAAAAATAGCAGGAAAATTTTTCAAAAAAGCTTGCAAAGCAGCGTAAGCAATGGTATAATTATTAAGCTTGTATATAACTATATATACTTCTTCTGCTCCCGGAGAGACGGGGGCCAAAGTCCAAAGGAGGAGGTGATTTCGTGAACGCATACGAAGTCATGTACATCGTTAAACCTGTTGAGGATGAGGCTTGTGAAGCAGTTGTTGCTAAATTCGAGAAACTCATCACTGCAAACGGTGGTAATGTAGAAAAAACCGATCGTTGGGGCAAAAGACGCCTTGCTTATGAGATCCAGGACCTGAATGAAGGTATCTATGTTCTCGTAACCTTCCAGGCTGACGCCGCTGCTGTTAAGGAACTTGATCGTGTTATGAAAATTACCGATGAAGTACTGCGCCATATGATTATCAGAAAGGGTGAATAATCAATGAACAAGATTATTCTGTTGGGCAGACTTACTAGAGATCCGGAAGTGCGTTATACGCCGACCGGTAAAGTTGTTTGTCAGTTTACTCTTGCAGTAGACAGACCTTTTGCCAATCAGGAAGGCCAAAGAGAAGCTGATTTTATTCCGGTAGTAATCTGGGGTAAACAAGCTGAGACATGCGGTAACAGTCTCACCAAAGGGCAGCGCGCGCTTGTTGAAGGCCGCCTGCAAATCCGTAGCTATGATGGCAAGGATGGCAACAAACGCTGGATAACCGAAGTAATCGCTGATCGCTTCGAGTTTATTGAGCGCAAAGCTGATTCTGCTGCCGCTCATAGCAATCCGACTCGCTCTGCTGCGCCGGCTCAAGACGGCGGTATGGGTGGTTTCGGACAACAGGTTCCCTTTGATGAGGAAATTCCATTCTAATTTAAGGGAGGTTATGCAATGAAACGCGAAAGAGGCAGAAGACCTAGAAGAAAAGTTTGCAGCTTCTGTGTTGATAAAGTTGAAGAAATCGATTACAAGGATGCGAATAAGCTGAAACGCTATATCACCGAACGTGGTAAGATTTTACCGCGCCGTATTTCCGGTACCTGCGCTAAGCACCAACGCCAATTGACCGTAGCAATCAAACGCGCTCGCTGCGTTGCTTTGCTGCCGTTCACCTGCGAATAATTCGCACGGCGGTTTAAACGAAACTTATACCCCGTAGCCGTTAGGCTGCGGGGTTTTCGTTTATGTAAAAATCACAAAAAATTTACTTATTTACGCAGGCGTTAACATGATATAATATTAGTAGTAATATACATACGAGGTGAATTGCATGAAAACATCTTTGAGAACCTTATTTTTGACCTTTGTTTTTACGATGCTTTGCACAGCAATGGCTTTTGCCTATAATCCCGGTCAGCGTACCATCCATCTGCTGGGTGAAACCTTAAACAGTGACAAGCATCCTGTACATCTGGTTGTAACCCAGACCATTGATATGCGTGAGGTACTGACGTCTGAAGCCTATGCCAAGCTGCCGACTGCACAGCAAAAGCGCACCAACCGTACGGAATACAATGAAGCCAACGGCATTAACGCCGAGCGTATTACTACTACCGATGGTGACGGCAAGGTAATCAAGGATACCGTTTCCTTTGTAAAGAACGGTTATTGGTATACTATTGACTATCTCAATAAAAACTATGACAGAGTTCCCGAGCTGCCGGGCATGAGCATGCCCTTTGCCGAAACCCTGATCAGCTGGTTCAATGTACGTCCGCAGGGCGGCACTGATGCAGCCACCGGCTATGATTATGATAAGATGACCAAAGGCACCAACAGCCTGAACTTCTATTATGCAAAGGATACCGATGACTGGAAGGGCTACGAAGTAAGCTATCTGCCTATCTTTAAGGTGCTGGAGGTTTCCAACACTGTAGATGAGGCAACTGCCTTTGCTCTGCCGCCTGCAGATTTCAAGGCTGTAGCAAATCCTTCTATGCGTGCTTACGCTAACAGACTTTTGGAAAGACAGTAAGTCTGGTAAGCTGATTATATTTTTTCAAAGGGGGAATACTTATGTTTAAAAAATTATTAGTTTTGCTTTCTATGCTGGCTGCGCTGGCAATGAGCGCAGTAGCTTTTGCTGCACCTGCTAAAAGCCATCAGCAGATGGTTATTGATGCTGCACGTGCCGAGGTTCCTGCTGCTGCTGTATTTTATGGCTACAAGGAAGAAGATGGCGAAGCTGTTCTGAACTTCCGCGATAATGATAATTATCTGGAATACGAGGTAGAAGTTGTTCTTGCAACTACCAAAGTTAAGGAAGTAGAAATCAAGGGCAGCAATATTGCCGGCAGCACTATGATGGTAAAAACTCCTGAGGATATCAGACAAATCGTTCTGGAAGCATATCCCGATGCCAGAAACATTATCATTAAAACCGAAAAAGAAGGCAACAATGTACATTATGATGTAGAGTTCATTACTGCAAGATATAAAGTAGAAGCTGACATGAACCCGGTAACAGGTGCATTTGCCAAGAGAGAGCTGGAATATTTCTAAGCTTTTGCTGAATTTTTAGAGGCAGTCTGCGGACTGTCTCTTTTTTATGCTACGGAAGAGTGCCATTTTGCGTCAAAACATTGCATATCAAAGCATATTATTGTAAAATATATTAGATACAGAGTTTTTAACGCACTAAATATATATGACGAGGAGCGATTTACGTGAGTACAAATTTAGAAGTCGGTATCGTTGGCCTGCCTAACGTAGGCAAAAGTACCCTGTTTAATGCTATTACCAAAGCTGGCGCAGAAGCAGCAAACTATCCCTTCTGCACAATCGAACCTAATGTAGGCGTTGTTGATGTGCCTGATAAACGCTTAGATGTTCTGAGCGATATGTTTAAATCCAAAAAGATTGTTCCGGCAGCTATGCGCTTTGTAGATATTGCCGGTCTGGTAAAGGGCGCAAGCAAGGGCGAAGGCCTGGGCAATAAGTTCCTGTCCCACATCCGTGAGGTAGACGCTGTTGCTGAGGTTGTACGTTGCTTTGAGGATGGCAACATCACCCACGTTGAGGGCAGCATTGATCCTCTGCGTGATATTGATATCATCAACACCGAGCTGTGCCTGGCTGATATGGAAACCGTTGAAAAGCGTCAGGAGCGCCTGGTTAAGCTGGCGAAGACCGGCGATAAAAAGGTTAAGCTGGAGCAGGCTGTAATGGAAAAGGTTATGGCCGGCTTGTCTGATGGTGTGCCGGCACGCCGCCTGGGTTTGACCGAGGAAGAGCAGGAGTTTTTGGGCGAGCTGCATCTGCTGACCATGAAGCCGGTGCTGTACATCACCAACGTTGCCGAGGGCGAGGTTGCTGATCCGTCCGGTAACGAGCATGTACAGGCTGTAAAGAAATATGCTGCAGAAGAAAATGCTGAGGTTATCGTTGTTTCCGCTAAGATGGAAAGCGAAGTTGCCGAGCTTCCGGAAGAAGAGGCTAAGGAATATTTGGCAATGGCAGGTCTGGAGGAAACCGGTCTGGACCGCCTGATTAAAGCAGGCTTCAAGCTGCTTGGTCTGATGACCTTCCTGACTGCTGGCGAAATGGAATCCCGTGCCTGGACTATTAAGCTGAACACTAAGGCTCCGCAGGCAGCAGGCAAAATCCATACCGACTTTGAGCGTGGCTTTATCCGTGCGGAAATCGTTTCCTTTGATGACTTGGTAGCCTGCGGCAGTAAGGCTGCGGCACGTGAAAAAGGCCTGGTTCGTCTGGAGGGCAAGGATTACGTTATGCAGGACGGCGACGTTGTTGAGTTCCGCTTCAACGTATAATTTATAACAGTGTAATATGCAACCGAGCGCAGCAAGCGAAAGCGTGCTGCGCTTTTTGCTGTTGGGAGGTGCTGGAGCAGCGTACAAAATTAAATAAACAAAAATTCTTTTCCCATGAGCACGTAAAGTGTGATAAAATAGAATAGATATACTATGACTACGAGGTGAAGCGAATTGGTAAAGGTAATTGCTATTGCCAACCAGAAGGGTGGTGTTGGCAAGACTACTACGGCGGTAAATCTGGCTGCGTGCCTGGCGGCGCTGGAACGCAAGGTACTTTTGATTGACAGTGATCCGCAGGGAAATGCTACCAGCGGCTTTGGCTTTGATAAACGTGATATTAAGCAATGCATTTATGATGCGATTATCAGTGAAGTACCCATGCAGGATGTAATTAAGCATACAGCCTATAAAGGACTGGACCTGGTGCCTGCTACTATCCAGCTTGCCGGTGCGGAAATAGAGCTTGTTTCGCTGATGAACCGTGAAGGACGTTTGAAAAACTCTCTGGAAAGAGTAAAGCATAATTATGATTACGTTATTATTGATTGTCCGCCGTCTTTAGGCCTGCTGACAATCAACGGCCTGACAGCTGCCAGCTCGGTAATGATTCCGATTCAGTGCGAATTTTATGCGCTGGAGGGTGTTACTATGCTGATGAACACGATTCAGCTGGTACAGCGTAACCTGAATCCGGCTTTGAAGCTGGAGGGTGTGCTGATGACTATGTATGACAGCAGAACAAACCTGTCGCAGGATGTTGTGAATGAGGTACAGAAGTACTTCAAAACCAAAATGTATCAGACGATTATTCCGCGTAACGTGCGCCTGAGTGAAGCACCAAGCCACGGACAGCCGGTTATCGACTATGACAGCAAATCTAAAGGTGCGCAGGTGTATATGGACTTTGCGCGTGAGGTGATTGAGGATGAGTAAGAAGGGCGGCTTAGGCAAGGGCCTGGGCGCAATTTTTGGCGAAAATTCCAGTCCTGCCGTAGAAAAGGTGCAGGAACCTGCAAGTGCTGCACAGGAGCTGCTTATTAAAAATATCGCAGCGAATCCGTATCAGCCGCGCTGCAACTTTGATGAGGAAAAGCTGCAGGAGCTGGCTGCTTCCATCAAGGAGTTTGGCGTTGTTCAGCCGGTAGTTGTGCGCAAAAAGGGCAGAAGCTACGAGTTGGTGGCAGGCGAACGCCGTCTGCGTGCCGCAGGCTTAGCCGGACTTACCAAGGTGCCTGCTATCGTCAAGGATTATGACGATGCCAAGATGATGGAAATTGCGCTGATTGAAAATATTCAGCGCCATGACCTGAACCCGATTGAAGAAGCGCAGGGCTTACGCCGCCTGATGCAGGAATTTAAGCTGACGCAGGAGCAGACTGCCGAAAAGGTAGGCCGCAGCCGCAGCGCAGTAACCAATATCCTGCGCCTTCTGAACCTGCCGGAGCAGGTACAGAAGCAAATTATTAATGGCGTGCTGACGATGGGCCAGGCTAAGCAGCTTTTGGGACTGCCGAAGCCGGAGCAGATGTGCGAGGTGGCGGAAGCGATTATTGCCAATGGCTGGAGCTCACGTATGACCGAAGAGGTTGTGCGTAAGCTGAAGGAAGGCAAGAAGCTGAAGATTGTCCGTGAGCTTATCGAGGAAGAAGCTAAAAATAAGGATAATAAGGAAAAGAAACCTAAGCGTGAGCCTACCGAGAATGATATTTTCTGCCATGACTTTGAACAGCGTCTGGTAGAGTTTTTGGGTACTAAGGTTAAGGTTGTGCCTAAGCTGGATGAGCAGGGACGCCAGGGCGGTACCATTCACATTGAATATTATTCCGCTGAGGACCTAGAGCGCATCTATGAGGTGCTGCAGCAGGGACGCCATGAGGAAAAAACGCTTAACGGCGAGCTTAAGCGTTTGAATGTGTAATTTCGGAGTTTTACGCTAAGATAAGAATACCGGTCGTATATGTGCCGGCGGTAATTTAGATAAGCTTTGGTATGAGGGGGCTTTTATTGATGGAACAGGCCAATCTTTTGGTTAATACACATTCGGCAGCAATTATTATTGTGCTGCTGCTTATTGTGTTGGTGGCGTTGGGTATGTGCTTTAGTCTGCAGGGCAGACTGAATAAGCTGCAAAAAAAATATGACTTCTTTACTCAGGGCAAGGAAGCCAATATTGATGTCGTACTGACAGATACGCTGCAGGAGCTGCGTGCGGTGCAGAATGAGCTGGCAGCTTTGCAGGACGAGCATCAGAAGCTGCATGCACAGGTGCAGAACTGTCTGCAGAATATTAAGATTGTGCGTTATGATGCCTTTGACGCTATGGGCGGTGAAATGAGCTACTCCCTGCTGCTTACGGATGCGAATAATAAGGGTATTATTATGACCAGCATTTACGGCAGAGAGGAAAGCCGCTGCTTTGCTAAGGATATTGATAACGGTAAGTCCAGCTATCCGCTGGCAGAGGAAGAGCAAAGACTCTTGTAATTTAAATAGTGATAGTGTAAGAAAAATCCCGACAGGTTGCTGTCGGGATTTTTTGCTTTCAATTTTACAATTTAAGTATGGTTTTTATGCACCCTCAAACAGCCTTAGCAGAATAAACATGCTCTCGCCGAAGCAGAGGTAGCGCACCCAGGTGCGGGGATAGACAAAGCCTTCCTCGTCCTCGTCGTAGGCACCGCTGATGCGGGCGTGAATAGCGAGAGATTCCAGTGCTGCAATCACGAGCAGCAGAAAACCGGGTGTCCAGGTATTGTCGTGCAGCATCAGCCAGATACAATATAACAGAAAGAAAACATCCAGCAGAAAGTAAATTATAAAAGTGGTGGCACTGCCGTCGATAATAATGACCTGCTTGCGGCCGGGGTTGGCACGGCGCTCATCTAAGATTCGGGAAAAGCGTTGCAGCAGATAGGCTATTCTGCGGGAATGAATGAAATGAAACATGCGCACGCACAAGAAAAATAAAGCAATAAAGTTCATAAATACCTCTCGTTCTATAAATAGTCTTGCCTGTATTTGTAAAGCAAGTAATTCTTATGCATTATATTATACACTATCTGCAGGCAGAGTGCTATAAAGGCAGCAAGAATACACAAAAGCTACAAAGTTTGTATAGAAAGCACAAAAATACTAAAATGACAAACGCGAAAATTGAAAACATAAAAAATGTATCAGTTTATGTGTAAAATTCTCATGTATACAATGAACATGAAAAAATTCGTTGACAAAAGTGTAATACAACGGCTATAATTGGTTACATAAAGTTGCTGGGATAGTGGTTGAATCTGAGAACACTCCCGGTACTGTGTCTTATATTTTATTTTTAAGGGAAAGAAGGACTTAAAATGAAAAAATGGAAGAAATTAGCATCAGCGGCTATGGCTGCTATGATGTGCGCCACATTGCTCACAGGCTGTGGCGGAGAAAAGAAACAAGCTGATACCGGAGATACTATTAAGGTTGGCGCAGCATTCGAATTAACCGGTAATGTTGCTAACTATGGTAAATCCATTAACGAGGGCTTCAAGCTGGCTGTAGACGAACTTAATAAAAACGGCGGCGTGAACGGTAAAAAAATCAGCGTAGTTGAAAGCGATAACAAATCCGAGCCGGCTGAATCCGGTAATGCTGTAACCAAGCTGATTACCCAAGATAAAGTAGTTGCTGTTGTCGGACCTGCAACCAGCGGTTGCGTAAACGCTGCAACTCCTATTACTACTGCAAATAAGATTCCTCAAATTGCTCCGGCTGCTACCGCACCGAGCATTACCGTAGAAAACGGCAAGGTAAAGGATTTCGTATTCCGTGCCTGCTTTATCGACCCGTTCCAAGGTCAGGTAATGGCAGTATTTGCCGATAAAACTCTGAAGGTTAAAAACGTAGCTATTTTCTACGATTCCTCCAGTGACTATTCCAAAGGCTTAGCAGAGGTATTCCAAAAAACCTTGGAAGGCAAAGGCGGTAAAATTGTTGCTAAGGAAGCTTTCCTGGCTAAAGACGTTGACTTCAAATCCGCTCTGACTAAACTCAAAGCATCCAATCCGGAAGCAATTTACGTTCCCGGTTACTATGAAGAAGTTTCCAAGATTATCAAACAAGCTCGCGAAATCGGCATTACCTGCCCGATGCTGGGCTCCGATGGCTGGGAAAGCCCGAAACTTGCTGAAATCGCCGGTAAAGATGCTCTGAAGGGCTGCTACTATGTAAGTGCTTTCAATGCTAAAGACGAAGACAAATCCGTTCAGGACTTCATCAAGAAATTTAAAGAGAAATATCAGAAAGATCCTGATATCTTCGCAATGCAGGGCTACAATGCAGGCCTGATCCTGGCAGATGCTCTGAAACGTGCAGGTTCCACTGATGGCACCAAACTGGCTAAAGCAATTGCTGAAACCAAAGACCTGCCGGTTGCAAGCGGCAAGCTCACCTTTGATGCTAACCACAACCCGGTAATGCCTGCTCTGATTATCGGTCTGGAAACCGGTACTCCTACTCTGGTTGAAAAAATCAGCCTGTAATTGCTAACAAAAAAATAAACATAAAAAATTCTACAAGTAAATATCAGAAAGCATAACAAGACTTCTATTCCATGGATTATTTATTAAGTTAGACCGGGCGCGTCTAATCGATGCGCCCTCTATAAAAATATTTTTTATTTATTTCTGAGGGGGAATAAACCATGAAAAGAGTAACAAAATTGTTATCTGTATTAGCAGCCGGCGCTATGTTTATGAGCGCGCTGACCGGTTGCGGAGGTGGCTCTAAAGGAGCTGACGGCGATACCATTAAGGTAGGCGGCTTGCTGGAAATGACCGGCGGCAGCGCATCCTTCGGTATCTCCGGTAAAAACGGCATCGACCTGGCACTGAAAAAAATAAATGAAAAAGGTGTGCTGGGCGGCAAAAAACTTTCTTTAGTTGTTGCTGATACCAAATCTGAAGCTTCCGAAGCAACCAACGGTATGCAAAAGCTGATTTCTCAGGATAAGGTTGTAGCAGTAATCGGTCCTAACCAATCCTCTGCTGTAATCGCATCCGGTGCAATAAACAATGGTGCTAAGGTTGTAGATATTACACCTATGGGCACTAACCCGGACGTTACTGTTGATCCTAAAACTAAACAGGTTAAACCCTACAGCTTCCGTACCTGCTTTATTGATCCGTTCCAGGGTACTGTAATGGCAAGCTTTGCTTCTAATGAACTTAAAGTGAAGAGAGCTGCTATCTATATCGATAATACAAGTGACTATGCTAAAGGTCTGGCACAGTTCTTCAAAGAGAACTTTGTTAAAAACGGCGGTCAGGTTGTAATTGAAGAAGCATATCTGCAAAAAGATACCGACTTCAAATCCACTTTGACCAAAATCAAAGCTGCACAACCTGATTTCATCTACATCCCCGGTTACTACCAGGAGGTTGGCCTGATTGTTAAACAAGCTCGTGAGATGGGCATCACCGTTCCTATGGCAGGCGGCGACGGCTGGGATAGTGCTAAGCTTCCTGAAATTGCCGGCAAAGCTGCTCTGGAAAATACCTTCTTCTCCAGCCTGTATTCTCCGGACGATACCTCTGATCTGAACAAAGAATTCGTAGCTGAATACAAAAAAGCTTACAACACCAACCCGGATGTATTTGCAGCATTGGCATATGATTCCACTCTGCTGGTTGCAAAAGCAATCGAAGATGCAGGCAGTGCCGATCCGGCTAAAATTGCTGAAGCAATGGCTAAGATTAAAGGCTTCAAGGGTGTATCCGGTGAAGTAACCTTTAACGAACAGCATAACCCGATCAAGAGTGCTGTAATTATCGAACATAAAGATGGCAAACAAACCTTTAAAACTAAAGTTAATCCCTGATAGTTTACATTAGTAGTTAATCTGATTTAATCAACGAGGCTGTTGTTTTGCGTAGCAACAGCCTTTTCCTTTAAGTAAGCGTGTCCCGCTTACACAAATCTTTGAAATCTCTAGGGAGGTAAATTATGGAGACTTTTATCCATCAGTTTTTTCAGCAGCTGATAAATGGTGTATCTCTCGGCAGTATCTACGCATTGATCGCCTTGGGTTATACCATGATCTACGGCATCATTAAGCTGATAAACTTTGCTCATGGCGATATTTATATGTTGGGTGCCTATTTTGGCTTCTTCGCTACTACCCAATTAGGCTTGCCGTTCATTCCGGCAATTCTTTTCTCGATGGCAGGCGCTGCTATCGCAGGTATTATTATTGAACGTGTTGCCTACCGCCCCATGCGTAATGCACCGCGTATCGCAATCTTGATTACGGCAATCGGCGTGTCCTTCTTCCTGGAATACAGCATGATTTTGCTGGTTTCTCCGCAGCCGAGAACCTTCCCCGCTGTATTCGGCGCTACTGTATATCATCTTGGACCACTGGTTGCTAACAGTCAGCAGCTTGTTATCCTGTTGAGTGCAATTATCCTGATGGCAGTTCTTACCTACATCGTAAACAAAACCAAAGCCGGCAAGGCTATGCGTGCTGTATCCTATGATGCTGACGCTGCAAGGCTGATGGGCATCAACATTGACCGTGTAATTTCCACTACCTTTGCGCTTGGCAGTGCTTTGGCAGCAGCCGGCGGCGTGCTGGTAGGTGTTTACTATAACTCTATTGACCCGCTGATGGGCATGATGCCCGGTCTTAAAGCCTTCGTTGCCGCAGTTCTCGGCGGTATCGGTATTATTCCCGGTGCTATGATCGGCGGTATTATTTTGGGCGTTGTAGAAGCAATGGTCAGCGGCTTTATTTCCTCTACCTTCCGTGATGCGGCAGCATTCGGTATTTTGATTATCATCTTACTTTATAAACCTTCCGGCTTATTAGGCAAGAACGTTCGTGAGAAAGTCTGAGGTGACATGGTATGAATGCAATTAGAAAATTTGATTTAAAAGCCATAGTTGCCTGCGTTATCGTTTTTGGTATCGTACAAGGCCTGCTCTTTGGCGAAATCATCGGTCCCTTCTGGGAGCTGAACATTATCCTTATCTGCATCAACATTATTCTTGCAGTCAGCCTGAACCTGATTAACGGTTATACCGGCCAGTTCTCTATCGGTCATGCCGGTTTCATGGCAGTCGGTGCTTATACCAGTGCTATTATGACGGTTAAGCTGGGCATGCCTTTTGAAGCAGGTTTGGTTGTAGCAACCTTGGCTGCTGGCCTGTTGGGCTTTTTGATTGGCTTGCCTACGCTGCGTCTTGATGGTGACTATCTGGCCATCGCTACCTTGGGCTTAGGCGAAATTATCCGTATCTGCATCCTGAACATTGATTATGTCGGCGGTGCTTCCGGTTTGATGGGCATTCCCCGTATGACCAATTTCGCGTATACCTTCTGGATTATGATAGCTATTATCTTCTTCATCAAGAACTTTAAAAACTCTTCCTATGGCCGTTGCTGCCTGGCAATCCGTGAAAACGAAATTGCGGCAGATACCATGGGTATCAACACTACTAAATATAAAGTAATGGCTTTCACCTTCGGTGCTGCTTTTGCCGGTACTGCAGGCGCACTTTTCAGCCACTACTTCTTCCTGGCGCATCCTGCGTCCTTCACCTTCATGCGTTCCTTTGATATTCTGACCATGGTTGTTTTGGGCGGTCTTGGTTCTATGACCGGTGCTATTACCGGTGCGACATTGTTGACCTTCATTTCCGCTTATTTGTCGGATTACCCGGAATGGCGTATGATTATCTATTCTGTTACTATGATTATCCTGATGCTGTACCGTCCGCAAGGTCTGTTCGGCAGCAAGGAATTGAGCTTGAAAATGTTTAAATTAGGAGGTAAGGACAATGGCAGAACTGCTGAAGGTAGATAATGTGTCCATGGTTTTCGGCGGCCTGCGTGCCGTTTCCAATCTTTCCATGCATATCGACGAGGGAGAACTGATTGGCCTTATCGGTCCTAACGGCGCCGGCAAGACAACAGCCTTCAACATGATTACAGGTGTATATACACCGACCGAAGGCAAGGTATATTTTAACGGTCAGCAAAGCAGCGGTAAAAAATCTTACCAGGTTACGCAGATGGGCATGGCGCGTACATTCCAGAATATCCGCCTGTTCTCCGAGCTGAGCGTTATCGATAATGTAAAAATTGCTTATAATATGCACGTAACCTATAATCTGGCTGATGCTATAGTCCGTGATGGCAAGTATCTCAGCGAAGAAGAATTCATTACACAAAAGGCTCTTGATTTGCTGAAAATCTTCCATCTGGAGGAAGAAGCACATGAGGTAGCCAAAAACCTGCCTTATGGCAAGCAACGTCGTCTGGAAATTGCGCGTGCTTTGGCTACCGAACCGAAGCTTCTGCTGTTGGATGAACCTGCTGCCGGCATGAACCCGCAGGAAACCAAAGAGCTGATGGAAATGATTCGCTGGATTCGTAAGGAATTCAATCTTTCCATTTTGCTGATTGAGCATGATATGGGCTTGGTAATGGGTGTCTGCGAGCGTATTTACGTACTGGAATACGGTATGAAGATTGCTGAAGGTACTCCGGAAGAAATCAAACAAAATGCACGCGTTATTGAAGCATACTTGGGCGAGGAGGTTATCAACTGATGTTAACTGTTGAAGATATCAATGTATATTATGGCGCGATTCACGCTATCAAAGGTATCAGCCTCGATGTTCCCGATGGTGAAATCGTAGCGCTGATCGGCTCCAACGGTGCCGGTAAATCTACCACATTGCGCACTATTTCCGGTCTGATGAAACCGAAGACCGGTAAAATCTTATATGAAGGTCATGATATTGCCGGTGTACCGGCGCATAAAATTGTCGGCATGGGCCTGTGCCAGGTTCCGGAAGGTCGTCATGTTTTTGCTAATATGACTGTTCTGGAAAACCTGGAGCTGGGTGCGTACTTGCGTAAGGACAAGGACGGAATTGCCAAGGACATGGATGATGTCTTTAAAAAATTTCCGCGTCTGCTGGAACGTAAGGACCAGCTTTCCGGTACGCTTTCCGGTGGCGAGCAGCAGATGCTGGCTATGGGCCGTGCGCTGATGAGTCGTCCTAAGCTGCTGCTGTTGGACGAGCCTTCTATGGGTCTTGCCCCCTTGCTTGTAAAGGAAATTTTTAATATAATAAAGGAAATCAACGAGAGCGGTACTACCGTTCTGTTGGTTGAACAGAACGCTAATATGGCGCTGTCCATCGCTGATAAGGCATACGTTCTGGAAACAGGACGTATTACCCTGAGCGGTACAGCTAAGGAGCTGGCAAGCAGCGAGGCTGTTCGCAAAGCATATCTCGGCGGCTGATAGAGATACCATCCTGGTTGATTTAAAGCTGCCTTAAAGTGAAAATGATTATATTAAAATGATTGTGTTCTATAGTCAAAGGAGGTAAAACTCATATGTTAGTAAAAGATATTATGACTGCACCTGTTGTTACTGCGCGTGAGGATCAATCTATTTTGGAAGCGCGCGAGATTATGCGCGGCAAAAGATTGATCAGTCTGCCGGTTGTAGATGATATGCAACGCGTACGCGGCATTATTACCAGTGATGATATCGGCAAAGCTTCTCCCAGTGACAGCAGCACCCTTTCCCGTTATGAGGCTAATTATCTGCTGGGACGTCTGAAGGTTAAAGACGTTATGAAACGTAGCGTTATCAGCGTTGAGGCAGATGATACTATCGAATATGTTGCCTACAAGCTGTATAAATATAAAGTTAACGCTCTGCCGGTTGTTAATCAGGAGAATAAGCTTTGCGGTATTGTTTCCCGCAGCGATATCTTCCGTTCTATCGTAGAAATTATGGGTATGAACCGCAACTGCCTGCGTATTACTATCGAAGCACCTGATAAAGTTGGTGTTGTTGCGGAAATCTCCAACATTATGAAGGAAGACGGCATTAATATTATTTCTCTGGTTACCAAGCAAAATGGTGATGGTACTGCTGAAGTTACCATTCGTGCCGCTCTCAATAATAATGGTATGGATATCATTGAGCAAATTCGCGAAGCAGGCTATGAGGTCAGTGACGTAATGACTTTGGACGGTATTGAATAATGCTTTCCGGTAAGGATGTTAATGTAGGCGATATCGTTAAAATGAAAAAAGCTCATCCCTGTGGCAGTGATGAGTGGGAAATTACCCGTACGGGTATGGACTTTGGCATGAAATGCTGCGGCTGCGGACATTTTGTGATGTTGGCGCGTAGCAAGTTCGAAAAGGCTGCGAAGGCTGTTGTGAAAAGCGCTGCAGCAGAAAAGTAAATAAGCAGATAAAGAGAACGCTCTTTTGCTATCGGTGGGTAGCAGGGGAGCGTTTTTTTTAGTGTCGCTTAGTAGGCGACCATTTATTTAACGGTATTTGTTATAATAGTCTAGGCTTCTAAATGTATATACAATGGAGGGGATAATTATGTTTGGTATAATTTTGATAATCTGCATGGCAGTAGAGTTTTACTGCTTCCAAAAGCAAAGAGCCATCTTAGAAATTGGGAGTGTATTAGGCTTTGATGCAAGAAAGCTTATCCTTCCACCTTGGTTTGTAATCATGTGGGTATTACCATTTATTACTATGTACTGTATAAGTAAAACTTTTTCTGTAGCTTGGTATTATAGCATTCTCATCTATGTTATTTATATGGTTTTAGCATCTTGCTTGCCTATAATGAAATACTTCTACATTAATGCATTGGATAAATTAAGAGTAAAGGATGAAATACGCTATAATCCTCACATTATTTTTCAAATAGAAATGTTATATGAAAAATTTAGGTGATTATTAGCAAAAACATAGATGTCGCCGATAATTTAGAGGGTAGTGTTTGTGTATTCATCTAGCAATTCATTTACCTGCATAAGATCGTAAATGTGGTTTTCTAAACAAAAATGAATAATGAGGTCTGCTTTACTATCTGGTGAAAAGCCATATCCGGCAAGGCCAACTAATTGTTTGGTCTGTTCATAGGATAAATGCAGGGCGAAAGCTAAGGCAATAGCAGTTTTGCGGCTTGGGTGGTATGAAGAATGCCGGACTTTTGAAAAAAGCTTACGGTCGATATTAGCGGCTTTGTAAACGTCTATTTCGTTAAGCTGTTGCATTTTTATTAGTTCTAACAGATGACTGGCAAATGTTTTTGGCTTTTCAGACTTGCTGAATTTATCCATAATGAGGAATTTTAGTGATTCCAGTAGACTAGGAACAGTTTTTGCTGTTTTTTGCAGTGATTCATTTGTCGGCTTTATACTGTAACTAATAGTTTCTTCTAATGCAGGAGCAGAACTGGTATCTTTCTGTAAATCGGGTTGCTGCATTTTTTCAGCATTAGTTGGAGCTTTATTTTCTAGAATTGTCTTTGGGGGAACACTGCGGATACTGTAGTGTATTTTTCCATTAGAAAGACTGTTATAATCAATATAGTTATTTTTTATGAATTCTTCAAGCTTTTGGCGGATTGTTTCGCTAATCATCGTGAATCTCCTGATATGGTTATTTAATAGGTTTATAATCTATTCTATCATATTATAGCAAATAAAAGGATAAATTGGTCGCTTATTAGGCGACAATGGTTTAAAGCGACGAAGATGTACGATGGAGGGGGATTAAATGTCTTATATCTTAATGACAGATATGTTTTGGCTTGTTTATGGATGTATGTGTTATGGATTTAAGCTTAACGCAGTATTGCCAGAAAGTACAGTACTCTTTGATTTCTTGATTCTCAAAAATAGCAAGCAAATAAAATAAGCTGTTGATGTGTTTGTGACAACTTGCTAACAGCTTATTTTTCATCCTGATGTGTTTTATGGTATTGCTTTACATACTGGGTGAGCGCATATTCAATTTCTTTATTTGTAGAGCGACAGTTTTCAGAAGCAATCTGTTTGATTTGGTCCAGCAGCTCTTCCGGAATACGCAGAGAAAATATGGGTAATAGCGATGGCATAGGTAAAAGCTCCTTTAATTTTGTAAATGCGTTACCTATTATGATATATTTCATGACACAAGCTGTATACTTTCATAGTGATAGCACTATGAATTGACAGTGATGAAGATGAGGAATATAATTGAAGTGTATGGTTTAGCGTTTAAGCTGGAATAAAAGCTGATTTGTTGGTTGAATAATGAATTTAGGGAGGTAAGCAAAGGTGTTCTGTAAGAATTGTGGTGCTAAGATAGCGGATAAATCTGCTTTTTGTAGTATTTGTGGAGCTAAGCAAGATAATATTAATTTAGTAAAAACAGGTGTTAATGAATCTACAGATGAAGAAATTTATCAAGAAGATTTAAAAAAGAAAAAGAAAAGATTGCTTATACTAGGAGCAGTGATAGCTATATTCGCAGCTGGTGTTTTTTGTGTAAATAATAGCATTACTGCTGGACCTCAAATTGGCTTTTCAACAAAATTACAAGCAATATTGGGGGATGCTGAAGCTGAGTATAAAATTGCTAATTCTTTACATGGAGCAGAAAAATTTATGTGGTTAGAGAAGTCGGCAAGCAAAGGACATGCAGATGCTCAAGCTGAATTAGGATATTGTTATTACAGTGGAGAAGGGGCAGTAAAGGATTTTAAAGAAGCATTAAAATGGTTTCAACGGGCAGCTGATAATGGTAGTGTATATGGACAATTTAGAATGGGATGGGCGTATTCTAACGGTGAAGGTGTAGCAAAAGATCAAAAGTTAGCTGTATCTTGGTATAAGAAAGCTGCTGATAATGGCAATACTGCAGCTATGAATAATTTAGCCGTTTGTTATGCTAATGGTGAAGGTGTAGCAAAGGATACTAAAAAATCGTTTGACTTGTATCAAGAAGCGTCAGAAAAGGGTAACTTACTTTCTACACTAAATTTAGCTAGGGCGTATGAATTGGGTGAAGGTACTAACGTTGATAAAAAGAAAGCTTTCGAATTGTATAAGAAAGTAGCATCTAAGGATAGTACGTTATATAGCGATGAAGATAAAGAATATGTTGCTCGTGGAATATATAATGTAGGGAAAATGTATTTTTGGGGAAATGGTGTTGAGAAAAATTATGAAGAAGCAGTTAAGTATTTTAATTTAGCGAAGAATCAAGGCAATATGGATGCTTTGTGTGGTTTAGGAATAGCTTATTATTTTGGACAAGGCGTTCCTGTTGATAGAGAACAAGGTAAGAAGCTAGTCAGAGAAGCTTCTGAAAGGGGACATGCTAGAGCTAAAAGTCTTTTAAAATTAATGTGAATGAATAGGTGGTGAGTAGCGTGTTTTGTGGTAAGTGTGGGCAGCAAATACCAGATGACTCGAAATTTTGTTATAAATGTGGTAACGAAATACCTACATGTAAAGATATAAATTCTAATACTCCAGAAAATAGTAACAGACAGAAAGTAGACAATGGAAAAACTAGTAGTATCAAGAAATGGGTTATAGGTATTGGTATTTTGCTGTTTTTACCTATATTATCTTGGACCTTTTTCTTTAATATGCTCGCCTTAACGATTTTGGGATGTTCTTGGAATTTTGCTAAAGAAGCTTTTAGAGATAAGTGCTGGCTGAAAATGATAGCTATTATTGTTGTAGGATTCATTAGTTTTGCTGTAGTTGCTGGTATAAAGGGTGCTATACAGACTGAAAGGAAAAAATCATATAGAAATAATAGGTATAGTATACAGCTAAATCAATCTCCAACCAAAATATTATTTATAGATTATTATAATCAAGAAGGTGCTTTTATTGTATAAGGCTAGAAAAAGTATATTTATTTTGCTGTTGATAATAACTTCATGTCTTAATATAGCTTGCTTTAGTAGTAATATATCTAAAAATGAAGAAAAGGCAGTTGAAATGACAGGGGAATATAAAAATTGGATTACTTTTGATATTCCTAATATGGGTAAGATAATGATTCCACCTACACTTGAGTTGTAAACTGAAGAATATAATGATATGTCATATAAACTTATAAAACAAAATAGCAGTGGGAAGAATATAGAAGCTTATGATGAACTTTATTCAAGAAAATTAAATGTAAATCGTTTCGTATTTCAACAAAAAGGACTTAACAAAGCGATGGCAGAAACAAAAAATATTAAAAATTATAATTTGTTGAGCGATAATGCCAAGAAAGCGTTTTCGGAATATGCGAGAGTATGTATTGATATTATTTATGGAGATACTGGTGTAAAAATAAAGGATAAATTGTACCTTTCAAGAGAGGATTTAAATGAACTTACGGAAGCCAGAATCAATGCTTTTAAACAAAAGACTGATGGAAAGATTAAGTTGCTTGATTATGAAAAAGCTTATGTAAAAAATATAAATGGGATCGACTGTATTTATTTTAAATATAATAGTAAATACGAGAACAATCCTATGGCTGTTAATGAAGAATACTTATTCTTTAATGGGGATAGATGCTATCAAATTTCAATATTGTATCGTTCAACTCAAAAGGACATTTGGACTTCGGAAAGCAATGATATTCGTCAAACAATTAAAACGATTAAGTTCTTATAAAAAGATAGGGGAATAAAAATATGGCATATATTGGGTACTGGATTGGTAGTGTTGTTGGTAGCAGCATTGTGTTGTTCATAACTATGTTAATTTTCATGAAAATAGTTAAAATTATAGTGACTAGAAAAGGAATAGGTGTGCCAATCAACGTGTTGAAACATGCGTTAATATTAGCAATAATTCTAGGAATTTTAGGTAACACTATATTTTCTCCTGGGCTAATGGGACAATTATCAATAGTTATGATTATTTTAGCTATATTTGCATTATTTTTATAGTTTGAAAATAGAATTGGTCTTTATCTTGAAAGAAGTGATTAGTGTGAAAAAAGTCTTTTTCTTTTTTGTTGTGATGATATTATTAAGTGTTAATCTATATGCATTTGCATTTGAAGCACCTCAACCACCAAGGTGGATATGGGTTGATTCAACTGATATTCAAGGAGCTTGGATTGATACTCAAACATTGCATTTTTATAAACGCAATGATTATATGCACAACAATCATAGAAGTGTCAATTATTGGGTAATGTATTATTATTCACAAAATAATACACACGTAATGGAAAGAGTATCAATGGACTTTTATTGCAGAACGGCAAAAACATTGTCAGAAACAACATATAACGATAAGAACGAAGTAATTAATTTTTATGATGGAGCTTATAGTTCGTATGAGGATATAATACCAAATACTTTTGGAGAAGAAGAGTATTATATTTTATCAACTATGTGATTAAGGGGAGACTCATAGTATTTTATACTAAAGTCTCCCTTAAAAATACCCTTTTTATATAAACGTAAATTGCAAGAACAAGTTGTGAAATACTTGTTAGCAGCTTATTTTTTGTTATGATTTGACGTATTGTACCATCATATAATCATATTCTTGCTCCAATTACGGCTATGTGATATACTTATTTATATTAGTGTAAAGGAGAGAGTTCTTTGCAGTTACTGCTTGATAGTACAAAACTTGAAGCCCTTTTACAACGAAAACAAGATTATATTGGATATAAAAAGCTAGACCAAAGCTGTAACGTTGCTAATGCTTTATTCGTGATGTATGGTGGTTTTTCTGCCTCGCCTGAAACTTCCTTGTGGGCAAAAGTAATAGTTATAATTGTTGGTGGCTTTGGCCTTTATTGGAGTGGGTGCGCAATGGTAAAAGCAATAAAAAATACATATAATGCAGATTTACTGCAGCATGATATCGAAAATCTTAATGAAATTGAGCATCCTTTTTCGCTTATCGCTATTAAAGATACATTTAATAAATATTCTCACCGTTATCTGCTTTATTATGATAATAGATGGGGGCTGAATCTGTTCCCTAATTATAAAACTCAGGTAGTAGAAGAGGATAATGTTGCTAATATCATTAAGCGCCTAAGTTCTGATTTACAGATTGCTCCAGAGCTGATCACTGTTGAACGCAAGGGATTTGAGCTACGGACGAAATATTCTGCGAGCGATAAGGTACAGAAGGTTTATGCGCATACTTTATATCAGGCAAATATTAAGAAGCTGCCGAAAAAGCTTCAGGCAGATAGCTTTATGATAGGTGATAGGAAATATTCCTGGTGGAGTATTGATAAGATGGAAGCAGATGAAGACATCAGGAAACATAATCTCGATGTTGTTGAATTGGTAAAGCATAATATTGTTTAAAAATAAGCTGTTAGCGTGTCTTGTGAAGTGCTGGCAGCTTATTTTTCTTGATGCGTTTTACGTACTGCGTGAGCGCATATTTGATTTCATAAAGAATTCTTGGCGTGCCAAACATTCAGACCTTTAAGTCTGAAACTTAGTAAATACAAAAGTTTTAGGAAAATAATTCCCAAAACTATACAGAATAGCCAAGTTTTAGGAAAAATATTCCCAAAACTTTTGCAATCAAAAACGAGCAGGCTTTAGCGTTTTGACTAAAACCGGCTCGTTTTGATATATGACGCATTTTACATTTTCAGCTTGCAGAAAACGTACTTGGCAATTCCTGCTTCAATGACAAGCAATAAGGCAACCAGTTCAAACACCGCGCTGATATTGATACCGTGGGCGACAAAGCCTAAAAGTGCGGGTCCTAGAATAACACCTGTATAACCTAAACTGGTTACAGAAGTTACCGCAGCGCTGATAGGCATGTCCTTCTGGTATTTTAAGAGCGAATAAAATACAGGGACAATATTGGCACAACCAAGGCCGATGAGAATGAAGGCAAAGGCGTTGAGATACAGGTTATCTAAAACAACTACGAGCGCAAAGCCTGCTGCCGTGACGATGCTGCCGCCGATAACAGCTTTTTGTTCGCCTAAGAATTGCACGGTTTTATCGCCTAAAAGACGCATGATGAGCATAGCTACGGAAAAGATAGCGTAACCTGTGCCTGCCAACGCTATATCCATATTTTTCACTTCGGTGAGCAGTACGCCGCTCCAATCCATAACTGCACCTTCAACAAGGAAGGAAATGCAGGCGAGAATGCCTAAAACTATAACGATGCCACGCGGGATAGCAAAGGCCTTTTCACCGCCGGGACTTTTATAGTCCAGTAAGTGGCGGCCGAAAACTGCCAGCAGCGCTAAAACAATAGCACAGTGCAGTGTGGCAATGAGCGTTACGTTTAAGCCTGAAGATGCCAGTACGCTGAAAAGACCTGCGCTGGCAAAGCAGCCGATACTCCAAAAGGCATGCATACCGCTGAGCAGTCTGCGGCCGGCAAGCTTTTCCACAATAACGGCATTGGTGTTCATGCTGACATCCGTTGCGCCCATGACTGCCCCGAAGAATGCAAGCGCAATGGCATAGCTCCAGATGTTTGGCAGGCAAGAAAGCAGCACGGAAATTAGTGCCATCAGCGTTGCACCTGTGATGACGACTTTTTTGCAGCCAAAGCGTTGTACGAGTGCGCCGACTAAAGGCATAAAGATAAAAGCGCTGATACCGATGCACAGAAGCAAAAGGCCAAGTACATCCGCTTCAAGGTTCAGGCGTGCTTTGACCATAGGAATCATCGGTGCCCAGGTGGAAATGACGAAGCCTGGCAGGAAAAAGGCTACGCGCGCTGCATTGATTTCTTTGCTGCCGACAGAAATATTTTGTAAAGTATTTTCGGGTTTGTTGATTTGCATTGTTAAAAACTCCTTTCGTTACATAAGTAGCTATGAGAGCTTTTATGGGTTGAATGTTGCCATAATTTATCTAAAAAAGCGGGATGAAATTCGTTTGAATCCTATCCCACTTCAATAGCTTGAGCGCTACAATTCCTCTGATAAATTATGATAATTTTACCACGAGCATATTTTGTTGTCAACGTAAGGTATTTAATTGTTGACATGGAACATATTTTGATGTGTTTGTGAATTGTTGCTCTGCCTAACTTAGCAAGACCGCAAAGCTTTGAAAAATCTTCCCAAAACGTTTTTGATTGTTGGATTAAATGCTGTAAAAAGGTTACCCTGTTTTTGTCATATAGTTTTAAAGTATTGTAGAAATGTTCAAAATGTAACGAATAATTCCCTTGTCTTTCATGGTTGCCTATGCTATGATTTAACTAAAGCGTTTAGATGATAAAGGGGGAATTGTTTTGACTTACGGAATTGTTTTTCTCATTATTATTTTCCTGGTTTTATTTATTATTGCGGCCAAGACCTGTTATGTAAAGGCACCGCCAAACGTGGCTTATATCATTTCCGGTATTACGAAGAATCCGCGTATCCTTATCGGTATCGGCGGCTTTAAAATTCCGCTGCTGGAGCGCGTGGATATGCTATATCTGGGGCAGATGTCCGTAGATATCAAAACCAGTCAAAGCGTTCCGACCAACGATTTTATCAACGTTAAGGTTGATGCTGTTGCCAAGATTATTGTTGATAAGGAAAACGGTATTTATTTGGCAGCGCGCAACTTTTTAAATATGGAGCCGGCGGATATTACGCGCAGCCTGCAGGATTCTCTTGAAGGTAATATGCGTGAAATTATCGGCACGCTGGATTTGAAGAAGATTAACGTTGATCGTGATTCCTTCTCTGACGAAGTGCTGAAAAAGGCTGCTAAAGATATGGAAAAGCTGGGTATCAGCATTCTGAGCTGTAACATTCAGAACGTTGTTGATGATAACGGTCTGATTGTCGATTTGGGTGCAGATAATACGGCGAAAATCCGCAAGGATGCATCTATCAGCAAGGCTGTTGCCGAGCGCGATGTGGCTATTGCCGAGGCTGCGGCCAAGAAAGAGGCTAATGATGCGCAGGTGCATGCTGATTTAGCAATTGCACAGCGTCAGAATGAGCTTTCTATTGCCAAGAGCGAACTGAAGCGTACTGCCGATATTAAAAAGGCAGAGGCAGATGCTGCTTATGCAATTCAACAGCAGGAGCAGCAAAAGTCGATTGAGGTGGCAACTGTGAATGCACAGATTGCTAAGGCTGAGCGCGAAGCTGACCTGAAAAAGCAGGAGGTATTAGTAAAAGAGCAAATCCTGGCTGCTACCATTCAGAAGCAGGCAGATGCTGACAAATACAGAGTTGAACAGGATGCGTTGGCTGAGCAGGCTAAGAGGCAGCGTGAAGCAGAAGCGCAAAGATATGCTATGGAGCAGGAGGCTGCCGCTATTAAAGCCAAGGGCGATGCGGAGGCTTATGCTATCAGAGTAAGGGGTGAGGCAGAGGCCGCTGCGATTAAGGCGAAGGGCGAAGCTGAGGCTGCCGCTATGGATAAGAAGGCCGAGGCTATGAAGAAATACGGTCAGGCTGCAATGGCTCAGATGGCGATTGAGGTTCTGCCGCAGGTTGCTAAAGAGGTTGCTGCTCCGCTCAGTAAGGTGGACAAGATTACGCTTTACGGTGAAGGCGGTATGGGCAGTCTTTCCGGCAATGTTCCTTCTGTAATGGCGAAGGTTTTCGATACAGTGAAGAGTGCTACCGGGATTGACCTGCAGGAGATTGCCAAGAGTGAAACCTATGATGCTAAGGTTAATAAAAACATCAGCATTGACGGCAAGATGCCGGAAATTCCTGTAGAAATCAGCAAGGAAGAATAAACATGAAAATAAGCTGTTAGCATCCGGTATGCTAGCAGCTTATTTTTACAGTAACGGAGGAATGTTTCTTTGAAGATTCTTGTGAGTGCCTGCTTATTAGGCAAAAATTGTAAGTATAACGGTGGTAATAACTTAAATCAAAGCGTACTGGATTTTATCGAAGGCCATGAGGTGATTGGTGTTTGCCCGGAGCAGTTGAGCGGGCTGTCTACGCCTCGCTTGCCGGCAGAAATTGTTGACGGCGTAGTGACGAACAAGGAAGGCGTAAGCGTGGATGCGGAGTTTCGCAAGGGGGCGCAGTCAGCATTGGCAGCTGCTTTGGAGAACAAGGTGGATTTGGCAATTCTGCAGTCGCGCAGTCCCAGCTGCGGCGTGAAGGAGATTTATGACGGCAGCTTCAGCGGCAAGAAGATACAAGGGCAGGGCGTGTTCGCCAAGTTGCTTTCTGCACGTGGAATTAAGGTGCTTGATGCCGAGGATATAGCTGAGCATAAATAAGCTGGTTTATAAAAATTAAAAGGCAAGGTCTTAGGATGTATGTTCCTAGGCCTTGCCTTTTGGTGCTTTATTTTTTATACTTTCTGATTGCCGCACCAATCAGCTTCGCTGTCTGCGACAGCTCCGCTTCGGTGTGCGTTGCCATGAGGGCAACGCGCAGGCGTGCAGTACCCTTTGCTACCGTCGGGTAGCGGATGGCGGGGGCGAGCACGCCGCTTGCCAGCAGCTCATCTGCAACCTGCAGAGCGGACTTCTCATCGCCAATGATAATAGGAATGATGGCGGTGGGAGAGTAGGCTTCTACGCCTTCGGTATGCAGAGCGTTTAAGAAAAACTCAACGTTATGCTGCAGCTTTTGCGCACGCTGCGGTTCCTCCTTCAGTACCTCGATTGCTCGCAGTGCAGCAGCGAGCGTTGCAGGAGTCTGCGAGGTGGCGAAGATAAAGCTGCGAGCTTTGTTCTTGAGATATTCGATAATCACCTTGCTGGCGCAGGCGTAACCGCCTTCGGCACCGAGCGCCTTGCTGAGCGTACCCATGAGAATATCCGGGCGGACGGTGTTGCCGAAATGTTCAACGGTGCCATGGCCTGTTTTGCCGATAACACCGGTGGCATGTGCTTCGTCAATCATCGTGAGCAGATGATATTTTTTGCCGAGGGCGACGAGTGCAGGCAGGTCGACGATATCACCGTCCATGCTGAAAACTGCGTCGCTGACAATCAAACCTCTGCTGCAGGGGGTAGCAAGAATTTTAGCTTCCAAGTCCTGCATATCATTATGCTTATAGACAACGATGCGTGCTTTAGAAAGACGTGCGCCGTCGATGATGCTGGCGTGATTGTATTCGTCGCTGAAGATAACGCTTTCGCTGTTGCAAAGGGGGGAAATAATGCCGACGTTGGCCATGTAGCCTGTGTTGAAGACCAGTGCTGCTTCCGTATCCTTGAACTGCGCCAGCTTGCTTTCAAGCGCTTCGTGCAAGGCGGTGTTGCCGGTAGTCAGACGGCTGCCGCCACTGCCTGCGCCCCATTGGAGTGCAGCTTCGGCAGCGGCCTGCTTAACGCGGGTGTCTGCTGCCAAGTCAAGATAGCTGTTGGAGGCCAGCATTAAAACCTTGCGTCCTTGCATTTCAACGTATTTACTTTGTTCACTGTCCATGGTGCGCAGGGAGCGGTAAAGATTATGCTCCTTAAGCTGCTTTAATTCGTCAGCGAAAATCTGCTCTGGATTAGGATTAGCGGGCTTTTCGACAGGCAGACCGCGCACAAGCACACGCTGTTTTTCCAGATAGCTGATAGCATCCTCGGCCTTAGCCTTGGTGCTGTCAAAAATAAAAACTCGACCGCCATGCGGATTGCCCATTTCCTTCATCGGCATGAGGCGTACATAACCATGTTTTAAGGAAGCTAGGTAGCCGACGAGGTAATCGGGATCATCGGAAAGGCACAGCTCGGCGATGATGCCGGGGGCGTTAACAACTTTGGTAGCCAATACGATGGCTTCACGGAAATGGTTTTTACCGCTACAGTTGCTCGCTGCTCCTTCGGCATCCATATAGGTTACGCGGATGCCTCGCTCGTGGTCGGGTTCAAGTCTGGAGTTTGTGGCGACGTCATAGAGAACTGCACCGCGCATAGGATGGTTGTGACGCAAAAGATGGATTAGTTCATCTGCTTTAGCTTCCAATCCCAGCTCGCAGAGCATTTCCTTCATGATTTTATAGGTTTCCTCTACTGTGTCGGCAGGACGTTTGCTGACAGGCAGAGCGTCGAGGTATTGCAGCTTTTCCGGTGCGATCTCTTCCATTTTGACGTTGATGAAGTCGGCACGGCCAAGGCCGTGATGTAGAGCGCGTTCGGTAAGGGCGCTGACAGCGCTGCCGATATCGGCTTGCGGGATAATGCGTTCTGCGCCGCTGACGTGCAAATCGCCTTTGGATGCGCGCATTTTGATGCTGTATAAAGGCATAGGGAAATCTCCTTTGTGTTTTGAATTCGGTGTTTGACAAAATTAGCTGATGAAAAGCCTCTCCTTGGGGAGAGGTGGCATCGCTTAGCGATGACGGAGAGGGGTGTGCAAAACTTCACGTTATTCTTTAGCGCAAAGAATGCAGACCCCTCTCAGTCGCCCTGACGGGCGCCAGCTCTCCCTAAGGAGAGCCTCTTTTTGCTGTTATTTATCAGCCTCTGAGCAAAGCAACCTTGGTAAGCAGTTGTTTTGCAGGCTTATAGAATGCACCGGCGGCAATGGCGGTGAAAATCATACCAGGAGCAGCTGCTGCAGTGAGTACCATCCAGTTTACACCGGTAACCTGCCACAGTACGAGGCGGGCAGCGAAGGTTCCGAGCGGTCCGCTGACAGCAACAGTAAGCAGGTTGGTTCCGAGCAGGGCCATGGTGCCACCGGCAACAACGCGGAATACCATCTGTACAAGCACGTTGATGATGTTGTGCATGCCGAGCATCATACCAAGCATACTTGCAAGGATACCTGCGATAATGTAGCGTTTAAAGCCGAAGCAGGCGCAGATGAGTACGGCGATTGGTGCAGATAACTGGAATTCGCCACCGGCAATTGGCGAAGGGATTTTAAAAGAACCTGAAATCAGAATCAAGACACCTAATAAAGCGATAGTAGTCAGCTCTTTCATACTCAAATCTTTCATTTATTCGCTCCTTATTTTAAAACCTCATCAATGGACTGTTTAGCCAGTGCTATAGCCTTATCCAGATCTTTATTTTCGATATTCAGCGGCGGGTTGAAGTAGATGACGTTGCCCAGAGGACGCAGCAGCAGGCCGTGGGTAAGTGCTTTTTTGTAGATTTCGTAGCCTATACGCAGATCACCATCGAAGCCGATTTTCTTATCCTTATCGGTAACAAGCTCCATAGCATTAATCAGGCCGATATGACGGATTTCACCGATGTTCTTGTGAGCACCGAAGGTGTCCATGAGTGCATTGTGGAAGTATGTTGATTTTTCAGCAGCATGCTCAAGAATTTTTTCTTCCTTCATAATCTTGAGTACAGCGAGGGCAGTTGCGCAGCCGATAGGGTTACCGGCATAGGTGTGGCTGTGCATGAACTGCTTGCCTTTGTTGTAGTCATCATAGAAAGCATCATAAATTTTATCGGTGGTGCAGACAATAGCCATCGGCAGGTAACCGCCGGTGAGAGCCTTACTGATGGTCATGATATCCGGGGTGATACCGGCATGGTTGCAGGCGAACATTTTGCCGGTTCTGCCGAAGCCGGTAGCAATTTCGTCGGCAATCAGCAGTACGCCGTATTCATCACAGAGCTTACGCAGCTTTTGCAGGTAGAGAGGCGGATAGATACGCATGCCTGCGCAGCCTTGAACGATAGGCTCAACGATGATAGCAGCTGTTTCTTTGGCATACTTAGCAAATGCTTCTTCTGCAAATTTGAAGCATTCGCATTGGCAGTGCTCACGGTCTTTAGCAAACGGGCAGCGGTAGCAGTCAGGTGCTTTTACATGAATGTTGTTCATCATCATGGGCTTGTACATTTGTGCGAACAGGTCCATGCTGCCTACGGAAAGAGCGCCGATGGTTTCGCCGTGATAGCCTTCGCTGAGGCACATGAAGCGTTGTTTTTTCTGATGACCGGTCTGCAGCTGATATTGGAAGGCAATTTTCAGTGCGATTTCTACAGAAGAGGAGCCGTTATCGGCAAAGTTGAATTTGTTCAAGCCTTTGGGGAGAACTTCGGTAAGCTCTTCGCACAGCTTGATAGCGGGCTCGTGGGTGAAGTTAACGAAGATAACATGCTCTAATTGTTCAATCTGCTCTTTGATGGCAGCGTTGATTTTGGGATTACAGTGACCTAAAAGGTTGCACCACCAGCTGCTGATGATATCGAGATATTCGGTACCGTCGGCTGCGTAGAGGTAGGGGCCTTTAGCGTGGTCAACGATGATAGGACGTAAGGTTTCGTAGTCCTTCATTTGGGAACAGGGATGCCAGATGTGGGCTAAATCTCTTTTTTGTAAATCTGCTACTCTATCGTTCATTTTTTCTTCCTCCTGAGTTTTGTGTCATTATTGTTTATGCCCCCTTCCGGCTCACGTTGTTCGGCACCTGCCCCATAGGGGCAGGCAAGAGCGTGTAATTAGGACTTTCTTGGTTCCCCCTTGGGGGAACTGTCGAGCGTGAGCGAGACTAAAGGGGGCTGTTAATTTTTATTTATATAATCCTTTAAGCACTTCTACATCAATATCCAGTTCGCTGGCGTTCGGCGGTACGCAGGCAAGTACGGGAACCGCTGTAATTTCTTCCATCATACGCTTGTTGTCGGCCTGCATGAAGTTGCTGCCGTCGTAGTTGTTAAGGATGATGCCGCGGACGGGAATGTTTTTCTGTTTGAGGTAGGAGATGGTCAGTACGCAGTTATTGATGGAACCGAGCGCTGCGTTGGAAATTACCAGTACACATAAATCAAGCTTTTTGATGATATCCTCGAGCAGGATATGTTCTTCATCCCAACGGATGGGGCAGATGATGCCACCGCTGCCTTCCATGGTAACGTAATCATATTTGGCAAGAGATGCCTGATAGTCAGCCTCAATCTTTTCCATTTCTACGGGATTGCCCTCGCGCAGTGCTGCCAGATGCGGGGAAACTGCTTCCTTATAAATATAGGAAACAAGGTTTTCCGGTTTTTCCGGGATGTTGGCGGTTTTAGCAACAAAGGCTGCGTCACCCGGCAGCCAGGTGCCGTCAGGCTGTTCGTCGGCGCCGCTCAGTGCTGCCTTGTAATAGCCTGCGTTGACGCCTGCATCGCGTAAGCGTTTAACAAGCAGACCGGTAACGTATGTTTTACCGATATCTGTACCGATTGCTGTAATGAAAAGACCTTTACTCATAATTTTCACCTTCGTAATTTATTTGGTTAACTTAAGATTCTATATGGTTAACTTTATTATAGCTTAAGTATACGCTGCGAAAATTTCAATGTCAACCTAGTAAAATAGTATGGTTAACCATAGCGGTTGGGCATAAAAAAAGACTGACAGCTATATTTTGTGGTTATAACTGTCAATCTTTGCTTATTTTGTGGTTGACGAAGAATCATCTTAATATGATGGAAAAATTATTTTTTTGCTGCTGCGTTTTTACGGATTTCGGTTACCGGTATGCCGCCGATGCCCCAATTATCTGTATCAACCTCGTCGATGGTGACAACGGTGGTGGATTTATTTTTGCCTAGAACGTCGCGCAGAAGATTGGTTGCGCCTTCGATGAGAGCGCGCTTCTGCTCGGGTGTAACGTTACCTTCTTTGGTGATTTTGATGTTTACATAGGGCATGCTGATGACCTCCTTGCATTTTTCTTTCATTATAGCATATTTTGCTTGCAAACTGAGCGGTTCTATGCTATTATAAGTGCGGTAAAATTTACTGATGCACAGTAGCATTTAGGATGAGCTGGAGCAGTTAACAGTAAAGCTTACTTCTGAAAAATTTTAAGTCAATACTCGCTTGGATCTATAAGACCGGGACGAAGACGCAAACAGGCTAACTATGCGCATTCCGTACCGGAATGCGCTTTTTTATATGCTTCGGCATTAATCGGCAATTCCGTAGCCTTGAATTTGCACAGCGTCTCCTGTGGTCAGAAGGGAGGGCAATCTTGAAGGTTGGTATTATTGGCGGAGGCCGTGTTGGCAGCCGTTTGGCTGCAAGCTTGCGTGAAGCAGGCGTGCTGGCCGGCATTACGGCTGCATCCGAGCAGCACAGCGCACAGCTGGCACAGCAGTTTGGCGTACCGGCGACGGATAACGCAAAGCTGTGGCAGGCAGCGGACGTGCTCTTGCTTACCGTACCGGATCGTTTGATTGGCACGGTAGCAGAGGAGCTGGCGCAAAGTGTGACGCCTGCGGCTAAGGTTGTACTGCATGTAAGCGGCAGTGTGGGACTGGAGCCGTTGGCTCCGCTTACGCAGTTGGGAGCACACGTAGGCAGTCTGCATCCGCTGCAGAGCTTTGCCGGCGGCAATACACAGCTTGCAGGTGTGTATATGGTGTTGGACGGTGACAGCGAAGCGCAGGACGTAGGCAAAAAGCTCGTAGAGCTTTTTGGCGGTAAAGCGTTCAGCGTTCCTGCTGAAGAACGTGCGGCCTACCATGCGGCAGCGTGTATCTGCTCCAACTACGCTGTAGCGGTGGAGGCTATGGCGGCGCAGCTGATGGCGCGCTGGACCGGCAGCAATGAAGCTGCCTGGGAGGCGCTGCTGCCCCTGTTTAAAGGTACGGCGGCTAATTTGCAGGCTACGCAAAATCCTGCGGCTGTGCTTACAGGACCTATTGCCCGCGGTGATGTCAGCACGGTAGCAAAGCATCTTGCTGCCTTACCTGCAGCTGTAATTCCTGCCTATTGCTCTCTGGGCCTGGCGACAACCTCGCTAGCCCTTGCTAATGGCACTATTGACGAAAATGCAGCTGATGAGCTGAGAAATTTGCTTGGAGGATATTATGGCTAACAAACAAGTAACAGTCGCAACGATTAAAGAAATGAAGCAAAAGGGCGAACCTATCACGATGATAACCGCTTACGACGTAGCAATGTCCCGCAACGTGAACGAAGCAGGCGTAGACATGATTCTTGTAGGTGATTCCCTGGGTAACGTAATTTTAGGATATAATTCCACAGTCCCTGTAACGATGGATGAAATGATTCATCATACCAAGGCTGTTATGCGTGGCAACAGCACTGCTTTAGTAGTTGGCGATATGCCGTTTATGAGCTATCAGGCAAGCATTGTTGATGCAATGTATAATGCTGCACGCTTCCTGAAGGAAACAGGCTGCACTGCAGTTAAGCTGGAGGGCGGCTCCGAGGTAGTTCCTCTGGTAGAACGCCTGACACAGGCCGGCATTCCCGTATGTGCTCATATCGGTCTGACTCCGCAATCTGTAAATCAGCTGGGCGGCTTCAAGGTACAGGGTAAGGATATTGCCGCTGCACAAAAAATGATTGATGATGCCAAGGCTTTGGAGGCTGCAGGTGCTTTTGCCTGCGTGCTGGAATGCGTTCCGGCAGCACTGGCTGCTAAGGTAACCAGTGAGCTGAAAACTATGGCTACCATCGGTATCGGTGCCGGCAACGGCTGCGACGGCCAGGTGCTCGTATGCAATGATTTGCTGGGTGTTTCCACCGGTTTCTGCCCGAAATTTGTTAAGAAGTATGCTAATCTGCATGATACAACCGTAGAAGCAGTAAAGGAATATATTGCTGATGTTAAGGCAAGAAACTTCCCTGCTCCGGAGCATACCTTTAAGATTGACGATGCTGTTTTAGAAAAATTATATTAATACTTTCATAAATAAAGTGAGGTAATTCAAAATGAAATTAGTACATACAGTTGCAGAGCTGCGCGAAGAGGTTGCAGCAGCTAAAGCTCAGGGTTTGACCATCGGTTTGGTGCCTACTATGGGCGCTTTGCATGAAGGCCATGCATCCCTGATTAAAGCAGCTAACATGGAAAATGACTTTGTTGTAGTCAGCGTTTTCGTAAATCCGACTCAATTCGGTCCTAACGAAGATCTGGATGCTTATCCGCGTACTTTGGAGGCAGACTGCAAGCTGGCAGAAAGCATGGGCGCTAACGTAGTTTTCGCTCCGGCTCCGAAGGAAATGTATCCGAGCGAGGATGCAACTTGGGTTGAAGTAACCGGTGAGATTACCAAGGTTCTTTGCGGCCGTACCCGTCCGATTCACTTCCGTGGCGTAACTACCGTTGTTACCAAGCTGTTTAACCTGGCACAACCGGACCGTGCTTACTTCGGCCAGAAAGACGCACAACAGGTTGAGGTTCTGAAACGCATGGTAAAAGACCTGTTCTTCAATATCCAGCTGCGCATTATGCCGATTGTCCGCGAAGCTGACGGTTTGGCAAAGAGCTCCCGCAATACCTATCTGAATGAAGCAGAGCGCAAAGCAGCTCTGGTACTGAGCCGTAGCCTGAAGGCTGCTAAGGAGCAGTACGAAGCAGGTGAGCGTGACGCTGCGAAGATTACTGCGGCTGTTACTGCTTCCATTAAAGAAGAGCCTATGTCTGATATTGATTATGTTGAAATTTATGCACTGCCGGAATTGAAACCTGTAGCAGCTCCGATGGCAGGCAGCAACCTGCTGGCTGTAGCTGTTAAATTCGGCACCACCCGTCTGATTGATAATGTAGTTTTGGAGGAGAAATAATATGCTTTATACTATGCACCATGGCAAAATTCATCGCGCTACCGTAACCCAGGCTAATCTGGAATATATGGGCAGCATTACTATCGACAGCGAGCTGCTGGAGCTGTCCGGTATTCTTCCGGGCGAGCGTGTACAAATCGTTGACAACAACAACGGTAACCGTCTGGAAACCTATGTTATCGCCGGTGAGCGTGGCAGCGGTGTTATCTGCCTGAACGGTGCTGCTGCACGTAAAGTTCTGGTTGGCGATACTGTTATCATCATCGCTTACAGCCTCATGACCGAGGAAGAAGCTAAAACCTATGTACCGAAGGTTGTAATGGTTGACGAAAACAACCATCCGATCAACGTTCGCGGTACTGAAAAAGAAGCAGAAATCGGCTGATTATAAGCATTATATGAGCACGTTGCGGCTTGCGCTTGGCGCAGGCTGCAGCGTGCTTTTTGTATTATTTATTTTGTTTTAAAACCATTTGCAAGATGTGTGTGAATAAAATATTTCGGCTGTTTTAAAATGGAACGAAAAAACTTCGGTAGAACGCTAAATATAATCGTTCTACCGAAGTTTTTCGTTTCTATTCGGTTTTGTCGTGACAACAGCAATGTTCTGCTTCCACAGGCTTCATGGAGCATTCCGGGCAGATGCCTTCACCCTCTAAAAGCTTGCTGCCCCAGGCATACATGGCCTGCAGGATGGGGAAGAGGCTTTCGCCCCGCGGCGTCAGGCTATACTCAACCTTAGGCGGCACGACGGCGTACACCTTGCGCGCAATCAAGCCGTCACCTTCCAGCTCGCGTAATTGCTGGGTGAGCATTTTGGGTGTTGCTTCGGGGACGAGGCGGCGCAGCTCGTTGAAGCGCAGAATTTTGCCGGACAGATGCCACAGGAGCAATGCTTTATATTTGCCGCCGATGAGCTGCAGCGTGGCGGCAACGGGACAGTTGACGTTAATAGTGTCTTTCATTTGGAGTTTCCTTTCTGCAAAGAGCAAGGTGATTAAGATATAATGATGCTATGAAAAAATCATATGTCTGCCTTGTGCATCAAAAATTATATATCTTTACAGTATCTTTTTACATACTATCTACCTAAATAGTGCGTTCTTGAAATAAAGATAGCGTTTGCTATAATAATAGCAGACAAAAAATTTTATGTCAAACAGATAGCAAGCAAAAGGAGTCACGATGAAAAAACAGTTACTTGATATAACGGGCATGAGCTGCAGTGCCTGCTCGTCACGCATAGAAAAGGTTGTCAACAGGATGCAGGGCGTGGAGCAGATGAGTGTTAATCTGCTGAAAAATAATGCGCACGTTACCTTTGATGAAAGCGTTGTAGATGAAAAGGAGATTATTGCCCGCATTGAAAAGCTGGGCTTCGGTGCAAGTGTGCATGCCGCAGGAGCTGCCGCTGCGCCTGTGCCGCAGCAGGATACGGCGGCGCAGGAGATGGCGGAGATGAAGCAGCGCCTTATCGGCTCGCTGATTTTTGCCGGTCTTGTTTTTTATCAGCACATGGGGCGCATGTGGGGCTGGCCGTTGCCAAGCTTTATTCTGGGGCAGGAAAACGAGCTGATTAACGCTTTGCTGCAGATGCTGTGGTGTATTCCGGTGCTCTTTATCGACCGCAAGTATTTTATACACGGTGTGCGTAATCTTTTAAGCGGTGCACCTAACATGGATTCATTGATTGCCGTTGGCAGCGGTGCATCGTTTATTTACGGTTTATATTCCGTATTTGGCATAGCGTATGCCTTTGGACATAACCGTCTTGATTTGCTGCCAGGCTTTGCCGATGCTTTATATTTTGAAGCGAGTGCCGTTATTTTGGCGCTTGTAACCTTAGGCAAGTTTATGGAGGCGCGGGCAAAAAGCCACACCTCTGATGCGATTAAGGCGCTGATGAACCTTACACCAAAAACTGCGCTTGTCGAGCGTCATGGTCTGCAGGGAGAAATTCCTGTGGAGGATGTTGTAACAGGTGATGTGCTGATTGTAAAAAGCGGTGCATCCGTGCCCGTGGACGGTAAAATTATTGATGGCAGTGCTGCTTTGGACGAAAGCGCACTGACGGGTGAAAGCCTGCCGGTAGATAAAACAATCGGGGACAAGGTTATCGGCGGCACTATTAACAGAAGCGGTTACTTTAAGATGGAAGCGACTGCGATTGGTGCAGATACTGCTTTAGCGAAGATTATTGCGCTAGTGGATGAGGCAACATCTTCTAAAGCGCCTATTGCCAAGCTAGCTGATAAGGTGAGCGGCTATTTTGTGCCTGCCGTTATAGGCATTGCCGTGCTTGCGGCGGCTGTCTGGCTGGCGCTGGGTGCAAGCTGGCATTTTGCACTGACGATAGCTATTTCGGTGCTCGTTATTTCCTGCCCCTGTGCTTTGGGATTGGCAACACCGACAGCGATTATGGTCGGAACAGGGCGCGGTGCCAAGAGCGGTATTTTGATTAAATCGGCAACAGCGTTGGAAACGGCACATAAGGTTGATACCGTTATCTTAGATAAAACAGGCACCATTACAGCGGGCAAGCCGGTAGTGACGGATATTTTGCCTGTAAAGGTTACGGAAAATGAATTGCTGGCTTTTGCCGCAGGACTGGAAAAGCTGTCGGAGCATCCCTTGGGTGAAGCTATTGTTGCTGCTGCCGAAGCAAAGCAGCTTGTTTTGCCGGAAGCCGGCAATTATAAGCAAATTCCCGGTCAGGGTGTTACAGCGGAACTTGCGGGCACTGAATGTGCAGCAGGTAATCTCAAGCTGTTGGAGGCGTTAAATGTTGATGTCAGCAGTTTGATGGATCAGTATGACAAGCTGGCGGCTCAGGGAAAAACACCATTATATTTTGTGAGTGCAGGCGAGCTTTTAGGCTGTATTGCTGTTGCCGATACCGTAAAGCCTACGAGTAAGGAGGCAATAGGCAAGCTGCAGGCAATGGGCCTACGCGTGCTGATGGTGACCGGTGATAATAGGGCGACGGCGGAGGCAATTCGCACGCAGGTGGGTGTTGATGAGGCTGTGGCGCAGGTGCTGCCGCAGGATAAGGAAGCGGTGGTACGCAAGCTGCAGCAGGAAGGCCATATTGTTGCCATGGTAGGTGATGGCATCAACGATGCGCCTGCGTTGGCGCGTGCCGATGTAGGTATCGCTATCGGTGCCGGTACGGATATTGCGATTGAGGCTGCTGATATGGTTTTAATCAAAAGCGACTTGTTGGATGTGGCGAAAGCAATTTGCTTAAGCCGCAGCGTGATGACCAATATCAAGGAAAATCTTTTCTGGGCCTTTATTTATAATGCCGTTGGTATTCCGTTTGCCGCAGGTGTATTTTATACAGCCTTCGGCTGGCTGCTGAATCCGCTGATTGCTGCAGCGGCGATGAGCTGCAGCAGTGTTTCTGTTGTTACTAACGCACTAAGACTGCGTTTTATAAAATTGTAATTGCAAAGGAGATTTTATTATGACTAAGACTATTGCTATTGAAGGTATGCATTGCCAGCATTGTGTTGGCGCCGTTAAGGAAGCACTTGCTGCTGTAGAAGGTGTAACAAGTGTTGTTGTTTCTCTGGAAAACAATAATGCGGTTGTTGAGGGCGCAGGCCTGGATGATGCAGTTTTGAAGACTGCTGTTGAGGATACCGGCTTTGATGTAACCGGCATCAACTGAAAATAAACACAAAAAAACGCCGCGAAAGCGGTGTTTTTGCTTGTAAAAAGGTCGCTGCGCAACGGCCTTTTTCTTATGCAAATATTTCTGCTATAGCAGGCGGAAGCATATCAAGTGCGCTTGCTGTCATAAATGCGGCAGCAATGGCTACGACGATAAAGGCAGCAGCGTGCGGATAATCCTTTTTGCGTACGGAAGAGAAGATGGCACGCAGGGATAAAAGCAGAATCAGACCCCAGATATAGGGACCGGTTACTTCATGGAAAAATTTTTCAAACATGATAACACTCCTTGCTGGCTGAAAAATGTGTTTAAGCAGATATAGATATACAGATAATAAAAAAACACCCGCAATAGCAGGTGCTGTTTTTGGATTGGTGCCTCAGCACAGAATCGAACTGTGGACACAAGGATTTTCAGTCCTTTGCTCTACCAACTGAGCTACCGAGGCGTAATGGCGACCCGGATGGGACTCGAACCCACGACCTCCGCCGTGACAGGGCGGCATTCTAACCAACTGAACCACCGGGCCATTACAATATTGAGGCAAAATGGGCAAAAAAATGGTGGGCGCTAACGGGATCGAACCGCTGACATTCTGCTTGTAAGGCAGACGCTCTCCCAGCTGAGCTAAGCGCCCGTAATTTGGTGACCGGTGGGGGAATCGAACCCCCGATACCGCCGTGAAAGGGCGGTGTCTTAACCGCTTGACCAACCGGCCAAATGTGGTGACCCATGTAGGCCTCGAACCTACGACACCCTGATTAAGAGTCAGGTGCTCTACCAACTGAGCTAATGGGCCGTGGTCACGTTACTTGATTATAATACTCTATATGCAGGAAAATGTCAAGCACTTTTTTCAAAAAAACTTAAAAAATCTCCGGAAGCATAAAAACATTTGACTATGCATCTAGAAAAGCATACAATTAAAGTGTTATAGTAGGTCCTAAATTTTTTTGTACGGAGGATAGACTTATGGATTACGATATTGCCGTTATTGGTGGTGGTCCTGCCGGCGTATCTGCAGCGATTACTGCAGCCAGCAAGGGACGTAAGGTTGTTCTGTTTGAAGCCCACGGCTTCAGCCCCCGTCTGCGTAGTGTAGCGCAGATTACAGATTACATGGGTATCCCGGATATTTCCGGTACTGCGCTTATGGATATTTTTGTAAATCATCTCAAGCAGATGGAAGTAGATATCATTGAGGCCAAAATTATTTCTTTGCGCGAGGTAGGCGAAGGCTTTATGCTGGGTACTCCGCATGGTGAATATTCTGCGGATTCCGTAGTACTGGCAACAGGTATTTCCCGCTCTACGCTTTTCCCGGGTGAAAAGGAATTTTTGGGCAAGGGCGTAAGCTACTGCGCTGTTGTTGATGCTGATAAATATAAGGGCAAGTCCGTGGCTGCTATTGCTACTGTACCTGATGCTCTGGAAGAGGTTGAATATTTGGCAGACCAGTGTGAGCATGTATTCTTCTTCCCGCTGTATACCGGCTTTGTTCCGCCTAAAAAGAAAAATATTACTGTAGTGCTTGATAAGCCGACAGAAATTACCGGTACCGACAAGGTTACCGGCTTGCGTGCAGGCGATGATTTTTACAGCGTTAAGGCTGCCTTTGTTTTCCGTGCCAGCGACCCGCTCAACAGCTTCCTGCCGGGATTGGAAATCCGTGGCCGCAGCATTTATGTTGATGATCAGGCTCAAACAAATATTGAAGGCGTTTTTGCCGGCGGTGATTGCACAGGTCAGCCGTGGCAGGTAAATCGTGCTGCAGGTCAGGGACAAAAGGCTGCTCTTTCGGCAATCCGCTATCTTGCACGTCGCGATGAGGGAATTGGCTATTAAAAATTGCAGTAAAATCTTTTATCCCGACGGGATTTATGCTACAATATAAGTTATGATAAATTATTTGGAGGCTAGATTATGTTAGATTTAAAATTCGTCCGCGAAAATCCGAAGCTGGTCGAAGAGGCTGTAAAAAGCCGTAATGGCAGCCTTGATTTGACTGAATTCCTGGAATTGGATAAAAAACGTCGTGAAATTACCCAACAGGTAGAAGCACTGAAGAAAGAACGCAACACTGCATCTCAGGAGATTGGCAAGCTGAAAAAAGCCGGTCAGGATGCTGCTGAGCAGATGGCTGCAGTTCGTGCTCTCGGCGATAAAATTGCTGCAGATGACAAGGAACTGAAAGAGATTGAAGAAAAAATCAAAAGCATTCTGCTGACTATTCCTAACGTTCCCGCTGAAGATGTTCCCGTAGGCAAGGATGATACCTGCAACCCGGTTATCCGCACTTGGGGCGAACCGACCAAGTTTGATTTTGAACCTAAGGCTCACTGGGATATCGGTGAAAACCTGGGCATTCTGGATTTCGAACGTGGCGTTAAGGTTAGCGGTGCACGTTATGTATTCTATCGTGGCATGGGCTCCCGTCTGGAACGTGCCGTTATCAACTTCTTCCTGGATGTACACACCAGAAAGCATGGTTATACCGAATTCTTCCCGCCGTTCATCGTTAATGGTGCAAGCATGCAGGGCACCGGCCAATTGCCGAAGTTTGCCGAGGATATGTACAAGCTGGAAAACGGCGATATGTACCTGATTCCGACCGCAGAGGTTCCTGTAACCAACTATCATCGTGATGATATTCTGACCGGTGACGAGCTGCCGCTGAAATATACCGCATACAGCGCTTGCTTCCGTGCAGAAGCCGGTGCTGCAGGCCGTGATACCCGTGGCCTGATTCGTATGCATCAGTTCAATAAGGTTGAGCTGGTTAAATTCACCAAACCGGAAGAATCCTGGGCTGAGCTGGATAAGCTGACTAATGATGCTGAAGAAGTTCTGCAATTACTGGGCCTGCCGTACCATGTTGTACGTCTGTGCACCGGTGACTTGGGCTTCAGCTCTGCTACCACCTATGACCTTGAAGTATGGCTGCCGGCAGCAAACTGCTACCGTGAAATTTCTTCCTGCTCCAACTTCCTGGACTTCCAGGCACGCCGTGCTAACATCCGCTTCCGTCGTGATGCAAAATCCAAACCGGAATTTGTACATACCCTTAACGGCAGTGGTGTAGCTGTTGGCCGTACCGTTGCTGCTATTTTGGAAAACTATCAGCAGGCTGATGGCAGCGTAGTTGTTCCTGAGGTTCTGCGTCCTTATATGGGTTGCGATGTAATTCCCGCTCCGAAAAAATAAGCTGCGCAGATTCAGCTGAATAAAAATAAGCGTTGAAATGTCATTTAATCGACATTTCAACGCTTTTTGTTTTGTCTGCTGTATTCAGTAACTTTTTGCTAGTTTTAAATATTTTATGGCGAAATTCTCTGTATTTTACAGTTAAAAATGTGCCAATCCGTGATTATTGCAAAATTTTCCCGTTCTCCTTGAAAAAAATCAATTTTTTGCCGTTTTCCTATTGTACTTTCAAATTATTGTGGTACAATCATAGAAGAAAAAATAAATGCAATAGCAAGGGGAGAGTGTTATGAGTAATAAAAAACATTTCCAAATAAGCCAACAGGCTGTAGAAAAATTAGCGGTACGTTTCGGTACGCCGCTGTTAGTACTTTCTCTTGAGGAAATCAAAAAGAACTACAAGGTTTTGAAAAAATATATGCCGCGTGTCAAAATTCATTACGCGATTAAGGCTAATCCGCATCCGGAAATTTTGCGGGTGATGGCAGATATGGGCTCCTGCTTTGACGTAGCAAGCGACGGAGAAATCCGCACCCTGCATGATATGGGTGTGGATGGCGGTCGTCTGATTTACGCTAATCCGGTAAAGACGGGCGTAGGCCTGGAGGCCTGCCGCAGCTGTGGTGTACGCAAGATGACCTTTGACAGCGCCAGTGAAATAGATAAAATAAAAAACCAGTGCCCGGATGCGACTGTACTGCTCAGACTGCGTATCGATAATTCCTCGGCACATGTTGATTTGAATAAAAAATTCGGTGCAGCGCGTGAAAATGCGTTGGCTTTGATGCAGCAGGCTAAGGAAGCAGGCCTGGATATGGCAGGCATTGCCTTTCATGTAGGCAGCCAGACTGTCAGTGCTGACCCCTATCTGCATGCGCTGGATATTGCACGTGAGCTGTTTGAGGAGGCTGAGGCAGCAGGTCTGAAGCTGCGCATTCTGGATATCGGAGGTGGCTTCCCTATTCCTGAGCCGAAGGTGAAATTCAATCTGCCGGAAATGCTGCGCCAGATTAACGCACGTCTGGATGAGGACTTTGCCGATGCCGAAATCTGGGCCGAACCGGGCCGTTATATCTGCGGTACGGCGGTAAATCTGATTACCAGCGTCATCGGTGTTACCGAGCGTGGCGGTCAGCCATGGTATTTCCTCGATGAAGGCCTGTACGGAACCTTCTCCGGTGTGCTCTTTGACCAGTGGGATTTCAAGCTCATCAGCTTCCGTGAGGGTGATGAAAAGGTGGCAGCGACGTTTGCCGGACCGAGCTGCGATTCCCTGGATATTATGTTCCGCGGACGCCTGACAGTGCCGCTGCAGGTTGGCGATTTGCTGCTGGTTCCCAGCTGCGGTGCCTATACCTCTGCCAGCGCAACTACCTTTAACGGCTTCAGCAAGGCTAAGTTTGTTATCTGGGAGCGCGTAAAGGCTGAGGTTGAGCCTGTTGCTGCCGTTGGCCGCATTGAGATGAATCAGTCTGTAGCACAGGCTGTAAAATGAAAATAGAATTATTACCGCATCAGCGTTTAACGTTGGTGCGGTTTTTATATTTAGGAAAAACGTGACAGATTAGGTGTGAAAAGTACGGAAAAACGTTACAGAAAGCGATGATAAAATACGGAAAAACGTGACAAGATTAGGATTTTTTAGACGCAGCGAGGGAAGTCTTAACGCTCATTTTACGCAAGTATGCTTTTTCTTACATTTCTACCAGCTTCACCTCTACCTTCAGTTCAGACAACAATGAAAGCAAATCACCGAAGGTGAGCCAGACGGTAGCGGTGTTATCGTTCGGATGAATACCGATGATGGCGGATGACGGTAAGTTTTTGCTGCTGACGAAGATAACGCTTTTGCTTGTATCGTTCAACAGGCCGAAGGGAGAAACTAAGCCGGACTGCAGTCTAAGATATTTTTCCAGACGCTCTGCCGAAGCGAAGCTGAGGCGGGAGCTGCCTAATGAAGTGGCAAGCTGTTTTAAGTCAATCGGCGTAGCTGCAGGGACGGTGAGAAGAAAGTGCTGCTTACCGTTGCTGTTGCGTAAAAATAAATTTTTGCAGATAACAGCGTCGGCAGGCATCTTCAGTGCATCAAGTTCTTCCATGGAATAAACCGGTCGGTGTTCTGTATATTTGAAATGTATATGCTTGTTGTTAAGAAGAGCATAGATACTATTTTTGTCGAAGCTCATAGGTAATCTCCTCACAGTAAGTTTTGTATGTTGATGCATTTTATTATAATGCAGCATGCGCCTTATGACAACCTGCGCACTTTCTAAATATGGAGAAAGCTTGGCGTTCATGCTATAATAATAGCAAAGCGAAAGGCGGAAAAGATGATGCGAAAAGTTATAATATATATTTTGGCGCTGCTGGCTTTGCTGGCAGCGGGCTGTGGCAGTGAGCAGCCGCAGCCTAAGGAGCTGCAGCTCTGCAGCAGCATGGGCACCAAGCTGACGGAGGTTATTGCCGACAGCTACAGCAAGGCTGCCGGTGTAAAAGTAAATATAAGCTATCTGCCGGGAGGCACGCAGCAGGAACGCTTGGATTACCTGCGTAAGCACAGGTTTGATGTCTGGCTGGGCGGTACGAGTGAGGAATACTTCATGGCGGATGAGCAGCATATTCTGCAGCCTTATATTGCCAAGGAATCCTATAAGGTGCCGGCAGAGCTGCGTAACCGCACCGGTCAATGGACGAGCCTGTATCTGAGCTATATTGCATTGCTGAGTAACAAAAATAATCTGCATGCCTACGGTCTGTATGCTCCGGAAACCTGGGATGAGCTTTTGGCACCGCAGCTTAAGGATGAGCTGGCGATTGCCGACTTTGATCTTGGTGGAGCAAGCTTCGGCATGATTACAAGCATTTGGCAGATGCGCGGCAAGGAGCAGGCTATGGCTTATGCAGCCAAGCTTAATGCGCAGCAGCCGGTGTATACCAAGGGCTTCGGCGAGGCGGTAGACCTTGTGTATATCGGTAAAAAAACCGTTGCTATAGTGCCTTTGGATTATGCTTTGCAGATGGAAGCACGTCACCGCCACCTGTTTGCGACAGTGGTGAAGGATGCCAACCGTACGATGCTTACCGGTGCAGCGATTATGCGCAGCGCAGAGCATCCCGATCAGGCGCGTGCCTTCTTAGACTATCTGATGAGTGACGCGGGCGTAGAGCTGTTGCCTGCTAACGGGTATCATTATATGTGGCATGTAAAAAAATATCCCTATAATGACGGCCGTAGGGAGCTTATAGGTAATGTCCGCGTGCCGGTAGATGATTTAAGCTGGACCTCGGTCTATAAGAGTGAGATTATCCGACAATGGAGAGGTGCGCTTTAAAGGCATAAAAAAATTGGCGCTTTTACAGCGCCAATCAGCATTATAAAACCTTATGTTTTACATGGTCCAGTGCCTGGTCAAACAGACTGAGCACATGGCTGTCATCCAGAGAATAGATAACTTCTTTGCCATCCTTGGTAAATTTTACCAGGTTGGTGGCACGCAGCAGACGCAGCTGATGCGAAATAGCGGAATGAGTCATACCAAGGGCATCGGCAATGCAGGTAACGCACATTTCCTCGTGTGCTAACAGGGAGAGAATGCGGATACGTGTGGGATCGCTGAGAACTTTAAAAATATCTGCCATAGGCTGGATATATTTTTCGTCATCGTTGCCGGGGAGAGGCAAGGCATGATTGTGGATGTGTGTCATTTTTTCACCTACTTTACTTTTTATTGTTTAAGCGCAGACCTTTATTGAAAAAGAATGCGAGTACTGCGTAATAAAAGAAGCCTCCGGTAGGAGTCTTGCTGATAAACCAAGTCGGAAAAAGGAAAAAGCTTACACTGAGAAAGAGCAGCTGCGGTAAGCTGCTGAAAAGACAGCTGATGCCTTCCTCCTGCCATTTGCTTTTAATGTGCAGCGCACTGAAAACGCTGTAGCGTGAGGCAAAGGCTCCGAAGCAAATGCCGCTGAAGGCATAAAGAAGGAGGTTAACGATTTCGCCGAAGTTCATCTTACTTACCTTCTTTGCTGCTAAGCTGTTTAAAGAAACCGGTTTTGAGCAGCAGGCAGGCAATAATGCTGCCGCCGATGGTGCTTACCAAAAACGGCGGGATAAAGAACCAGGCTACAGCCTTGCTGCCTAAAAGCAGAGTAGCCATAATCCAGGCGACGAAGCCACCGATGATACCGGTGCCGAAAATTTCACCGGCCATAGCTGCCGACAAGGTTTTGTAACGGCTGTAGGCCAGTCCGGCGATGGCTGCACCAATCATACTGCCGGGGAAAGCCAGCAGTGAGCCTGTGCCCAGCATGTTGCGCAGACAAGCAATAATAAAGCCTATAGCAACGGCGTAATCAGATCCCAGGAGAACCGCACCCATAACATTGATGGCATGCTGCACAGGGAAGCATTTGGAAACACCTGCCGGAATATAAATTAAATGTGCGCTCAGTGTGCCGATGGCAATCAGAAGCGCTGCTGATGTCAGCTTACGGGTTTGCATATAAAAACCTCCATATGAAAGTTGTGTATGGCTAACAATGATATAACTATATTATAGCATTTAAATAGGTGTTTTGTGAACATATCTGAATAAATTCATAAGAAAATTTTTCAGAATATAAAAGCTTATTAAGCAGAACAGGAGTGATAAATTTGGCTTTGTTAGAAGGTATTAAGGTTATTGATTTTTCCAAGTGGCTGCCGGGACAATATTGCGGTATGCTGTTGGGTGATTACGGTGCGGATGTTATCAAGATTGAAGATTTGCAGGGTGATGCGACGCGTCGCTTTTGGCCTGAAAAAACTAAAGGTATGAGCTATTGGCATTTGATGCTGAACCGCAATAAGCGAGGCGTTGCCTTGAATCTTAAAAAAGACGGCGGACGTGATTTGCTGCTGAAGCTGCTGCAGGAGGCCGATGTTTTTCTGGAGGGCTTCCGTCCGGGATATCTGGCGCGCTATGGACTGGATTATGCAAGCGTGCATAAAATCAATCCGCGTCTGGTGTATTGCTCGATTACCGGCTTCGGCCAGGAATCGCATAAGCCGGCGCATGATCTGAATGTTGTGGGACTGGCAGGCTTAAATAATCTTGATGATGTCGGCAGAGCCTGTGTATCCGAAGTGCAGGTGAGCGCTGTAGGCAGTGGTTTGAATGCCTTGAGTGCAATTTCTATGGCGCTGCTGGCGCGCGAGCGTACAGGAAAAGGCCAGTGGCTGGATGTTAATTTGTACGCTACGGCACTGTCTATGCAGGTGACGGGCATCAGTGCTTTGTGGGGCTGCAGAGAAACAGGTGAAAAGCCTTTTGGCCGTATAGCGCATTACTATAATATTTATCGTACCGCAGATGGCAGATATCTGACAGTTGGTACTATCGAGCCTAAGTTTTGGCAACGCTTTTGCGATTTAATTGAATGTCCGGAGCTGGAAAAACGCCAATATGATTTTGCTCATGAGGAGGAGCTGCAGCAGCTTGTAGCTGCTAAAATTGCTGCTAAAACTCAGCAAGAGTGGCTGGAGCTTATCGGTGGCGCAGAATTTTGCGTAACGCCTGTATGCAGTCTGGAGGAAGCGCTGGACAGTGAGCTGACGGCGCAGGAGCATATTCTGCAGGAGGCTGACAGTGATCTTGGCAAATTGCAGTATATCGGCGGTCCGGTGAAGTTCAGCGAGGATGCAAGCAGCATCCGCATGAGAGCGCCTAAGCTCGGCGAACATACGCTGGATATTTTGCAGGAACTGGGATATAATGATAATGAAATCAGCGCTTTACATGAAGAGGGCGCAATCTAGGATTTTTTGATTGCAGTGTGTTTATGAAGCAGGAGGCCGATATGAGGAAAATATTAAAGCTTTTTATGACATTTGTTTTTGCCTGCTGCCTGTTTGTAGGCGTTAATCCTGCAGAAGCAGGTTTAATCAGCAGAGAGCAGGAAATTGAAATGGGTCAGCAGACCGCACAGCAGCTGGAGGCTCAATACGGCGTGTCGCAGGATGCTGCGCTGCAGGAAAGAGTTAACCGCATCGGCCAAAGACTGGCGAAGGTTTGCGGGCGTGATGATATTACCTTTTCCTTCAAGGTGCTTAACAACAATGAGGTCAATGCCTTGGCCTGCCCCGGCGGCTTTGTTTATGTGTATAAGGGACTGATTGACTACATGCCGACAGACATGGAGTTGGCCGGTGTTCTTGGCCATGAGGTGGGACACGTAGCCAAAAAGCATACGGTAAATGCGATTGAAAAGCAGATGTGGACCTCGCTGATTCTGATAGCTGCTACCCGCGGACAGGGCATGGGACTTGTGCAGGCAGCGCAGCAGGCGTTGTTTGCCGGCTACAGCCGTACAGATGAGCGCGGTGCCGATAAGGAAGGCGTAAAAAACAGCATTGCGGCAGGCTATAACCCTTACAGTATGCTGATTACCGTGTGGAAGCTGGATGATTTGTCCAAGCAGGGCGGCGGTGCCAAATACGGTCTGTTCAGCAGCCATCCCGAGCCGGAGGAACGTGTAAAACGCGTTATGAAGCAACTGAAGGAATATAACATTCACCCGGATGTTGTTGTTAAGGACGATGACCATGCGACTGTTACCGAGGGCAACTGGAGCTTTAACGTAAGTCAGAGTATCGGTAATACCAAGGGTAAATATCGTGCCTATATGCTCGCAGGTGGCTTGTGGAACGTGCGTCAGCGCGGACCTGTAAACCCCAACCATTTTGTGGTTTATGACAACGGCAGTACGGCAGATATCTATTATGACGATATCCAGGTTTTCCGTCTGTATACTCAGGATGCAGGTGCCTTTGGCAGTGCCGGAGCTTATGCCGCAGCCTGTGTTGATATGCTGCGTGATTGGGCGCAGATAGCCAATGCTAATGATGCTAAAGCTAAGAGCAGCACCAAAAAGAAATAAGCAGATTTAGGCAATAAATAAAGCCATACCTTGCTAAGCAATTTGCTTAGCGAGGTATGGCTTTTATGTTGCTTTTAAACGATAAGATGAGAAGGGATGCTTACAGTACCTTTTGCAACAGATTCAGCACGTTTTTATGGGTGATTTTTTCAACAGTGCTTGAACTGTATTTTTTAGAAAGATATTCGTAAACCGCACTGTAATCCTGAACACCGTGGAGGTTATAGGGCGGATGGCTGATGCCGTCGAAGTCACTGCCGAAGCCGATATGGTCATCATTGCCCATGAGGTTCAGCATGTAATCGATATGGCGGTAAATACTTTCGATGCAGGCATCGTTGTAATCGTGCTCCAAAAATTGACCGGCAAAGGTAACACCAATCATGCCGTCATTTTCGTTGATTGCCAAAATCTGCTTGTCATCCAGGTTACGCGGATGCGGGCAAAGAGCCTTGGCATTGGAATGAGTTGCGATAATGGGCTTGCTGCTGGTTTCGATAACATCCCAGAAGCCTGCGGGTGCGATGTGGGAAACGTCAACCAGCATACCGAGCTTGTTCATTTCAGCAACTACCTGGCGGCCGAAAACGGTGAGACCGCCGCCGCTGCTTTCTTCGTTGACACCATCAGCGATATCGTTGCGGTTGCTCCAGGTGAGTGTCATAGCGCGCACTCCTAAGGCGTAGAGGCAACGCAGTGCTTCCAGACTGCCGTCGATAGCGCCGCCCTCTTCAATGGCGAGCAGAGTTGCAGCCTTGTGGTTGAGCACATCGGCAGCGTCCTCTTTGGTGAGTACCTGCAGCACGTCGATACCGTCTGCGTGAAGCTTCTTTACTTCCTGTAGGTATTTGTCCAGCAGCTGCAGGGTGTAGCGCAGGCCGCCGTAATAACGGAATTCGTGTGTGGGTACGAAGATAGCACAGAATTGCAGACCGCCACCGAGAGCGATTTGACGCTGAATGTCAAAATGCTGGTCATTTGCATAAAGGCTTGTGCCTTTCTTATATAATTCGGTAAGGGTATCGCAGTGACAATCACAGATAAACATAGAGAAAACTCCTTTCAAAATTTATTAAACCCCCGCGTTTCCCGAACGTGGAACAGCGGGGGTTATAATACTGTAAATTTTTACTTAACAGTTAAAGGTACTTGCTTCTTACCAACCGGTGTAGTAGTAGAAGAAGGTCATACCGATGGTAACGATCATAGCGCCGGCCATGGGGATTGCAGTGCGTTTTACCAGATCAAAGGAGGAAACGCCACCCATACCGGAGGATACTACGATAACTGCGGTAATCGGGGAGCAGTTACGCATGATGGAAGCTGCAAAGTGCATCGGCAGCAGCATCAGTACCGGGTGCAGGCCGCTGTGCGCTGCAACTGCCGGAGTAAGTGCGGCGAATGCGAAGAAGGGAGCATTGCCGCTGCCCATAACAATTGCGGATACAGCGATAATTGCTACCATAACCAGCATCATAGCCATCGGGCCGAAGCCTAAGTTTTTACTGCCGTCGATAAGAGTGGTGATAGCACCCATGGATACGAGGCCCTTAGCAAAGGTCTGACCTGCTACAACCAGGGTAATAACGTTAGCCATCTGCATGCCTAAGCCATCGAAGAAGGTCTGAATATCGCCCAGAACCTTATGGCCGTCACGCCAACGGGCGTATTCGCAAATAACACCGATAGTCAGGCCGATAAACATAGCCATAACGATATTCATCTTAATAGTGGTAATCCAGAGAGAGCTGAAGGAAAGAATCAATGCCAGAGGAATTACCGGCAGGATAGCGTACCACATCGGTGCATTATCTGCTTCTTCTTCAATTTTTTCAACTTGCATCGGCTGCACGATATGGCCGTCGCGTTTATCCATATATTTCTGAGTCAGGTAATGCAGAACGCCTACAACTACAAAGGCTACAGCAACGATAGGAACCTGATAATGGCTCCAGTAAACTACAGGGTCAACGCCTGCGGTTTCGGCGGAGAGGATGGTACCGGTATCACTGGGGCTCCAGTCGAAGCAGAGAGTGGTTGCTACAGCAGCGGTTGCGGACAGACGGCTTACGCCCAAGCCCAACAGGATGGGGAACATGGTTACCATCAGCAGCATTGCCAGACCGGAGGCACTGTTGATGCACAGGCCGATGAGCATGCCGATAATCCAGGTGCCGCTCATTACCAGATAGGGAGATTTTAAAGCCATCAACGGTTTGATGGTTAAACGTACTAAAGAGCGGGAAGCGCCGATTTTATCCATATATTTAGCAAAAGCGCCTACAGACATAATGTTCAGGCCAAGCTTGCCGACGTTAGAGCTGAAGGTTGCGCGGATAAATTCAAAGGCATCGAAAATTACGGAGCCTGTTGTAGCCTTAGCTCCTAAAATCTGGCTGTAACCCAGCATAGCAGCGATATACATCATGATAATACCGCCCATGAAGAGCACAGGCTGTGGTTTGTACTTTTTGTAAATCAAATAGCCAACCCAAAACGTTATAATTGCAGAAATAACAATACCCAATTTTCATCATCCCTTTCTCTTATGAATTTATTTTACAAAAATTTAGGCAATTCCATTATAGCATAACTTTGTTGCATTAAGCAATAAAAAAACCTGCAATATTCCCCGCGAAGGGGACAGAATGCAGGTTTTTTTAGTTAATTATTAATAAATGTCAATCTTCTAAAGACAAAACGCGTAAAACATGTTGGATATAAATAGCCTGAATAGCTTTGGAGCGACCAAGACCGCACAGATGACCGGTTGTTTTGATGCCTAAAGCTTCAATCTGAGTCTTCCAGCTGTCTTCTTCGTCGCTGTACATATCGTTGTTGGCATGGTCGCCGGCAACAACCATCAGGGGATACATATGTACATGCTTGTATTTACGCTCCTGCAGCTTTTTGAGGACAGCTTTGAAATTAGGAGTATCCTCTTCTTCTACTGTTCCTACAATAACAGGGAATTTCATAGAATCAAAGATTTCCTGCAGTTTAACATAGGTATAGCCATGTGCTTTGTTATTATTGCGCGGAGTACCGTGGCCCATCAGGACTATGCCTTCGCCCGGCGCTAAGGGAGGAACCTGGACGGCAATAGCTGCTGCTGCCAGCTTATAGTCCTCTTCGTTAACGATGAGAGGCTGGCTGATAATAATTTTTTGGAATTTAGCGGTAAATTTATCCTTGAGGCTGAGAATCTTCTGTTCGAATTCTTCGCCGTGCAGCAGATGTGTCGGCTGCAATACTACCTCTTCATAGCCTGCGTCTGCCAACTTTTGCAGCACTGTTTCCGTATCGTCGATTTTAATACCGCGTTCAGCCAGACGTTTGCGGATAATTACGGAGGTAAAGGCACGGTACTGGTCATAGGCAGGGAAGGCTGCGGCCAAGGCCTGTTCAATGCCGCCGATATCGTGGGTTCTGGTTTCGTCGAAGGTGGAGCCGAAGCTGATAACCACCAGAGCTTTTTTGCTATCCATCTGTAGCACCTCTTCTTCCTGAATTAATTTATATTATAAAAATACTCTCCGCCCAGACAAGCGGACGGAGAGTAAAAAGGTGTGAAAGAAATGAATTACTTGGTCAGTAAATTATTTAGCTTGCAGAGCATCCCAAGAATCGTTTGCTCTTTCAACGAACAGTTTTTGTACTGCTGCGTTTTCGCCCAGGCCGTGGATATAGGTGTTAACCTTGAAGCCTTCAGCCTGCAGTTGAGATTTAAAGGAATCAGGCTCGTCACCGGCCATATCGTTATTAGCATGGTCGCCTGCAACCATCATCAGCGGCATCAGAGTTACGTTCTTAATGCCTTTAGCTTTCAGTTGCGGAGTAACGGTGTCCAGATGCGGCCAGCCTTCTACGGAGAAGATGTAAGCGTTGGTGTAGCCAAGCTCATTCAGACGGTCTTGCATTACTGCATAGTAAGCATTGGACGGATGCGGAGTACCATGAGCCATGATCAGAATAGCATCTTTTTTGCCGAGTTTCGGGAATTGAGTAGAAACTGCTTTCATGGTTTCGGTAATATCGTCAACTTGGCCTTCCTGACCTTGCCAGTACATCAGCGGAGTACCGAAGGTCATTTTCTTGAAGTCGTTTTTGTGCAGGTTATAAACTGCATCTTTGTATGCATATTCCATGCCCGGAATAATATCCAGAGAGGTCAGAGCAACACGGGTGTAGCCTTCAGCTTTCAGTTGAGCCAGAGCTTCTTCAGGTGTCGGGATGGTGAGACCTTCATGAGCTTTGATGCGGTCAATAATAATATGAGAGGTGAAAGCGGTAACCACTTTTACACCGGGATGAGCAGCTTTAATAGAGTTTACAGTTGCTTCAATAGTTTTAGCACGGCTGTCTTTAAAGGTGGTACCGAAGCTCATTACAACGATAGCGTCTTTGTCAGGCAGGTTTGCCAGAGCAGGATTTACATTGGTTTTAACGCCGATTTGGGATGCCATAAGCAGAGCCGGGGTAGCGTCTTTAACTTCGTCGTTCAGTTGGTATGCGGCATGGCTAGTAGCAGCAAAGCCTAAGAGGGCAGCGCAAGTCATAGATGCAACAGCAAATTTTTTCAGACTTTTCATTTTGAAAGCACTCCTTTTGAATTCATAATCATCAAAAATATGTAGAAGGTTATTTTATAAACCTTACTTCTCTATATTATATCACTTATAGTTGAGATGTCAACAAAAATAATAAGAATTGCTATTATGAAGTTATAATAAAAAACAGACTGCTGTTATCAGCAGTCTGTTGCAGGATTATTTCCTGAAGATTTTTTTGAAGCAGTCCTTCAGAGAACGGTTAAGCATGCCGTCTGCCGGGTCGTTTTCGTATTCGCGGCTGCGGCTGTCGCTGAAGGAGGCCACAAGCGTACCGTCAGCCGGATCATAGAAGTTGTAAATCAGGCTTAGCTGTGCATACGGGTGAAAGCTTTCCGGTACCCAGCGCTGACGGACAACGTCTTCCGTCCAATAGTGACGTTTACCTTCTTTGTCATAGTAATAATGTCTTTCCTGAGTAGTGTAATCTTCAAAATGACCGGGAACAGCAACTATACTGTAACCGCAATGATTAATGGTAATACGCATTTCCAAATCTCTGGGAGCAAAGGCTTTGCGTCCGTTATTCTTGTCATTATTATACTCAGGCAGAGGTTTTTGCGTTTCATCTGCAGCAATCAGCTTTTGTTTGCCGGCAGCCTGCAAAACAGCGGCGAGGACTTTGGTTTCGGCATTTTCGTCCGATTTAAAATAGCGTGCGGGCTCTCCTTCCAGATTATCAATCTTGGTGATATGAATTTCTTTGACTGTACGCAGATTGTAATCAGGATGCTTATATGGCTGATTTGCGAAGCAGGAAATGCTGACGCAGAGCAGCATAATGAATGTAAGCAGGGAAAAGACTGATTTTTTCATAGCGAACCTCTTGAAAACTTATAGCAAATTAATCCTTAAGCATGCCCTTAATGCCTGCAAAGGTTTCCGGGCTGATAATATGCTCGATGCGGCAGGCATCCTTTTCCGCAATTTCCTCGTCTACGCCCAGAACCTCGTTGATGAAACGGGTGAGAGTTACGTGACGGTCGTAGACGGCAGCAGCTTTTTTATGACCATCCTTGGTAAGCAGGATGCGGCCGTCAGGTTCCATGATAATATAGTTATCACGTTTAAGAATGCTCATAGCGCGGCTGACGCTGGCTTTTGTAAAATTCATTTCCTCTGCAATGTCGATAGAACGTACGCTGCCATTGCGTTTGGTCAGAACTAAGATAGTTTCCAAGTAATTTTCTCCGGATTCCAGCAGTGACATTTTTATAACCTCCATCAGTATTAGATGTAACATTTCGATTACTCTTATTTTAACACATTTAGTTCTTAACGTCACTAGCTAAGATAGTGTATAATAAAAATCGAACGAAATAGTTAAATGGGTAAGCTGTAGCTATCTGAAATAGAGGATTAGACGGAAAGAGGTAGTGCTATGTTAAATTTTATGCAGGAAACGCTAAGTGTCTGGGAGCTTCTGCAACAGACAAAAAAGCCGATAGTGCTTTACGGAATGGGCAACGGAGCCGATAAAATTATTGACTGGTGCGAAGCAAACGAAGTGCAGGTGCAGGGAGTGTTTGCCAGTGACGAGTTCGTCCGCGGACAGCAGTTCCGCGGCTTTACGGTGGAACGCTATGATGCGCTGCGCGCACGTCTGGGCAATGACCTTTTGGTTGTTATTGCCTTTGCCAGCGAAAGACCGGAGGTGCTGGAGCGCTTTGCGCAGCTGGCTGCCGAGCAGGAGGTTGTGGCACCGCATCTGCCGCTTTTTGATGAGGAAGAAACTGTAAGCGCAGCCTGGCTGCGGCGTTACGAAGAGCAGTTGGCGTATGTTTACGACAGACTTGCGGATGAACAGTCGCGCAGAGTTTTTGCAGATACGCTTAACTATAAGCTCAGCGGTAAGATAAGCTATCTTTTTGACTGCGAAACGCAGCGGGAGGAGGATATCAGAACGTTGCTTGCGCCGACAGCCGAAGAAGTATATATGGATCTTGGTGCCTATAACGGTGACACCATCCAGGAGCTGGGGCGTCTGACTGACTGGCAATGGCGCGAGGTGCTGGCGGTAGAGCCTGACCGCCGTAACTGCCGCAAGCTGCGTTTGCTGGCTGACGAGCTGGCGGAGAAGGGGCTTACTGTCGAGGTACACGAGGCAGGTATCTGGAGCGAGCAGGGAGAGCTGGGCTTCAGCGACAGCGGCGGCAGGCAGTCAACGTTTATCGGTGCGGAGAAGAAAACAGTGCCGGTGACGACGATTGATGATGTAGCGGCGGGATGCCCGATGACAATGATCAAGATGGATGTCGAGGGGGCGGAGGTGCAGGCTATTGCTGGCGGCAGACAGACCATCGGCGAATGTAAGCCGAAGCTGTTTGTGGCAGCCTATCATTATGATGTTGATTTATTCCGTCTGCCACTGCTTTTATGGGGGCTGGTGCCGGAGTATAAGATTTATCTGCGTAAGCATCCTTATGTCCCTGCATGGGAATTGAACTTTATTTGTACCGGACGATGATGGGACGATAAATGTCCACACAGGACAAAAAACGTCAAATGTAATATGGTGGTGGAATGTCCGTTTTATAAATGTCAAAGTGACACAAAAAGTTAAATATTTGCAAAATTAATGTAAAGTGTAAGCAGGTAAAAAACGGCCTGCAGCGAATTTATCAAATATGGGTGTAGAATGGAACACGCTAAAATATAAGTTTCAACGACGATGCAAAAAAAGGAGTGTATGTGAATGAAAAAATCTAAATGGATGCTTGGTGCAGCAGCAATGTTGGCTTTATCTGTAGCTTTGGCTGGCTGCGGCGGCGACAAAAAAGCAGACGATAAGGCTACCGGCGTAAAAGGCAGCTTGATGGTTTATACCTCTATTTATCCTGATATTATCGACAATATGTGCAAACCTAATGTTGCAAAAGCTTTCCCGGATATGAAGGTTAACTGGTTCCAAGGCGGTACCGAAAAAGTTATCACCAAAATTACCGGCGAAATCAAAGCTAAAAAAATTGCTGCAGACGTTCTGATGGTTGCGGATCCTTCCTACTATCTGAAGCTGCAGGAGCAAGGCTTGCTGTTGCCTTATAAATCCAAAGAAGATGCTAACGTTATCAGTGAAAAAGACAAAGACGGCAACTGGTACGGCGTTCGTATCTCCAACATGATCATTGCTTATAACTCCAATAAGCTGAAAGCTGAAGAAGCTCCGAAAAACTGGACTGATCTGACCGACCCGAAATGGAAAGGCAAAATCGCTATGCCTAACCCGATGCTGTCCGGTACTGCTTATGTAGCAGTTGGCGCTCTGGCTGACAAATACGGCTGGGAATATTTCGATAAGCTGAAAGCTAACGGCCTGCGCGTTGAAGAAGGCAACTCCGCTATTCAGAACAAGCTGCTGACCGGCGAATATGCAGCTGTAATGATTCTGGAAGAAAACATTCTGAAGCTGGCTAACACCAAGAAAGAGCCTCTGAAGATTGTTTATCCGACCGACGGTGTAATCAACGTTCCTTCCCCGATCGCTATTTTTAAGGAAACCAAGAATCCTGAAGGTGCAAAAGCTTTGGTTGACTGGTGGCTGTCCAAAGAAGGCCAGCAGGCAGTTGTTAAGGGCTGGATGCATTCTGTACGCGGCGACGTTTCTGCTCCGATCGGTGCTGAAGAAACCAAGAAAATTGTTGAGGGCAGAATTAAAGTTGATTGGCAGAAGCTGGCTAACAACAATGCTCAAATCAAAGAAGAATTCCGTAAGAGAGTTATGGATAAATAATGCGTTGCTAAGTTAAATTATAGCGGAAACAGGGAGACCTTTCAGGCCATCCCTGTTTTCTGCTCAATAAAGAGGGGCCGAAAGCTTGCTTTTGGTGTTGCTCTGAGGTATCAAAAAAGGAGAAAGAAGCGTTCTATGTCAAGAATAAACAGTAAATTTATTGTTATCGCTATCTCCGTGCTGTTGCTTTTATACTTTGTTATCTTCCCGATGGGAATTCTGCTGTATGACAGCATCATGCTGGATGGCGCAATTAACTTGGAAAATTATCGCAATGTATATAGCCAGGATGTCAACTGGCGTGCGTTGACGAATACAATCGAGCTGTCTTTGGGCGTTATGATTGTCAGTGTGCTGATTACCTTCCCGCTGGCTTGGCTGGTTGGCCGTACTGATATGCCCGGCAAAAAAATCTACCGTACTCTGCTGGTATCCAGCTACATGATTCCGCCGTATGTAGGCGCTATTGCCTGGGTACAGCTGCTGAACCCCAGTGTAGGTTATCTGAACGAGATTCTTAAATTTGTCTTTGGCCTGGAAACAGCACCCTTTGACATTTATACTATGGCCGGCTTAGGCTGGGTACTGACTCTGTTCTACTCTCCCTTTGCTTTCATCACCATTTCCCGTGCTATGGAGAAAATGGATCCGACCTTGGAGGAGGCAGCGCGTGTCAGCGGTGCTTCTCCGATGCGTACCGTTTTTGACGTAACCCTGCCGCTGATGGCTCCGTCTATCTTGGCAGGCGGCCTGCTGGTATTTATTGCTGCCGGCAGCTGCTTCGGTATTCCTGCTATCGTAGGTATGCCTGGTAACATTGAAGTAATGACCACGCGTATCGTAACCTATATTTACATGGGCGATACTGCGGGTGTACGTGATGCTACTGCTTTGGCTGCTTCCCTGATGTTCCTTGCTAACATCCTGCTGTTCGGTATGACCTGGATGGTTGGCAAAAAGGATTACACCACTATCAGCGGTAAAAGCACCCGTCCGAATATTGTTGAGCTGGGCAAATGGAAATGGCCCTGCTTCTGCCTGGTTGGCGCTTACAGCATGATTTCCATTATCATTCCACTGGGCTCCATCGTGCTTACCAGCTTGATTATCACCCTGTCCAAGCCGATTGCTCTGGACAACCTGGGCTTTGATGCCTGGATTCCGGTTATCACCAGCTCCCAGTACATGGAAAGCGTTTGGAACTCTGTTGTTTACGCTGTTATTGCTGCCTGCATCGGCACACTTATTTCCATCTTTATTGCATATCTTGCAGTTAAAACCAGAATCAAAGGCCGCAGCCTGCCGGATCTGCTGGTAGTTATCGGTGGCAGTACCCCGTCCATCGTTATTGCGCTGGCTTTGATTATTACCTTCAGCGGTAATTTTGGTTTGAACCTTTATTCCACGATGTGGATTATGGTAGTTGCTTATCTGGTAAAATACATGACAATGTCTGTGCGTACCATCGCCGCTTCGCTGAGCCAGGTGCACATCTCTCTGGAGGAGGCTGCACTGAACTCCGGCGCCAGCTGGCTGCGCTGCTGCAAGGATATCATCATGCCGCTTATTGCACCGTCTATAGTTGCCGGCTGGTTCCTGATTTTCATGCCGTCCTTCTACGAGCTGACTATGTCCCTGCTCCTGTACGGCAGTGATACCAAGACCATCGGCGTATTGCTGTATGAACTGCAGACCTATGCAGATACGCAGAACGCTTCTGTGCTTTCTGTAATTATTCTGCTGATTGTTTTGATTGGTAACCTGATTCTGAACAAGGTTTCCAAGGGTAACGTAGGTATTTAATTAAAGGAGTGTAATAAATGGCTGAGGTAAGAATTGAGCATGTATTTAAACGTTTCGGCGCTGTAACTGCCGTAAACGATTTTGATTTAGTTGTAAAGGATGGCGAATTTGTTTCCATCCTCGGTCCTTCCGGTTGCGGCAAAACTACTACCCTGCGCATGATTGCAGGCTTTGAGCGTGCTACCGAAGGTGAAATTTATATCGGCGACCACTGCGTAAGCTCTTCTGTTAAGGGCAGCTTCGCTCCGCCGGAAAAACGTGATATCGGCATGGTATTCCAGTCCTATGCAGTTTGGCCGCATATGACTGTTGCCGAAAACGTAGGCTATCCGCTGAAAATTCAAAAGGTAGATAAAAAGGAACGCGAAGAACGCGTACAGAAGATGCTGGAGCTGGTTCACCTTGGTGAATACAGCAAGCGCTATCCGCATCAGCTGTCCGGCGGTCAGCAACAGCGTGTAGCTTTGGCGCGTGCCCTGGTAGCACAGCCCGGCCTGTTGCTGTTGGACGAGCCTTTGTCTAACCTGGATGCTAAGCTGCGTGAATCCATGCGCTTTGAAATCCTTGCTATTCAAAAAGAACTGGGCATTACTGTTGTATACGTAACTCATGATCAGGGCGAAGCAATGGCAATGAGCGACCGCGTAGTTGTTATGAGTGCCGGCGTTGTACAGCAAATCGGCGCACCGCACGAAATTTATACCAAGCCTGCCAACAAAATGGTTGCGGACTTCATCGGTCTGGTTAACTTTATTGATGGCGAGGTTAAGGGTGACAGAGTATTCATTAAGGGAAGCAATGTTTCCTTCCCAAATACCGCTAAGGTTACCGGCGATGCTACCATTGCGGTACGTCCGGAGAATATTACCATGTCCCTCAGCGGCGGCTTGGTTGAAGGTCAGGTAACTCACCGCTTCTACCTGGGCGATGCAGTTGACTATCGTGTAAACGTTCACGGCCATGACATCCGCGTTATCGTTAAGGGCGCAGATCTTGATGCAATTCCCGACGGCTCCAAGGTATATCTGGACTTTGACAGAGTAATGGTTTTCGACAGAAACTAAGCTGAAAATATAAGACGGAGATAACGGATTAAATAGCTGTTATCTCCGTCTTTTTTTGTGTAAAAAAACATAAAAAACGGCAGTTAGCTATTGACAACTCGTCTGAATCGTAGTATAGTGGTCTTAAACAGGAACAATAATATAAATATGCGTCCAAAACGCAAAAAGTTCCGTCGCAAAAGCCGAAGAGCCGAATGAGGGTTTTATGAATTTAATTGAAGGTCTTACTAATTTTAACTTAACAAAGCAGGAAGCAACTCTGTATGTGCTGTTGCTGAAGTCCGGTCAGATGACCGGCTACGAAGCAGCCAAGCAGACCGGCATTTCGCGTTCCAACACCTATACTGCGCTGGCAGGACTGGTGGATAATGGAGCAGCGTATGTGCTGGAGGAGGGCAAGGTAACACGCTATACTCCGGTGCCTGCTGCTGAATTTTGCAGCAACAAAATCAGTTGTCTGGAGGAGATAAAAAAAGATATACTCCAGCAGCTGCCGGTGCTGAACAATGATCCTGAGGGGTATATCACCATTAAGGGTGCGCAAGAGATTATAAATAAACTGCGCAATACCGTGCGTCAGGCACAGGCAAGAATTTATCTGTCGGCTAACAGCAGAATGCTGGAGCTGCTGCTGCCGGAGCTGCAGGCTGCTTTGCAGCGGGGCTTGAAGGTAGTAGTTATCGGCGATAAAAGCTTTTCTTTGCCGGGAGCAATCTGCTACGGAACAAATAAGCAAAGCGAGCAGATTCGTCTGATTGCCGATTCACACACCGTTTTGACAGGAGATTTGCAGGATGATGAGGATTCAACCTGTTTGTATTCCTGCAAACGCAATTTAGTTGATTTGTTTAAGGAAGCGCTGCAGAATGAAATTGCGCTGATTAAATTACAGAAAGGTGATATAAATGTCTAAGAAAATTCCTTTTGTTACTAAAGAACAGTTAGAAAAAATAGTTTCCCAATATCCTACTCCGTTCCATCTGTATGATGAGGCTGGCATCCGTCGTACTGCGCGTCTGGTGAACAAGGCTTTTTCCTGGAACAAGGGCTTTAAAGAATATTTCGCAGTAAAGGCTACACCTAACCCCTATCTGCTGCAGATTCTGCGCGAAGAGGGCTGCGGTGCCGACTGCTCCTCCTATACCGAGCTGCAGATGAGCGATGCCGTAGGCTTTAAGGAGAGCGAGATTATGTTCTCTTCCAATGCAACTCCGGCAGAGGATTTCAAGCTGGCTCGTAAATTGAATGTAACCATTAATCTGGATGATATTACTCATATTGACTTTTTGGAGAAGGTTGCCGATATTCCGGAAACCGTCTGCTGCCGTTACAATCCCGGCGGACATTTTGCCATTGCCAACAACATTATGGATAACCCCGGCGATGCAAAATACGGTATGACTCATGAGCAGATTATTGAGGCGTATAAAATCCTCAAGAGCAAGGGCGTAAAGAATTTTGGTATTCATGCCTTCCTGGCTTCTAATACCGTTACCAACGAATACTATCCGGAGCTGGCACGTATTCTGTTTGAGCTGGCAGTAGAGCTGAAGGAAAAAACCGGCGCGCATATCTCCTTTATCAACCTCAGCGGCGGTATCGGCATTGCCTACAAGCCCGAACAGCAGGATAACGATGTACTGGCAATCGGCGAAGGTGTGCGCAAGGTGTTTGAAGAGGTACTCGTTCCGGCAGGCATGGGCGATGTTAAGCTGTTCACCGAGCTTGGCCGTTACATGCTGGCACCGAATGGCGCTCTGGTAACTACCGCTATCCACCAAAAGCATATCTACAAAGAATATATCGGTTGTGATGCCTGCGCTGCTAACCTGATGCGTCCCGCTATTTATGGTTCCTATCATCATATTACCGTTATGGGCAAGGAAAACGCTCCCTGCGACCATAAGTATGATGTAACCGGCGGCTTATGCGAAAACAACGATAAATTTGCCGTAGACAGAATGCTGCCGGAAATTAATATCGGCGATCTGCTCTTTATTCATGATGCCGGTGCACATGGCTTCTCCATGGGCTATAACTATAACGGCAAGCTGCGCAGTGCTGAGCTGCTGCTGCAGGAGGACGGCAGTGTTAAAATGATCCGTCGTGCAGAAACCCCGGCAGATTATTTCGCTACCTTCGATTTCGGCGAGTACGGACCGAAGCTGGCAGAAGAAGCAAAAATTAAAATGTAAAAAACAACGCTTAGTGACGTTGTTTCACGAGGACTGAGGCCTGAGGGCTTCGGTCCTTTATTATTGTGTGATATAAGCACTTGCCTGAAAGCTGCTTTTGATTTAAAATATATAGTGAATTGTCGGAAGCTTTAGGCAATAATGCTTCCGAAAAAATTATCAGGCTGTGAGGGAATGCAGCCGAATTTTGGAGGATGTGCTTATGCAAAATAAATATGCTGTTTACGAGGAGGCGCTGGCGGAGGAGCTTATTCCCGCCATGGGTTGTACTGAGCCTATCGCCATTGCTTACTGTGCTGCTGTGTGTCGCGAGCAATTAGGAGCTTTTCCGGAGCAAATTGAAATTTGGGTTAGCCGTAACATTATTAAGAACGTTAAGAGTGTTGTTGTACCTAACACCAACAAGATGAAGGGCATCGAGGTTGCCTGCGCTGCCGGTGTTGTTGCCGCTCATTCCGAGCGTCAGCTGGAGGTTCTGGCTTATATTAACCAAGAGGAAAAGGCTGAAATTAAGGCTTTGGCTGAATCCGGTAAGATTAATATTCACGTTTCTGAAGAACCGGATATTTTCTATATTCGCATTTTCCTGGCAGCAGGCGGCAATAATGCCGAGGTAACTATCCGTACGGACCATACTAATGTTACCTGCATTAAGAAAAACGGCGCTACTGTTTTGGAAAAACCGATTGTTCCTGCTGAAGAAGAGGCTAAGAGCCTGTGGAGAATCGAGGACGTTCTGGATGCGGCTCGCAATATGCCGTTAGATAATGTTAAACATCTGCTGCAACGTCAGATTGATTTCAATATGGCCATTTCCAAAGAAGGCCTGACTAATGATTACGGTGCCAGCATCGGCAAGATTTTGCTGCGCCGTGACCCCGACAGCCTGCGTATCCGCGCACGTGCCAGCGCTGCTGCAGGCAGTGACGCGCGTATGAACGGCTGCGAGCTTCCGGTAGTAATTACCTCCGGCAGTGGCAATCAGGGTATTACCGCTTCCGTTCCTGTTGTTGTTTATGCCCATGCACTGGCTGCTGGCGAAGAAAAAATGCTGCGTGCGGTACTGCTGAGCGACCTGGTTACCATCTACCTGAAGCAGGGTATCGGCAAGCTGTCTGCTTACTGCGGTGCTATCAGTGCCGGCTGCGGTGCCGGTGCGGCAATCGCTTTTCTGTATGACTGCACTGATGACCAGATTGAGCATGCTGTAGAAAATGCTCTGGCTATCAACAGCGGTATTATCTGCGACGGTGCTAAATCCTCCTGCGCAGCTAAAATTGCTATGGCTGTTGAAGGCGGTCTGATGGGCGTTGATATGTCCGTGGCAGAACGTAACTTTGCCGGCGGTGACGGCATTGTCCAAAATACTGCCGATGAAACTATTGCTGCAGTTGGTAAAATTGCCAGCCAGGGCATGGTAGAAACCGATAAAGAAATTATTGATGTAATGCTTGGCCTGTAATCAAGGCAAAGATAAGAGAGTCTGCTATTTTAGCAGACTCTCTGTTTTTATGTACGGTATATAATTATTCTTCTACCATTTTGGTAAGCTCTTCTACATGCTCGGTAGCAGTAAGGATATAGATGAAATCGCCGCTGAGCAGGCGAGTGTCACCTGCCGGGATGAGCTGTGATTCACCGCGCTTGACATCTACTAAGAGGGTATTGGGAGGCCAGGGAATATCTTTGATAAGCTTGCCGCTGACACTGCTGCCGCTGCAAACTGCCAGCTCGATAACATTACGCTGCTCCAGCACAGCAGGCTCCGGAGCTTTTTTGTGCAGCATGCGTTGCATAAGCTCCTCGTAGATGGGCTTGCTGTGGCACAGCTCCGCAATGACGAAGGCTACCATGGCAGCAATCGCCAGCGAAAGCAGCTGCTGGTAGCTGGCTGTCATTTCCATAATCAGTACAGTGCCTGTGATAGGCGCGCGCACGGAAGAAGCAAAAAGTGCCGCCATAGCAACTACCATAATGTTGGTAGCGTAAGCAGGCTCAATCCAGCCAAGCATAATCAGAATCTGGGCGCAAATGCTGCCGCAGAGAGCGCCAATAACGAGCATCGGCAGGAAGAAACCGCCGGGAACGCCGCAACCGTAGCTGATGAGCGTAAAAATCAGCTTGCCTGCAAGAAAAATCAGCAGAAGCTGCAAGGATACAGGCGCTTTGGCCAGATGATTAATCAGCTCGTTGCCGCCGCCCAAAACCTCGGGCAGAAAGTAGCCTAAAATGCCGGCGCAGATAAGGGCAAAGGCAATTTTCTCTACCGGACGCTTGAAGCAGGGCAGGCTGTAAAAGCGGCCGATGTTCAGCAGTCCCCAGTTAAAGATAACACCTGCCAGACCGCTGGCGAGAGCAACTAAAATGACGATGCCGTAATAGCCGATGGGTAGCAGTTGTAAGTCGGGGATATCAAAAATTGTCGCACGGCCGAAGATGGCGCGGGAAATAATTGTCGCAGTGAAGGCTGCGGCCATAGAGGGAAGCAGAACCATGATGGAAAAGTTACGGTGCAGTTCTTCCAAAGCAAAGATAACACCGGCGAGCGGAGCGTTGAAGGCTGCTGCCAGACCGGCGCTGGCACCGCTGGTCAGCAGATAGCGTTCTTCCATGCGCGTGCGTCCCATGAGGCGGCTGACGCCCTGCGCAGCTACTGCGCCCAACTGAATGGAAGGGCCCTCGCGTCCCAGGGAAAGACCGGCGCCGATGCCGATGATGCCGGCGGTGAGCTTAACCCAGAGAATGTGCAGCCAGCGCATTTTCATCAGGCCTAAAATTGCTCCTTTGACCTGCGGAATGCCGCTGCCTGCCGCCATAGGCTCGATGCAGTTGAGCTTGTGCAGGATGAAGGCGATGGCGATGAGCACGGCGAACCAGCAGGCGTTGATGCTCCAGTCGCTCACCCATAGGCGGTTGTAGAGCGCTCCGCGCAGGTATTCCATCTCCGAAAGGGCGAAGCGGAAGAAGCTGATGACTATGCCGGCAAAGATACCGGTGAGGATACCCTCCGCAAACAGGCGCAGGCGGAAGCGGTGCATGTCGCTGAGCGAACGGTAGGTTTTGAATTTTTGTTCTTTATCGTCCATAAATATAACTCTTTTCTTCGAATTTTTGTAACTAATATTATAGCACAAAAATAACCTTACGGATGTATATACTTCTCAGAAGAAAAAGAAGCCGGCGCAAATGCGTCAGCTTCTAGTTGTTACAAGCTTCTTTTCAGTGTTTTAGGCTGAGGAATAAGGTGTATAATAGTTATATACCTCAATCAGTATATTCTACTCTTAAGCAGAGCTTAACAAGTTCTTCCTTCGGTTTAGATGTAGACCAGAAGTTGCGCAGCGGGAAAAGATATATGCCTCCATGCATATGCAAATTATTTTGTTCGACAAATTTTAATATGCGTTCTTTTATTTTTGAATCAATTAATCCATAATGAGCATTGCAGTAAACGCACAGATATAAGCCTTTTTCTTTAGTTTTCTTTATTGGATTATTATAATGTAATTTGCTATTTGCGCTAATAAATACGTTGTATTGCGTTATAAGATCTTCGTAGAAGAAATCATTGCTGTCATAATGAAAGCCCATCAGATATTCCTGAAAGACTAACTATAAAAAGTCAAGAGGTGGGTAAGAAAAAATTTCCGTATAGG